>Ga0247608_10000200_pt1 | contig 107520 bp, 100 predicted proteins | sample 176DNAGHGlowgp2_FD_193490 | JGI IMG/M metagenome (GOLD analysis project Ga0247608, IMG submission 193490) | Sheep rumen microbial communities from Palmerston North, Manawatu-Wanganui, New Zealand - 1766 DNA GHGlow gp2 | ecosystem: Host-associated > Mammals > Digestive system > Stomach > Rumen... | reverse complement strand
AAAGGGAAACGCCGCGGGAATTGTCTGTCTGTCAACAGGACGCTCATCCGTATGTTACAAGTTAGAATCAAACGGTTCGTATCTACCCAAGTGCCTCCTCACGTACATTATATAATATACATAGAAAGCACCTGCTTCTTGTACTACTTCTCTGTCTTTATGTAAATCTTATTCAAAGATCGCTTTCTTGTTTGCCGTACGCCCCGTTTCGAGGCGAAAGCGGATGCAAAGGTATGCAAAAAATAATTTCCCTCCAAATATTTTGAAGGGAAATTTGCTAAAACACGAAACTTTTTCGCTTTTTCGTACAAAAGGCATGATTATTGGTGTTGTTTCGGCCTATTTTTCTCTTGCATTTCAAGAAAATCACTCACCTGCTCAACGGTACTACGGGTAATGGCAATTCTACCAGACCGCGTATATTGAAGAACACAGTCAAACTTTTCCAAAGCGAAATAAAGATTGGTAATATCCTCGGTCACACTGCTCAATATTACCATACAATAAGTAGGATTCACTTCCATGATTTGAGCATCTGCCTTCCGGATAAGCCTTGAAATCTCAGGATTCTCCAAAACGACAGGAGTGGAGAGCTTATACAAGCCAACCTCACGGATAAAGAGTTGTTCGTCTGTATAATAATTTGCCTTGACTACATCAATCTTCTTTTCTATCTGCTTTGTTATCTTAATAATCTCCTGTTCATTATCATGCCAAGCCGTAATGGTGTACTTATGAACACCTGGAATGCTGGAAGCAGACACATTCAGACTTTCGATATTTACCTGACGGCGCGTGAAAACGGCCGTAATCTGATTCAAGATACCCGCAATATTCTCTGAATAAACCAGCAGCGTATATAATTTCTTATCGTCCATGGCCATTCTGTTTTTCTCTTACACCTTATTTATTAATTACAATTAATCTCAAGCATCATGTCATCGACACTCAAACCCGGAGGAGTCATGGGCAGCACATCATCGTCTTCCTTGATGGCGCACTCCAAAATAAACGGACCTTCCGTGGAAAGCATATGGCCAATAGCGGCATGGAGAGTGGTTCGATCTACGACGACCTCATAAGGAATGCCATATCCTTTGGCTATCTGTTCATAGCTGGGATTCATCATTTTGGTAAAAGACTTACGTCTCTGCCAGAACATATCCTGCCACTGACGTACATTACCCAGATAATTGTTATTCAGCAAAATCATTTTCACGGGGCTCTGCTGTTCCATGATGGTGCCAAGTTCCTGTATATTCATCTGGAAACCGCCATCCCCCATAAAGCAGACGACCGTACGGTCAACGGCAAACGTAGCACCGATAGCAGCAGGCATACCATAGCCCATCGTGCCGAGGCCTCCACTGGTACAGATACTACGCTTCTGGTTATACTTAAAATAGCGTGTGGCAAAAAGCTGGTTTTGCCCCACGTCAGTCACCAGGACGGCATCTCCCTTGGTAGCCTCAGCCACGGCATTCACTACTTCGCCCATCAGCAAAGGACCTTCAGTCGGATGGATAGCAGGTTCTATGACCCGTTCAAATTCCTGCTGTGCCAATTCCTTAAAACTGTCTTTCCATTCCTGATGGTTGGCCTTATTCACCAATGCAGTCAAAGCAGGCAGCGACTCTTTACAATCGGCAACAACGGCCACATCCGTCTTCACGCATTTGTCAATCTCACTCTTGTCAATATCCAAATGGATAATCTTTGCCTGCTTGGCATAAGTCTTCAAGCTACCTGTCACTCGGTCACTAAAACGCATACCTATAGCAATCAGCACATCACATTGCTGTTCTTTCAGGTTAGGCGCATAGTTACCATGCATACCAAGCATACCCATATTCAAGGGATGATTGCTCGGCAGCGCGGAAAGCCCCAACATGGTGCGACCTGCCGGAATATCGGCTTTCTCCAAGAAGGCCTTCAGTTCTTCCTGGGCATTTCCCAATTCTACGCCCTGCCCTACGAGAGCCAATGGCTTTTGGGCATTATTAATCAATTCTGCTGCTTTTTTCAATACCTCTTGATCCAATATCGGACGAGAGACATACGAGCGCACGAAGTCAACCTTTTGCGGCTCAAACTCGACCATTTCGGTCTGTGCATTTTTAGGAAAGTCAAGAACCACAGGCCCCGGGCGCCCACTTCTGGCAATAAAGAAAGCCCTGCTCACGGCCCATGCAATATCCTCGGCATGGCGAATCTGGTAACTCCACTTGGATATGGGCTGTGCCACACCTACCAAGTCAACCTCCTGAAAGGCATCGGTTCCCAAAGCACCAATAGGCACCTGTCCGGCTATCACCACTATCGGCGTAGAGTCGAGCATGGCATCGGCCACACCCGTGAGTGTATTAGTAGCACCAGGGCCGCTGGTGACCAAAGCCACACCTACTTCACCACTAACGCGTGCATAACCTTCAGCTGCATGGGTTGCCCCTTGCTCATGACGGACCAAGATGTGGTCAAATGCTTTTTTCTCACCGCGAGTATAGTCGTAGAGCGCATCGTAAACAGGCATTATGCTACCTCCTGGATAGCCGAAAATAGTCTTTACGCCTTCAGCCTTCAAGGCACGCATCAAAGCCTCTGAGCCTGTAATCTTTTCTTTCATAATCAATCAATAATTCTAACACCACCTTTATCAGCACTTGAAACGCTCTGAGCATAGGAACGCAATGCCTTACTTACCACACGATTGCGCTTAAGCGGCTGTTGCGGGCGGGCAGCCAGTTCCTCGTCAGAAAGTTCTACGTTGATAGAGCGGCTGGGAATATCTATCACAATGATGTCACCATCCTTGATTTTTCCTATGTTTCCTCCCGAAGCAGCCTCCGGAGAGATATGGCCAATGCTCAGGCCTGACGTACCGCCGGAGAAGCGTCCATCGGTAATCAGGGCGCATTCCTTTCCCAAATGCATACTCTTGATATACGAGGTGGGATAAAGCATCTCCTGCATACCAGGGCCACCCTTTGGTCCTTCGTGGGTAATCACCACGCAGTCGCCGCTTTTCACCTTACCGCCAAGAATACCATCGCAGGCATCTTCCTGAGAATCGAAGACAACCGCTGGACCCTCGAAATGCCAAATACTCTCGTCAACGCCGGCAGTCTTCACGACACAGCCATCCTGCGCGATATTGCCAAAGAGGACAGCAAGACCTCCGTCCTTTGTATAGGCATGCTCAAGATCACGAATGCACCCATTGGAGCGATCTTTGTCCAGTTCGCCCCATTGTTCATTTTGGCTACCCATTTTCGTTGAGAAACGGCGACCTGGAGCACTCTGATAAATCCGATTAGCCTCAGGGTCGATGGAGTCTTTCATGATGTTATATTTCTCCAACTGTTCACCAAGAGTCTTTCCATCCACCCGCATACAATCCGTATGGATCAGACCGCCCTTGGCCAATTCGTTGATGATGCCAAGAATACCACCTGCACGGCCACACTCCTGAACGGAATATTTCTGCGTGTTAGGAGCCAGTTTGCAGAGACAAGGTGTCTTACGGCTCAACTGGTCAATATCATTCATTGTGAAGTTGGTTCCTGCTTCCTGGGCCACAGCCAGCAGATGGAGCACCGTATTGGTACTACCACCCATAGCAATATCCAGCGTCATCGCATTCAGGAATGCATCACGCGTAGCAATATTCCTGGGCAAAACACTTTCGTCGCCGTCACGGTAATACTTCCAAGCATTCTCCACCACCTGACGGGCAGCATCCTTAAACAGCTGCACACGGTTCTGATGAGTAGCCAATATCGTGCCGTTGCCGGGCAATGAGAGACCAATCGCCTCCGTCAGGGAGTTCATGGAATTGGCCGTAAACATACCCGAGCAAGAACCGCATCCGGGGCAGGAACATTCCTCTATCTCCTTCATTTCCTCGTCAGTAACCGAAGGATCTGCACCTTTTACCATGGCCGTAATCAAGTCGGCATTCTCACCGCGCCAACGTCCAGCCTCCATCGGTCCGCCAGAACAGAACACCGTGGGAATGTTCAGACGCATGGCAGCCATCAGCATACCCGGCGTCACCTTATCACAGTTGGATATGCAAATCATGGCGTCAGCCTTATGGGCATTCACCATATATTCCACAGAATCGGCAATGATATCGCGGCTGGGCAGCGAATAAAGCATGCCGTCGTGTCCCATGGCGATACCGTCGTCGATTGCTATGGTATTGAATTCGGCCGCATAGCAGCCCATCTTTTCTATCTCTTCACGTACGATCTGGCCGATTTCATGCAGATGTGTATGGCCAGGCACAAACTGGGTGAACGAGTTTACCACAGCAATGATGGGTTTCCCAAACTGCTCATGCTTCATGCCTGTAGCCACCCAAAGAGCACGAGCGCCTGCCATTCTTCGGCCTTCTGTGCATACTGCACTACGTAACTGATGCTTCATATTGTATAAATTTATTCGCGAAAAACTTGCTTGCAAAGGTAGTAAGTTTTTATTTAACTACCAACTATTTACGGATAAAAATCCCCTGCCTGTCAGATTCTGGGCTTCGGATAATTGTATGCATTGGTTCCGATGGGTGGAACTGACAGTTCCTATGGGCGGAACTAAGAGTTCCAATGAGTGGAACTAATGGTTCCAATGATTGGAAACAAAAAGAGCGCGCCATTCTTGATGGCACGCCCCTTATCTCTAAAAGTTCTATTCTGAATGATTACTTCACGTAAACAACAGCCAGACGGTTAGAAGTTGTGCCCTGCACACCCTTACCGGTAGCCTCGTCAACAACGATGCCACGAGCGCGGAGGTAGTCAGCAACAACGTCTGCACGAGCCTGAGACAGCTTGTCGTTCAGCTCCTTGCTTCCCTCAGGAGAAGCAGTACCAACGATCTGCACGTGCTTGCCTTCCTTGATCTCATCGAGAGCCTTCTTGGCATCAGCAGTCAGAGCGCTCTTACCCTGAGCGAATGTAACGAATACGAGGTTCTCAACCTTCACCTCACGTACGCCACCTTCCTTCTCAACGACCTTCTCAACAATCTTCTCCTTCTCGATCACCTGAGGCTTGCGGTTGCGGAGCTCGTTGATCTGAGCGTTCAGAGCGTCGATCTCAGCCTGGTCACGCAGCTTCTCGATAGCGAAGTTGTGAGTACCGTTGCTGCAACCGAACTTGTAGTTCAGACCAGCCTTGAGTTCGAAGATAGAACGGCCGAGATCATACTTCATACCGCCCAGACCGAGGGTACTTGCAGGAAGCGGATCACTCACATCGCCATTCCATGAAGACAGCAGATAATTTAAAGCAGGCTCCACATAGAACTGCCACTGCTTATCTGAACCAAAGTTGAAGGCAAAGTCAAGAGCCACCTTTGAATTCAGAACGTTTGCCTTCTTGACATGATTGAAACTGTGACCCCAACCAAAACCATAAAGAGCAATCAGTTCAAAAGCACGTGGTTCACCTTTGTATCCACCGAAAAGGTTAGACAGATTAAAAGTACCGAGCAGGTCAACGTTTGTCATATTGACGAAAGTCTTGCTACCAGGAATCATTTTATCGTTAGCCTTGAAATACATATTGGCATCGAGGGCGAGACCGAATACTGTGGTCAGGTTCTTACCAATGCGAACACCAAATTCAGGAGCCAGCGACTTGAAGAAACCGTCATCCTTAATTTGCTCTTGTGTGTAAGTGGCAACACCGGCATTGATACCAGCATACCAGTTGTCACCAAACTTGCTGCTTGTCACAGCTGTTCCCTGTGCAGAAGCAGATGCAGTCAGCATAGCGGCTGCGAAGAGTACAAATAACTTTTTCATTTCTCTCTTGTTTAAAACAAATAATTATTAAAATGTCTAAATCTTTTTACTTTTACGGCTGCAAAGTAATAAAAAATTATCGTAACCTCCAAATCTTTTTGGAAAAAACATATGTTATAGAACACATTTCTTGATTTAAATCGCTTATTTTGGGTATAAAAGACACTATTTAAGTAAATAATGACTACCTTTGCCACAAGATGAAAAAGATTATTCTCATTACGGGCGGACAACGGTCAGGCAAGAGCCAGCACGCGGAAATGCTGGCTATGAGTCTGTCGGAGCATCCTGTCTATTTGGCTACGGCTCATATCTGGGACGAGGAATTCCGTCAGCGGGTGCTTCGTCATCAAGAACGCCGCGGACCGCAATGGACCAACATAGAAGAAGAGAAACAGCTTTCACGCCATTGTGGCTATATATATAATAAGGTGGTGGTCATCGACTGTATCACACTTTGGTGTACCAATTTCTTCTTCGACCGTACGGCTAATGAATGGGAACAGCCTTCGGTAGAAGATGCGCTCCAGGCTCTGAAAGATGAATTTGACCGCTTCACCTCTGTAGATGCCACCTTTATCTTCGTGACCAACGAGATTGGAAGCGGCGGCGTAAGTACCGATGCGGTTCAGCGGCGCTTCACGGACCTCCAGGGATGGTTCAATCAGTATGTAGCCTCCAAGGCTGACGAGGTAATCCTGATGGTGAGCGGAATACCTGTTGAAATTAAGAATTCTCGTGCAAATGAAGGCAGAGCCAAGCATGCTTGAGCTATGCTGAATGCAGCAGAAATTCATGAACGTAGTTCATAAAATGAAAGAATGAGAAAATGAGATGCTTTAAGATAGAAAAACCAGACGAATCATTAAGGGATGCAATAAAGGACAAGATTGACAACCTGAATAAGCCCAAAGGGTCATTAGGCCTGCTGGAAACGTTGGCAGAACAGATCTGCCTGATTCAGCAGACACTCACCCCTACCCTTCAGCATCCCTGTCATCTGCTCTTCGGTGGCGACCACGGCATTGAGCGGGAAGGAGTCAGCGTGAGTCCACGTGATGTCACCTGGCAACAAATGATCAATTTCACGCGCGGCGGAGGCGGTGTGAATATGTTTTGCCGCCAACACGGCTTCACCTTATATATAATAGACATGGGAGTGGATCATGACCTGACCGCCTATACCGACATCCTTAACCGCAAGATAGCCCATGGCACAAAGAACTTTCTTTATGAGCCGGCTATGACGGAAGCTCAATTCAGTCAGGCCATAGAGACAGGATGTGAACTGGTGGACCGTTGTCATCAAGACGGGTGCAACATCATCTGCATGGGCGAGATGGGCATCGCCAACACCTCGCCTTCCAGCATTTGGATGCATCTCTTCGGAAACATCCCCCTGGATGAATGCATTGGAGCAGGTGCCGGACTCAACAATCCCGGACTCCAGCATAAGCGCGAAGTGCTTCATAAAGCTGTAGCACATTACATTGCACACAGCGACAAGGAGAACAAGCTTGAGCCACTCCTTTACTTCGCGGGATTCGAGATGGCAGGTGCCATTGGCGCGATGCTCCGTGCTGCTGAATTGAAAATGACAGTGATGGTGGATGGTTTCATCATGTCGGCCTGTATGCTGGCTGCCTCCCAACTATATCCCGAAGTGCTCCACTATGCTGTCTTCGGCCATTGCGGCGACGAAAGCGGACACAAGCGAATGCTTGGCCTGATGCACGCCACTCCCCTGCTCCAACTCGGAATGCGGTTGGGCGAAGGAACAGGTGCCCTCTGCGCCTACCCTATCATTGAGAGTGCCGTGCGGATGGTGAACGAGATGAACAACTTCAAGAACGCCCATATCACGAAATATTTCTAAAGAATCAGTACTTAAGATGGAAATCAATATCGACCAGACCCGATGGTGGCAACGCATCTATGCGGCCTTCATGTTTTTCACCCGTCTCCCGTTGTGGCGATGGTACCAGCCTCCCAAGGAATGTTTCCGCACGGTGGTGGAACACTGGCCGCTTGTGGGATGGCTTACAGGAGCCTGCATGTCGGCGGTGCTTTATTTCGGCAGTATGGTGATGCCATGGAGCATGGCTGTGATTGCAGCGATTCTGACACGGTTGCTTCTCACGGGAGCTTTACACGAAGACGGACTCGCCGACTTCTGCGATGGCTTCGGCGGTGGAGGCAATGACCGCGAACGCATTCTCAGCATCATGAAGGATTCCCACATTGGCACTTACGGCGTGCTGGGGCTGATCTTCTATTTTGCCCTGCTTTTCACCTGTCTATACCATTTGACACCTTTCAAGGCAGCCTTGGTCGTAATGGCCGGTGACGCCTATTGCAAGATGCTGGCAGCCCAGATTATCATGTTTCTGCCATACGCCCGCTCGGAAGATACGGCCAAGAACAAGATTGTCTATCGCAAGATGAGCGTCAAGGCAGGACTCATTCTCTTCATGGAAGGCATCCTCCCGATGATACCGCTGTTCTATTATTACGGTTTCGACAGCCTGCTCATCTTTGTGCCATGCATCGTGATGTATTTCCTCTACTACATGATGAACCGCAAGATTCACGGCTATACGGGTGACTGCTGCGGAGCCTTGTTCTTAATCATCGAACTCTCATTCTACTGTCTCACCCTCATAATATAAGTATATGGAAGTATATATGATTCGCCATACAAGCGTAGATGTACCACCTGGCACATGCTACGGATGGACCGATGTGCCAACGGCAGAGACTTTCGAACAGGAAGCCTCCGTGACAAAGAAGAATCTGGAAGAGATGCTCCAAGGCAAGTCATTTGACAAGGTGTACTCTTCCACCCTGTCACGTGCCAGCAAGCTTGCTGCCTTCTGCGGTTATCCACATCCCAAACTCGACAGCCGTCTCAAAGAGATGTTTATGGGCGACTGGGAAATGCAGCATTTTGATGAGATTGCCAAGACCGACCCGCACATCCAGGAATGGTACAACGACTTCATGCACCTGAATGCCACCAATGGCGAAAGTTTTCTCCAATTATATGCTCGTGTGGCCGACTTCTTTGATGAACTAAAAAAGCAACCCTACGAGAGGGTTGCTATCTTTGCCCACGGAGGGGTATTGATCTGCGGCGGAATCTATGCCGGCCTCTTCCCGATGGAAGACTGCTTCAGCCACCACGTGGAATACGGCGGCATACAGGTCTGCCACATCTGATTACATCTTCTCAATGATGTCCTTACCGGCCTTCACGGCTTCCATATTCAGCGGAATCAAGTCGTGATGGCGCTCGGGTAATGTCTTGAAGAGAGCTTTTTCTACGCCCTTGTCACTCACGACGGGGCAAACCTCCAACAGACCTCCCAGCACAATCATATTGAAGACCTTCGAGTTCTTCATCTCGGCAGCCTTGTCCATAGCTTCAATGCGATAGACGGTAATGTCCTTTCGCGTAGGAGGATTAATCACGCCGAATCCGTCATAGATAAGGATACCACCGGGCTTAATCTTCGGTTCAAACTTATCGAGCGAAGGCTGGTTCAAGACCACGGCAACATCATACTTACTGAGGATAGGCGACGAAATGCGCTCGTCGCTGACAATCACCGTCACGTTGGCTGTGCCGCCGCGCTGTTCTGGTCCATAAGCGGGCATCCACGTCACCTCCTTGCCTTCCATCAGTCCCGAGTAGGCCAGAATCTTTCCCATGGAAAGCACACCCTGGCCACCGAAACCACTGATAATTATTTCTTTCTTCATATTGTTCTTTCTTATTTTACGCCTGTCGTGTCTTTTAAGTCACCTTTGGGATAGAAGGGGAACATGTTCTCCTTCATCCATTCGTTAGCCTTGGCGGGAGAGAGTTTCCAACCGCTGTTACAGGTAGAGACGAACTCCACGAGGCTTGAACCCTTACCGGCCATCGAAGCCTCGAAAGCCTTGCGAAGTGCCTTCTTGGCTTTCAAGATAGCACCTACGGTCTCAACGCTCTGACGAGTCACATAGCAAGTACCCTCAAGACCGGCGGCAATATCGGCCATCTTCAGGGGATAACCGTGAATCTGAGGATCACGTCCGTAAGGACAGGTAGAGGTCTTCTGGCCAATCAGCGTGGTTGGAGCCATCTGTCCGCCCGTCATACCATAGATGGCATTGTTGACGAAGATAATCACGATATTCTCACCGCGGTTCAGGGCATGGATGGTCTCACAGGTACCGATACAAGCCAAGTCGCCATCACCCTGATAGGTGAACACCAGGCGGTCAGGCCAGCAGCGCTTGATACCCGTAGCCAGTGCGGGAGCACGACCATGGGCAGCCTCCTGCCAGTCGATATCTATATAATTGTACGCAAAAACGGCGCAGCCTACGGGCGAAACGCCTACGGCCTTGTCTTCCATACCCATCTCTTCGATGACTTCGGCAATGAGTTTATGCACCACGCCATGACTACAGCCTGGGCAGTAGTGCATATTGTTGTCGTTCATCAGCGTCGGCTTCTTGCAGACGATATTCTCTGGTTGAACAATTTGATTTCTATCCATAATCTTTCTACTATTTCTAGTTATTCTAGATTAACTTCTTTAAAGCCTCAACGATTTCCTCAGGATCAGGCACGATACCACCCAAACGACCGAACTGCTCCACGGGCACGCTACCGTTCACCGACAGGCGAACATCCTGAACCATCTGACCGGCATTGATCTCAGCCACGAGAATACCCTTTACTTTCTTCGAAAGCTCGGCAATCTGCTTCGTGGGGAAGGGGAACAATGTGATAGGACGGAACAGACCGACCTTGATGCCCTGCTCGCGGGCTATCTCGACAGACTTCTCTGCGATACGGGCAGCCGAACCGAAGGCCACGATGGCATACTCGGCATCGTCCATCTGCTGTTGCTCGAAGCGTACCTCGTTTTCTTCTATCTTGCGATATTTCTCCTGAAGAGCCAGGTTGCGCTGCTCCATAATCTCAGGCTTCAGCTCGAGCGAAGTGATGACCACGCGCTCACGGTTCTTAGGCTTACCGGTGGAAGCCCAAGGGCACTGCTTGATAACCTCTTCGTCGGTACGACGGGGCTTGAATGGCGGCAGCACAATCTTCTCCATCATCTGGCCAATCACACCGTCGGAGAGAATCATGGCCGGGTTGCGATACTTGAAAGCCAGTTCGAAAGCCAAATCTACGAAGTCAGCCATCTCCTGAACAGACGACGGTGCCAGTACGATCACCTTATAGTCGCCGTTACCACCGCCACGGGTAGCCTGGAAATAGTCACCCTGCGAGGGCTGGATAGTGCCAAGACCGGGGCCTCCGCGCTGCACATTCACAAACACGCCCGGCACTTCGGCACCAGCCATGTAGGTAATGCCTTCCTGCATCAGGGCAACGCCGGGAGACGACGATGAGGTCATGGCACGCTTACCGGCACCGGCAGCACCATAGACCATGTAGATAGATGCCAGCTCACTCTCGGCCTGAACCACCTGCATACCGGTGGTTTCCCAGGGCTTCAGCTCAGCCAGCGTCTCAATCACTTCACTCTGCGGAGTAATAGGATAGCCGAAATAGCCGTCGCATCCGCAACGAATGGCAGCGTGGGCAATAGCCTCGTTACCTTTCATCAATACAACTTCTTTCTCTTCTGCCATAACTTATTCCTCCACTTTTTTACGATACACGGTGATACAGCCGTCGGGACAGACGATGCCACACGAAGCACAGCCCACGCAGGCCTCCTCGTTGGCAGCCTCTACGTAGGGGTAGCCGTGCAGATTCACTTTTCCAGCCATGGCGATGACGTTCTGAGGGCATGCGATGATGCACAACTGGCATCCCTTACACCGCTCGGTATCCACCACGATGGCTCCTTTCAACTTTGCCATATTAATTTATTTAAATACACTTGAAATCAGAATTAATGATTAAGGATTATACATATCCTTACAGTAGAAAGCCATGATGTCGTCGAGCATCTGCTTGGCCTCAACAGCCGGGCTGTCAGGATCGAGCTTGATGGCTTCTATATAGCAGTTGATGGCTTCATGCCACAGACTCTGCTTGCGATATTCGTTGCCTTTCCGATAGTATTCCTCTGCTGTCATTTATAATACTCTTTCTTGCCTGCAGCCAGCGTATTCTTCATCAGCGAACAGATGGTCATCGGACCGACACCGCCGGGAACCGGAGTGATGAACGAGCACTTCGGAGCTACTTCGTCGAACTTCACGTCGCCATTCAGGCGGAATCCGCTCTTGCGGCTGGCATCGGGCACACGGGTGGTACCTACGTCGATAATCGTGGCACCCTCCTTCACCATGTCGGCCGTCACGAAGTCAGGACTGCCGATGGCCGCAATGATGATGTCGGCCTCGCGGCACTCTTCCTTCAAAGTCTTAGAATGGGAATGGCACACGGTCACCGTGGCATCGCCATACTGCTTCTGCATCATCAGCTGAGCCATAGGCTTGCCCACGATGTTGGAACGGCCCAGGATAACGCACTTCTTGCCGCTGGTCTCCACGCCGTAGCGCTTCAGCAGCGTGATGATGCCGAGCGGCGTAGCCGAGATGAAGCAAGGCAGGCCGATAGCCATGCGGCCCACGTTGATGGGATGGAATCCGTCCACATCCTTGCGGTAGTCGATGGCCATGATCACCTTCTGCTCATTGATATGCTTGGGCAGAGGCAGCTGCACGATAAAGCCGTCCACGTCCTTGTCTTCGTTGAGCTGCTGCACCTTCGAGAGCAATTCCTCTTCCTTCACGTCATCCTCGAAGCGGATGAGCGTAGAAGTGAAACCGCAGGCCTCGCAAGCCAGCACCTTATTCTTCACGTAAGTCTCCGAACCACCATCATGGCCCACCAGAATGGCAGCCAGATGAGGCCGCTTGCCGCCGGCGGCTACAATCTGCTTCACCTCCTCGGCAATCTCTTCCTTAATCTTGGCCGCAGTGGCCTTTCCGTCAATCAGGGTCATATTATTCTTTGTTTGATTACTTACATCTTTGGAATTCCGGGCATACCGCCTTTCATTCCCTTCATGGCTCCCATCATATTCTTCATGCCGGCGCCTGTCACCATCTTCATCATCTTGCGTGTCTGGTCGAACTGCTTGATCAGGCGGTTCACCTCCTGAATGTTCGTACCCGAACCCTTGGCAATGCGCTGGCGACGGCTGGTGTTCAGAATCTCGGGATTGGTGCGCTCCTTCGGCGTCATGCTCTGGATGATGGCCTCAATCGACTTGAAAGCATTGTCGTCGATGTCCACGTCCTTGATGGCCTTGCCCACACCGGGAATCATTCCGGCCAGGTCTTTCAGGTTACCCATCTTCTTGATCTGCTGGATTTGGTTGTAGAAGTCGTTGAAGTCGAACTTGTTCTTCATGATCTTCTTCTGCAGCTTCTTCGCCTCTTCCTCGTCGAACTGCTCCTGAGCGCGCTCCACGAGCGAAACCACGTCGCCCATGCCCAAGATACGGTCGGCCATACGTGAAGGATGGAAGGCATCGATGGCCTCCATCTTCTCACCCGTACCGATAAACTTGATAGGCTTCGTCACCACCGTGCGGATACTCAGAGCAGCACCGCCGCGGGTATCACCGTCGAGCTTGGTCAGCACCACGCCGTCGAAATCCAGACGGTCGTTGAATTCCTTAGCCGTGTTCACGGCATCCTGACCGGTCATCGAATCCACCACGAAGAGCGTCTCGTTGGGATTCACGGCATCCTTCAGCGCGGCAATCTCGTTCATCATCTGCTCATCCACGGCCAGACGACCGGCGGTATCGATAATCACCACGTCGTTGTTCTTAGCCTTAGCCTCTCGGATGGCATTCTGCGCAATGGCAATCACGTCCTTATTCTCAGGCTCCGAATAAACGGGCACCCCGACAGACTCTCCCACCACGTGCAACTGCTGGATGGCAGCCGGACGATACACGTCGCAAGCCACCAGCAGCGGGCGCTTGTTCTGTTTCGTCTTCAGCATGTTGGCCAGTTTGCCAGAGAACGTGGTCTTACCCGAACCCTGCAGGCCCGACATCAGGATGATGCTCGGCTTGCCGTCCAGTTTCAGGCCTACGGTCTCGCCGCCCATCAGTTCCGCCAGCTCATCGTGAACAATCTTCACCATGAGTTGTCCGGGCTTGATGGCCGTGAGTACGTTCATACCCATTGCCTTCTGCTTCACGGTTTCGGTGAAAGACTTGGCCACCTTGTAGTTCACGTCCGCATCGAGCAGCGCCCGGCGCACGTCCTTCAAGGTTTCCGCCACGTTAATCTCTGTGATTTTACCTTCACCTTTAAGTATCTTGAACGACCGTTCAAGTCTGTCGCTTAAATTCTCAAACATATACCTATTTTATTGCAATAAATCTTTTCGGGGTGCAAAGTTACTACAAATGAGCGGAATAACAAAACAAAAAATTCTTTTTTTATTTTGGAATTCCCGAATGTAGTCTAACTTCATGACGCGAAGCGACATAAAGTTACAAATGAGCGAGCGAAAAACCAAAAATATATTCAAAAATGGTGCGTCTGCACTTATACCATCTTTTGCAAATTACTGGGACTCATTCTCATATCCCAGAAAGCAGCAATTCGCAAAGTGTTTCCTTTTTGATAATAAACGATTTTGTGGTAACGCCCAACAATGGTTGCACGATATAGAATGGACCTTCCTGTCAACAAAGGCTCAGGGAAACCTATTTCTGGATACTTTCGCAGCATTTTCACTTTCTCATCAATTTCATGGGCGAGATTAATCGTGGCTTGTTTCCCGAAGTGGGAAAGATAATAATCCACAGTACTGCTAATCTGGCGTGCAGCCTTTTTGTTATAGTTAACCAGCATAACTATCTATCTGACTCCACACCATCTTCATGACCTCTTTATGGGAATAGGTTTCGCCGTGCTCAAACTCACGCTCACCTTCCTCAATGTCAGCCAAAGCCTCTTTTACATTGCGAGGCAATCCTACGGGCAAAATACTTTTAGACGACGACTGACGTTCTAAAGAAGCCGCGGAAACAGCAGGCTCGGACATGATACCTTCACTCTGTTCTTCTTCAATCTTAGGATATTTATCTATCTTCATATCTCACCAAGTTTGATGCAAAAATAGCACTTTTAGAGATAATCTCCAAATAAATTACCAAATTTCTTGTTCTTATGTCCGCATTAAAGACTAGAATTGGAACAACAACGTAACATACTCCATCCCCGCCTCCAACAAATGAAGCTGGGGATGAATTCGGGAAGGTTAATCAACCGGACTGGAACCTTCTGGGCGTCCTTACTCCCTCAAACTCAAAAACTCTTAACACTTATTTTTTATACCAGGTAGTTTCTCCTGCCTCGGTAGTCTTCATCACATTGCCATTAATTGTGAATGTAGTATGCCAAGGCCCATCTTCTTTCCCAATATTTCTTTTCACTATCCCACCATATCGAAAGCAAATCACCATCAACTTGGTATCTGCCATAGTCTGTATCTAATATAGTTTTCCTAATCTGCTTCACATTCCTTCCATGTACAAGTGAAATCTGATTTATATGTTACCTCGGTATATTTTATTTTACCAGCAGATGACACAGACTCCGTGTACCATGTTCCAACAAGAGGATTTGACGGCGAACTGCTATCGCCATCTTCATTACTGCTGCACGATGCAAAATCTACGCCCAACATTGCGACCATCAAAATAGCCATCAAATGCAATAAACCTTTTTTCTTCATAACAACAATCCATTATTAAAAGTATAAGAAAAGTTACTTTATATATATTATTCCTTCTTCTATGATCTTTGCAATCAGAATAATCGTCTTTCCCATGAGAGCAGGCAGTACCATTTCATCATGATGCAGCCTGAAGTGAATTTACTTCACAATTACTTTCTTTACAGTTCCATCCGTCTTTTTGATGATATTGATGCCTTTTCTCAACTTGTTGATTCTGTTTCCAGAAACATCATACATATTCATATCTGCATCTGATAAGATTACTTCTATTCCTGTTGCTGACTTAATGGTAATAGGCTTGTAAATCTTTGTGGTATTCCAGTAGTTTTTGTTCCCTTCCTGCATAGCCACGATAACAGTTTCACCCACTCCTTTGCAATCGAGGAATCGTTTGTTTCCAATCTCAGTAATGGAACAAATCGGATCACCTTCAACAGTATATGTTACGCCAAGACCCGAAGACGCTACAGCTGTCAGTTCTACTTGCTCGTATTGCTTAACGTCGCTAAGGTCTTGTTCCCAAGTCAGCGTCTGATACGCTTTCTCCACGATCAGCTTTCCTGCAACATAATTAAATTCATAGTTGTCGGCAACACCGCCATTTACACTTATGGAATACTCTCCTGCATCAGAACTTGCAGTTGCTTCTGTCGTTGCTTTCGGTAAGGAAACAAGAACATTCTCGTCTTCACTGTTTACAAAACCAGCATATTTCAGTTCAAAAACAGGGTTTTCCTCACCATAACTGCGGGTAGAATTTTGTGCTATTACTGTAAGCGGTGCTTTGGTTACCGTTAGAGTGCTGTTAACATAAGTAACATTACGGTTTGTCACACTGCCCTGTGTGATTACTATAGGATATGTGCCTACGGGTGATTTCTCCGTGGCATCACAGGTGATTTGCGGCACGCCATTCAAGCCATCACCTGCCGTAACATAATCAAATCCAGGATTTGGATCCCCATACACTTTGGTACAATTCGTTGCCATTACCGTAATTGGCTGAGAAACATTGACCACGCAAGCGGCAGAACACCCACCATCCTCTGTGGTGACTACAATAGTTGCCGTTCCATAACCTGTGGCAACTACCGTTCCATTTTCCGAAACAGTGCACACGGCAGGATTTGAACTCGTCCATTTTACATTTTTGATGGATGCATCATAGGGAAGAAAAGAAACAACAAGTTGTTGCTGTTCTCCTATTTGTGTCATAAATAATTCTGTTTGATTAAACTCCACACCTGTCACAGGCTGAACAACAGTTATCTTACATGTGGCTATCGCTGTTGGGTTTGATACAGATGTGGCTGTAATTATGCATGTACCTGCTTTTTGGGCGATAATTACACCTTGCTCATTTACTTCAGCTATAGTAATATCACTAGAACTCCAAATTACCTCTCTTTGCTGTACATTATCAGGTTGGAGGACATAGGTTAAAGTTGTGACCTCACCTGAATTTATTACGATTTCAGATGTATTCAGCTCGATTGATTTCACAATGTTGGGATCTTCTTTAAAAACTGCATCTATCATCACGTCACCATCTAACATGATGAATGTATATGTGTATTCGTCAATGCGCGTGAATTCTATATTTTCTATAGTGCTATTTGCTGGAATAAAGATATCTGGAGACGTTCCTTTATGTACACATTGCCATATTGTATTATATATAAATTCTTTTGAACCATGATTTACAGTTAGAGCATCTCCTTTCCTGATGCCATAATAATGATTATTAGGACCCGATTTTTCTTTACCAAAGAATAGCCACCATGTATTTTTGTAATAATTAACAAGTTGATTATAAGTATAGTTATACCCTTGAATTATTTTGGGGGCTTCTTCATTCGGGAAAGTCGGTTTGGGGGAAACTGTTGCTGTTGCTGATATTTTTTCTAGAAAATGACCGATTTCAGGTTCGATTTGCAATGTTATCATTTGGCCTTCTGCTGCTTCTATATAATCAGTTTTAACTATTCCATGCCCAGTTGTGTTTATAGTAACCGTAAAGGCATTTACGGACACACTTGTCATATACGCCAACAAAAAAAACAAGAATCTCAACATGTACATTCCTTTGGAAAACCATCTTACGTTTGTATGAAAATCTTTCAAAAGAAAGCCTTGCTCTTTATTTTTCTCATTCATATGTTTTTCTTTTTTGCCTATAGCAACCCTAATTCAGCGATTAAACATTTTAAACGGAAAGACGTGGGTGCTCTACTCCTCGCTTATCTCAGGTACGGGCTCTCGCATTGCCTTGCATCAAGATAAGCAACTCGAGATAGCCCACGCCGAGACATATTGATACTGTTCGCAATAAAGATTGAACAGGGTACAATACACCCAAGGTGGACGTTCGGTTGCGTTTCTTCTGATGCTTTGATTTGCGAGATCTGTACCTAGAAGATAACGTTAGTAAACGTCCTATTACCACAAAAGTTGACCCTCAGCCCTTACGGACTATTTTGAGTCGGTTGCAAATATAGCGATTCTTTTTCTAAAAAACAAGACTTTTTAGAAAAAAAATGATACCGAATATTACCAAACACAAAACATTAAGATGCAGCCTAACTTCATGGCTCGAAGAGACATAAAGTTACTACAAATGAGCGGAATTCCAAACCAACAAGTACATCATTTAAAACCTTCATCCTTCACCAATCCACCGAACCGCCTTTGTATAAAGGGGATTTGAAGGTAAAGGATGTTTCCGAACCTTCACCACCTTCACCACCAATGGCAATCTACGCATTATCGGGGTGAAGGTTGTTGATGTTGGAGGACCACCTGACGAATAAACGTTTGCTGCCAGTTTGAAGCCTCGTACTAACAGTTTTTCGCAGCCGTACTGTTAGTACGAGCCGTATGTACTGTTAGTTTGCCCCATCATACAAATCCCAAACTGCTAAAGCAAAAGTGAAGGTTAGTGAAGGTTTACGACGAACCTTCACCTATCTAACTCACTGACAACAAGCAACATGCCGTAGAATGGTGAAGGTTGAAGGTTTAAGAGCGCTCAATAATTCTCCAGCGCCTCGCGGGTTTTCTGGCCTAACTTCTTGCGCTTGCGGTCCTTGGGGCGGAGCACGGAGAGGAAATCCCTACCCGATGGACTTACGCCATGGGTGGCTACTTCCTGACGGATGCTGTTGCTTATCTGAGGATTGATCTGGGGAGCCTTGGCCGTGACGATGACCTCGCTGAGCGTCTGGCAGAGGGGAATCAGGAATACGGTATCGACGGTGAATTCATGACTGTCCATCACACGGCGGAGATAGTCGGGATGGGAGAAGGTGGCACGCTTGAACTTATGATGATAAAGCATGAACTTGCCTTGCCAGCCGAGTTTCACATGATCGCCGTTATCGAGATAGACCAGTACATCACGGATAGGCCGCCGCGTCTCCATATCAGCCACGACCACTACCCTGCCCTCCGTCTGCGCCAGCATCTGCGTGACGACCAGCAGACAGAACAACGTCAAGATTACCTGTCTGTACATCAGCCGACAAAGTTACGCGGTTTTCATTGCCGTTGTATCTTCCGCCCATGTTTTTTATAATAAGTTCGGGTATTTTTGATAAGTTTTATGCAACAAACGTCAACGGATTTTAAATCACATCCTTGACTTGACGGCAGAAAACGTCTGCAGGGCAACACTGACGAGAATGAGCGCAATGCCGAGATAGAAACTGAAGTTGAGTTCGCGCCCCTCACCGAAGATGATAAACGCGATGACAATGCTATAGACGGGCTCCAGATTGTAGGAGAGATTGACCGTGAAGGCCGACAGTTTCTTCAGACACATCAGTTGCAGCATATACTCTTGATGGAACTGTAGAAGAGAATCCAATGGATGGCCAACAGGGCTCCGCATCCGGCTATCTGGAAGAACTTTCTCCACCCCACCCTCGGAATGCCCACAAAGACAATCAGGATAAGCAGGGCAACGAGAATGCGATAGAACACGATGTCCACCTCATTCATCGAAATGAGGCGTCCGAGCACTCCCGTGAATCCCGCCAGCAGGATGGAGGCATGAAGCTGGAGAAAGGCTTTCTTCATCAAAAAGAACAATCCCGAAAGACGAAAGCCTTCCGGGATTGCTTAGATTTTGGGATTAGAGTTCGCTCTCGCTTACGTTGAAGGTGGATACGCTCATGTCGCCGGTCTCAAGTCCGCGCTTCAGCCAGCGCATACGCTGGGCAGAGGTTCCGTGGGTGAACGACTCGGGTGAAGAATAGCCCTGAGCCTTCTCCTGCAGATAGTTGTCGCCAATCTTCTGAGCAGTCTCAATGGCTTCCTGAAGATCGTTCTCATCAATGCTCTGGAAGGTCTCGTTCTCATAGTGGCCCCATACTCCGGCATAATAGTCGGCCAGAAGCTCCAGGCGCACGCTGATCTTATTGGCTTCCACCTTGTTGGTGCGGCTCATGGCCTGATGAGCCTTGTTGAGCGTGCCTAAGAGATATTCCACATGGTGGCCCACCTCATGGGCAATTACGTAGGCAAAGGCGAAATCGAGGTCGCCCTTGTTCTGGATTCCCAGCGAGCGGCGCATGGAAGTAAAGAATGAGAGGTCGATGTAAAGGCACTGGTCGCCTGAGCAATAGAAAGGACCTACGGATGCAGTACCCTGTCCGCAAGCCGTCTGCACGGCATTCGTGTAGAGCACCATCTTCGGAGCCTTATAGGTGCGGCCCATACTCTCGAACACCTTTCCCCAGATGTCTTCCGTGGAAGCAAGCACCTGACTGGAGAACTTGGCCATAGCCTGTTCTTCCTCGGTGAATTCACGTTGTTGCTGGTCGGAGGTTGTAACGTTCTGGCTTGCCATCTGCGTTCCCACGTTGGTAATCACGTCGCCGAGGTTACCACCGCTGAGGAATGTCATCACGGCAATCAGCACGATACCGCCGAGTCCTAAACCTGCTTTCGCACCACCACTCATGCCGCGGCGGTCGTCCACATTACTGCTTTCTCTTCTTCCGTCTAATCTCATGATATTAAAAATTTTAGTGAATAATTACTTTCTTTCCATTTTTGATATAGATGCCTTTTCCAGCCCTCTTCACGCGCTGCCCTCTCAGATTATAGGTCTGACGGCCCTTGCGAGACTTCGTAAACAGGGTCTTGATACCTGAAGGCACGGATACCGTCACCTTGATATTCTTGATTTGCATATTGCCGCTGCCACTATTCACATGGAACGTCACGCTGCTGGCATTACCGGTCCAGGTCAGGCCATCCATCGTACCCGTAGAGGCATACAATGTCTTGCTCGAAGAGGTAACCAATTCAAACTCTATCTTTGTGATGGTGCCCTGACCAACGCTCACGGTAAACGTATTGTTCTGATAGAGTCGGATTTGTGAATCATTACAATAACGGTTTGAGCCACTGGCAAGCGAGTATTTTACCGTGATGCCATTCTGCGTGCCTACAAGATCCTGACTATCGCCTGAATTGATGGCACCATTATAAGAACAGCCGAAGAAGGCGTTATTGAGTGCAATCGTAGCACTGGCCGGAGTTTCACCACCCTGCTCTTGGCCGCCACCTTGTTCTTCACCGCCTCCGGGATCTACGCTTGAACCGGAATGTTCTGGCTGCTGATAGTTGTCATAGCTGAAAGCCACGTCCTTACAACTGCCCCAGATATATTCTTCCAGTCCGGGATAGTCCACAAAGGGATTGCGGTTTTTCTGAACCTTTTCGCTATAGACGGCATTGTTGCGTGCTCTTTCCACCTCGTCGATTGGATCGTTCTTCGACCATTCGAAGAGCAGCTTCAGATACCAATCGTTGAAGGCCGGATATTTATTGCCCGCAAAGACGATGCTTGCCGTGGCTCCATCCCAATTCTCCACCAGATTCTCGTAGCGTGTGGCCATATAGAAATAGATGCGAGCAATGTCGCCCTTGATATCCTTAAGCGGTTCAAACACCGTGCCCGTATAGCCCGGCGTAGCACAGCTGCCCAACTTGCAGCCGTCCTTTGAGGTATAGGTTGCCGATTTCACATCTGCCAAAGGATAGTTGCTGCGGCGGTTGTTCACATAGCCGTCGGCGGGTACCACTTGAATAATGTCGCTCTTGGGGTCTCCTTTTTTGCCAAACCAACTCTGTGGCACCAGATGCTCACGGTTATAGGCATCGCCCTCTTTTTCATATCCTATATTTTCAGCCGGCCCTCCAATCACGAACTTATTACTGGGCGAATACCAGTCGCGCAGATAGCCGTCGGCGCGTTTGTCGGTTTCTTCATAATCGACCAGCAGCCCATCGTAGCTGTAGCCCACGCCAGGAGTCTTCTTGCTGATAATGCTATATAGCGCCGTCTTCAGCGCACTACCTTTCTTACCATCGGCATTCTTGTAATAAGAGCCGCTACCATTGGGGCCCTGAGCAAAAACACCCAAGGCGAAAACTGCTGAGATTGCTATGAGTAGAATCTTTTTCATCTTATCAAGTTTTCATATTTATGGGTACAAAGTTAAGAAAAGTCGGACAAAGCACCAAATTTTCGACCTACTTTTCTTTATATTCCTGCTCCGTCGGTAAAGTCCATGCTGATAGCCTTGCCCTGAATCAGCGTACTATAAGGGGGCAGACTGTTGGTTACCCAGATATTACCGCCAACCACCGTATGATGGCCAATCGTGACGCGACCCAGCACCGTGCTGTTCGAATAAATCGTCACATAGTCTTCCAAGATGGGATGGCGGGGCACGCTCTGCGGCTTGCCTTCGTGGTTAATCTTGAAATTCTTCGCACCCAGCGTAACGCCCTGATACAGTGTGACATGATTGCCGATGATACAGGTTTCGCCAATCACCACACCCGTACCGTGGTCTATAGAGAAATACTCGCCTATCTCAGCGCCCGGATGAATGTCGATACCCGTAGCCGAATGAGCCTGCTCCGTGATGATTCTCGGAATGACGGGCACACCCATCACCAGCAGTTGGTGGGCAATGCGATAACTCACCATAGCCTGAATGACAGGATAACTGAAGATAACCTCCCCGTAGTTGTCAACGGCGGGATCATTCTCATAGACGGCAGCCACATCCGTGAAGAGGACACGCTTGATTTCGGGTATCTGGTCAATAAAACGGCCGGCAATCTCAGAAGCCTCTTGAAACACCTCCTGCTTGTCTCGCTCCACTTCTTTATAATGTAAAGCCCTGGCTATCTGCTTCTTCAGCGAAGAAAACACCTTCTCCAGATTGACGCCGATGACATAGGAGCGCACTTCGGCATTCTGTTTCCGCTCATCGAAGAAGCCATGGAATACAACCTGCTTGATCATGTCCACGATATGCTGCAGTTCATCTACCGAAGGCAGGGGTGCATCCGTAGAAGGAACCATCTTCACTTCATCTTCCGTGGCAAGGCTCAGCAACCGGACATTGCGCTGCAGTATCTCTTTGGTATCTAAGGATTTAGGCATTCTCTCACAACTTTATGATTAATAAAAAAGGAAAGTGATTATTCACTTTCCCGTTAGCATGTTTGTGGGGACGAACAGGCTCGAACTGTTGACCTCTGCAATGTGACTGCAGCGCTCTAAACCAACTGGGCTACGCCCCCATTCGCTGATTTGCGGGTGCAAAGGTACGAATAAAAGTGAAGAGTGAAGCGTGAAGAGTGAAGAATTTTTTAGGCGTTAACGTTTTTTAAACCATCAAAGGTACTGCATCAGCACATCCCACACGGCAATGATATGGCATACACTTCCCGCCAAAACAAAGAAATGAAACACCGTGTGCATGTATTTCTGCTTGTTCAGACTATAGAACACAGCTCCGGTGATATAACACACGCCCTCGGCTATAATCCATATCACGGCCGCCGTGGAGACGCTGGCTATCAGAGGTTTGAAAGCCACCAGTACCGAAAGCCCCATGCCGATGAAACAAAAGGTTTCCAGATGGCTGTGCTCCTTCAGCCGCACGAAACTCATCACCGTCCCTGCTATCGCACAAAGCCAGACGAAGCAGAACAGCGTCCATCCCCAGTAGCCCTGCTCACGAAGGGCAATGAGCGTCAGCGGACTATAGCTGCCGGCAATATGCCAGTAGATGGCCGCGTGGTCCAGTTTGCGCCACGTTTCCTTGGCAATGGCGCGCTTGCCCGTCATAAACCGATGCGGCAGCGCATGATACACCGTTGAGGTGATGTAAGAGAAAAGCATGCCCACCAGATAGAGGATGACCGCCGTAGAAGCCCAGCCGTCACCTTCGCGGAAGCACCATATCAGGAAGATAATGCCCACCACGACACCCAATAGAATGCCGGCGCCATGGGAACTGGAGTTCCAAATCTCTTCTCCTTTTGTATATTTAATAGCCATTGCGTTTACAAAAGTACACAAAAAAGTAAAAAGGTAAAAAAGTAAAAAGGTAAAAAAAGTAAAATACTTGCACTTTACCATTCTTTTTACTATTTTTGCAGCATCAATTTTCGTGCAAACGAAAGCAGCGTCAAACTTAAAAACTCACAAACTTAAAAACTTAATAATATGATCAAAGTAGTAGCCGTACATACCGCCATGGCGCTTGTACAACCCCTGACAGAGATTTTCAAGGAATACCTTCCCGAAGTGAAACTGAACCATATTGCCGACGACACGCTCATCCAGGAAGTCATCGCCAACAATGAGGTGACGCCTGCCGTGCGCCGCCGTCTGCTCTCCCACTACGTGGCTGCCGCCGATGCCGGTGCCGACGTGGTGTTCAACACCTGTTCTTCGGTAGGCGATGTGGCCGACTATGGCAACGTCTATGCTCCCATTCCCGTATTCCGCATTGATCAGCCCATGGCTCAAAAGGCCGTAACAACAGCCGACCGTATCGGCGTCATCTCTACCCTTTCCACCACCCTCGACCCCACCCGCCGTCTTCTCGAGAACGAAGCCCGCAAGGCAGGACGGCAAGTGACACTTGTGGACGGACTGGCCGACGGAGCCTTTGCTGCCGGACAAAGCGGTGACGGCGAAACCCACGACCGGCTGATAGCCGAGGCTGCCGCAAGGATTGCCGACCAGGTGGAAATGTTTGTTTTGGCGCAAGGTTCGATGGCCCGCATGGAGCAGCGTCTTTCCGAACTCACCGGCAAGCCCGTCCTCTCCAGCCCCATCCTCGGCGTGAAAGGCCTGCGCCAGTTCCTTAATCTTTAAAGTGAAGAGTAAAGCAATCGTTTTCTACAGAAAACGCTTTCAAAATTAATGAATGAAAGAATGAAGAGTGAAGAATCCCCCTCCCTAAACAGGGAGGGCAGGGGTGGGTCTTCCAAGAAGAATTTCATCCTGGCGATGCTGGTCATTCTCGGCGTCGTCACCTTTCTCGACCGCATCAACATCAGCGTGGCCGGTTCGTCCATCATGAAAGACCTGAACCTCTCGGCCGCCGAATGGGGATGGGTGCAGAGTGCGTTCATTCTGAGCTATGGCCTGATGCAAATCCCCATGGGAGCCTACGGCGACCGCCACGGCCACCGCAAGGTTTTGACCGAGATTGTGCTATGGTGGTCTTTGTTTACTGCGTTCACGGGCGTAGCCGGCGGACTGGTTTCGCTGCTTATCATCCGCTTCATGTTTGGCGTGGGCGAAGCCGGCAGTTCCCCCTGTTCCACGGGTGTCATCAGCCGTTGGTTCGAAAAGCACGAAGTGGGCAAGGCGCAAGGTTACGTATGGGCAGCCAGCCGCATGGGCGGAGCCCTCACCCCCTTTGTGGTGATTCCCGTCATGGCATGGTTAGGATGGCGCGCCGCCTTCTGGCTTTTGGGCGGATTGGGAGTCATCTGGGCCGTGGTTTGGTATATCATGTATCGGGACAAAAGGCCAACCCCTCTCCAACTCCCCCGAGGGGGAGAGCAGCAAGAAGCCTCCCCTCGGGGAGGTATGGAGAGGGTCAAGTGGGGGCCTATTCTCCACAACCGCCAGTTCTGGACCATCTGCGCCATGTATTTCTTCTATGCCTTCGGGTCATGGTTCTTCTTCAGTTGGTTCCCCACGTTCATGGAGTTAGGGCGCGGTTTTGCCAAGAGCGAACTCACCTACGCCGTGGCCATACCCTTCATCATGAGTATGATTGGTAATATCACTGGCGGTTATCTCACCGACAAGCTCTCGGCAAAATACGGCCTGAAGGTAGGCCGCAAAGCCCTCGGCACCTCGTCGCTGGCCATCTCCGCCCTGTGCATGTTCCTCGCCGCCTTCATTCCCAGCAAGATGGCCGTCTTTGTGTTCCTCTCCCTCTGTTTCGGCATCTTCGACCTCATGCTTCCTTCGGCCTGGGCCCTCTGCATCGACCTTGGCAAGCAGCATGCCGGAGCCATCTCCGGAGCCATGAACACTTTCGGCAACATCGGCGGTTTCTTCTGCGGCATCCTTTTCGGTTACCTCGTGCAAGCCTCCGGCAACTACAACCTCCCCCTCTACATGATTGCCGGCATGCTCCTCATCTCCGCCCTCCTCTTCAGCTTCATCAATCCCACGAAGCCGATTGTGGAGTAGTTTTTGAGAAACGTTAGAGCCCATGAAAGAATATACAAAGTTCAAGGAATACATCTGGTTGGTGAACACCATCTACAAAGCCAATGGCATAACGTTAGCAGAGATTAACGAGAAGTGGCTCCAGACGGAAATGAGTGAGGGAATATCCTTGTCTCGAACAACCTTCCATCGCCATCGTATCGCTATCGAAGAGATGTTTGGACTGCTCATCGAATGCAATAAGAAGCAGGGCAACAAATATTATATAAGTAACAAGGATGTCCTTGAAGAAGATTCTGTACAGAACTGGATGCTATCCACCATGAGTGTAGGTAATCTGCTGAGTGAGAGCCAAAGTCTTCATAATCGCATTCTGTTGGAAAATGTCCCTTCCGGCGGCGAGAAACTCCAGCTAGTCATCAAGGCTATGAAAGAGAATAGATGCCTGATGATTACTTATCAGCGTTATGGCTCTCCTTCAGGCTACAGTTTCACCATAGAACCTTATTGCATAAAACTGTTCCGTCAACGTTGGTATATGTTGGGCAAATTATCCAACGGTTGGTTGGCCACCTATTCGCTCGACAGGATAGAGAGTATGAAGATACTTGAAACGAAGTACAAAGTAGCGGATGATTTCGATGCCGTAGAGTATTTCCGTGAGGCTTACGGCATTGTGGTTGACGACAATATGCCGCTGCAACACATCGTGCTTCGTGCTTATGGTTTCGAGCGCTATTATCTGCGAGACCTGCCCCTTCACCATAGTCAACATGAAATCAATGTCACCGAAGAATACACCGACTTCGAACTGACGCTCAGGCCCACCTCTGATTTTAAGTCAAAACTGCTCTCACGTGGCCAATGGATTGAGGTACTGGAACCTCAGTCATTGGCCGACGAAATTGTTGAATGGCACCAAAATGCCATTCAACGATACAAAAAATAAAAATTCCTTGCGACTGTTCCACGAATTGAAACAACGTGCACCGATCTTTGCATCGTAAACAATGAAGTTGAACTAAAACAAAAGGAATTATGGAAACAAGAAAAAAGTATTTCATGGATTGCCATCTGGCAGGCCGTAAGTATCACGATGCCGACGAAGTTTGGGACGAACTGAAAGTAGGAACCCAGCTGCAACTGCAGCGCGAACTTGACAACCGCTACGATCCCGATGCCATAGCCGTAATGTACAAGAAGCCCGAAGAGGAAGAGCCCTATTGTATTGGCTATATCCCCCGCGAGGACAACGAGACCATTGCCGCCATCCTGGAAATGGGATGGACCGACATCTTCGAGTGTCGCATCAGCAAAATCACTCCCGATGCTCACCCCGAGCACCAGGTTCACCTCACTATTAAGATTAAGCGTAGAGGTTAACGTAAAGAAAAAAGGAAAAAATGGGAGAGATGGATTTTGACAAACTGCGCTCGATGATAGTCCGTTGCCAGTGGACGTATGCCAAGACGATGCCATTTGCACCACATGAGTATATTGTTCGTGGAAAATGTCCGTTGAGCGAAGAAGAATTCCTTTATTTCATAAACATGCAGCGAAACTATGGCAAAGTGGAACGTTTGGGAAAACACATCATCCCATATCTCTATATCGATGACTACAAATACTGGACAATGTGGGCACCCTTTGAAGAAACGGCTGTCATCAATCGGGCCAAGGTGGATGTGGAGGAAAAAAGTTGCCGATAAATAACGTCTTATGGAAAAGAATGAATATTTACAAAAGTCCAGAACATTCTTGGAAAAGATTCTTGGTTTGGAAAATGAGTTTGACTCATTGGTTCGAAAATACTATCTCGACACGCCCAATGAAAAAGGCAAGAAAAGAACCGATTTCTATAAAGAAATGAGTGGTATACTTGACGATTTCGAGCGTAGCGTGTTTTCCATGAGGGAAAAATTGAATGATCCAGACTCTATACAAGGATATGACACCAGGTAGTGAAAACCTAAAAGATGTTATCACAAAGGATGAGAAAGAGTACTTTTGAAAAGATTTGCTACCTTTGCACAGTAAGATACTAAAAAACCAAATATGACAGAACAGAACATTCAATTAGGAGATAAACTCGTTGGGGAGATAGAAGGCGAGTTTTATGTTCCATCCTACCAACGCGGCTACCGTTGGGATGAAACACAGGTTTGTCAATTATTGAATGACATTACAGAGAATGGTGACAATGCTTATTGCCTCCAGCCTTTGGTCGTCCGCAAAAAAGCAGAGGATGTATTTGAACTAATAGACGGTCAGCAGCGTCTTACCACTATTTATATCTTAATGAAATACATCAAAGATATGTATAAACCTCGTCTCAAGTTGAATTACACACTCTCTTACGAGACAAGAAAAGGGTCATCAGATTTCCTAATGAACATGGAAGAGGGAAAAGCCAATGATAACATCGACTACTGGTTTATGTATAATACATACAAAACCATTGACAGTTGGTTTAAAAAGCAGGAGGAAAAAGGTAATGACCAACAAGCAGCAGACCTCTTAGCTCTTTATTTCTTTCCAAAGGTTGGAAATGGTATTGGCGGTAATGTGAAATTCATCTGGTACGAAGTGCAAGGCGTGGATGATAAGGATGCCATCGCTCTCTTTACCCGTCTGAACATAGGGCGTATTCCTTTGACAAATGCCGAACTCATAAAGGCTTTGTTCCTATGTAATACCAAGCAGATGGAAAACAAACGGCAACTGGAGATAGCCTTGCAGTGGGATACGATAGAACGGGAATTGCACGATGATGACTTCTGGTATTTTCTAACTAAGAAAAAAGCCGAAGACTATACCACCAGAATAGAGTTGGTGTTCGAATTCTTTGCCAGTGAACGCAGTAATCAAAACGATTCTTTATCTACTTTCCTATATTTCAACGAAATCAAGAAGAATGGCAAGAACCTCTCCGACCTTTGGGAGGAGATATTACGCTATTATTATCGTTTGAAGGAATGGTACAAAAAGGACTCGTTGTATCACCGAATTGGCTATCTTGTTTCTTCTGGCCATACTACGATGAACCTGATTGTTGACGCTACAATCAATCTGCGGAAATCGGAGCAAGAGCAATTACTTGACGAAGAGATAAGGAATAGCATTAAGTTCAAGAAGTCTTACTCAGATTTGAACTATGTGAATAACTACGACGAAATATCAAGACTGCTTTTGCTCTTCAACGTGGTTTCTGTTATGAATCACACTCAATCACGTTTTCCTTTCAGGGCCTACAATACAGAGCTGTGGAGTCTGGAGCACATTCATCCACAACATCCTGAAGATATGAAAAACGACAAAAAACTCTGGAATGAGTGGATGAACATTCAAAAACGATCTGTAGAGGAATTGCCTGTTGCCGATGAAACAAACAAAGACAGAAAAGAAAAACTTGTTGCAGAAGCAAACGCTTTCATCGATAATGAGCATGCAACAAAAGAAGAATTCAAAACACTTTCTGGAAAAATCGTGCAATTCTTGTCAGACAAATCAGAAGAAGACCTTACCCATTCTCTTTCAAACATGGCGTTACTTTCTAAGTCACAAAACTCTGCACTGAACAATTCGCTATTTGATGCGAAAAGACGAGAGATTATTGAAATGGACAGACGAGGCGAATTCATTCCCTATTGCACCCGAAATGTCTTCCTAAAATATTACACTGATCCAGACAAAATACAAATGGCAAAGTGGAGCGAAGCAGACAGAGAAGGCTATGTAGCTGCAATAAACAGAGTTTTAAAGCCCTATTTATCCAATGACCAAGTTATAACGGTATGATACAGACAACATCACAGAATTTCGCCAGCCTTTTTTCTTGGAAAGAAGAAGATGTACAGGTTAGTGGTATTACTATCCCGATAGTTCAGCGCGACTACGCCCAAGGACGTTTGTCACAAGAGGTAACCCGCATCCGTAATCGTTTCCTGCAAGTTTTGTATGAATCATTGGTGGAAGACAAAAAGATAAAACTTGATTTTATTTACGGAAGCGTGGAAAAGGGAATGCTGATACCCCTTGATGGGCAACAACGACTGACCACGCTGTTCCTATTGCACTATTATATTGCCCTGCATGAAAATGTACCACCAGAAGATAGGTCTTTCCTAAGGCGGTTTACGTACGAAACACGTGTCAGCAGCCGCGAGTTTTGTCAGCAGCTACTCAACTTTACACCTGATTTCAGCAAAGAGAATATGTCTGAACAGATAAAGGATGAGGCATGGTTCTTGATGGAATGGGAAAGTGACCCAACGGTGCAGGCAATGCTAGTGATGCTGGACGCAATTCACGAAAAGTTTGTCAATACAAACAGCATCTGGGAAAAACTGATGGGCGACAATATCACTTTCTATTTCTTGCCGTTGCAAGATATGGGTGTAACAGATGAACTATACATTAAAATGAACTCACGCGGAAAGGCTCTCACGCCTTTTGAACATTTCAAGGCGGAGTTGGAATTGCGGATGAAAGAAGTGGACGAAGAACTGGCCAAAGAAATTATCAAAGAATTTGATTGTGAATGGTCTGACATGCTTTGGCCCTTCCGCAATAGTGGCTTAGGGGATGCCCAAGACAATGTCACCGACGATGAGTTTCTTCGTTACATCCGATTCATTAGCGATATCATTGGCTATCAAAACGGAGAAACTGAGATTGCCGACGAATTTGAGATTATTGAGAAACGCTTCTCGAAGGCTTGTCCTAAAGCCAAGTCAAACATGGAGAAGTTGAAAAGCACATTCGACATCTGGGTGAATTGTGATATTGCAGCATTCTTCAATAGTTTCATATCGATAATCCAGCATGAGGAAGGCAAGATTTTGATGGAGGTTGGCAATGCAAATTTATTTGGTGAATGTTGTCGCACCTACGGATTACGCGCAGGCCGACGACCACTGTTCTCTTTGGGCCAGACTTTAATGCTATATGCTTTCATTATCTATTTGCTCCATCAAAGGGATGTTTCTGAAGACGAATTCCGCCATCGCATCAGGATTGTGAATAATTTGGTGAAGAATTCTTCTAACGAGATTCGTTCTGACAATATGAGCGTTTTGCTTCAACATGTGAAGATTATTATCCTCAAGGGAGAAATTCTAACAGGAGGGTTCCAGACAACACAGGTGGAAGAAGAATTAGTAAAACAAAAATGGATAAAGACTAACCCTGAAATGGCAGAAACTCTGTTCCGCTTAGAAGACCATAAATACTTAAACGGATATGTCAGAGCTATTGTTGGAGAAAAAATGGAGCACGTTGGTTGGTGCGATAGATTTTACAGTTTGTTTGAATGTGACTTGACTCTTGTCACCAATGCCCTACTCTCCATAGGTGACTATTTTGAGAAAGATGCGTGGCGTTATCAGATAGGAACCTCTAATCCTCGGCTCTCATTGGGAGTATGGCGCAGTCTGTTCAGCCCTACTCGATTGGAAAATGGTTTATGCATAGTTTTGCAAGACCTGTTATCAAGATATGACTCTTTTACAAACGATGTCCTCAAGAACATAATACACGACTACATACAGTCAGCCAAAGAGATGCCCGTCCGTTATTATCTGACCAAATATCCACAAATGCAGAAAAGTCGTTGGGGTGGTGAATATCGCTTTGGCAAGTATTATTGGCGACAGCATTGGGAGAATGGACGTGAAACCTACCATGTGCTAATGATGACAACAGAAGTTAGTCTTGGCGGCATGAACTACGATATTTTCCTAAAAACACTCTTCGAATTAGGTGGAGGTGCTGACGCAGGACTTGAACTTGGTGACTATTCATATTCACAATATAATGGTGGCGGGCTTGATAAACTTCGTATGACTAAACAGCATCTTTATCTTACACTTGCAGAAAACGAATACAAGATATACAGTGAAGATGAAGAAATTGTAACAGAAATAGAAACGCGTCAAATAAAACAGAACGATGATGGCATTGACATCGAAGACCGTGTAGAAATTGGTATGCAGTTACTCAAAAAGTATATTTAAATGAAGATGAATTATGATAACAGTTGAAGATGCACTGCGCATAGCGATTGATGCGCATGAAGGACAGAAGGATTTAGACGGCAAACCAGTTATACTGCATCCACTAACCGTTGGACTAGCAGGGGATAACCGCAAAGAAATGATTGCAGGATTCCTTCACGATGTTGTTGAAGATACCGACATGACGTTTGATGATTTGCTGCAACGGGGAGTCGATAAAGATATTGTCGATAGTCTGCGACTGCTGACTCACGATGAAGGCATAGATTATTTTGACTACGTGCGACACATTATCAACTCTTGTAATCCGACTGCCTTAGCAGTTAAAAAGAATGATCTGACACACAATCTGAAACGAGGTCGTGCTGGAGGACATTGGAAACAGGTTCAAAAGCATGAGAAAGCGTTGAATATGATTAATAGTAAAAGCATCAATCAAAAATGAAACACTTATCATTAAGTATCGTTTGCGCGCTGGCTCAGGTGTGACAGGGTAAAAGTGAACATCACGGTTCTCTGTCCACGTCTCCAGTACGCAGCATATCTCGGTTTCACTCCTTCACTTGCTTGTAACCCCTTAGAGTTCTGTATGATACGAGTGAAACTGCGCTTTCACTTCAGTTTCACTACAATCTCTTATGAATTCCTCCCTTCGGGAGGGGGTGGGCGGGTTTATAAATAGGCTTTTGCCGAGTGATTTGGGCCTAATCACTCTTCTATCAGGCATCTTTTGCATACTGAGGAATAGGGAGATGACATCCGCGGGAAGAGTGAAACTGAAGTGAAACTGCGGTTTCACCTGTATGATTCTGAATACTAATGGTTTTCATGCAAGTGACGGAGTGAAACTGATTCTCATATTGTTTTGGGGAAATCAGTATCACGCACAGCCACTAAGTTTTCTGCATGTTACTAAACGGTGTTTTAGCTTTGCGTACCTTATGAGAAGTCTCTCCCCGCTCGACTTAGCAAAAAATAAAGCGAGCATTTTTTGCATTTATGCCCGTTTATGCTTATATTTGCAAACAAAAAACTCAACGACATGAAACACCTATTATTGACTATCGTTTGCGCGCTGGCTTTCTGTAGTGTGCAAGCACAGAACACGAACAAAAAAGTGCAGGAGATCAATGAGTACAGAAACATGGTTCATGAACGGATGGGCATGGACGGGAAAGAGGATCACCAGCGCAAAAACGTGTCCATCGTACTGCGCGACGAAAAAGGGTATGCCGGACAAGATATCCGGGACGAAGTAACCATCTATTACTACGAAGACCATACTTCGGCAGAGGATGGAGCCTTGCAGGTGAACAACAAGCCGTATCTGATTTTGCGCAATTTCAAGGCGGGCGATTTCACGATGCAACAAGAGTTTGTATTCGAAATGAACAAGAGCGACGACATGAGGGAGGACCCCGTGGTATATGCCCGCAGCCAGGAGAAGCGCAACGGCGAAGAGACGACGTTCCAATTCTATTGGTCAAACAACAAATTGCTGAAAGAGATAAAATCAGACCCCAACGACTGGCGTAGCGAAGAAGAGATCAAAGACCTGGCAGAGTATTATTACAAGGCTTTCGACTACATCTTCGCTGACATCAGCGGCAGGTATTATTGAAACTAACGAATAAGACAAGCGACGGATTAATATGAAAACATTATTGAGTGAAAACTGCATGAAACTGGGATTCGGCATGATGCGACTGCCCAGGATTGAAGGGACTAACACGATCGACCTAGAACTCTCCACACGGATGGTGGACGCATTCATCGAGGCGGGTGGCAAATACTTCGATACAGCCTATATCTACGAAGGATCGGAAGCGGCCACGAAGGCCACGCTCTGCGACCGCTATCCACGCGAGAGCTACTACCTGGCCGATAAACTCAACGCTTCGGATTTTGCCTGCAAGAATGAGGAGGAAGCCAAGCACGAGATTCAGATAAGCCTCGAACGCACCGGAGCGGGCTATTTCGATTTCTACCTGCTGCATGGCATCGACGAGGGCAATAAGGACAAATTCGACCAATACGGCATCTGGGACTACATGAAGCAACTGAAGCAGGAAGGGCTGATACGCCACTACGGTTTCTCGTTCCATTCCACGCCGGAACATCTGGAACAGTTGCTCACCGACCATCCCGATGCAGAGTTTGTGCAGTTGCAGATAAACTATTCCGACTGGGAAGACCCGCTGATCTGCTCCCGCCAATGCTATGAGATAGCAACACGTCACGGCGTACCCGTCGTCGTGATGGAACCGGTAAAGGGTGGCAAACTGGCCAATCCGCCACAGGCCGTGAAAGACATCCTAAAGAAAGCCAACCCCGAAGCTTCGCCTGCCTCATGGGCTATCAGATATGCGGCTTCGCTGTCCAACGTGATGATGGTGCTCAGCGGTATGTCTGACTATGAACAGATGGAGGATAACTTGTCGTTTATGCGTCAGTTCCAGCCACTCAGCGATGAAGAACAGCACGTGCTGGAAGAAGTCAACCTGGCCCTAAAGCAATATGCCGGCATAGCCTGCACGGCCTGTCACTACTGCACTCCAGGCTGTCCGATGGACATTCATATTCCTGAGATTTTTGCCGTGATGAACGTCTATAAGATGTATGGTCAGCTCAGCGAGGCCCGAAACGACTATGGCTGGCGTCCCGGCGGCGAGAAGGCTTCGGCCTGCGTGCAATGCGGACAATGCGAAAGTGCCTGTCCGCAACATCTGCCCATCATCAGCCTGCTGGAAGAGGTTGTAGAGACTTTGGAGAAATAGAAAGAAAAAGAGACCCACCCCAGCCCTCCCTGTTTAGGGAGGGAGAAGTGGTGGGGCAATTTCTCATTTTCTCAATTTCTCATTCTCTCATTTTCTCAATTTCTCATTTTCTCAATTTCTCATACACTTCGCGGAGGGAATCATCGCCGCCCACATTGCCGGGGAAGATGATGTAGGGGAAATGAGTGGTCATCACACAAGGGACATTGGGAACTATCTGCCCCAACACCACGGCTGACTTCAGGGCCAGTCCCTTGGTGAGAATGTCATTGGAAGTGATGCCGCCCTTGGCCACCAGATATGAAGGGACGAAAGGCAGACGGGCCACCAGCGAAACAAGAAAATCGGAGATGCGCTGACCTAAATGCTGACGCTCATCGGCATCATTGAGGCGAACTTCACGGCGCGAGGTATAGACCACGGGGGTAAGCCCCTCTCCTGCCCTATCCTTCATCACCGAAAGCATTTCCTGCGTCAACGCTTCACCATCGCGGAGCACACGCTCCACATCCACTTCAATTCCGGCTACTCCCTCAGCAGAAAGGAGAGCATTCAACTGGCGGGTGGTCTTCTGGACATGGGAACCCACGATGAAACAACCCACGCCATCATGTTTCAGCATACTCCGATCAAGCAACGGCTTGTCGCCGATACCGCTCATGGCCTTGGGCAGCGATGAACTGCTGCGGATGACCACGGCTCCCGAGAAATCCTTGATGTCATGATAAAGGCTGTCGGCAAAGGCATACAGCTCTTCGTAGGTGGCGGCATTCACAATCTGATACTCTGCAGGATCCGCCCCTTTCTCACGGATATAATCGCTAAGCACGGAGGTGTGGTAGGCAAACACATTATCGCGCGCAAACTCCGTTTCGGAAACGGGAATCAACCGTTCGCCATCCTTCATGTAATGAACACCATCGACGGTGACACGACCGGCCTCGATAAGCGCCGGACAGAAAGGCACACGGGGCCAGACCTCCACGCCATACTCCCGTAGCACCTGACGCATCACATCGGTTTCCAACGGGAAATGGCCGCGCAGACAGGAGTCGCTACGGCTGATGAAGATGAGCCGATAACCCAGTTCGCGGTTTACTTCCAGCACCGTTTCCATGGCCGAACGCACCACGCGAGCAGCCTCTTCGCGCGTCATGGCCCGGGTATTGGTGAGCATATAGAAGAAAGGCTGTTCGTGCTGCAGGGCCATCCTGACGGTAGCCGCATCCCATTGGGTAATCAGCAGACAGCCGTGAACGGTCTGAATGCCTGTGGGGTCATCGTCGAGGATGACCAGGCGGTGTTTTTTATTGAGTTCCATTGTTCGGTATTACGATATAACGTTATTACGTTATGACGAGTCTGACGCGTCAATGATTATTTTAACGACGGAATGCCCTGCATCTGGCGGGCTTCTTCGGGAGTGGCCGGTTCGCAGCCCAGCATGCGGATCAGTTCCACCAGACGCTCCACAAGTTCGGCGTTGGTCTTGGCCAATTTGCCGGGAGCATAATAGAAACTGTCCTCAAAACCTACGCGTACCACGGAGGCCCCCATGCCAATGGCACAAGCCAGGAACGAGAAATCTTTCATCGAGTCATGGGTGATGCCCCAACTGCTGCCCGGCTCCATGGCCTGGGTGAGGAAAGCCAGGTTGCGACCCGTGGCCGCAAGATTGCTCGAACCACCGGGACCCAAGCAGAAATTGTAGTGCAACGGACGATGCAACACGCCCTCATCAGCCAGACGCGTGGCCGTTTCCACATGGCTCAGGTCGAAGAATTCCATCTCGGGAATCGTGTTGGTCTCATCCAACCGACGGGCCCAATAGCGGAGTTCGGGCATGGTATTCACATAGACAGTCTCGCCGAAGTTTACAGAACCCAGATTCAGCGAAGCCACTTCCACCTCGGGAACATTCAGGCAGACGCAACGCTGTTCAAGCGAGAGGGAGGAAAGTCCACCCGTGGAACTCTGGATAATCATGTCCGACTGTTCGCGGATGCGGCGGATGGTATCGCTGAAGACATCCAGTTCGAATGTCGGATTGCCCTTCAGGTCGCGTGTATGCAGATGTACCTCGCAGGCACCGGCCTTGTAGCAGTTGATGACATCCTCGGTGATTTCCTCCGGCGTGAGCGGATTCTTGCATCCTGCCGGTATTTCCTTTCCCACGTGGCAGACGGGTGCCACGGTAATGATAATCTTTCTGGCCATAGTTTCCTAATATTTCTATTTGATTTGTCTTATCTTGGTAAGTGGGTGCTAAATTAATCATTTTTCCTGAAAAGACAAAAGCGATGACTCCAGAATCTGCCTAATGTGGCAACTTTTATAAAACATTATGAGAGAAATGCGAACTTTTCATTATTTTTTTATACCTTTGCATGGCAGACAACAACCTTCTATGAAAAGGTGGAAACGCTTCATATTATCCATCGTTGGCGGCATAGGCATTAGCATTGTCGTCCTCTTGATAGTTGCCACCATCGCACTACACAGCGAGGCGTTCAGGCGACAGATAGTCAGACAGTCCACCATTCTGCTTACTGACAAGTTGAAGACCAAAGTAAGCATGAAGGATGCTGACATTGACCTGATAAGGGAACAGATTGACCTGCGCGGTATTGAGATTGAAGACCGGCAAAAGCGCAAGATGCTTCAGATAAACCAGCTAACCGTACGGACAAGACTGTGGCCCCTGCTTTTCAACGAGATTCGTATAAACGATGCGCGCATCAGCGGACTTCGTGCCCAATTATATAAACCATCCACACATGAGCCTGCCAACTATCAGTTCGTGATAGATGCCTTCAAGAAGAATCATCCTGTCAAGGGAAAGAAACTGGTGCTCAACATCAGAAAACTATACGTTGAAAACAATAGCATCACTTACAACGACAACCACTTCTCGCTGAAACGGTTGTACTATCACAATGGCCACAAAGGATGGTTGGAGGAACTGAACACGACCATTGTGAGAAACACCCGTAAGGGACTCCGCACCCATCAGCTGAAAATTGACAGCATAGGCTATTCTGACAGGATCTTCACCAAACGGCAACTGCACATCGACGGCATCCACTACACGACAGACCGCATCAAGGCGGAGGCAAGCATGGAAATGGATTTCAACCATCTCGACATCGACTCCCTGAACGCCACGATTACGAAAATGCAGATTGCGGAGCTCAATAACGGCTACAAACTAAGCGACATGAAGCTCACGGTGAAAGGCAACAAAAACTCGGCTGACATCGACAGTCTTTCGTTCCGCATAGAAGGAAACAAAGGCTTTAAGCAAGGTGTGATTAGCCTGAAGAACGCCCATCTTGAAAAAGGGAAAAGTTTTGACGGACACAACCTGAAAGCCGAGTGGACGACCCAAACGAAAAAGCATGATGCCAACCATGAGGCCTTCATTGAAAGCATCCTCATAAACCCGCTTGCTGACGGGAGACTCATGACGATGAAAGGCGTCAGCTATGGGCGCAAGACCCACACGCCCCGCAAAAACAAGACTGGTATCCCCGATTTTGGAAACATGCAGGTTGAGGGTGACCTGCAGGTAGCCCTGAGGCGACCTGCACCCGGAACCTCCGAAGCCACCATGAAGCAATGCAAGTTGACAGAACGCTTCTCCGGCATGTGCATCAACGACATGGAAATAACAGTCAGGCACAACTCTGACACCACCCTGCTTGACGGATTGAAGATGACGATGGAGAATCCCCGCACAAAGGTTAGCGGCACCCTGCAGCTGAACAGGGGCCAATACCTGAAAGACGGACGGGGAACCCTGAAGGACCTGCAAGCGGAATGGCATATGACCAACGCCAAGGGATACAAGACACACTATCAGGCGGAAATAGAAAGAGTGAACATTCTCGACCAAGGCAGCAACTACAAACTGGACCTTGACGGTCTTCACTATGCAACGGTAAAGCAACAGCCCGGCAAAGAAAAAAAGCTACTGAAGGGATACCCCAGTCTAAGGCGTCTTGACATGACCGCACACCTTCATGCCTTGCTCAACAAAAACACTCAAGAGGATATCGTTTTAACCGTAACCGAAGGCCAGGCCTATGACCGGATTTCAGGATTGAACGTGCAAAACCTCCGGCTGAAGGCATTATCCAATCAAGAGCGCACACAAATCAACCAGCTATCTACCAACTGGAGCACACAGGATGCCAAAGGAAAGACCGACAACCACTTCAGTATAGCCGACCTCAACATCAAGAATCTCAGCAGCCAAAAACAGGTAACCATAAAAGGTTTCCAGTTTGCAAACAACAACCACAAGCCGCGGAAAACCGCCAAAGGCAAAATGCCCGCCATCGATGCAGGACATCTCAATATCACGGGCAACCTGCAGGTGTTGCTCAACCATTTCAGTAAAGATACGCTTGATGTCGTAGTCAACCATCTGGATGCCCATGAGAAAGAGTCGGGACTGAACATCGACATCTCTCAGCTATTCACCAAAAGCGACAAGAAGAAAGCCACCCTCAACGGACTTCAAGGACGTCTCACATGGGGAGACACGGATGCTGATTTCTCCATGAACCTTAAGGCTGACAAAAGCGGAAACGTCATCGAGGTGAACAAACTGAAAGCCAAACTGCACAACCGGGCAACCGGCATTCACACAGCCTGTTCGCTGCGTCAGCTCATTTTGAACAAAGACCTTACAGGAAAAGCCGACAATCTGTTGGTGGAATGGAATGCTTTTACCAAGAAAGGACCAGTGGACAAGTTGCTCAGCATCAACAGCCTCAACATGAAGCACTTGAAAACAGACAAACAACTGACCATCAACGGCTTACGCTATGCCACAAACAATCATCTGCCTCGAAAAAATGACGGAAGACCCAAGCGTGGCTACTTTGACATCAACCATCTTGACCTGCACTCCGATATGACCTTCTATATCAAGGAGATGAGCAAAGAAGGAGTGAAAGCCATCATGACGAGATGCAACATCAAGGACGAGGCTTCGGGCATCAATGTCGTCTATATGCTACTGACTGCCGACATACGGAAAGACAAGGCCGACCTCAGGAATATCCGAATACGCCTGCCAAACTCAGAACTGAAAATTCCTGAGGCACATTTCCAGTTTGCCGACAAGCAGAGGGGTATCCCATTCCACTATGAAGCAAGCAAGGTGGAGGGCGTGGTATTGCTTCAAGACATCTCATACACCTTTGCCCCCATCCTGAAAGACTTCACCATCCCTCTTGAAATCAGGACACGGGTGAGAGGAGCTGACGACGACATGGCTTTTGAAAACATCAGGGTAAACACCCTTGACGAACAACTTAAGATATGGGCCTCAGGCAAAATCATGAACATGAAGAACAAATATAGCCTGATAGTAAGATTCGATGTAGATAGCATGCATGCCCTCGGAAACTCCAAGACGAGAATCATCAACCTTTTCCCCGTGAAAAAACTGATGATGGAACAGGTGGATGCGCTTGGTAACATCAGTTACAAAGGCAATTTCCGCATACGCTGGAAAAAAGAGGAATTCCACGGAAGGCTCAGTTCAGATGTCGGTCCGATTGACTTTGATTTCACTCTTGACGAAAAGAACAAATACCTGACGGGTAACTTCATTACGGACTCCCTGAAATTCGGAAAAGCCTTCGATGTGAAAACCGTGAACTACATGGCCTGCAAGGGCGACTTCAAGGTTGACTATGCCAAGGCGCGTACGGCAGCCATGCGAACCATGCGAAACGGTAAACTGCCTATCGGACAGGCCAAGGTAGATGTCATCGATGCCCATTACCGATTCTTCCACATCAAGAATCTGCACGCCCGTCTCAATTCTGATGGAGCCGTAGCCAATGGCCGTTTTGAATTAAATGCCAGGTATATCGACTGGATCGGAAAGTTTGCCTTTATGCGGACAGGCACCGAGAAGAAACTCCGTTTCCGCCCTGGCATTCGTATCCACAAAAGGCATGAGAGCTATAAGGTTCAGCGCCGACAACTGGATAGGCAGATACAGGAAATCAACGCCCCCATCAGCTACGTATATCAGAACAGATATGAGATTCCAAGTCTGTTCCAATAAAAAGAATTAAGGTGCAGGTGGAGGTGGAGCACCGTGAGTGCTGGGCTCCATTCGGTTGGGCCTCATCATGTAGAATTGTCCAGGATAGGCAGGCGTTTCCATCCATTCCACATTCACCTCAACACTCATCGTAGGATTCACGTTATATCTGACGGCTGCGCCTATGCGGTCGCCCACATACCCCATACCGTAAAGCGGCATGGGGAACGGTTTCTTCACCAACGATTTCTGGCCGTAGAGATAAGCCTCCCAATGCTCATTGAAACGATAGCCCAGCACGGCGCTGATACCGGCATCGCGGAAAGAGTCGTGAGCGAAAAAGGTATTATTGAAATAACCGCCAATGGCCAACGACATCTTCTTGCTCAAAGGCACGGCATACATCAGCGATACATCCTGCGAAAAACCAGTTCCGAGATAACTGCCGCCGCCCCACGAGCCGAACACCGAGGCTCCCAGATTCATATTGAGTCCCTGATGGAGGTTCCAGCTATGGTAACCGCCCCACATATTATAAGGAAACATATTGATGGGCACCTGACCATAGTGGTTCAACGTAGGCAGGTATAGCGTGTCAAGCGGCAAAGCCTCCACTTTCGACTTCAGGCTGGGACTGAACTCCATCGTAGGAGCAACAGACTTCGGGGCAGGGAGTTCCTCTACCCTACTCTCAGTCTGCGCACCAGCCGTCAAAGCCAGCAGAGCAGTCAACGATATGGAAATGATGCGTTTCATCATGGGGCAAAAGTAATATATTCCCTTGCTCCTGCCAAATTTCTTAAACTTCTTTATTCTTTTTATGAAAGTCTTTAAGGTCGCGCTATTCGGGGAAAGTGCGTTCGATTGCCGTGAAGAAAGTGTAGGCAAATTCTGGATTCAAAGCCTCGAACCGTGAAATCATCTCTTTCATATCCGCCCGATGGGAAGCCTCTTCGTAGGGGCATTTCACCACCTGCTGACGATACCCCCGAAGATCGGCAAAAGCCTGCATGTCTTTCTCGCGCAACAGGCATAGTGGACGGATAATCTCCACCGGAAACTTCTCCATCCGCAGACGAGGCGGCATCGTGTGGAACTTGCCTTCAAACGTCAAGTTCATCAGAGCCGTCTCCATCAGGTCATCGCGATGATGCCCCAATGCTATCTTGTTACATCCCAGACGCTGAGCCGCATCGAACAACACCTTGCGGCGATGCCACGAACACAGGAAACAATGCGTTCGACGCTCATCGGTAGTCTCGTCAAACTCCGTTTCGAATATATGCAGCCTTACGCCTAACGATTCGGCAAAACCGCGCAGATAATCCTCATCGTTTTTATAAGGAATATTGCGCATCCCCACAAAAGCCGCCTCCACTTCGAAACGAGGTTTGAACACGCGTGAGCGCAAGGCCAGCAGTTCGAGCAGCGACATGGAGTCCTTGCCGCCGGAAAGCCCCACCAGCACGCGGTCGCCATCCTCAATCAAAGCATAGCGCTTCAGGGCTTGTTCGAAGAGTTTCCTCACCCGTTGTTCTGCTTTCATAGGCGCAACGTAACGAAAAAGGTGATTATTTGTTTTTGGTTATTTCAACGGTCAGTGGGTTCTTGATACACTGAAGCTTTTCTTCCGACAGCAGGCGCCACTGCGACATGGTACGGACGTCGTAGTTGCTCCAGGCTGAACCAAAATAATAGGTGTAGGGCTCGCCCCTGTACTGGCGGATGATACCGATAGCGTGACTCGGTTTTCCCTCCACCACACGAGTCTCATCGACTTCCTGAGGGAAGAGCGTCCCTACATATATCTGCGACTGGTGAACCTTTGGATTGTCAGTCGGATCGGCATAAAGGATATACTTCCTGTCAAGCGTCATGTTGTCATCACTATGCAATACGACTCCAGTGGCCAGTGCGGTCGGTTCCTTGATTCCGTCGTACCATACGGTCATCCGATTAAAGTTTGACCCTTTGTCCAAGCATACGAGCCGATGTTCCCTCGTACCAGCGGCAGTTGTGCCGTAGGTCAGCTCCGCCGTAAAGCGCAATGGGCCATTGTCGAGTATCTTACAGTCTTGGAAACTATAAGGAAACACCAGTTGTCCATCTTTCAGCAGAGCGGGAGCACCACACCCGAGGCTCGGTCCGACGCTGTAAACATCCATGCCCTGCCCGTGGTCATGATGGAACGAGGTGTTAATGTAAATGTCGTTAGCTTCTTCGGCCTTGCCTGCACGCTTCAGGGAGTCTCTCAGATGCACGCCCCACATGTGTTGGCGGTAACGCTCCTCTACAACAAGTTCTGGCGTATTCTTCACCCAGACATCGGTGCCGAACGATTGCTCGCCCGTCCGTTGGAGTGCCGGACCGTAGAAGCGGTAGATGCCACGGTCGTTCTCCCATGTCAGGTCGTCAAGACGGTTGGGGTAGATCCGGCCGAACACACATGACGTAAAGGCTTTCGGCTCGCCCTTCGTGATGGTGTACACTACCTGGCTCTCGGGTTGTAATGCGACCGACAGCAAGAGTTTACCATCGTAACTCTTCTGATAGGTTATCTCCTGTCCAAAGGCATTCTTCACTTTCAGCGGGGTTAAGCTGTCCGCTCCCAGCAGTTCACAGATTGCTTGCAGACTGGCTTCGACCACTTCCTGCCGCTGGTTTTGACTGGGATTTGTGATGGTGAGTTTCACTTCCTGCGCCGTTGCCCTCTGCAGCATTGGCAGCGCGCCCATCATCAATAGCAATAGACATAATACCTTTTTCTTCATCTGAATATTATTTTATAGGTCTGGTGCGTTTTCTCGGATGCAAAAATACGAATAATATCTGATATTTCAACGAATCCTCAACAGTTTCTTCGCCTGTACTTTGCACAATTATCTGCCAAGACGCAGTTGCTTATTTAAAAGTAAAGAAAAATTTGGAAAAGATTCGTAAAATTCATATCTTTGCCCCCGAAATACGTAAGATTATGAAAAAGTTATTCTCATCATTGATGGTTTTATTGGGACTGGGTGCCAACACAGCATGCAGCCAGCAGTTGTTTCAAGACGCAAACGTAGAGGATTTCGCACAGCTTACTGACAGTTCCGGTGTTCAGATTCTCGATGTGCGCACGGCAGAGGAATTTGCCGAGGGCCATCTGCGCAATGCCGTCAACATCGACGTGAAGCAGTCATCGTTTAAGGACGAAGCCTTAAAACGACTCGACCGAAACCGGCGTGTAGCCGTCTATTGCCGTAGCGGACGACGTTCGGTAACAGCTGCCAACATCCTTGTCCAGAACGGTTTCCAGGTAACTAATCTTCTTGGGGGTATTCTTGCCTGGCAGAAAGCCGGAAAGGAAGTGACAACCGACACGACGGAGACCGACACCTTCCTCACCAAGAGTGGCAAAAGCGTCAAGTTCCATGCCCTGATGCATGCCAGCATCCGCATTTCATTCGAGGGAAAAGAGATTCAGATTGATCCCGTTGGCAAACTGGGCAACCGCACCATCGACTACGCCTCCATGCCCAAGGCCGACTATATCTTCGTGACTCATGAGCATGGCGATCATTTCGACAAAGAGGCCATTGCCACCCTCACTAACGACAAAACCCAGTTCATCACCAATACCCGTTGTGCAGGAATGATTGGTTATGGCAAGGTTATGAAAAATGGCGACCAGTTGCAAGTGGGTGATATCCATGTAGAAGCTGTTCCCGCTTACAACATCACCGAAGGCCATCAACAGTTCCATCCCAAAGGACGTGATAACGGCTATATACTCACCATCGACGGATTGCGCATCTATATAGCCGGTGATACTGAGGACATACCCGAGATGGCTTCGTTGAAAGACATCGATATTGCTTTCCTGCCCTGCAACCAGCCTTACACCATGACCACGGATCAGTTACAGCGTGCCGCCCGTGTATTTAAGCCTCGCGTTCTCTTCCCCTACCATTACAGCCAGACCGATCTCAGTGCGGCTGCGGAGCAATTGCGGAAAGAAGGCATTGACGTGCGCGTGCGCCATTATGAATAAGTATTAATCAAAACCGAAACTATGAATTTTCTGAAAGCATTGTTCGGAGGCAAGGAAGAAAACTCTGAAGAAAAACGTCAGGCCGACGAACAGAAGAACTTCGATATCCTGAAATATGACGGTGTGAAGGCACTGAAAACCGGTCAGTGGCAACAGGCCATACGCTGTCTGAACCACGCCTTGAACATACGTGAGGATCTGGAATGCCGCGACTATTTGTCACAGGCACTTCTTCAAAACAACGAACTCACCGCTTCCTATGAGCAGTTACAGAAATTGCAGGAGGCAGAACCCGAAAACCAGGGCATTTTGCTGAGAATGGCTCAAGTGGCTTTCTTAATGGAAGATTATGGGGCGATGGCTTCCTCTTGTGAGAAAGCGCTGCTCATCTCTCAGGATAATCCGGAGATTTACTATCTGTATGGCCGTGCTTGTCTTGGTCAGGAAGACCTCACCAATGCTTTAGTTATGTACACCAAGGCTATCTCTATCAACGAGAATTATGCTGATGCCTATCTTATGCGGGCAAATGTATTGTTGGAAAAAGGTGAAGTGGAAGATGCCGACAAAGATAGCGAATGGCTGATGGAACGTGCACCGGAAGTAGAGGACGTTCTTCTTCTGAAGGCAAAAGTGGAGATAGCCAAGGGAGAGTTGGCTAATGCCCTTTCATTTTATAATAAAGTAATTGAACAAAACCCCTTCTCCATTGATGGCTATCGCGGAAGAGCCGAACTGAAGCAGAAGACGGGCGACCAGCAAGGATCCGAAGAAGATCTGGCCCGACTGCAGGAAATAGAAAAGCCCGCAGAGTAGCAGAACGGTTCGCTCACATGTATGCCAAATATAAAAATGTAAGGCAAAACGTAAAAAAACTTGCAAAAAGTTTGTTGGAATAAAATAAAAGTTATAAATTTGCACCCGAATTAAAAAATCAGAAGAGATATGAACAAGTCATACGCATCTTTCTATTACTTCTATTTTTACTTTGCAGGGCACTGTGAAGCGGGAAGTTGCGTGTAGATTTCAACTTATAGACAAAACGAAAACAAGAATACGTTAAGGTCCCGCTTCACAACAATGAGGTGGGACTTTTTCTTAAGAATATAGAAATAAAACAAAAATGAAGAGAATAGCCATACAAGGAGAACTCGGGTCGTTCCACGACATCGCCGCCCATCAGTATTTCGAGGGCGAGCAGATTCAACTCATCTGCTGCTCCACCTTCGAACAGGTGTTCGAGAATATCAAGCGCGACCCCACCTGCATCGGCATGACCGCCATTGAAAACACTATTGCCGGCAGCCTGCTCCACAACTATGAACTGCTGCGCGACTCGGGCACCGCCGTCGTAGGCGAGCACAAGCTGCACATCTCGCATTGCATCTGCTGTCTGCCCGACGACGACTGGGACACCATCACCGAAGTCCACTCCCACCCCGTCGCCCTGATGCAGTGCCGCCAATACCTGAGCAACCATCCCACGCTGAAAGCCGTGGAAGCCGAGGATACCGCCGGAGCCGCCCAGTACATACACGAACATCAGTTGCGGGGCGTTGCAGCCATCTGTCATGCCGAGGCAGCCAAGATGAACGGCATGAAGATTCTGGAAAACAACATCGAGGACAACAAGCACAACTTCACGCGTTTCCTTGTGGAATGCGACCCAAGGAAGGCCGATTTCCTCCGTCCCATCGACAAGACCAACAAGGCTTCGCTCGTGTTCTCTCTGCCCCATGAGGAAGGTTCACTCTCGCAGGTGCTCAGCATTCTGAGTTTCTACAAGATCAACCTCACCAAGATACAGTCGCTGCCCATCATCGGTCATGAATGGGAATACCTGTTCTACATCGACGTGATGTACGACAACATCACCCGCTATCGCCAGTCGATAGACGCTATCATGCCCTTAACCAAAGAATTGAAAGTATTAGGAGAATATCAAGATGGAAAACAATCAGCCTAACATTCAGCCAGCCGACAGGCTCTCACTCGTACAGGAATATTACTTCAGCCGCAAACTGAAGGAAGTCGCACAACTCAATGCCGAAAGCCGCGACATCGTGAGCCTCGCCATCGGCAGTCCCGACATGCCCCCCTCGCAGCGTACCATCGACAAGCTCTGTGAGGTGGCCCGCGATCCCAACGCCCACGGCTACCAGCCCACGATGGGAACACCCGAACTGCGCCAGGCCATGGCTGCATTCTATAAGAAATGGTACGGCGTGGAACTGGATCCCAAGACCGAAATCCAGCCGCTCATCGGTTCCAAGGAAGGCATCCTTCACACCACGCTGGCCTTCGTCAATCCCGGCGACGAAGTGCTGGTGCCCAATCCCGGCTATCCTACCTACACCTCACTCTCCAAGATTCTCGGTGCAAAGGTGGTCAACTACAATCTGTTGGAAAACGACGGATGGCAGCCCGACTTCGAAGGTCTGGAGCAGATGGACCTTTCGCGCGTCAAGCTGATGTGGACCAATTACCCCAACATGCCTACGGGTGGTGCTGCCCAGATGAAAACCTACGAGCGTCTGGTGGCTTTTGCCCGGAAGCACAATATCGTCGTCGTGAACGACAACCCCTACTCTTTCATCCTCAACGAGAAACCGCTCTCGCTGCTTCAGGTGCCCGGAGCCAAAGACTGCTGCATAGAGTTCAACTCCATGTCGAAGAGCCACAACATGCCCGGATGGCGTGTCGGCATGTGCTGCACCAACAAGACCTTTATCTCGTGGATTCTGAAAATCAAGAGCAACATCGACAGCGGAACTTTCCGCGGCATTCAGTTGGCAGCCGCCGAGGCCTTGCAGCATAATGATGCAGAATGGCATCACGAGGCCAACATCACCACCTACCGCCGCCGGCGCGAGATAGCCGAAGAGATTATGACCACCCTCGGCTGTAGCTTCGACAAGAATCAGGTGGGCATGTTCCTCTGGGGTAAGATTCCCGAGAAATACCAGCATGTGGAAGAACTCACCGAGCGCGTGCTCCACGAAGCCCGCGTATTCATCACGCCAGGCTTCATCTTCGGCAGCAACGGTGAGCGCTATATCCGCATCTCCCTCTGCGCCAAGGACGACAAAATCCGCGAAGCCCTCCAGAGAATAAAAGCATTGGAATGGTAATCCCCTAGAAATCCTAGCTCCCTAGAATATCTAGAAAATCTAGAATATCTAGAATATCTAGAACCCCTAGGCCCCCTAGAACAACTAGAAAATAAACAAAAAAACACAAACAATATGGAACTCGAATTAGAAAAGCTCAATCTCCCAAGTGACAATGTACGCCCGTTCGTGATTGCAGGCCCCTGCTCAGCCGAAACCGAAGAGCAAGTAATGAACACGGCCAAGCAACTGGCCGCTCTCGGATGCCACAACTTCCGTGCTGGCGTCTGGAAACCCCGCACCAAGCCAGGCGGTTTCGAAGGGCACGGTGAGAAAGCGCTGCCTTGGATGCAGCAGGTGAAGAAAGAGACAGGCATGCTCGTCTCTACCGAAGTAGCCACACCTGAACACGTGGAACTGGCCCTGAAATACGGCATCGACATCCTCTGGGTGGGAGCACGCACCACGGCCAATCCCTTCGCCATGCAGGCATTGGCTGATGCCCTGAAGGGCGTGGACGTTCCGGTATTCGTGAAAAACCCCGTGAACCCCGATCTCGAACTCTGGATTGGCGCACTTCTTCGCCTCAACGGTGCCGGCGTGAAAAAACTCGGAGCCATCCATCGCGGTTTCTCCAGCTACGACAAGACCATCTATCGCAACACCCCCATGTGGCAGATTCCCATCGAGCTCCGTCGTCGTATTCCCGAACTGCCCATCATCTGCGACCCCTCACATATCGGCGGACGCCGCGACCTGATCGCCCCACTCTGCCAGCAGGCTATGGACCTCGGTGCCGACGGTCTGATTATTGAAAGCCATTGCGACCCCGACAGTGCCTGGAGCGATGCCAACCAGCAGGTCACTCCCGATGTGCTCGACTACATTCTTTCGCTACTGGTTATCCGCGACGAGACCATCACCACCGAAGGCATCAGCCAGCTGCGTAAGCAGATCGACCAGATTGACAATTCCATCATGGACATCCTCTCCAAGCGGATGCGCGTCTGCCGTGAAATCGGACAGTACAAGAAGGAACACAACATGACCGTCCTGCAGGCCAAGCGCTACAATGAGATTCTCGACAAGCGCGGAGCTCAGGGTGTGCTTTGCGGCATGGATGCCGATTTCGTGAAAACCATCTACGAAGCCATCCACCAGGAGAGTGTACGCCAACAGATAGAGATAATAAATAAATAAGGACCCTCCCCCTACCCCTCCCTATGAGGGCGGGGAGTGATTACTGAAATAGGATAAGTATAATATGAAAATACTGATTTTAGGTGCAGGAAAGATGGGCAGCTTCTTCATCGACCTGCTTAGTTTCGAACACGAAGTGGCCGTCTATGAGCGCGATCCCAAGCGGCTCCGCTTCACCTACAACACGCTGCGCTTCACCAAGCTCGAAGAAATCGACGAGTTCAAGCCCGAACTCTGCATCAATGCCGTCACGGTGAAATACACCATTCCCGCCTTCCAGGAAGTCATTCCCCATCTTCCCAAGGAGTGCATCCTCAGCGATATCTCCTCCGTGAAGACCGGCCTGAAGGACTTCTACGAGAGCACGGGCATGCACTACGTCAGCACCCACCCCATGTTCGGCCCCACATTCGCCAATCTTAACCAGCTTTCAGAGGAGAATGCCATCATCATCAACGAGGGCGACTTCATCGGCCGCATCTTCTTCAAGGACCTCTACACCCGTCTGGGACTCAACATCTACGAATACTCCTTCGAAGAACACGACCGCACGGTGGCTTACTCGCTGTCCATCCCCTTCGTCTCCACGTTCGTCTTTGCGGCCGTGATGAAGCATCAGGATGCACCTGGAACCACCTTCAAGCGCCACATGCGCATCGCCAAGGGTGTGCTCAACGAAGACGACTACCTGTTGCAGGAAGTACTCTTCAACCCCTACACTTCTGAGAACGTGGCCCAGATACGCACCGAGCTGAAAGAGCTGCTGGAAATCATCGACAATAAAGATGCCGACGGCATGAAACGCTATCTCACGAAGATCCGCAACAATGTCAGGCGCGACATCGAGATCAAGAAATAAGGAAAAGGGCTGTGTCATCACAATGATACAGCCCTTATCATTAGCAAAAATCTTAACTAATCCTAAAAGACAGGAAAACGATTAAACAAAGCAGCCTTTTTCACGTCAAAAAACTGAAAGTTTTTTATCACACATGAAATACATCGCACAAACATTCATTTGGCTATTTGCAGGGTTGCTTCTTCTCTCGTGTTCAGAGAAAGGCAAACGCCCGGAATCAAAGCCCAGCTACAAGACCATGAAAGTGGAACGCTCCACACAGACTTTGAAAAGCCGTTATACTGCACGCCTCACGGGTAGGCAGATAGTAGAGGTACGTCCCCAAATCAGCGGAAACATCACCCGCATCTGCATCAACGAAGGCGACAAAGTACATAAAGGCCAACCGCTCTTCATCATCGACCAAGTGCCCTATCGCGCTGCCCTGCAGGTAGCAACGGCCAATGTGGAAAGTGCGAAGGCCCGTCTGGCCACCGCCCAACTGAACATGGAGAGTGCCCGAGCGTTGGAGAACAACAAGGTGGTTTCCAACTTCGAGGTGAAGACCCAGCAGAATGCCTTGCAGGAGGCACGGGCAGCCCTTTCGCTGGCAAAGGCTCAGGAACTCAATGCCCGCAACAACCTCTCCTACACCGTGGTGCGAAGTGCGATGAACGGTGTGGCAGGCATGATTCCCTATCATGTAGGAGCCCTGGTGAGCAGTTCCATTTCCGAACCGTTGGTCACCATTTCCGACGACAGTCAGATATATGCCTATTTCAGCATCACGGAGAATCAGAGCATCGACCTCTTGCAGCAATATGGCACGATGAGCAACTTCATCAAGCAGACACCTTCCGTGGAACTGCTGATGAGCAACGGCAAGCCCTACGGACACTTAGGGAGAATCGATGCCGTGAGCGGTATCGTGGATGAACATACGGGAGCCGTTCGCATACGGGCCACCTTTCCTAACAGCGAGCGCCTGCTCCACAACGGCGGCAATGCGCAGGTGGTCATCTCTTCCGTACAGAATAACTGCATCGTGATTCCGCAGTCAGCTACCTACGAACTCCAGAACCGCATCTTCGTTTATCGTATTGTTGACGGCAAGACAAAATCCACACCCGTGGAGGTGTTCCGCCTGAACAACGGTTCCGACTATGTGGTGACAAGCGGCCTGAAACCAGGCGACATCATCGTTGCAGAAGGTGCCGGACTCGTGAAGGACGGCGTGGAAATCAATACCCAGAAGAAACCATAAGGAGGCAGAGCCATGCAAGTCAGGACATTTATTGACCGCCCCATACTCGCAGGAGTCATCTCCGTTCTGCTGGTGCTCATCGGCCTCATCGGCCTCTCACGACTGGCCCTTGAGCAGTTTCCGGAGATAGCACCGCCTACCGTTCGTGTGAATGCCAATTACACGGGAGCCAATGCCGCCACCGTACAAAAAAGCGTGGTGGTAGTGCTCGAAGAGGCTATCAACGGCGTGGAGGGCATGATGTACATGCAGTCCACGGCCTCCAACACGGGTTCTGCCAACGTAAGCATCTTCTTCCGGCAGGGTACAGATCCCGACATGGCCATGGTCAACGTGCAAAACCGTGTGGCTACGGTATTGGGCCGGTTGCCAAGCGATGTCACGAAGTCGGGCGTCAACGTTCGTAAACGACAGTCCACCAACATCAAGCAGTTGGCCCTCTACTCTCCCGACGACTCCTTCGACCGCAATTTCCTTTCCAACTATACCAAGATCAACATCGAGCCCGTACTCTCACGTATCCAGGGCGTTGGCGACGTGAACGTCATCGGTGCCGACTATTCCATGCGTATCTGGCTCGACCCCACGAAGATGGCGCAGTACGGACTCTCTCCTTCGGATATCAATACCGTGTTGGGCGAACAGAACATTGAAGCCGCCACCGGAACGCTTGGTGCCGACTCGAAGACCACCTTCCAGTATGTGCTCAAATATCGCGGACAGTACGAGGAAGAGCAAGACTACGAGAACATGGTCATCAAGGCATTGCCCAACGGCGACGTGCTGCGCATCAAGGATGTGGCAAGGGTAGAGCTGGGATCCGTCAACTACAACTTCATCGGTGAAACCAACGGACATCCGGGCGTGAACATCATGATCAATCAGGTGAGCGGTTCGAATGCCAACGAGATTATCAAGGCCGTGGACCGCGAGGTGGAGGAAATCCGCAAGAGTCTGCCGCCAGGCATCGTCATCGAAGACCTGGAGAGCAAGAAAGACTTCCTCGACGCTTCCATCAAGAACGTGGTGGAGACGCTGCTCGAAGCCCTGCTGCTGGTTATTCTTGTGGTCTATGTGTTCCTTCAGAGCATGCGTTCCACCTTCATCCCAGCCGTAGCCATCATCGTATCCCTCATAGGCACCTTCGCTTTCATCTATGCCATCGGATTCTCGCTCAACATGCTCACGCTCTTCGCCCTCGTTCTCGTCATCGGAACGGTGGTCGATGATGCGATAGTCGTGGTAGAGGCCGTTCAGGCAAAGTTCGACGATGGCGAGCAAGACCCCTATCATGCCACGGTAGAGGCTATGCACGGCATCACCTCGGCCCTCATCACCACCACCCTGGTGTTTATGGCCGTATTTATTCCCGTCAGTTTCCTGGGTGGTGTGACGGGCAAGTTCTACACGCAGTTCGGACTTACGATGGCCATCGCCGTAGCCATTTCGTGCATCAACGCATTGACGCTGAGCCCAGCCCTCTGTGCACTCATCATGACACCCCATGCCCAGGACGGTGACAAGCTATCGTTCTCCAGCCGCTTCCACATGGCTTTCGATGCAGCTTTCCAGCGTCTGATAGCCAAATACAAAGGAGCCGTGGAGGTGCTCTTCCGCCACCGTTGGTTGTCGGTAGCCATGGTGCTCATAGCCATTGCCGGACTCTCACTGCTGATGAAAACCACCAAGACCGGACTGGTGCCCAGCGAGGACATGGGAACCGTTTTCATCAACATCCAGGCTTCGCCAGGCACCAATCTCCAAGAGACCTACAAAATCGTGAAAGAAGTGGAAAAGCGCATCAAGGATATGCCCCAACTGCGCATCTACTCGCTCGTGGCTGGCAACAGCACCAGTTTCGAACAGTCGTCTTCCAACGGTAACTTCACGCTGAAACTGAAGAACTGGGATGAACGCAAGGGCAAGGGCGACGACGTGAATGCCGTGATGGAAGAAATCTACCGCCGCACGGCCGACATCAACAACGCCAAGATACAGGTCAACACCCAGGCCATGCTGCCCGGCTTCGGACGCATCAACGGCTTTGAGGTACACGTACAGGACAAGAAAGGCGGCACCATTGAAGACCTGGTGCACTACACCAATCAACTCATCGATGCCCTGAACAAACGCGAGGAGATTAGCCGTTGCTACACCAACTTCTCCACGAAATATCCCCAATACCGCCTCGACGTGGATGCTGCCCGATGCAAGCAGAACGGTGTATCGCCAGCCGATGTGCTCCACACACTCTCAGGATATATCGGCGGCTCCTATGCATCCAACTTCAACCGTTTCACCAAACTCTACCGTGTGATGGTGCAGGCATCGCCCGAATTCCGCATGGACGAGCAGTCGCTCAACAATATCTACGTGAAGAGCAGCAACGGCGAGATGTCGCCCGTAGGACAGTATGTCACACTCACACGCATCTACGGCTCAGAGACTCTTTCACGCTTCAATCTCTTCCCCTCCATCATGCTCGGAGGTGCAGCCGCCGACGGCTACAGCACGGGGCAGGTGATTGAAGCCATCGAAGAGACGGCCGCCGAAGTGCTGCCCGAGGGCTACGGTTTCGAATACGGCGGAATGACGCGCGAGGAAGCCTCCGCTAAGGGCAATACGTGGATAGTCTTCCTGCTCTGCATCGTGTTCGTGTATCTCATTCTCTGCGCCCTCTACGAGAGTATGTTCATCCCCCTGGCCGTCATCCTCAGCGTACCCTTCGGACTGGCAGGCTCCTTCATCTTCGCAAAGATATGGGGACTGGAGAACAACATCTACATGCAGACCGGACTCATCATGCTCATCGGCCTCCTGGCCAAGACCGCCATCCTGCTCACAGAGTTTGCTTCTACCCGCCGACGTGAAGGAATGAGCATCACCGAGGCAGCCCTCTCAGCAGCAAAGGCCCGTCTGCGTCCTATCCTGATGACTTCGCTCACGATGGTCTTCGGGCTCCTTCCACTGGCTTTCTCCGTAGGCGTCGGTGCCAACGGTAACCGCTCCCTGGGCGTAGGTACCATCGGCGGCATGCTCATCGGCACCATTGCCCTGCTCTTCATCGTTCCCCCACTCTTCATCATCTTCCAAAAGATAGAAGAGCGCGTGATGGGCAGAAGAAGAAAGATAGCCAAAAAGGTTTCAACAATCACAGAGAAATAAGCATTACGACTATGAAAAAGTATTTGGTGTGTATGATAGCAGGAATGATGAGCCTCATAGGCTGCGGAGTCCATGAACCCCAAGGCGAGCTTCTGAGTGTAGAATATACCCACAGCGGTACGATGGCAGGCTATATCTACGAAGGCCGGGTGAAGCAGAATCCCGACGGTCGCTATGTGCTGACAGCGATGAAAGAGAACTACGGACCCTTGTATCGGAAGCAGATCAGCAAGGAAGCCGTGGATTCCTTCAGGCAGATTATCATCGACGAAAAGATGTACAAGTACAAGGAACACTACCGTCCCTCGATGGAAGTCCTTGACGGCGAGGGATGGCATTTCGCCGCCAAGTTCTCCGATGGCACACGCCTCTATTCCAGCGGTTCCAACGCATGGCCCCGTGGCAATGGCCTTGGCCGCATTCAAGGATATCTGCAAAGGCTGATTGCCGATGCTGACAGCATCGTGGAAGAAACAGAAGAAGAATAAAAAGCTGTTTCAAGACTTTTAAAACTATTCACTGTTTCGCGCAACTACCTATTCCCCAACACCTTACGGTGAAGGGTTCCGAAACGCCCCCTCCCACCCCCCGTGGGAGGGAGCATATTCTAAAAGTTTGGTTTGCATTCATTTTTTTGCATACAGGCTTCCACATCCAGTAATCAAAAACATCATCAAAAGGAGTGCAAAACATCATCCATTGCTCTTCAAAACATCATAGAATGGAAGCCAAAACATCATAGAATGGAAGTCAAAACATCATAGATTGAAAACCAAAACATCATAGATTGAAAAACAAAAAGTCTAAATGTATCATTTATGAGACTTAACTCTATCATTTACGATGCCTAAATGGCACACTAACGAATGAATGATTGCAATGACTCCCTCCCTAAGCAGGGAATTTATGGAATAGCGAGAGCAATGTTAAGTTTACTTAGCATTGCCGAGTCATGACATAAATCGCCGAAAGGCAAAGGCTGGGGTGGGTCTCTTGTTGAGGGGTTGTCCCTAAACCCTTCACCACAACACACTGGCACCAAGAAAGTTACACCATTTCGTGAAGTGTTTTGTATTTCTGAATCACTTTGTATTATGTCCCGCCATATTCTCTGTTACTCCTTAATTCTGATCATTTGCACAATGAGTCTGTGAACGAAGAACCGACCCTCGTTCACATAGAGCTTAAAGCATGGGCAAATATGGAAAGATACTGTTCCATTATAATTGTGCCACAAAGATACAATTTTTTATGACAATCCTTTGCTTTTTGAATATTTTTATTCGTTACTCCCCAAGAAAGAGATTCGTTTCAGCGGCAGCATGTTCTTGTCATCGTCGGTCATCTTGTCGTAGTATTCCTGCCACATCTCTATAAACTCGTCGCCATCAATAAGACGCAAGAACTTATCACTTCCAGAGGCAGCATTACGGGCATCAGCCGAATAGGTGCCACTCGTGACGAACAAAGCGATGTCGCCAGCCTTCAATACACCCGACAAAGCACGAACATCAGATGCACCAATAGCCGTTGCGGGTTTATGCTTCACTTGCACTTTGATGCGGGGTGTCAGTGCGCCAAGGGGATCCAAGTAGGCAATTATATCTATTCCTCCGTCCTTACCTTTCGGTGCCACAAATGGCGTGTGATAGCCCATCGCGCGCAATAGAGCAGCCACCATATCCTGAAACTCGTATGGACTTTTCGACACGATGTAACGCTTGATTCCTTCTCTGGCGTCAGATTCCAGCAAATCAAGATTCCTTGAGTTGTCTTTCTCTGCTGCCTCATCGGTGGGTTCTTCATCGGGATTATCATCTTTTGGATTCAGTCTTCTCCATTCATGGTAAGCATCATTAGCAATATTCATTACTTCATCCGCAGGCTTCTTCAGCACTTTCTCACCTTCGGGCGTTATATACCATGTTCCGTTCTTCTTTACGATAAACCAGGCTTTCTGATAGTCGATGGAATAGAACTGAAAACTATTTGTCCATCGTATGTATTGCATTTTCCCTGCCGGTTCTTTCTCCCAATCCGTCAGTTCAACATTCTGATTAACCCACGGATATATCTCTTTGGCTGGAATGCTTCCACCCCGGCGAACCATTTCCTTCATCACCGCATACAACGTTTTGGTTGCGCAGGCTTTCGTTCTGCTGAATTGTTCTTTTGCCATATCTCAATCTATTCTTTGAATTCCTAATAAATATTTTCTCTCTCCCAAAGGAGCAATTTTTGTTCTAATAATTGTTTGTTTATCTTCTTTGCTAAGACATCACGTGCATCGAAGAATTTGATGAATATAGCTAAATTTTTGCTATCCACCGCGGAAGCTATTGTATTACGTCCAAATCCTTTTGTGCCTTTAGTCGTTTTTACTTTTGTAATTCTCTTGTCGCTGGCCTTGTCTAATGTAGTATATGAACTTACATCCTTTCCCATAATAGCGTTTGTAATGTCATAATAACTATCATTGTAATCCTTGTTAGGATATTCGTTGCTTCTATGATAGTATTTGAAAATATCTAATGCTGCTTTATAAAGAGCTTTTGCTTCTTCCGAAAAATCAAACTGCTTAAGAAACTCCCTAAAATCAAAAGGCTTTGCTACTGGGTGTTCATCAAACAAATCTGTCATTTCCGGGAATAGTACATTTAGGTCGTTCTTAGCACAACCTAATTCCTCTGCTGTAAATGGCATAATATAGTTATCATTCCCCTCTTTGTTTGAAAAGTTGTTACCTTTATAAAATAAAGAGAATAATATAGAATCAGATTTCAGTTCTTCACTAATTTCATCAAACTTTCCTCTATATGTTAGATTGCTAGTTTCGTAATACCGACCATGAGTATTAAAGTTGATTCCCTTAAGTAAAAGAACATCGCCTATATTATCTGTGGTAACAAGTTGATTATGGGTATGGCGATTGCTTAGAACTAAGCAATAATTCTGATTTGTCCATTGTCCAATTACTAATCCTCGGCTATGCTCCTTTATCTGGTTCTCTATTTCCTTAATAAGATTCGGACGTATATTATCATATTTATAAAATCCTTCAGACTCCAGAGTTCCTGATTTCTTATTTAGTTCAAAACGCTCGGCAATGATATAATCAGAAATGAGTTCATTACCTTTTGTTTTATCAAAAACAATTTGGCTTATAGGCCAATCGGAAAGAAGGAAAGTATCTTTTGCATTACTAAACACATGCGAGACAATATGATATCCAGAATCAACATATACGGATATGGTATCACGCATAAAGAACTCCGTCTTACAATAGTAGACAATCACATCTGGATGCAATTCTAGAACCTTAATAAAGAATTCTATTGCCATATCATATTTCATACCCTTTTTGCGTTGATAGGGTGGATTCATCACTATCATTAATTTTCGACCTTCAAGTTTTGCTATTTCCTCTATGGGGAGAATACGTCCTTTGTATTTCCATTGAGGTTGTTTTTCGTCTTTAAGATAGTCAAATTGAATAGCATTCTCAAATCCTTTTATCTTACAGGTATCTACATCCATTTGCTCTAATGTTGAAAGATAACAATATTGCTTATAGTCCTTACCAAATTGGTTTTCCAAGTTTCCGACTCCAGCACATGGGTCGCAGACAATAAAGTCGTCCATATTGTAGTGCTCCTGCAAAATTTTGTTTTGTAACTCCACAAAGCATGATGGTGTATACTCTCCACCTGTATCTTTCCTATACTTCTCAGAATATAGTTTGCTGCTTCGCTCAAGAATATTCATAAACTCATGTTTCTCAGGCGGTCGCTTATATCTCTTCCAAAAAGAGTTGTATTCTTCTGCATTAGCTATTGTGTAATAATAAGAGTGTTGAGCACCAGAGTATTTGAAGCCATCGATTATCTCGCCATTCTTCATCATCACATAGTTACTAAGATTAGTACCCTCTCGAATTAACGGCTCATCAGTATCCTCTTCCCTCTCACCTATTTTCACATTATCGAAAAGCGTATGGTCTATAATATCCGTAATAATAGACTTCTTATATTTGGTTCCATTCAAGAGATCTACGAGAAACAAATTAATGCGGTCTTGTTCGTCTTCAATCGACTCTTTAAATTGCACTTCGTTTTTCCATAGATTATAGACAACGTTAAAGTTCTTTTCTGTAATGTTTATCTTAGTTACATGATTTTTCTTAAATATGTCGTAGAATTCCTTTATCTCATCATTCTTGAATCGTGTAATTTTTCCTTTAACTCTGTCGTTAATTCTGTCAACTGCATCTTTAGAAGGATTACTTGGCTTTTCGGCTGCCCAGTTGATATCATTATTATACATAACAGAATCATCAGTACAGTCAATTAATTCCAGTATGTCTTCTTTATGTTCGTTAAAATAAATAATAGCAACATGACTTAATATGGCATTTTGTTTCTTGTTGGTTAGTATAACCTGAGCTATAGCTCTTCTTCGTTGAACTTCGTTGGATATCTTATATTTCGATTCAATATATAATAAATATTTGCCCTTTCTATCAACAAGCAGAACATCCACTTGATTTAATACATCTAAACTCCAGGTATCCTTATCAAAGTATTTTTCACAGAAATTCTTTTTATAGTTAACCTCTTCACTCTTTCCTTCTACGTTGAGGAAAAGTGATTTTTTTGTATTATTAGCGGAATTCTGATTGTTAATTTTCATAACGATTGATAGTTTCAAGTTCCAGGCATCAACTATCAATCACGCCAAGACGCAGAAAGTGTGATGCACCTTTTGCGTTCAGCTTTGAGGCAGCCTCGGATGGAAACCTCAGTCATCTACAAGTATGCACCACACTAAGTGTGAATGCATTCCTATCATAGATGACGAGTGTTCCTTACCGAAACACCATATCACATATTATCTCTGTGCGTTGTTATTTCCAATAAGTTTCCGAGGCTTTTGGCTGAACGCGAAATAATAGCGAATGCTTTGTTAGTCCGGATTTCTCCCCGAACCGAGGGCAAAGATACAAAAAAGTTGGGGAATAAAAGCTTCTTCTATGAAAAATCTGCAAAAAAGAGGTCGGTAACCACTCAGCTTCTGCCTCTTTAACTATTCGCTTTGTGCTAATTCCTTGTTCATGCGCTCACAGATTTCTTCTGCCATCGCATTCAGGGCAACACAATCGGCACGACTGATATGGCGTTTCTGTCCATCATAAGGCCAGGGACTCAGAATCAGCAACCTTCCCGCAGCGCAAGCATCGAAGAGGCTGTCAGCTGGCTTATAGTAGTCGCGAAAACCGTTGTCCGCCAAAAGGATGAAGGGATGTTGCTCATTAAGTAGCACCTGCATCACCTGCTTCTCATCGGGTGAGATAAATGGCGAAACCATCACAACCGACTGTCGTGCTTTCAATACACAGCCGTTCTTGTAGTCACGCAGTTTCTGATCATCACCATACCGTGCCTTCTCCACCAACGTATGCCTGACATGTACCGGGGCGTACGCACCTGCCATCAAAAGTGCCACATTTCCCACACCGTCATACCTGCGACCACCAATCTCTATATCTTTCTGCACTCGGAAGAATCCTGGCTTCATGCGTTTCGTGGCCAGGCGCTGAGGGTTCATGTCCAGATAGCGGATGGTGTTGGGCAACTGGGAATATCGGCTCATCGCCCGGATAAAAGGCATCTCGTCAAAAACAGGCCCTAAGCTGTAGTAGGACTCATCGCCCAGTTGCTTCCGCAAGGCTGCCGAGAGATTCTGCAGCCTTGCGCTCCCTTCTTTGAGTTCTGCCCGAATGGGATTCGGGGAAATGAAAGAAGAGGAGCCGGAATATGTGCAGGCACGGCCCAGCTTCTTGGCTGCCTGCCAGAAGCCCCGGGCTAAAGTCCCTACGCCCTTCTCCATCCTTCGCTGCACATACAGCACGGCATGCAAGTGATCGGGCATAAGACAGAAATGCAGCACCCTCACTTCAGGATGATACACCGGAATGCTCATCAGGCGATCTACCAAAGCATCACCAAAAGCCGAACGGCTCACCCTGGCCTTTGCCGGATTGCAGTCAGGAATATCAAGCATCCCAAGCAACGGCTGGCGGTCTGTCACCGTCAGCGTGATATGATACAGTCCGGCTCCTTTCCAAGCCGTTCCCGGTTCCTGCCATTGCCAATGTTCACGTTCCATTATAAAAGTGTATGATTTGGCTCCAAGAAGATCTCCCCGAACACCGAGGGCAAAGATACAAAAAAGATGGGAGATTATCTACTTTTAATATGAAAAATCTGCAAAAAAGAAGCCGGTAACCGATGCATCTTAGCAAGGAAAACTGATTCACAAAAAGCAAAAAAAAGGCGAAAAATACGGGGCGTATGAATAAAAAGCGTTATTTTTGCACTCAAGAATAACTACCGACAGATGAATCTTTGCGCACTCTTATTGACAACGCTGTTCACATTCGTGGAACTGAACTGCGAGAACCTCTTCGACTATACGCACGACGAGGGGAAGGACGATATGGAATGGACTCCCACAAGCATACGACACTGGAACAAAGGACGCTACTGGCGGAAGCTCAACAACATCGGACAGGAAATCATCTCATGCGGTGAAACTCCCTCCCTAAACAGGGAAAGGCTACGGGTAGGCGAGCAAAGCTCGGGAATGGGCCGGGGTGGGTCTCCCACTTGGCAACTACCAGACATGGTAGCCCTATGCGAAGTGGAGAATGACTCGGTGATCAGGGACTTGACGAAGCGTTCGATGCTCCGTAATGCGGGCTACGAATACCTGATCACACAGAGTCATGACCTCCGCGGCATCGATGTGGCGCTGCTCTATGCACCTACTTCCTTCCGACTCATTCGGAGCTATGCCCTCAGGGTAAAGCCACTGCCGGGGATGAGACCTACGCGCGACATTCTATATGCCTGCGGCGAAATCATCAGCGGCGATACACTCCACGTCTTCGTGGTGCATGCTCCGAGCCGTTTTGGCGGTGAGCGGCAGACGCGTCCTAACCGGCGCGTGGTGGGCGAACGGCTGATGGCCTCCATTGATTCCATCCGCAGCCTTCATCCGAATCCGCGAATCATCGTGGCGGGTGATTTCAACGATGGGGATAACGATGCACTGCTGACTTATCTGCATAGTCAGCGGTTGCATAACATCTCGGAGGGTGCCATGGGGCATCACGGGGCGAAGGCTACCTATAAATATCAAGGCCGATGGGAGAACATCGACCATATCCTGGTGAGTAATGCGATGGTCAGGAGTTTTCAGGAGGTATATGTGCACGACCCTGAGTTCCTGACGGAAGAGGATTCAAAATATGGGGGAAGACAGCCTCACCGTAATTATAACGGAATGCGCTACCAACGGGGCTTCAGCGATCATCTGCCCTTGGTAGCGCGGTTTGAGTTTTAAAGTGAAGAGTGAAGAATGAAGAGTGAAGAATTAACCCAAAGCGTCAATGATGACCTTTACTCTCTGAGCGGTAGCAAATTCTTCACTCTTCACTCTTCATTCTTCACTTAATATCTGGAGGATGCGCTCGGCGGTGCGTCCGTCCCAACGGTCGGGAAGTGCGCCGTGTTTCCAGGTGCCACTTACCATCTCGGCTACTTGCTTGCCGAGCAGTTCGGGATCTTCACCAACTAAGACATTCGTTCCCACTTTCACCGTCTCGATGTGCTCGGTGTAGCTGTTGAGCGTGATGCAGGGCACATGGTTGAAGGTGGCTTCCTCGGCCACGTTTCCGCTATCCGTTATCACGCCCAGGGCATGAGCCGTGAGATAGCCGAACTGCAGGTAGGGAAGTGATGGGTGATAGCTGATGGGTGATGGGTGATGGTGGATACCTGAGCCCATCCTTATGAAGGCTACGACCGGCACATTGGCGGCGTTCTCGGCAATGGCGGTGAGCATGCGCTGGAGGTTTTCCTGATCGTTGAGGAGAGCCTTGCGGTTGATGGTCAACACGATGTATTTGCCTTCCTCCAGATGACACTCATCCATCAGGGCGGGACGCTGCCAGCGGTCGTGACAATAGCGAAGATTATCAATCAAGATATTGCCCACCATATATACTTTGCTCTGCGAGACGCCCTCGGTGTTGGTATGGCTTGAAGATGAGATACCGGCCGTGAAGAGCAAGTCGCTGAGTCCGTCGATGACCAGACGGTTCACTTCCTTCGGCATGGTGATATCGAAAGATCGTGTGCCGGCCACCAGATGGGCAAGGCGTATGCCTCGCTTCTTGGTGACGATGGCAGCAGCCATCGTAGAAGCCAGGTCGTCCACGACAATGACCACATCGGCGGGATGAGTTTCGAGATAACGGTCAAACTCACCCATCACGCGCCCCGTGATTTCGTTCAGGCTCTGGCTATCGACACCGAGATAGACATCAGGACGCGGAATCTGCAAATCCTCGAAGAGCGTTGACTCCAGCGTAGGGTCATTCTCGCTGCCCGTATAGACGAGCGAGAACTCACGCTGCCGGTCTTTCAATGCCCTCAACAATGGAGCCACCTTGATGAAGTTGGGGCGTGCTCCGCAAACAATACAAACTTTCTCCAAGATTCAAGTTTCAAGTTTCAAGATTCAAAAAAACTACCATTCATTTATTCTGCCTTGAAGAGATCCTTGATGCCGCCGATGGAGCCCATCAGATTGGTGGCCTCGTAAGGCAGATAGACGGTCTTGGTCTGATCGCCCTTGGCCAGCTCTTCCATCATCTGGATATATTTCTGCGCCAGCAGGTAGTTGGCAGGATTGGAACTCTTGCCCACGGCCTCCGTAATCTTCTCGATGGCGATGGCCTCAGCCTCAGCCTTGCGGATGCGTGCCTGAGCCTCACCTTCAGCGGTCAGGATGGCTTGCTGCTTGGTGGCTTCGGCACGGTTGATCATTGCCGTCTTCTCACCTTCTGAAGAAAGAATCTCAGCGGCCTTCTCACCCTCAGAGGTCAGAATCTGCGCACGCTTGTTGCGCTCGGCCTGCATCTGCTTCTCCATGGCCTGAAGCACGCTGGACGGAGGCGTGATATCCTGGAGTTCCACGCGGTTCACCTTCACGCCCCATTTGTCGGTGGCATCGTCGAGCACGGAGCGCAACTTGGTGTTGATGGTATCGCGCGAGGTAAGGGTCTCGTCGAGTTCCATCTCACCGATGATGTTACGCAGAGTGGTCTGCGTCAGTTTCTCGATAGCGTTTGGAAGGTTGGAGATTTCATAAGCCGCCTTGAAGGGATCCATGATCTGGAAATAGAGCAAGGCGTTGATTTCCATCTGGATGTTGTCCTTGGTAATCACGTTCTGCTTGTCGAAGTCATAGACCTGCTCGCGGAGATCGATGGTATTGGAATACACATAACGTCCGCGATTGAGCGTGATGAGTTCCTTGGCACGGTCAATGAAGGGGATGATGATGTTGATGCCCGGCTGAAGCGTGGCATAGTATTTTCCCAGACGTTCCACGATCTTCGTCTCGCTCTGAGGGATGATGATAAGACTCTTCTTGACCAGGATGAGGGCCAAGAGGACGATAATAATCAGTACGGTTAATCCAATGTTCATAGTTCCTATAATTTTTTTAAGTTAATGATTTCACGGTAATGATGGTGCTCTCGCGCGAAACGACGGTCACCTTCTGACCAATCTGGATATCGGCATCTTCCTCGGTAACGGCCTTCCATACGTCGCCATCTATGGCCACGCGTCCGAAGCCTCCCACCTCGATGGTTTCCACCACGCGCCCTTCGCGCCCAATGATGGCATCGGCATTGCTCACCCGTTCGCTCTCGTTCTTGTGGAGATAGCGCAAGGCGGCAGGTCGCACGAAGAAGAGACTCAGCACGGAGCAGAGCGCAAAGATGCCCAGCTGCCAATAGATGCCGGCACCCATAGCAGCGGCAATGGCCGAGCATGCGCCGCCGATAGCAAAACACATGATGAAGAAATCGCCGTTCATCAGTTCAAGAATCAGGCAAGCAACGGCTATCACCGTCCAGGCTTGCCACATGTGGCTTGCAAAGTATTCTATCATAGTTTCTTTAAATTAAAATAAGGTATATGTCGCCTCAGCGGGCTATGTTGTACTTCTTCACGTAGCGCATACGCGCGGCCAGCGACATGCGGCGAAACTCGCGCCACTCGTTGGCTCCCTCGCTGCAACGCTCCAGATAGTCTTTTTCCCACATCCGGCGATAGGCTTCCATCTCGAAGGGATTCAGGTAGTACATCGCTCCCTTCATCCGCCTGACGTAGCCGATGCACATCAGCGAGCACCAGAGATACTGCACGTAGAAGAGCAGCCAACTATCATGCGTGGACTGCGCCTGGCGCACATGGATCATCTCGTGGTTCTTCAGCGCATCGAAGGTGGTATTGAACCTGTCGGCATCTTCCTGCGTACGCGTGAAGACATGGCCGAAGATGGTAATGCCCGTAAAACCCTTCCTGCACCAGAAGCGGCTCACCGTGGCCTGCATGTCGCCCACGCTGGAAGGCCTCGGTGCACGGAGGATCATCATCAGAGAGTTCAACCGCCAATCTTAAATCCCTTGCCGCTCTTCTTGGTTGTCGTGGCGGCTTTCTTGGTAGTGGTGGTAGTGGCGGCCTTCTTCGTGGTGGTAGTGCCCTTCGTATTGGCGGCCTTGTAGGCATTATAGTACTGCAGGGCCTCGGGCATTTCCTTCTTGATGGCGGCTATACGGTTCTCGTTGCTGGGGTGAGAGCTCTGCCACTCGGGCACGTTGCTCGTTCCCATACGTCCCCAGAAGTCGATGGCCACTTCAGGATTGTATCCGGCCATGGCGGCAAAGATAAGTCCCAGATGGTCGGCCTCGGTCTCATGGTCACGCGAATAGCTCAGGTTGCGGAAGCTCAGATATTGAGATGCGGCCTGCACGCCCACGGAAGTCATCGTGGAACCTATGCCCAGCACTTGTGCCAGCACGGCTCCTGCCTGGAGGCCCGACTGCTGATTGAGTTTCTTCTGATACTGCTCTGCCGAATGCATAGCCACGGCATGTGCAATCTCATGACCCAGCACGATGGCCAATGCATCTTCCGTCTGTGTGACGGGCAACAGTCCTTCATAGACCACGATCTTTCCACCGGGCATACACCAGGCATTCACCTCTTTATTTTGTACCAGGTTGAATTCCCATTGGTATCCCTGCAACTCACTCTCGTAACCATTGTTGCGCAGATAGTTCTCCACGGCTGCAGCCAACCTTTTGCCCACGCGCTCCACCATGGCGGTGTTCTGCGCGTTGGTAGATTTCTTGGCCGTCTTCATGTAGTTCTGATACTCGGTGAGCGAAAGACTCAACATCTGTGCATTGTCAGCCACTTTCTGTGTCCTGCCGGTAAGGGGCACCGTACGTGTCGTACCGCAGGCAGCCATCAGCACTACCAGTGCGGTGACCATCATCAATCTCAATTTTTTCATATCCCTATTTGGTTTTTAATCCTTTTTGTCCACTACGAAAACATGACCGAGGATGCCAAAGGAGACATCCTTTCCCATAATCCTACCCGTGCTGCAGAGCCCGTAGCTCTTGTAATCGAGCGTACCCTTCAGTACGATTTTAGTAAGCGACTTGCCGTCAAGGAAGTCCAGGCTCTTGCTGTCCAGATTGCCCATATAGGCCTCCTGGATGGCATCGATATGCTTCTCCTTGGATGGATTCGTCAGCGCGCATGCTCCTGCCAACAGGGCAAGAACCAGCACAATTGTCAATAAAACCTTTTTCATAATAGAATTACATTGTCCGGATAACTTTTTCTTTTTGCAAAGATAATACTTTTTTTCTGTTCCGTATCAATTTTATTTAAAAAATTGTATCTTTGGCTTCGCCGAAGATACTACCGCTCGACAAAACAACTGAAATAACACTTTTTTATTTGTTTTTGTGCTCGCTTAATCGTATCTTTAAAGAAGATACTAACGCTCGACAAAGCAAAAAAAAGCAAGCTTTCTTGTTTTTGTGCTCGCTTAATCGTATCTTTGCACTCACAAAACAAGCAACAACATTAAAATCTATGAAGAAGAACCTCAAGACAGCCACGCTATGCGTGCAGGCAGGATGGGAACCCAAGAATGGTGACCCACGCGTGCTCCCCATCATTCAGAGCACCACTTTCAAATACGACAATTCAGAAGAGATGGCCATGCTCTTCGACCTGAAGAAAGACGGATACTTCTACACCCGCCTGCAGAATCCCACCAACGATGCCGTGGCCGCCAAGATAGCCGCCCTCGAAGGGGGCGTGGGGGCTGTGCTTACCAGCAGCGGACAAGCTGCCAACTTCTATGCCGTGTTCAACATCTGTGAAGCCGGCGACCATATCGTCACCTCCAACGAAATCTATGGAGGAACCTACAACCTTTTCGGTGTGACCATCAAGAAACTCGGCATAGAATGCACATTCGTGAATCCCGAAGCCTCCGAGGAGGAAATCCAGGCTGCTTTCCGACCCAATACCAAACTGCTTTTCGGAGAAACCATCTCCAACCCCGGTTGTAACGTACTCGACATTGAGAAGTTTGCCCGCATTGCCCATCGCAACGGCGTGCCCCTCCTGATCGACAATACCTTCGCCACCCCCATCAACTGCCGTCCCTTCGAATGGGGAGCCGACATCGTCACCCACTCAACCACTAAATACATGGACGGACATGCCACACAAGTGGGTGGATGCGTCGTTGACAGCGGAAACTTCGACTGGGAAACATGCACCCACAAGGGTGATTCTTCACTCCATTCCCGAGCAGAGCTCGCCTACCCGTTGCCTTTCACTCTTCACTCTTCACTTCCTAAATATCCAGGACTCTGCACGCCCGACGAGTCGTACCATGGCCTTACCTACACCAAAGCCTTCGGAAAGAAAGCCTACCTGACGAAACTCGTCAGCCAACTGATGCGCGACCTCGGCAGCATACCCGCACCCCAGAATTCATTCCTGCTCAACCTCGGTCTTGAGACTCTTCACCTGCGTGTGCCGCAGCATTGCCGCAACGCCCAGCGCGTAGCTGAATTCCTCGAAGCCGATCCTCGCGTAGCATGGGTACATTACAGTGGACTTCCCTCCGACGCCAACTACGAGCGCGCACAGAAATACCTGCCTAACGGTTCTTGCGGCGTAATGGCCTTCGGACTCAAGGGAACCCGCGAAACCGCTATCCGTTTTATGGACTCCCTGCAGATGATTGCCATCGTCACCCATGTGGCTGATGCGCGTACCTGTGTGCTTCATCCCGCCAGCCATACCCACCGCCAAATGAGCGACGAGCAGTTGCGCGAAGCAGGCGTGGCTCCCGACCTCATCCGCCTCTCCGTAGGCATTGAGGACGCAGAAGACATCCTCGACGATATCCGCCAGGCACTCGACAAAATCTGATACATTTTTTATATATACGAATGCCACTCTGCAAAGACCTGCAAAGTGGCATTCTTTGTATCCAATTTGATTACCATTCAGAAAAAAACTAATAAAAAATGACTTTTCCGTGAACGATTACCCATTTGGGGTGTATGCAGTTACGAAAACCAAAGCAACAAAGCAACAATGAAATCAACGTTCATTACACTTGCACTCCTGACAATGATGCTCTTCAAGGCGAATGCCCAGGGACTCAGTACCACAGCCGCCGACTACGAGCGCCAGATAGTCTCCTTGTATGTCCAAAAGGATATGAAGACGCTCGACCGACTACTTTCCAGTTACTATAATAGCGGCCTATACCCCGAGGACGTACTGATGTACAACTACAACGAACTACAGGGCATGCAAGACTGGGGCGTCATCATCATGTCGTCGGCGGAAAGTCTCATCGGAAAGCTTATCCTACAGCGTGTGCTCAGTGAGCATTGCGACAAGGTTCTCGTATGCACCGAAACAGGAGGGCTCGACTCTCTTACCTGCAAACGGCTCGACATCCCCATGCCGCCATCGTCATGGAAACCAGAAGAAGTCTATGAGCGAACCATGAAGTGGGTGTTTAAACACGTCACCGACCGTAATATTTATTTCCCCTTCACCGACTCACCCCTCTTCAAACAGTTTCCCGTGGAACTCAAGGAGTGCATCTACAACGAAGGGCTTACCATGCGCTATTCGGCCACACCCTACGACAACATTACCGTCAAGATTCGTAATCTCGAAGAGCGCTATCTGACCGATTACCTCAGACTTTCACTCCACCCCTATAGCGAGAAGCATGACCAAAGGCTCTACCGGAAGTTCACACCCGGTATGCTCGCTCTCAACTATTCGGCCATCTATCTCGACATGCTACCCTACTACCGCAAGCACCGACCCGACAGAACAGCATGGCTACAGGAACTCTACGGAGCCTGCCAAACCCGCTATAACCGCATTAACATGAACAGTCTTTTCAACATCGAACAATAATGGCGCTGTTCCACCTACAGACACGTTACAGGACTGACGAAGAACTCATGTCGCAAGTGAAAGGCGGCAGCAACAGGGCTTTCGACGAACTCTACCAGCGCTACGCCCGACGCCTCAACGGATTCTTCTACTGCCAACTCGGAGGAAATCCTGAACGGGCAGCAGACGCCGTACAGGACGTGATGCTACGACTCTACGAGGCACGCTCTCGTTACATCACCGGGCAAAGTGTTGCCACCTGGGTATTCACCATGGCCTACAACCTCTGCAAGAACCAGTACCGCCATCTAGAACACGAACAGAACTATCTGGCCCGACTTGATGCCGAACCCATAACCGACAGCCATGTAGAATTGCAGATGGATCGCAGCCGCCTCCAGGAAGCCATCCAGCAAGTACTCGCTGCCCTGCCGCCACCGCTGCACATGCTCTTCACCCTCAGATACGAAGAAGACCTCACGGTTCCGCAAATCGCTGAAATCCAGCAAATCCCTGAAGGAACCGTCAAGAGCCGGCTACATAAGACAATGAACATCATCCGAAATAGACTCAAAGATTATGAAGATTAACAATGAAGATATCATCTCAGCTGCAAAGACACTGAGAAACCAGCAAGAGAATGCACTGACCATACCTCGCAATCCTCTCAAGGCCAAACGTGGCAGAACCCCGTGGATAGCAGCCGCTGCATGTGCAGCAGGATTCCTCTTCGGTTTCAGCGTACACCCTTCTGCCTCAACGTCCACCGACAGCGATACTCAGCGTGCACAAATAGACACACTCCGCCGCGAAGTGATGGTGGCCAAGAGTGCCGAGCCGAAAGTCATCCGCGAAGTTGTTCACGACACCATCTTCACCACGAAGGTCGTCACCCGCGAAATCATCCGCGAAGTACCCGTTATGGCCAAAATTGAAGAGGCAACTGAAAATGAGACAAACAATAGTATTAATAACCCTAGGCACACAGCAACCGTAGGATGCTCCATGATGTGCGACAACATCAGCTACGACCTGATAGCCTCCAAAAACTGAGTAAAAATGAAGAAAACCCTATTGACAGCCATCATGCTGCTCACAGCAGTTATGGCACAGGCACAGAACAGCGTGAAAATCAATCCGGTCCTCAAGGTAGGCATGCAGAAAACCTACACCACCAGAGGTGAAGCTACAACCCCGGGCTCCACAAACGGCAACTTCACGGGAGAAATGACCTACAAAGTGGTTGACCAAACACCCGAAGGCTACCAAATAGACTGGAAATCAAACATCACCATGACAGATGCCAACCTGATGATGCAGAACATGGCACCCACCGACCTGATGCAACTGCTCAACTCCCTAAACGTGGAAATGCTAACCGACAAACAAGGTCAAATCAGCGGTATCAAGAATGCTGAGGAACTGACCGTGAAATGCAAAATCATGATAGACTCACTCTTCAACGCTATCATTAGCAAAAGCCCCCAGATAAAAAACAATGCAAAACTTCAGGATTCCATGCAGAAATCCATCTCTTCCGTGAAAGAAATGATCACCGAAGACTATCTGCTCGAAGCCTACATCCAATCGCCATCCATCACTATGCTCAACGGCAAGACCATTACCAACGGCATGCAGGAAGAAGGCAAATTTTCTTTATTCAAGACCAAGACCACTTACACTCTCCTCAATGGCGGCAAGACCATCCAACAAGACACCAAAGGCGACATTGACGTGTCTGCTATGAAAGAGTATATGCTGAAGATGATGGGCAATCTCATCCCAGAATCTGTGACAAAAGAGACCAACCCTGAGGAACTCTCCGCTATGATTGAAGAGATGATTTCCAACGGGAACTTGCAGATGGATATGAACTTCAAAGCCACCTATGACATCGCTGATGACGGATGGGTAAAGAAACTCGTCATACAAATGGACATGAATGCTCCAGGCCAGACCTCCAAGGCCCGTCAGGTCATCACGCTGAAACCCTAATATTCCTGCATACAGAAAGGGACTGTGTACATTTTCATGCAGATTCAAAAACGCATATCAATCATTTTCATATTTAATAATAAAACAAAGTAAAATGAAAAAAGGTTTATGTATGTTATGTGTGTGCGTATTGTCGTTTTCGGCTATGGCACAAGAGCAGAGCAAAGGCGTTTGGGGGAATAAATGTTTTGCCGAGATGTCAATAGGGACAGGTATCCCCAGCCACCACATAACGCCAATTTCTGGTGGAATCAATGTGGGTGTTAACCTATCGGAGCGGTTCTATCTTTATGCAGGAGGTGAAGGGATAAGGGGGCTATATGAAAAAGACGAAGTGAAGACACACTACAAGTCGAACGGTCTCGGTGGTGGTGTAGGCTTTTCATTTGCTCGCGATGATAATAGGCAGACGGCTTGGGATATACGGACTGGCATAAAAACCAGTATTGGAAACCCCAGTTGGAAGCAAACCACCTATGATGTATCTGTCATTTGGAAGGATGCAGGCAAGAAGCGCCGTCCCAAAGCCTTCATGGGTCTCGGATTCCGATATATGGATTCTCATACGGACGGGATTCCCAACCTCAGCATATTTTATGCCACTGTCGGCTGCTACTTGTAACCAAGTGAACGGGGCAGTTCCCCGTTCACTTGCCCCATTGCTTTTCCAAATATAAAGTTTTTTCATTTCAGAAGTAACTCTGCACCCCTTTCTTGAACAAAATCCTACTAACAATAAATGAGGATGTGCCAATTATGGAACTCCCTCTTCTGATTATACAAAATCATTATGATTTATGCTCTTACCTTGATTATAGGGCATTTCCGTGAAATCGGTTTTTAAATAAAAAATAGGACTTTCGCAAGCCCTATTTCCGTATTATACAAAAACATTATGTATTTTATTTAGCGAACAAGATTTATTCGGTCATTCTACTGTGCGCAACGGCAGTGTTCGCAGTCATGACTGCAACGCTCCTTGCGCTCACAATAGCGCTCACACTGAGCGCAGAGATCATAGCCAAGCATGGCGCCAAGGATGAAGTCTTCTTCGGGCGTGAGTTGGTTGAGAGGCCTGTTGACAATCATCCGAATGGCATCGAGACATTGTTTCTTGCCGAAGAAAAGGTTGAGACGGTCGTTACCTACGGGCTGGATGATATAGGCGATGCCTGAATGTTCCAGACGGGTGCGGGCGAATGTCTCGTAGCGCTTATTGAAGGTGAAGAGAACCATGTGACGTACTCCTTTCTTGAGTTCGTAGATGTGGTTCATGAGCACTTTCATGTCTGCGGGCAGTATCTCGGCTTGCTGCATGGCTGTAGTTTTTTATTCTTTTACCTTATTATTTATTAGAGTCCCAGTTGGGCAATCCAGGCATCAATGCGTGAATCGGTTTTGTCGTCTTCGTTGATGTCGTCTAGGGCGAGCCCTACAAACTGTCCGTCAACGACGGCATCGCTGTCATCAAAAGTGTATCCTTCCGTGGAAACAGCACCGATAACATTGGCTCCTGCAGCTTTAGCGGCATCATAGAGTTCTTTCATAGCTCCGCAGAAAGTGTCGCCATAACTGGCAGAGTCTCCGCATCCGAAGATGGCAACCGTCTTTCCAGAAAGGTCGGCATTCTTGACGACATCGAGTCCGTCGTACCAGTCATCCTGAAGTTCGCCAGCTCCCCATGTGGATGTGCCCAGAAGGATATTGTCGGCACTGAGGTTGTCGGCGCTGAGGTCTTGCACGTTAATTACTTCGGCGTTGATCTTGGCGCCGATTTTCTCTGCGATGGCTTCGCAGGTGCCGGTTGATGAACCGTAAACAACTACTGTCTTACTCATTTTCTGTTGATGTATCTTTGTTGATGTATATGTGAATCTTTTGGAATCCGGTTGCAAAGATACAGTGAAAATGAATAACTGACAATACCTAAAAATGATGGTTTTGGCGGAATACCTACTATTGGGTATATTTACGTCCGCCACGGATAACGATGCCGCGATAAGCACTACTGACGGGTTGCCCCATGAGGTTGTAGGCAGGGGCTTTATGGGAAGCGTCGGTTGCAGGGACTTCGCGGATGGAAGTAGCCACGATGTAGCGCAGGCCTGCGACAGCATCTATCTGTCCGTAGCCATATTCGTTGTTAGGATAGGTGAGCGTAGCATCGTAGTGGGAAGAAGTTGTGGCTATGATGTGGCGCACGTCGTCGGGTGTGAGCGTGGGACAGGCTTGTAGCCATAAAGCTACGACGCCGGCCACTACGGGACAAGCCATGGAAGTACCGCTGTTGCTGTTCCATGGATAGGTACGCCCATTGTGCTGGAAGTGTTCTACGTCCCATGAGATGTCGCCCGCTTCGGGATGGTTCTCGAGATAGAAACTGCTGTAGGAGGAGATGATGTTCTGACCGGGTGCCACGACATCGGGTTTGATGATTCCATCGAGTGTAGGGCCAATGCTTGAAATCTTGGCACGCACACCATCGATGCCGCCATTACTTACCTTCCAATGTCCCAGATAATTATAATGACCCGTGACATAAGCATTAGAACCTACAGTTATAGCTACGGGTGCACTGGCAGGTGCGAGGATATGGTGGCCCTTGACCGCATCCCTGAGCGAGGGGTTGATATCATTGGTGGTGAGTGAACCAGACATTCGCAATAGTTCCACCCTGCTCTCGCGGCCTTTGAGTTGAATGGCAAAGGGCACTTGGGAGGCGAAATTGCGAGGGCCGGTGATGCGCAGTTCATAGCCTGTGTCGAAGGTATTGAGCGGGTTCTCGAAGGCAATAATATCGATGACATATTGATTCTCGCCCACCTGGATGGTATCTACCAGATTAGAGTCGGGCTGCTGCATGATTTGTTCCGTGGTGGCCTTATATATATAAGGTGAAGAGGGATCAGCATAGATACTGAGTTCAAGGGTGAAAGGGCCACTGGCGGTGAGTTGGTGGCGTATCTCTTTGCCGTTATCAAGAAGGAAGCAACCTGCCGACTCCACGCCCCGTGGCTTGGGCATATAGGAGAGGAGGTGGCCGGTGTTGCCTGCGGCCGTGACGAAGATACGTCCCGGACCTGTCATCCGCTCAAGTACTTCGTAGAATAGGAGGTTGCTGGAACGGAGCATGTCGGTGCTGCCTTCACTGAAAGAGATTACACAGGGCTTACCCACTTGGTCGGCATAATCGAAGATATACTTGAAGCCGAGGGCATCGGTGGCGGTGGTGAAGCGGTAGAAATCTTCCTTGCTGATGAAGACGGTGTCTTCGGTGACGGCATTGCTGACCAGACAGAGTTCGCTTTCAGGCGCTATGCCCTGATAGCGTGACGTGTAGCCGCTCCCGGCGGCTATGCCTGCGGTATGGGTGCCATGAGTCTGATCGAGACCGTCGCGTGAATGTGCCTGCTGGAGAATAGTCTCGCGGGAAGTGAACTCTGCGCCCAGATAGACTGAACCAGAGCCGTCGGAGGGTGCGAGCATATCCCAGAAGCGGCAGATGCGATAAGTGGAAAGGTCGCGGCTATAGAAGTTGGGATGGGTAAGGTCGAAACCGATGTCTTCCACTCCGATGACAACGCCTTTGCCCGTATAGCCTTGCGGGAGACCGATACCCTCATTGGCTGTGCGGCCTCCCACGATGATGCGAGTAGTATCCATCAGCGCTTCCGACATGGGTTCGGCCTCGATGCGCTGCACCTGATGCTGAGCGGAGAGGGCACTGACTTGGGAGAGTGGCACGTCAACGATATAGATGTCACCGTATTGTGCCAAGGGGCGACATTGGTGAGCCTCCATCACCTGAGGAGCATCTTCGGTGATACGAAGAAAAACACAGGTATGATAGTCGGGAGTATCCTCAGAAGAGGGAGCGGAGGCAGGTTTGCGGAGTGGGTGACGAAGTTGTTGCTGACGCACGAGTTGCCTGACCATAGGCGACATTTTGCTATAGACAGGTTGCTGAGCGCGCATGGGGAGGATGACAATGAGCATCAAGGTCAGGAGCAGATAGCGGGTCTTCATAAGATTTCATGTTTTTGACAGAGGGCGGTATTTCCCCTGCATGTTCCGGATGCAAAGATACGAAAAAAAGTGAAGAGTGAGGAGTGAAGAGTGAAGAATTTTAATAGGGAATCTCAGAAAAGTAAAAGACCGTTCCCCTACTCTCTCACTCGGAGGGGGAACGGTCTTTAGCGTTACAAAATTCTCTTGCTTATGATTCTTATTTCAAGCCACGGTTCACGAGGGTGGCATTGAGCAGCATCACGTAAGTGCGATACTGATTGCGGTTGAGCACGCTACGCATGCTGCCGAGGTCCTTGCGGAGAGCACGATCGAAACGCTCCTGACGCTTCTCAGAAGATGCATAGGAAGCACGGCGCATCTCATTGCAGAAATTGCTGTGAACATACTCTACGACATCATACTGATCGCTGGTGAGGTTGAGAGCCTTGGCCAGACGGCTGTAATTGACGGTCATGTTGTAGGCCTTACGAACTGCTTTCACGTCTTCGTTACCTGCGAATGCTGTGCTCATGCTGAGCATGGCAACAGCCACTAAAATCATCTTTTTCATAATCAATCTTTTTACCCTTAAATTAATAATAAATGTTATCCTAACGCCCCCTCACGAAGCGGGGGACTTATGTTGTTTACGGCTGCAAAGGTAAGCAGGTTTCCGATGACGGGAAACATTTTGGAGGCATTGTTTGAAGGTTTTTGGCGTTTTTTTGACGTAAATCAAAAAATATCGTTCTCCAAGGAAAAAGGAAGAATTCTATGTTAAGCAAATATAAAACATCATACTATCTCACATCTTTTTCTTATCTTTGCGCCATCTACAGGAACATATTTCATAATCCATAGTTAAATCATTTAAACCGTTACTATTATGAAGAAGGGATTACTGACATTGCTGGCTTTCGTGGCCCTGACAGCCAGCGCACAAGGTATCAAGAGCGGTTCCCGATGGAACATCGGCAATCTGGAATACGAGGCGAAGGTGAATGTTGACAAGACCATCACCTTCACGGCCATGGCTGAGGGCGAGGAACTGGCCTTCCGGCTCACGCCCAACAACTCGAAGAAGAATGAGTACATACTCACGGAGGAACAGAATGCTGACGGCTTCAATCCCTTCAGCAAGACCCCTCGCGCCAAATACATCGAGCAGAACGGCTTGAAACTGATCTGTCTCTACGACCTCAACGGCAACCTGCATGATGTGCTCGACGGTGCCTTCTTTGGCAATAGCGAGACAGTGGCCAAGGGCAAGTGGGTGCAGCAGATCATGGGCCAGTACGTGATGGACGACGGCACGCAGGTGAACATCGAATACGACAAAATCAACGTTGATGGCGTGCTCTGTCCTTTCGAGCAAGTCACGTTCAACGGCTGTGTCACACGCGTCATCAACGTGAAGGGCGGCAGTCGCTTGAAAGGTATGCTAGAGGTGGTGCAGACCCTCGAAGGCGTCATCCTCTATGAGGTGAAACAGGACGAGTACGGCATGACCGAGCGCACAGGCCACCAGAATGTGCTGAAGTGGGTGAACAATGAGCCACGCTTCGGCTATGCCAACTACCTGCTGCTCAACGACAAGCAATTCCGCTTCATGGACAAGGCCACGCTCCGCATTATGCGCAATGCCATCCTCGCCAAGCACGGCTATATGTTCTCATCGCCCGACTTGGTGGAATACTTCGGCTCCAAGCCCTGGTTCACCGCCCGACCTTCTAACGATGACATCGACGAATCCCTTTCCCTCGTAGAGAAGCTCAACATCGAACTTATCAAAGCCGAGGAGACTCAAAAGACACTTGACGAAGAAGACTGATCCCGGCACTGCGAACCGTCATTAGAATAAGAATTTTCATGACACCCGATTTTCGCAAACCAGCACGCGAACCACATTCAAAAGGCAAAACATCATCCCTTGAAAGGCAAAACATCATCCGCCGAAGGACAAAACATCATCCGTTGAAGTCCTTCCGATGATGTTTTGCATTGTTTCCGATGAGTGGAAAACCGGGTTCCAAAGCCTGGATGCGGGGTTTCCACCCATCAGAAGGCGTGCAAAACGCCTAAAATCATAGGATAACGACTCCTTCCCAAACTCGTCAAAAGCACAAGTCACTGACAGTCAGCGATATACGGAAGCACCTCTAGAAATCCCGTATTTTCCGTCCGTTCTCCAGTTGCTGGATTTCGCGCCAGCCATGAGCCGCAGATTCAGAAATTATTTGAAAAAAGCCTCTGCGCCATAAAGACGGCGGGAGATATAGCCCATGAGACATTGTTTGAAGGTTTTTGCCGTTTTTTCAGCACAAATCAAAGAATGTCAGATTTTTTATTTACCTTTGCATCCAGATAATAGAATAAGAAAATAACATGGATAATCAACAGAACAAATTCCTAGCCGTCACCTATAAGTTATACACGGGTAACGGCGGCGAAGAGATGCTGATCGAAGAAGCTACGCAGGAGCGCCCCTTCGTGTTTTTGAGCGGATTCGGCGTGGCATTGGATGTCTTTGAGCAGCAGATACTGGCCACTCCCGAGAATGAATCATTCGACTTCGTGATCAAAAAGGCCGATGCCTACGGAGAAACTGATCCCGAACGCATCGTGAAACTGCCAAAGGATACTTTCATCGTGAACGGCAAGTTTGACAGCGAGCATGTGAAAAAGGGGGAGCAGATTCCCCTGCAGAACGAAGAGGGCCAGCGTTTCTGGGGTCGTGTGGATGAAATCACGGACGAGGAGGTGACCATCAACCTGAACCACCCGTTGGCAGGCATGGACCTCCATTTCGTGGGAACGGTCATCGAGAATCGTGATGCCCGTGAGAATGAAATCCGCCAAATGATAGACATGCTCAGTGGAGCCGACGGCTGCGGCGGTTGCGGCGGCTGTGGCGAAGGCGGTTGTGGTGAAGGTGGCTGCGGCGGCAAATGCGGCGGCTGCTAAATAAATGAAACATAGGTAGGCATGAGCAACACATTCGGAAAGATTTTCACGCTGACATCCTTCGGCGAGAGCCACGGAGCAGCCATCGGCGGCGTTATCGACGGTATGCCGGCAGGCATTGAGGTGGATATGGACTTCATCCAGCATGAGTTGGATAGGCGCAAACCCGGACAGAGCCGCATCACCACCGACCGCAAGGAAGGTGACCACGTGGAACTGCTAAGCGGCGTCTTCGATGGCAAAACCACCGGATGCCCCATCGGATTCATCGTGCGCAACGAGAACCAGCACTCGCAAGACTATGAGAACATGCGTTGTCTCTTCCGTCCATCACATGCCGACTATACCTATTATCAAAAGTATGGCATTCGCGACCATCGCGGAGGCGGACGTTCTTCGGCACGCATCACGATAGCTCGATGCGTAGGTGGAGCTTTTGCCAAACTGGCCTTGAAGCAGCTGGGCATCACCGTACAGGCCTACACCTCACAGGTGGGGTCCATTGCCCTCGACAAGGACTATCATAAGTATGACCTCTCGAAAACGGAAAATAATATCGTGAGATGTCCAGATGCCGAAAAAGCCAAGGAGATGGAAGAGCTCATCGCCTCGGTGAAGGCTAAGGGCGACACCGTCGGGGGAATCATCACCTGTGTCATCAAGGGATGTCCGGCAGGTCTTGGAGAACCGGAATTTGAGAAACTTCATGCACAACTGGGTGCTGCCATGCTGAGCATCAACGCCGTGAAGGGTTTCGAATACGGGGAAGGCTTTGACTGCGTGAACACTTTCGGCTCTGAACAGAATGATGTGTTTGTTAACGATGACCGTCATATTAAGGCACGCACCAATCATAGTGGAGGCATCCAGGGGGGAATATCCAACGGTGAGGACATCTACATGAGGATAGCCTTCAAGCCCGTGGCTACGTTGCTGATGGAACAAGAGACCATCGACCTGGATGGCAACCCCACGACACTCAAGGCTCGTGGACGTCACGACCCCTGTGTGTTGCCGAGAGCTGTACCCATTGTGGAAGCCATGGCTGCAATGGTGGTTTTTGACTCCTATTTGAAAAATAAAAGCGCAATTATTAACAGCCGCTGAAAAATTGTGTTAAAAATAGAAGCCAAAGTTTTTCAATTACAAAGTTAATAACTATATTTGCACCCGACAAGGACAAGAGTTGTGAAACTCGGTCATTGTTTAGTTAAGTCTAGTTTAGTTTTTGTGTTGGTTGAGAGCGGCTGTTTGGCCGCTCTCTTTTGCAAAGAAGTATGGTTTTTATAAAAACATTCAGATATGAAGAGAATAATTCTATCAATGGCTTTGGTGCTTGGCACCATCGGTGCATCGGCACAGCTGATGTACAAAATCTCTGGTAACGAACTCGAAAAGCCCTCCTATGTGGTGGGTACCCACCGTCTGGCACCTGCTGCCATGGCGCAACTTATCAACGGCATCAGCGATGCCCTCAATGGCACCGACCAGATGTATGGCGAACTGAATGTGGACGTGGCTACGGCCGATGCCTCGCAGACCGTTAAGGAAGCTACCACCATCGCTGACGGCAAGACAATCCAGCAGCTGCTCACCGCCGACGAGTTGAAGCGCTTCAACGCCTTCTTGATGAAAACGCAAGAGCAGGATCTGCGCAATCGCATGTTGGCAGCCAAGATTGAAAAGAAGACGCCTGCCGCCCTCACCCGTGAGATGAAGATATGGCTCTATCTGGCAAACCACCGCGGCACTTTCGACCCGATGTCGCAGATTGATGCCTACTTCGTGCAACTGGCCCAAAAGAACAATATGCCAATGTTTGGCATGGAGACCGTGGAGGAGTATGCCAATGCCGTTTATAAGGCGGTTCCTGAGAATCGCCAGAAGGAGCAGATGATGTGCCTGGTGGACAATCAGCAGTTCTACCAGAAGCAGATGGACAATGTGCTCAACGGCTATATGATGCAGAACATGAACACCATCGAGCAGGCCCTGAACGAGAAGATCGGCGGCAAGTGCGATGCCACGTCTGAGGAGATGACGGCCTGCCAAGAGCGCTTAGCCCGATGGGCACAGAAGATGCCCGAAATCATGAAAGGTGCCCCCACCCTCTTCGTCATCGGCATCGAGAAACTTCCCGGAGAGAATGGTATTCTGCAATTGCTCCGCAATGCCGGTTACACCGTTGAAGGAGTGAAATGACCCTAATGAACATAAAAAGCGCCCCATCGAAAAATGATGAGGCGCTTTTTTTATATCTTCAGGAAAAGCGTTCAAGCATCCAATGCTCCGATGATCTCCTGTACTGAAGTGCACCCGTGACGGTCAAGCCAGTCGCTGATACCATCGCGTACCTTCAGAGTCACCGCAGGGTCAATGAAATTGGCCGTACCGATCTCAATAGCCGTAGCTCCAGCCATGAGGAATTCAATGGCATCCTCTGCATTCATAATTCCACCAAGCCCTACGACGGGAATCTTGACAGCCTTGGCTACCTGCCACACCATGCGGAGGGCAACGGGCTTCACGGCAGGACCACTAAGGCCTCCGGTTCCTATGCTGAGCCGCGGACGTCGCTTCTCAATATCAATCGACATGCCCATAAGTGTATTGATCAGCGAAACGCTGTCGGCTCCCTCGGCCTCCACCGCACGTGCGATATCGGTGATACTTGTCACGTTGGGAGAGAGTTTCACAATGAGCGTCTTACTGTAACGCTGACGCACGGCACGCACCACCGAGGCCGCCCCATCACAGGTGACGCCAAAAGCCATGCCTCCCTGCTTCACGTTCGGACAAGAGATGTTCAGTTCAATGGCATGAATATCCTCAAGGGCATCGATGCGGGCAGCACACTCGGCATAGTCTTCGGGAGACGATCCACTCACGTTCACCAGCACCTGGGTGTCAATCTTCCTTACCTCAGGATAGATATGTTCACAGAAATAGTCCACGCCTTTGTTCTGAAGTCCCACGCAATTGAGCATTCCCTGAGCCGTCTCCACCATACGCGGATAGTCGTTACCCTCACGGGGCTTCAGCGTGGTGCCCTTCACGATGATGCCTCCTATCTGGCTGAGATCCACAAAGTCGGCAAACTCCACTCCATAGCCGAAAGTGCCCGAAGCCGTCATCACTGGATTCTTCAGTTCCAGGTTTCCTATCTTAACATTCAACCGTGCCATACCTTACCAATTTAAACGTTTAACATCAAATACGGGACCTTCCTTGCAAACGCAGAGATTACCCTCCGTGGTCTTCTCTACACAACACAGACAGGCTCCCAGTCCGCAAGCCATCAGATTCTCTAATGACGCCTCGCAATACACCCCGTACTTCCGTGCATAACGTGCCACAGCTACCATCATAGGTTTTGGGCCACAGGTGCTGATTTGGTCAAAAGTCTCTTTCTGAAGCAAAGAATGCTGGGTGACGAACCCCTTCTCACCTGCCGTTCCATCCTCTGTGGTGACCAACAGATCACCATACTTTCTGAACTCGTCGAGCATCAGCAAGTCTTTGGCGGATCGGGCTCCCAGGAGGAACGTAGGCTTGATGCCGCGTTCGTTCAGCTGCTTGCCGAAATAGAGTAAAGGAGCCACGCCTACACCGCCGCCTACGAGGAGCACCTTACGCTGCCCATCGGGCATCGTAAAGCCATTTCCCAGAGGAAGCACGCAATTCAGCGTGTCACCTTTCTGCAAACGCCCCAAACGACGGGTTCCTTCACCGATGGTAGCCACAAGTAGCCAAAGTTCGTTCTTGTCATAGTCAACAAAATTCACACTGATAGGACGCCGCAAGAACGTAGCCGGAGAATCATCTACACGCACTTCCACAAACTGCCCTGGAATAATCACCGGCAGCGGTTTGTCGTCGGTAAGTTTCAGCAGCACATACTTCTCATTAATACGCTCGCTGGCGCTCACCGAAAAGTCTAATATATATTTCTTCATCATGATTAAAATTCACTTACCAAGCGGTCTTGTTAATGATTTTATTTGCAAAAATACAAATAAATCCCAAAACGCTCCACACATTTTCAAAATAATTTCAAATTCCCACTCCTTTTCCTTGGTTTTATGAAAAAAAGATTTACCTTTGCACCCGGACAAACTCATCAAAAAACAAATCGCATATGAAGCAATATTCCAACCGGAAGTATTTGATACTCATGCTGTGGGCATTGATTTTCCCCACGCTTGCCATTCACGCACAGAAAACCGGAAAGTACGACTCTGGGAAACCTTTCGGATGGGCGGTGTCGGGTAGCCTTGAAGGAGGATGCTACAACCTCAACGGCGGTGAGGGCGGAAAAAGCATCACGCTGAAAAGCAACGGTGGCGACATGGCAAAGACCATCCTGAAGGCTCTGCAGGAATATGACATCGTGGTGCTCGACGGCAGCAATGGACCTTTTGTCATAGGTAAGACCATTAGGGCGGAAAAGTTGGAGAACAAGACAATCTGCGGTTGCAACGGGGCATTGCTGACGACCAGTTTCAAAATGACATCCGATATCAAGGCCCTGCTCGATTCCGCCAACGTGAAAGCCCTGAAGACTTCTGGCGACGGCTATACACTCAGCAACGGCAATCGCGTCAGAGAGGAAGCCGAATATCACGTGCGCCAACTGCTGATCGACTTCCTGAACGACCCCAAGGAAGAATTCCGCCACTCGGGTATCCTCAATCTGAGGGAATGTAACAATATCATCGTCCGAAACATTCAGTTTGAAGGACCTGGATCCGTAGATGTAAGCGGCGACGACCTGCTCACGGCCAGCGGCACCACACACCTGTGGGTAGATCATTGTGCATTCAAGGATGGTATGGACGCCAACTTCGACATCAACACACGCTCCGACTTCATCACCGTATCATGGTGTACCTTCAGCTATAGCGAGCGCGCCTACATGCACATGAACACCAATCTTGTGGGAGCAAGCGACAATCCCAATCAGGGTGTTGACAATCTCAACGTCACCTTTGCCTACTGCATCTGGGGCGCAGGTTGCGACCAGCGCATGCCTATGGCACGATGGGGCACTATCCATGTACTCAACTGTCTCTACGACTGTGCAGGCAACAGTGCAGCAGCCAATGCCCGCAAGGGTTGTGAGATGCTCCTGGAAGGATGTTATTTCAACAAGGGCGTGAAGCATCCCTTCCGCCAGAAAGACGCCAAAGCCTGGAATCTGAAAGACAACATTTTCTTTGATGCTTTCAGCATGGAGGATGAGGGTAAAGTAGTGATACCTTATACATATAAGCCCATGAAGGCCGGGCGGGTGCCTGAGGTCCTGACGGGGAAAGGCGGTGCCGGTCTGCTGCCTTCCTTGTAGCACTGATGCCGCAGCCCACCGCTATCCGCAAATATTCCGCGAATCCACCTTCGCCCTTTACGAGATCAACCTTTATACGCGCCTTTGCGCCATTTGTCAACCGCTGAGTATCTTGCAATGGCAACTCACGGCCGACTACTCATTGCTACAGGGCGAAGGAATCCTGGGCGACAACGGACCGCTACGCCCTACGCAATGATTCTACAATCTGCAGCAACTCTCGTTCACACCTGCTGACGCTTTTGCCATTCCAGCCACTGCTGACAAACAGAACATCAACGTAGCCGCCTTCAGTAACCGTGCCCAAGGTTCAGCTGCCGTTCATATCGTGAACAATGGCGGTGCCTGCGAGGCCGTCATCAACGGGCTTCCCAATGACAGTCTACAGGCTGTTGCCTATGTCACCAACGCCACTCAATATGCAGAGGCTCAGAGCGTCATCTTGAAAAATGGGTCTGCCACTATCCAGATGCCCGCAGAAAGTTTTATCACCCTTATTATTCTACCATAATGAACTGTTTAAGACAAGTAATCAACAAGTCATCAGCAGAAACACCTTATGGGGTTCCCTACCGACCTGCCATTTGGGGAGCAGGATGGGATATCCAGTCGTTTGCCTTCCGCCATTATTTCGTGAACAAGGCTTTCCCTGCGCTGACTAACAAAGAGGTCATCTGGAATGCCCTCAACTTCGTCTTGGGATGTCATCCCGGCAGTAATCAGGCTTCCTTTGCCTCTGGTGTGGGTTCCCAATCGGCAACCACCGCTTACGGCCTGAACCGCGCTGAATGGTCATATATCCCAGGAGGAGTGGTGTCAGGCACAGCGCTCATACGCCCCGATTTCCCAGAACTGCTGGAGTTCCCATTCCTTTGGCAACAGACAGAATACTGCCTGGGCGGAGCCTCCTCTCACTATATGTTCATAGCATTGGCAGCCCAGCATCAATGGAAATAAGATGAAATAAGCAAGGGCAGAATTAATGGTCTATGGCCTGGGGGTCCAGTTCACGTCAAAGTCATCGCCTTCGTCTGTCACCGTCACGTCATAGACCATCTCTTTACCATCGAGTTTGCCCTTCAGCACCCCTTGATAGTTCTTACCGGTCTTTTCGTCGAGTGAAAACTCTGTCACTTCGAGTGTCCTACCTTTCGACTGCTCTTCTTCCACGATGGCAGACTGGATCTTTTCCGTGAGTTTCTGCTCAGAAACAATGCAGCCGCTGAGCATCATCAATGCCGAGAAGGCAAAAATAAAAGAAATCAAATACTTCTTCATAAGTTTCAGGTTTCAAGTTTCAGGTTTCAAGTTTCAAGTTATCGTTTTCGTCATCGTTATCGTTAAGGTTAAGGTTAACGTTAACGTTGACGTTGAAGTCAAGGCCATAGGTTCATACGCCCTGTATAATAGATACGGTCACGCTGGCGCGACTGCACCTCGACGGAACTTTCTCCATTGCTGAAAACCTCCAGCACATACAGGTAGCTGTCTTCTTCATTCTCGGAGGTCAGCATAATACGAGTCGTACCTTTGCGGTCGGTCTCACTTTGGTAGCCAGTAATCGGAGCTATGAAATTAAGCCCCTTGCCACCGCCATAGGGCACCTGATAGGCCCTGCCAAAATAAGGCAGATAAGACACGAGTGTGTCGCCCTTCACCTCTACCGAATAGTTGCTCGTCACGTTGACTGCCCTACCTCTCAGTGGGTGCATCATGTGGATGTCAATCGTATAACGACGGTTCTGCAAAGCTTCTTTCACCATGGCAGCCTCTCGAGCCTGGCGTTCCAGTCTTTCAGCGCTGGTGGCACATCCCGTCAGCATTGCCACGAGAATCACAGCCGAAATCAAATACTTCTTCATAAGTTTCAGGTTTCAAGTTTCAGGTTTCAAGTTTCAAGTTATCGTTTTCGTCATCGTTATCGTTTTCGTCATTCCCCCGGCGTCAGCGGGATAGCATACTCCTCAGCGGGCGTCATGGGCAGATAAACGCATTCAGCTAGTCCCTTTGTGGCCCACACCTTCGACAATTCATAGCCGAAAAGATTATTTGTCTCCTTGCAGGCTTCCTCGGCAGCACGGCGCGTGGCATGACAACTCATACAGATCTTATAGACCTTCTTTCCGTTCTCATAGTCAAGATAGACAGGCGAACCATCCAAGACATCAGGACAATTGTAGAAAAAATCATTTACCTCTTTCATGCTCTGACACGTGGCCAATAGCTCATAGTAGAACTCCGGCAGATTCTTCACCGCGACGGGCTTGCTGCTGAGCTGCACGTACTTACTGTTCACATAGCCCGTCACATTATCCACGCGCACCTTCCACCACGTGCCTTTCGAACTCAGCAGGGCAGCTCCTTTCCGGCCTGTAGCCAATACGCCTATCACTTTCGATTTGGCGGTAGGAGCCTGACGCACATTCACATAACCGTCGGTGGCCACCGAATAAACGAGCTTTCCGGTTGTCTTCTGAGCACTAACACGCATCACATTGAGGCAGCCCATAGCCACCAGTATCAGTAATATCAAAAATTTGTTTTTCATCTTCTTTGTAGTTTTAATTGGTTTCACGTTGCGAAGATACAAAAAAAATCCTGAGTTATCCAAGTTTTGGGATGAAAAAGTTTTTTATGCTTTATGGCCCACGCGACAGATTGCATCACGGTTTTACGGTTTTGTCGCAAAAAACGTCAGTATGTCGCAACAACTAATGTCAAAACACGTGCTTCGGGAGTCCACCCTACAAGAGGAAACACTATCTTTGCACCAGAAAAACAAGTAACAACAATTAAAAATTTACAATTATGTTTTTAGCTATACTTTTCGGATTCTTCGCAATCATCATCATCCAGTCATCGGCAATGGCAGGCAACGCCAAGGCCATCCGCTTCAATCAGCTCCCTGTAAGCGCACAGACTGTGGTCAACTCTCACTTTGACCAGAAGTTAATCTCCCTGACCATGTCCGACGGGTTCATGTTTAAGGATTACGACGTCTATTTCAGCGACGGCGACAAGATTGTGTTCAATTCCAACGGGCAGTGGACCGGCGTAGAGTGTTTCTCTTCCAGAGTTCCTTCCTTCTTCATCCCCAAGGACATCAACACTTATATTGAACAGCATTATCCAAAGAATGTCATCCAGAAAATAGAGAAAGACCACGGGCGCACCGACGTGAAACTTGCCAACGGCACCGGGATTTCCTTCAACGGCCGTTTCCAGGTCATCGACATCGACGATTAAGCCTAATGCGACAAATTTGAGAGGCATTCCTCCGATTTGTCGCAAATATCTCGGGTTGTCGCAACAAAACAGGCAAGTAATCGCCCCAATAGTTTCCTCCTTCCCGAAAAACTCCTACCTTTGCATCAGTTACATAATTATAGCTTTTTACCCTTCTTTACCTGAAATCAAGATCGCCGGGTCGCCCTCAATAATGGGTGCGATTCTTTTTTATTCTTCGTATGGCTCAAAGCATATTCTCCTCCTTTTCGCATCGATGATGACGGCCCCATAGCGCAAAAGTGCGGCTCCAAGTTTGCTTTCACTGGTTTCTTCGGCATGCGCATCGGCATCATGCACTTTCGTCTTCAAGGCTTCCAGTTCACCCAGATGCAAGTTGATGCGCCCCACGGAGTCCTTCGCTTGCAGGGCCGTTCCCTGATTTCCTGTATAAGTGGTTTCCTTGAGTTGTTCACGGAATGGTGCTCCATGCTTGGAGTTCATCAATCGCTCGAAATCCTCCATGCGCAATTCAAGCATTTCGTTGAATCCCGTGTCGAAGAGTACATTCTTCACTTTGAACCTGCGGTTCATCCTCACTTTCACCTTCGGCAGCCGGTCTGTCTTGTCGCGCTTGTATCTGGTCTTCTTGCGTTTCTCATGATTGAAAAAACGTTTGTCGGTAGTCACTATCAGGTGACGCTGCCTGACATCAATCTTCACGACCACCCCCATATACTCCAGATAGTCCATGCCCAGGATACCATCAAACAAACCGTGCAACAGTTCGTTATAAGGCATGAAATAGAAATTCTTCCTCCCCTCAAACTTGCCCAGCCGGAAATAGGCCTGTGTATAGCCAGTCTGTGACTTTGCCCCGTCAGCATCTTCCACCTCCACGCTGTCTCCTGCCATCTCGTAGATATCACCCGTGCCCATCATCATCAGGCTTGCCGAAGAACCGGTGTCCAGGAGGAAGCGCCTAGGCTTACCGTTAATCTCGGCCTTCACCACGGGCATATTGTATTCGAATGTCAGCGGAATCGTGTCGGTCAGGGTTTTTGAGTTGAGAGTTGAGAGTGTAGAGTGCAGAGTTATGATTACCAAGCAAGCCCGTAGCAGGCACAGAAATCTGCCTCCAAAAGTAATCATAACCCTAAACTCTAAACTCTCAACTATTTCTTCAGGAAAGTGCTGCGCATGGGCGTGAAGGTGTCGATGAGCACACCGTCCTCGATGCACTTGCAGCCGTGCTCCACGTTGGGAACCTTCATCAGCACGTCGCCGGCACGCACAATCTTGGTCTCTCCGTTGATGGTGAACTCAAAGGCGCCGCTCTCCACGTAGGTGATCTGGCAATGGGGATGACTGTGGAGCTTGCCTTCAGAACCCTTCTTGAACTTCACCTTCACCATCATCAGGTTGTCGTTGTAGCCCATCACCTTGCGATACACCTCGCCGGGATCTCCCGTGCGCTCCCACTCCTGGTCTTTGTCGAACACAAAGGGGTCGCTCTTGGTGGTGATGTCGCGGGTATAGACCACCTGTCCGTCGTCGGTCGTGGTAATCACGCCATGAGGAGCGGCGGTGAGGGTGCTGTCGGTGCAGCAGGGTTTGTCACACTTCTCAGACTTGTTGCATTTGCATCCCACGAACAGGAGTGCAGCGGCAGCTACTAAAACAAAAAGAATCTTTTCCATACGTTAATGATCTTTACTTGATTAATTATTGGTAGTTTATTCTCTTTCTTAACTTTCGACGGCAAAGATAAGAAATTATTTACAAAATTGCACCAAATTACAAAAAAATATCTATATTTGTGCCGAACTACAAAATCTACGACAATGCAAACAAAATCTATCAGCAGAATCCTATGCCTTATTGCATTATGGAGCATGCCGCTTTCGCTGCTGGCACAACGGGCTACATTCACTAACCCCATCCTGGGAGGTGACTATCCCGACCCTACCATCATGCGCGACGGCGACGACTATTACATGACGCACAGCGCCTTCGACTACGTGCCGGGACTCACGGTCTTCCATAGCCGCGACCTCGTTCACTGGGAGCCCATCAGTTCGGCGCTCAACACCTTCCTGGGTTCCGTATGGGCACCTGACATTTGCAAATATAAGGACAAATATTATATTTATTTTACGGTGGCCTATCCCACTGATGCCGTGCGCGCAAAGGCCAACCGGGGCCTGAAGCCCAATAGCCGCATGAACTTCGTGGTAACCGCCGACTCCCCTTATGACCCGTGGAGTGAGCCCGTGGATTTGGGCATAGCCAATATCGACCCCTGCCATGTGGTGGGTGAAGACGGCCAGCGGTGGCTCTTCCTCAGCGCTGGCAAGAGGGCCAAGCTCACGGCGGACGGACTCCATGTGGTGCCGGGCACCGAAGAGGTGGTCTATCCGGGATGGAAATATCCTGAGGAATGGTTCACCGAGGGCATGTGCCTCGAAGGACCAAAACTCCGCAAAATAGGCGACTACTACTATTACCTGAATGCCGAGGGTGGCACGGCCGGTCCTCCCACCAGCCACATGGTGGTCGTGGCCCGTTCCAAGAGCATCAACGGCCCTTGGGAAGACAGTCCCTACAATCCGCTCATCCATACCTATGCCAACGGCAACCGCTGGTGGAGCCGCGGTCACGGTTCGCTCATCGACACCCCCGACGGCCGATGGTATTGCGTCTATCATGCCTATGAGAACGGTTTTACGGACTTGGGCCGCCAGACGCTGCTGGAACCCTTGGAACTCACCAGCGACGGATGGTTTCGTCCGGTCATCAGAGACAACAAGGGATTAAGCGCCGACCCCACGGGGCCGATAGAAGTCCCTATCCCTATTCTCCCAACAGGAGGAATCACCAAACCCGCTTCAGTACTCTCCCCCTTCGGGGGTGTTGGAGGGGGCTCCTGGAAGTTCTACCGTGCCTATGAACCCGAGCGCATCGAGCAGATTCCTGCCGGCATCCGTGTTCTGGCCAAGGGCACGCTCCCGGGCAATTCCTCTCCGCTCATGTTCGTGGCCGGCGACCACCGCTATGAGATAGAAGCCGAGATTGAACTGAGTGATGCCGATACACGTGCCGGGCTCGTGCTCTATTACGACAGCGTGTTCCACATGGGAACAGCCTTCGACGGCCAACGCCGCTACCGTTACCGCAAGGGCGGCCAGAGCGGGGGCGGCATGCACCCACAGGGCGACACTCGCAGAATGTGGCTCCGCCTCAGAAACGATAATCACGTCGTGACCGGTTCATACAGCTACGACGGGAAACGATGGCAACGCGAAACCTGGGGAATGGACTGCTCAGGCTATAATCATAACACGCTCTATCAGTTCCAGTCTGTCCTGCCCGGCATCTTCTGCTGTGGTAAAGGCTCGGCCACGTTCAAGAACTTCAAGTACCGCAACCTCGACGTAGAGGAAGCCAAGGCCGCCATGCGCCGTGCCACGACGTTCATGATGGACAGCATCAGCTACCGCGGAGCCTTCGTATGGAACTATCTGCCCGATCGAAGCCGCCAATGGGGAGAACTCGAGGCACCCTACCGCACGATGGTGTGGATTCAGTCGCCCAGCACTCCTTCGGTGGGCCATCTCATGATTGATGCCTATCATGCCACCGGCGACGACTATTACTACCAGCAGGCGCTGAAGATTGCCAAGGTGCTCATCTCCGTGCAGCATCCCGAAGGCGGATGGAACTACGTGGAAGACCTCGCGGGCGAAGAGCAGCTCAAGGAGTTCTACCGCACCATCGGCCGTCAGGCATGGCGACTGGAGGAGTTCCAGCACTATTACGGCAACAGCACCTTCGACGACGAAGCCACCTCCACCTGCGCCACCCTGATGCTGCGCGTCTATCTCGAGAAGAAAGATCCAGAGGTGCGCAAGGCGCTCGACAAGGTCATCTCCTTCATGCTCCAGAGCCAATACGCCAACGGTGGCTGGCCTCAGCGCTATCCGCTCATGTACGACCACCCTTTCCGGGGCAAGGAAGACTATTCCTCGTTCATCACGCTCAACGACGACGTGATGCCCTCCAATATCGAATTCCTCATCCAATGCTACCAGGAACTGGGACGCAAGGATTTGCTCAAGCCTATCCACAAGGCACTCAACCTCTCAGCCCGACTGCAGCAGCCAGCACCTCTGGCAGGATGGGGTGACCAGTATTTTGTGAAGACACTCAAGCCCGTCCATGCCCGCAGCTATGAGCCCCGCTCCATCAACACAAGCACCACCGTGCGTATGGTCAGAGCCATGATGGACTATTACCGTCTCACCGGCGAAAAGAAATACCTCAAGGGCATCCCCGCAGCCATCGACTTCCTGCGCACACAACGACTGCCGGCTGAAGAAGCCAAGCGCTACAGCTACTACCGTCCCGTCAACGAGGGATTCCAGGCTGCGCGTTTCCTCCTCCCTGAAGACGGAACGCCCCTCTACGTGCACCGCCAGGGTAGCAATGTGGGCAACGGTGAATACTACACAGACCAGGAAATCAGCGGCACCATCGCCCACTACGAATCATGCGCCTTCATCAATCCCGATGCTCTCGAACGCGACTACCAGACATTACTGAAGGCCAACCCGAAGGAAGTGACCGCTTCTTCGCCCCTACTCTATCCGAAGAAGAACATCGCCGTCCCCACCTATTATTATAAGGCGATGCCCGCATCAGGTGGAAACAATCGGCGTGGCGGCCTCTCCGTAGAGGAAATCATCCGGACGCAACAGCCCGGCGGAGGATGGCTCACGCCGCTAAGTCAGATTTCGAACGTCTATAAGCCGATGCCTGCCAACCAGTCGCCATCCACCACCAAGGCACACGCCACCTCATTTGTGGGCGACGAGTACGACACCTCCCCCTATACGCCGGAGAAACCCGTACTGGGCTACAGCACGCGTTCATTCATCCAGTACATGGCGCAGCTCATTCACTACGTAAAACCATAATTTCATCAGAACTCATATCACAAACTGACAAGAGGATGTGCCCTGCCACATCCTCTTGTTCGTTCATGAAAAACACCTATCAGAAGCGTTTTCTTCTTTATATATACCTTATTACATAATGGAAAAACGACTAAAATATCAAGAATTACTGCTTTTTGAATCAAAAATTATAGTTCTGGCGACAAATTTTAGGGGTGTTTCGGGAATCTGTCGCGATATGGGGGCTGTGTCGCAACAAAAGAGACAGAAACTAAGTGGAAAATGATTGAAGGGTGAAAAATACGGCTTATCTTTGCAATGTCAAAAGACGAAAGTCAGACGACAAAGAGTGAGTTAAACAACAAATAATAATAACAATTAAAAAACATAGAAGTCATGAAAAAGTCAGTTATAGGTTCAGTAATGGTAGCAGAGGTTGCTCTGATGGTAAGTGTAATGGCAATTAACGCCAACAGTAACCAAACCCAAGGTCAGGTCCTGATGTCGCAGGCTAACCAGAAGCAGATAAGCGTCAGCGCTCAGCACGCAGACAAAGCAAAGCAGGCCCATGACGGGAAAACCTATCAGATTCTGGTCAAAAGGTAAGCTCCGGCCGGAAGTTCATAAACAATCAATAATAAAGAGAGTATCAACATCATATTATAACACTTTAAATTTAACAACTATGAATAGCTTTTTGAAGATTATCACAGATAAGGTGTTTGTTAACTACGTGAACAACAACTTTATGACTCCCACAGGGTGTCTCCCACAGAAGCAACAGCCGTAAGGCTACAGTATTTTCATCAGACTAAAAATTTCACCGTGCCCGGAACCTGAATAAGGATTCGGGCACGAGTGGTTTTTCAGAGGTTTAACACGCCTGAGGGCTACACTTTTTGGCAGTTTCAACAGAAATGTGTAACTTTGCGCTATCAATTGCATCTTTCAGATAAAACCATAAACAACAGAACCGTATGACAGCATCCGATATGACACCAGGCATCGGCCAAGAGATTTACGAGCCCGAGGTGGCAACCGTCTTCTTCGACGAACTGGAGGACGGGCTGCGCCTGCTGCCTGACTATCGGGGGTTCTACGGTGTCTTGAACCGCGTGTTCCAGAAATGTATCGACCAGAAAATCAGCGACACACGTCTGAACTTCAGCGGAACCTTTGCCAAGACGGACTATCTGCTGAAGGAGCATCAGGCACCGCAACCGCTGGTGAGAGCCGCCAACCACACACGAGCCAGACTACGCCGAAGGGAGGAACTTTCGGACGATGACCTACGGGAGAACTGTCTTCAGGACCTGAAAAACCTCTGCCACTTCATTGCCTGCATCTATGAAGCACAAATTCCGGAATCACTCTCCCGGCACTTTCCCCAAAGGGAAATCATACAACCCCGGCGGGAACTGAAAACCGAATGCATGCGCGCGGTCATCGACTCTTGGGACAAGGATTACATCTATGTGAACGCGGAGGATGCCGACGGTGACCTGCTGAAGGTGAACTACCGCGCGACTGGCTTCTACAACAAAGGAGACTGGTCGTATATGGAAAGTCTTTTCTATAAAAACGCCCAACTCAACCTGGTGCGCCCACGATGGGAAGAGGATGTGCTCTATCCCGAACTGATCATTCTGGAACCTGACTATCTGGTGGATATCTCGTCCATCGCACGATGCTTTGCCCCATACGCCGAATCACCCTACGTGAACCTGATAAAACGCCTGGAACCCGCGCAGGCCACGGAGGCAACCGTTCTTGGTAACCTGGCAGGACTGTTGCTCGACGAAGCCATCCACCAATTGCCCGGCACACACTCATATAGGCAGAGCGTGAAGGAGTTCTTTAAGGATCATGCCATCAGTCTGCTGGAAGCAAGTCCAGGCAATCAGTTTCATGCCGATGCCCAACTGCAGAAACGCAATATCCAGCGGGCACTCGATGACGGCATGCGACAGGAAAACTTCCGGAACTTCGATTCCAAAGACGGACTCGTAGAACCTTCGTTCTTCTCGGAAATGCTTGGTATTCAAGGACGTATGGACTATCTGCAGTTCGACTTCAAACTGCTCATCGAGCAGAAATCGGGCAAAGGTGAATATCCCTACGGCAACTTTGTGAAACCCCGTCACCGCGAAGAACACTATGTGCAGCTGCTGCTCTACATGGCCCTGATACGCTACAACTTCCGGGAAATCTACGAAAAAAACCATGAGGAGCTGCACGCCTTCCTGCTTTATTCGAAATACCAGGAGAGTCTCGAAGGACTCGGATTCGCCCCCGATCTGCTGTTCCGGGCCATCAGCATCCGAAACGGCATCGCATGGGCGGATATGTTCCTCACGAAACCCGACGCATACCGCCTGCTGGAGCGTCTGACTCCAGAACAACTGAACAGCAAGCACCTACAAGGCAAACTCTGGGACAACTACCTGCGCCCACAACTCTCTGCCCTACTCACCCCCGTACACCATGCATCAGCATTGGAGAAAGCCTACTACTACCGCTTCCTGACCTTTATCGCCAACGAGCACCTGATGTCGAAACTGGGCAACAAAACGAAGGAGAATTCGGGATTTGCCTCAGCATGGCACGACTCGCCGGGCGACAAACGGCTGGCGGGAAACATCTACGACCGGCTCCTATTGGCCGTGCCCAACGAAGAGACGGAGGGCGAAGTGAAAGAGGTGGTGATGAGATTCTCGGAAACACCCGACAATGACATGTCAAACTTCCGCACAGGCGACATCGTGATGCTGTACCCCTACGAGAAAGGAAAGGAACCGGACGCACGCAAAGCCATGATCTTCCGTTGCAGCATCAAGAGCATCACAGCCGACGAGATAACACTGACTTTGAGAGCCGCCCAGTCAGACAAACGGGCCTTCATGAGAGAACAGCAGAAGCTATGGGCCATCGAGCACGATTTCATGGAATCATCCTACGGTTCCCTCTACCGCGGGATGCACGCTTTCCTCTCGGCTCCAAAGGAACGCAGAGACCTGCTGCTCCTGCAAAGGAGACCCGCGGTAGATCATTCCGTAACGCTCAAAGGCGACTACGGACCCTTCAACGAACTGGCCCTCCGCGTGAAACAAGCCCGCGACCTCTTTCTCATCATCGGTCCGCCGGGTACGGGAAAAACATCCTACGGTATGCTTAATACGGTCAAAGAGGAACTCCTGGAACCGGAATCGGCAGTGTTGGTAATGTCATATACCAACAGAGCCGTGGATGAGATATGCAGCAAACTGCAGGAAGAAGGCATCAACTTCATCCGCATCGGCGGCGAACTGAGCTGTAACGAGGCCTACAGGGACCATCTGCTCAGCGAAAAGGTGAAAGGCTGCGACAATATCGACAGTCTGAGGAACATCATCAGCAGCACAAGGGTGTTCGTCAGTACCACGACTTCGATGAACTCACACCTCTCCCTGCTGAAGATGAAAACCTTCACGCTGACGGTCATCGACGAAGCTTCGCAGATACTGGAACCCCACCTCATCGGCATCCTGAGTGCCCACAACAACGGCATTCCAGCCATCCGGAAGATTGTGATGATAGGCGACCACAAGCAGTTGCCTGCCGTAGTGCAGCAGAAACAGCAGGTATCAGAGGTGACGGACCCTGTGCTGATGGATATCCTGCTGACGGACTGCCGTCTTTCTCTCTTTGAACGTCTGCTCAGGGCCTACCGCCAGGACTACAATCAGGACAACGATGTGTCGTATCTGCTGAGGAAACAAGGACGAATGCACCCTGATATTGCCCTATTCCCGAACTATGCCTTCTACGGAAACATGCTGGAGATAGTGCCTCTGGAACACCAGAAGGAGAGACTGACCTGCACAGGAAAAGGCCAAAACGGCATAGCCGACTTGCTGGCTACCCGCCGAATTGCCTTCATTGCCGCAGAAGCACCCGAGCATTCTCCCTCCGACAAAGTAAACCAAAACGAGGCAGACATCATCGCTGCCACCGTGGTGGAAATCTACAAGATGAATGCTGACAGCTTCAATACGGAGAAAACCGTAGGCGTAATCGTGCCCTACCGCAACCAGATAGCCACCGTCAGAAGCACTATCGACAAGTATGGCATCAAAGACCTTCACGACATCACCATCGATACCGTGGAACGTTATCAGGGATCTCAGCGCGATTACATCATCTATGGATTCACCATCCAGAAATACTATCAGCTGAACTTCCTCACATCGAATGTCTTTGAAGACTTCGACGGCAGCATCGTGGACCGCAAGCTCAACGTCGCGATGACTCGCGCTCGCAAGCATCTCATCATCGTGGGAAACCCCGAACTGCTGGCCAACAACCTTACCTATTACAAACTGCTGGAGTTCATCCGCAGCAAACATGGCTACTTCCAGGTGAAGCCAGAGCATTTCCTGAGCGGAAACTTTGAAGTACCGCCGTACGATGCCGCCGATACTGACCCCAGCAAGCAGGTTTCCTGCATGTCGGAGGCATTTGAAAGGGTATTTGAGCAGGTGGTGGAAAGCTCAATCCGAGAAGATAGCCGGACAGCATTCCCATCGCTGATTTTCGGGAAAGACCATACGGAATGCCTCCAGGCGATAAGCTACGGGCGCAGCAGTTTCTCCCGCCCCGAGCATGGATTATCGGCACAACAACAGGTGCTGGCCTATTGCCATCACCTGATGCGGCCCTATTATAGCAGCAGCAAGAGCATCTACAGCAAGCATGAGGACTGGATTCGCACTCAGATAAAAGCCACCAGCGGCAGAGTACAGCTGATCGATTTCGGATGCGGACCAGCCACCTGTGGCATTGCCTTTGCTGAATTGTTCCTGCAGGATGCACCGTCAATGGTCTATACCGGAATTGACACGTCAGCCGCGATGAAACAGAAAGGCATCCAACTGCTTGAAAGCCTTTACGGACGAAAGCTGAATATGCAGATGAAATCATCCTTTGACGAATTAGGACTCCACTTCTGGGAGGCCTCCTCAGAACTGCCCTCGTTCATCATCTTCAATATCTCGCATTTCTTCTCCTGCGTATCGCAAAGGTTCACGGAGCATCTGGCACAACAGATTCTGAGCATCCTGAATGACTATCCCCTCAACAAATACTTGTTTGTCATCCAATATGCCGACATAGAGTGTAACCTGGAATCTTACAAAGTCTTCAGAAAAATATTGCAGCTTTGCGACAAATCTACGGGATGCTCCCCCAATATGTCGCAATTTATACCTGTTTGACGCAACAAATAACAGAGAAAATGGCTGAAAACGATGGTTCGTGGGATTTTATGCCCTACCTTTGCAATATCAAAAGTAAAATTTTAAAAAATGAAGATTATGAAGATTTCAATGATTGATAAAGTTTTGGCCATAGGACTCGTATTAGCCGTTTATGGCATCACGCTGAAGGCCGACCACAATGTTAACAGAAAGGTCACCATAGACCAGAAAGACAAAGTGGAGGTGAAAGCCAGCGAACAGGAAAAACAAAAGGAAACAGTCGATTACAATCAGATACGCGAGGAATACAAATGGGACCTCGAAGGTGCCGGTGACTTGGGCGAGAGCTTCCGCATGTGGGACTAATCCACAGACAAAGAATCCCCAAAGGACCACCACACATTATCTCTATCAGACTAAAGAAACCCCGTGCTCGGAATGCCGAAAGGCAATTCGGGCACGGCTCAATTTTAGGCGGTCGCTACCACCCCCGCCCCCCAAAATAAGCAAAGCCCACGAGATAATCCAGCTCCCCCCTAGAATATCTAGAACATCTAGAACATCTAGAATATCTAGAATATCTAGAACTACTAGAAATACTAGAATGACTAGAGAACCTAGAACTACTAGAAAAAACCAGAATCCCAAGCCCCCAAAATCCCCTCATACGACAAATCCAAAACCCACTCCGCCAGAATGTCGCAAAATCACCCCCGTGTCGCAACAAAAGAAAGTGAAAAAAGAAAAAAATGATCCACCATTGATTAATCCTTTGTATCTTTGTATCGTCAAAAGAACAGTAATAGATAATATTTTCTCATGATAAATACTTAGATTAGTTTCATTCGTTTTGGTTAGATTATAGGTTAGTTATTAGGTTAGTAAAAGGGCTGCAGCGGCAGCCCATTTTTTTTATTTCTTCGGAACGAAACTCTCAAAGGTCTGGTCATCAAAAAATATCTTGATTTCTGTAATCTGACGCTGCGGTTTGTCAATAAATTTCACCTCAGTTTTGATGGGATTTTTGGGTGTCGAAGTTACACCAACGTTTTCAAGTGGATTGAAAAGGCCACCTGATGGGGAAGTAGGGGAATCATTAAAGGGAAGCTGTTGAGAAGAGCCCTGATTGGTAACATCAGAGGAGTCATTTTCTGAGGTGTACATCTTACCTTTACCAAACATCAGCCAGTCGGTGCTGATGGCAGGAATCTTCTCTTTGATCAGTTCAACGACGTTGAGGGTAGGACGGGTACGTCCGGAATAGATGCCGCTGAGTGATCCTTCACTGAGTCCAATGAAACTGGCGAACACTTTTTGAGTCATGTGCTGACTCTCCATAATCTCTCTGATTCTATCCTTCATTTTCTTGACAAGTACGATTTTTGAGGGCAAAAGCCCGGTTTGCTAAGATTTTACAAAGGTAAACCAAAAGTTTCGAATCTCCAAATTTTTGAGCGAGAATTTTAAAAGATAAAACTTGAATTTTAGAATTTACACTTTTAAACTTCAAAGGGCAAAAGTGTGCGTTTTGAATTTCAAATCGCAAAGTTGAATTTAAGTGATAAAACCGTTACATTGCTTTTATTGAGGGGATTTAATCAAAAAAACTGGGTATAAATGTGTTATTTACAAAAATCAAGCCCCGGCAGCTGTGAATATGCACTTTTAACATGCCAGCCATGGTGACATTTGGGGTTTTGTGTTCGTAAATTCACTATAACTATATGGGTTTCAACGTATTATGTACAATAAAGTAATTATGTATAAATATGAATGTCGAGATCTCGTTGTGGTAATTTGAATTTTCAAATGTACGATTCGGATTATTGATGTGCAATTTTGATATTCGCAATTTAAAGACGTAAAACGTAAATCCGCATTTTATTGTTTAAACTTTTAAATCGCAAATTTGAAATCATAAATCATAATGAATCTTAAGATTAAATTCGTTTCGCTCGAAAATTCAAAAAATCGGCATTACTCGAATATTCTGAACGAGCGGTCGGGACGGCTAAAAATACGCGAGTTTTGAGCGCCCAGAATAGGAGCAAACTACTTGAAAACATGGGCATTTAGCCCCTTTTTCGGCCTCCTGGAAAACCGAAAAAAGCGATGAAAATAGAGCCGAAAAAGTGATTTTTTAGTGCAAAATGAAGAACACAAGCTCCTTCAGAAGGTCACCAACGGGGGTGTTTGGGTTATCCAAACCCTTACTTTTGGCATCCGTTTCGCGAATCTTCTGAACGATCTGCATCGTCTTCATTCCAGAGTAGTTTCTCAATCCCGTCATATACTCCTTAGCCGCCCAGGGGCTGCGGAGCTCCAAAAACTGTGCTACGCCAGAATCCGTTTTTTGCGGAGCATAATGAGCGAGCATCAGATTTTCGAAGAAATTGAAGAGCAACGGGATTAGCATGAACGGACCACCCGACTTTGGGTTACTGTCAAAATATTTCAAAATGCGGTTTGCTTTCAAGATATCGCGGTTGGCAATGGCCGAACGGAACTCGAATCCATTATAATCCTTGCTCACCCCTACTTGCTCCTCCACCACTTCGGGCGTAATCTTCCTGCTACCCTCAGGCATCGACAGACACACCTTGTCAAGTTCGGAAGCAAGACGGCTCAGGTCAGAACCGATATGATCGGCCAGCATCTGGCATGACTTGCCGTCGATGGCAGCCCCGTACCTCTTGAGATACCCCATGATGAAGCCAGGCAGATCGCGGTCATACAGTTTTTTACTCTCGAAAACCACTCCGCCGGCATTCAGCACCTTCTGCAGAATCTTCTTGCGCCCGTCAATCGTACCGTTCTTGTAGGCCATCACCAGCACGGTCGTAGGTTGCGGCTTCTCAAAATACTGCTCCAGCCGGTCCCAGTTCTTGATGTTCTGGGCCTCCTTCACGATGACCACCTGCCGCTCCGCCATCATCGGGAAGCGCCGGGCCATATCAGCCACCTGTCCGGAAGTGACGTCCGATCCGAAACAAACCGTCTGATTGAAGTCGCGCTCCCCTTCGGCGAGTGCGTGCTGCGCAATATAGTCTGTAATCTGGTCGATGAAGTAAGCCTCATCCCCCATCAGGATATACGCAGGGGCAAATTTGGCGGCTCTGAGGTCGCCCATGATGCCCTCGAAGGTTGCTGTCTGCTTCTTTTCTGCCATTCTTCTTCGATATTTCGAAATTAATATGTACCTTTGTCGGCTACAAAGGTACGATTAAGTGAGAACAAATGCAAAAGAAAGCTTGCTTTTTTTGCTTTGTCGAACGATAGTACCTTATTCAAAGGTACAAAAATGAATTCATTAAACCTACCACCTTACGCCATAAAAATTGCGGAACAGGACGGACGACGGATGATTTTCGACTTCCTCAGGCGGAAATTCGTGGCGCTGACCCCCGAAGAATGGGTCAGACAACACTTCGTCCACTTCCTCACCGACCACAAGGACTACCCCGCCGGACTCATGGCCAACGAGGTGGAACTGAAGATAGGCGACAAGCGGCTGCGATGCGACTCCATCTTATATAATAAGGAGATGAAACCGCAGATGATCATCGAATACAAGGCCCCGCACATCACGCTCACGCAGAAGGTTTTCAATCAGATCACGGCCTACAACCTGCTGCTCCGCGTGGATTATCTCATCGTTTCCAACGGTCTGCAACACATCTGCTGCCGCATGGACTATGCTCACAACACCTATCATTTCCTGCCGGAAATTCCTAATTACAAATCATTATAGAAAGATGAAAACAGCCATTTTGAAGAATATCATCACGGGCTTGGAGAAACGAGTTCACCTGACGATGGACCACCCCGCCGTGCAATGCGGCATTGCCGTATGGGTGGACGACGAGGGCAAAGCCTATTTCCCCGAGGACGTGCCCAACCCGTTCTACGAACTGAAAGACGTTGTAAGTGAAGAATGAAGAGTGAAGAGTGAAGAATTATGGAGAAATTTATACGATTTTTGAGAGACTGGACGCTGCCCGTGGCCATCGCCGTAGGCACGGTGTGCTACCTGACATGCTATTTCACCCCTGCCCTTGATCCGCTGAGCAACGCGATGGGGCCCTTCTTCGACGTGTTCTTCCCCGTCTGCGTGTTCTTCACGCTGCTCATCACCTTCTGCAAGGTAGATTTCCACCAGATGCTCCCCCATCGCTGGCAGTTCGGCGTCCTCGGAGCCCAGCTGCTGCTCATAGCCCTCAACGTTTGGATCATCCTCCGCTACTGCTCTACCATCCAGCAGCGCATCCTCTGGGAAGGCGTCCTCACATGCGTCATTGCCCCCTGCGCCTCGGCAGCCCCCGTGGTAACCAATAAGCTGGGCGGCAATATCAACACCATCACCACCTTCACCATCATGTCCTCCCTGGCCTCCTCCCTGCTCATTCCGCTGGTATTTCCCATGCTCGAGAAAGGCGCCGAAGTCACTTTCATGGAGGCATTCCTCGTGATACTTCAGAAAGTGGCCATGATCCTCGTCCTGCCCCTCATCCTGGGCTACATCATCCGCCACTACATGCACCGGCTTCACCGCTGGATTATCTCAAAGCCCAACCTGAGTTTCTACACATGGGCCGTCTCGCTCTCCATCACCACGGGCATCACCGTGAAGAACATCGTCCACAGCGAGGCCTCCATTTCCCTGCTGCTGATGATAGCCCTCTTGTCGCTCATCATGTGTTTCCTTCAGTTTGGCATCGGCCGCGCCATCGGCAACCACTTAGGCGAGCCGATATGTTCCGGCCAGGCCATGTTCCAGAAGAACACAGCCCTTGCCATCTGGGTCTCCTACATGTACCTCAATCCCGTAGCATCCGTAGGCGCCGGCTGCTACGTATTGTGGCAGAACATCATCAACTCCCTCGAACTCTGGATAGACAGGCGGAAGCAATCATCAAAGAAGTAATACCCTCCGAAATTGCCGCAAAACAGCCACATTCATTGCATAGAATTTTTCTGATTTAAGGGTGCACGGGTGCCACATCCCCTTTGTATAAAGGGCTGGCACCCTGTTTTTGAGGGTGTCACGGGTGCCACAAGGGTGCCACAGAAGACCCACCAAATAAGAGACCCACCAAACAAGAGACCCGCCCCAGCCCTCCCTGTTTAGGGAGGGAGCTTTATTATTATTCTCTGTATACTCCATTCACTCCGCGTGAGGAATAAAACTATCTTTAGGGTTAAGGGAATCATAGGAGGTGTGAAATTCTCTAGAGAATTTTTTGCTTCCGATGATACTTTGCGGGGCTTCCGATGATAGTTTGGAGGAAATTCTCTAGAGAATTTGTCACCGCTAACGAGAACCTTACGCCAATGACAAACTCCCTCCCTATTCAGGGAGGGTTGGGGTGGGTCTCCAGTTGGGGTGGGTCTCCAGCTGGGTTGGCTCTCTCCTGTGGCACCCTTGTGGCACCCGTGGCACCCTCAAAAATAGGGTGCACACCCTCTGTATAAAGGCGATGTGGCACCCTTACACCCTAAAATCGAAAATCTCGCGCGCACGCGCGAGAAGACGAGACGGCATTTTGATGCGAAAGATGCAAAAATCGTCTTCTTCACCTTATTTAATAAACAAATCTTCACGTTTTTGAAGGAATTTGAGTACCTTTGTGCCATATCCCCATAATATACTCTTATCGGAAGTTGCATATGGATAATATACTGGCACTGTCTGAAGAAGACATAAAACTACGGTACATCACTCCATCCATTCTACAAAAGGGATGGGCGGTAGAAGACATAACGATGGAAACTAAGGTTAAACTAACAGATGGCAAGATTAACCTTAGAGGTAACTTGGTGGCTCGTGGCAAAGCAAAGTTTGCCGACTATATGCTTTATTACAACCGTGCCACCCCCATTGCAATAGTTGAAGCCAAAGACGCAAACCATTCTGTTGCATTTGGGATGCAGCAGGCAAAGGAATATGCCCAAATGATGGATATTCCTTTTGCTTTCAGTTCCAATGGCCAAGGTTATCAAGAATATGATTTCCTGACAGGAAAGGAACGCTCGTTCCCGATGGATGCTTTTCCAACAAAAGATGAATTATATGCTCGCTTCCTAACTGAAAGTAATGGTGGCAAGGGATTCTCTGACGAAGAAAAGAAGATCATCAATCAGCCCTATTGTACAGGACAAGACATTTTTCCACCTCGGTACTACCAGCGTAATGCAGTTAACCGCACCGTCAATGCAATTGCCCAAGGGAAGACCCGGCTGTTGCTTGTTATGGCAACAGGAACAGGTAAGACATACACTGCTTTTCAAATTGTTTATCGTCTGCTTAAAGCAGGTTTGGTGAAGAAAGTCTTGTATCTGGCAGACCGAAATGTATTGGTTGACCAATCCATCCAGCAAGACTTTAAGCCCCTGTCAAGTACAATCCATAAAGTAGATTATCAGAGTGATATTGAAACACATGGTGGACATTTAGCATACGAAGTGTATTTCTCCCTTTACCAGCAGTTAATAGGGAAAGAAGGTAAACAGAACTATAAGGAACTATTTAAGCCTGAGTTCTTTGATATGGTCATCGTTGACGAGTGCCATCGTGGAAGTGCCAAAGACGATAGCAACTGGCGTGAAATACTGGATTATTTTGACGGAGCAATCCAACTGGGTATGACAGCAACCCCCAAGGAAACAAAATACCAGTCCAGTATCAGTTATTTTGGCGAGCCTATTTACACATATAGCCTAAAGGAAGGCATTGAAGACGGATTCCTTGCTCCTTTCAAAGTCGTAAACATTGCAACCAATATTGGCGATGAATGGCGACCGTTAAAAGGACAAAGGGACATACACGGCAATCTTATTGAGGACCGCATTTATAACAATTCTGACTATGACTACAACATTATCATAGAAGATAGAATCAGAGAGGTCGCTCATGAGATAACCCAGTATTTAAAGGGCACAGATCGAATGGCAAAGACCATAGTATTCTGCGCCGACGAAGACCATGCAGACCGTATGCGCACAGCACTTGTCAATGAGAATTCAGATATGTGCAGACAGAATCCCGATTATGTGGTTCGCATTACTGGAAGCGACCCATACGGGCAGTCAAAACTTGATTACTTTATCTCTGTAGCTTCAAAATACCCAGTGATTGCAACTACCAGCAAATTGCTCTCAACAGGCGTGGACTGCAAGATGGTGAAGCTTATCGTACTAGACCAACGTATAAACTCCATGACCGAGTTTAAGCAAATTGTAGGTCGTGGAACCAGAATTCGCGAGAAAGAGGGGAAAATGCACTTTACCATCATGGATTTCCGCAACATCACACGCCTGTTTGCAGACCCAGAATGGGACGGTCCAATTGAGGTAGATGATAATTACATCAAAGACAGAGGCAAGCCCTACCCCGAACATGAGGAAGAACCATCTGTAGTTCGCGAGCCAGAGCCAGAGCGTCCACCTAAACCTATCGTTGACAAGGAAGGCTGCACTGTTGAAGTTATCAACAAAGTAGTGTCTGTATATGATGCTAACGGCAAACTTCTTCGCACAGAAAGCATAACGGACTATACCCGAAAGAACATCAACGACACCTATGCCAATCTCGATGACTTTATTCGCAGATGGAATGAAGCAGAGAAGAAAGCCGAGATTACAGACTTGCTCCGTGAAAGTGGAATTGACCTTCAAGCGTTAAAACATGACAGGGGCATGGATGATGTTGATGACTTTGATTTCATCTGCCACATAGCATATGGAAAGAAACCGCTCACACGACGTGAACGTGCCGAGAATGTGAAGAAGCGCGACATCTTTAACAAGTACGGTGCTGAAGCGCGGAAAGTACTTGAAGCATTGCTCGATAAGTATGCCAATGATGGTATTACCCAGTTGGAGAACAGAACGGTTCTGCGTCTTGACCCGTTCCGCCAGATGGGCTCACCAGCCAATATAGCAAAATTCTTTGGCGGCAATCAACAATATTTCTCGGCAGTGAAAGAACTTGAAAGTTTAATTTATAGCAGTATAGCATAACCTGATATGGCACTTAACAATTTTGTAAAGAGCATCCGAAACATCATGCGCAATGATGCAGGTATCAATGGCGATGCCCAGCGTATCGAACAGATTGCATGGATGTTGTTTTTGAAAGTATATGACGAGAAAGAAAACGACTGGGAATTTAACGAGGATAATTACAAGTCTTTTATTCCTGAGAATTGCCGATGGCGCAACTGGGCTAAAGATAATGGGGATGGTGAAGCGATAACCGCTGATGCCTTATTAGACTTCGTTAATAACACACTATTCCCCACGTTGAAAGGGTTAGAGGTCAATCCATCAACACCTATGCGTAGTGCCATTGTTCGGACTACTTTTGAGGATGCGAACCAGTACATGAAGGATGGTGTTCTGCTTCGTCAGGTTATCAACGTCATTGACCAACTTGACCTTGGAGACTATGAGGAAAGCCACGCTTTTGGTGAGATATACGAATCCATCTTGAAGGAAATGCAGTCGGCAGGTTCCGCTGGTGAATTCTATACGCCACGTGCCTTGACAGACTTCATGGCGGAAATCATCAATCCCCAAGTTGGTGAGAAGATGGCAGACTTCGCCTGTGGTACTGGTGGTTTCATTACGAGTTGGCTAAAAGCCCTTGACAAGAAAGTGCAGACGGCAGAAGATAAAGAAGAATATGCCAAGTCAATCTACGGAATTGAGAAAAAGCAATTCCCTTATATGTTGTGTGTCACCAATATGCTCCTGCATGACATCGATTCTCCCAAAGTGATGCACGATAACTCCCTGACAAAAGATGTGCTCAACTATACGGATGAAGATAAATTTGATGTTGTCTTGATGAATCCGCCATATGGAGGCAGTGAGAAGAACGACATAAAGCAGCACTTCCCCTCTGATTTAAGTTCAAGCGAGACTGCCGACCTCTTCATGGTACTTATTATGTATCGCCTAGCAGATAAAGGTCGTGCTGCGGTCATTCTGCCTGACGGTTTCTTGTTTGGCACCGACAATGCAAAACTGGCTATCAAGGAGAAACTGCTTCGGGAGTTCAACCTTCACACTATAATCCGACTGCCAGGCAGCATCTTCTCACCATATACAAGCATTGCCACAAATGTACTTTTCTTCAACAATGAAAAGGCAGAAGGTGCGGAGGAAGGGTTCTGCACTAAAGAAACATGGTTCTATCGTCTTGATATGCCGGAAGGCTACAAGCACTTCTCTAAGACAAAACCTATGCGAGCCGAGCATTGTCAACCTATCATTGACTGGTGGAATAATCGTCAAGAAATAATTGATGCAGAGAACAATGATGAGAAATCACGTTGCTTTACTGCGCGACAACTCCTCGACATGGATTGTAACTTCGACCAATGCAAGTTCCCGAAGGATGAAGAAGAAATTCTCCCTCCTGCCGAGTTACTTGCCGACTATTATAAGAAACGTGCTGCACTCGACCATGAGATAGACAAGACGCTTGCCGAAATACAACGTATATTGGGAATAGAGATTAAAATTGACGAGGCATGAAAGACGAAGGGAAACTGCAGGAAGTGGGTAACGAGGACAAACTGTTTGAACACATATCCTCCCTCATAGAAGAAAGTCGCAGACATATTGTCAAGGCTGTGAACACAGCTATGGTCTATACCTATTATGGCGTAGGTCAGTATATCGTGGAATTTGAACAAAACGGCGACTATCGTGCAGCATACGGAAAAGGAGTTTTGAACAGGCTTTCTACCAAACTCACAGGACTATTCGGAAAAGGATGGTCTGTTGATACCCTGGAAAATTGTCGGAAGTTCTTTCAGGTATACTCTATTTCGTCTGACGATCAGACAAAATCCGAAACACTGTCTCGGAAATCCGGCAATCATTCTCATGAGATTTCCGAAACGCCGTCTCGGAAATCTGATAACAGGCTGTCTTTCACACTTTCCTGGTCTCATTATCTTATTCTCATGCGCATCGACAATCCCGATGCCCGTAGTTTCTATGAGATAGAATGTGCGCAGCAGCAATGGAGTGTACGCCAACTAAGTAGACAAGTGGGTAGCAGCCTTTATGAGAGGCTGGCACTGAGTCGTGACAAGAACGAGGTGATGCGTTTGGCCACTGAGGGACAAACTATAGAAAAACCATCTGACATCATAAAGAGTCCGCTCACACTGGAGTTTCTCGGCCTGAAGCCCGATGTGTCTTATTCGGAAAGCAAACTGGAGAATGCCATCATTAGTAAGATGCAACAGTTCTTGTTGGAACTTGGTAAAGGATTCCTATTCGAAGCACGCCAGAAACGTTTCACTTTCGACGAACAGCACTTCTATGTAGATCTGGTGTTTTACAATCGATTATTGCAATGCTACGTGTTGATTGACCTCAAGACCGATAAACTGTCACATCAGGACTTGGGACAAATGCAGATGTATGTCAACTATTACGACCGCTTCGTCAAGCAGGATTTTGAGAAGCCAACCATCGGCATACTACTATGCGAACGTAAAAATGACGCACTTGTTGAACTGACTTTGCCTAAAGACGCCAACATATATGCGTCCGCCTATCAGTTGTATTTACCTGACAAGGCTCTGCTGCAAGCAAAGGTAAAAGAGTGGATTGCAGAGTTTAAAGAGGAACAGGTCAATAAAGAGTAAAGAATATGACAGGAAAGCAACTTAAAAACAGCATATTGCAGTGGGCCATACAAGGAAAGTTGGTGCCCCAAGACCCTAACGACGAGCCTGCATCTGTCCTACTCGAAAAGATCAGGGCTGAGAAAGCACGTCTCGTAAAAGAAGGGAAAATAAAAAAAGACAAGAAAGAATCAATCATTTACCGTGGTGAGGACAATTCCTATTATGAGAAG
>Ga0247608_10000198_pt1 | contig 107545 bp, 114 predicted proteins | sample 176DNAGHGlowgp2_FD_193490 | JGI IMG/M metagenome (GOLD analysis project Ga0247608, IMG submission 193490) | Sheep rumen microbial communities from Palmerston North, Manawatu-Wanganui, New Zealand - 1766 DNA GHGlow gp2 | ecosystem: Host-associated > Mammals > Digestive system > Stomach > Rumen... | reverse complement strand
AGACAAATTGTGATTTGTTATAGAAGGAGAAACAAATGGACAAACTAACACAAGATTTTGCAAATTCATTAATTGCTAGTGCAGAAGATGGAATTAAAGATTGTTTGGAAATAGGAATAGATAGTTTTATAGAAGATGGAATATTAAAAGAAATTCCCATAGTTAGTACAATTGTAAGTGGATTAAAATTTGCAAAGAATATTTATGATAGGAATTTATTAAAGCAAACATTATCATTTATAAATGAACTAAATAATGGGACTTTAAGTGAAGAAGAACTGATTGTGTACCAATCAATTATATTGAACAATCCTAAGAAATGTGAAGAAGAACTAGGAAGAGTATTGATATATTTAAATAATTTCTTAGATAAAGAAAAAAGTGAGATGCTAGCAAAACTGTATAAAGCATACATTTCTAAAATAATAAGTTGGAATCAATTTTGCGAATATGCAGAAATTATTAATAGGATCTTTTTACAAGATATAACAATCTTAAAAGAATTATATGAAGATAAATATAAAAATATAGAAGAAATAAAAGAAAGATATAGATTAGATAGACTCACATCACTAGGACTAATAAAATTTGGAAGTAAATCAAGAATTGAAAATTCTACATTAATAATAGATGATAATATAATTGATAAAACAAATTTAGGTGGAAAAATATATAATATAATAAAATAGGGGGCTTATTATGTTTGATGAAGAAACACTTGAAAAAATAACAATGGAGTTATTATCTGAATTAGGATATGAAACAATAAATGGATATGAATTAGAAAGGGAAAATTATTCTAATGTTATTCTTGATGAAGAATTAGAAAGTAGTCTTATTAGATTAAATAAAGGAATATCTAACGATGAAATAAGAGAAGTAATTAGATTAATTAAAAATTTAGATAACAATAATACAATATTAAACAACAAGCAATTTACAAAGTATTTACTAGAAGGTGTAAAAGTCCCTATAACTGAAAATGGTACAACTAGATATAAAACAATTAAAATAATTGATTTTGAAAATATTGATAAAAATAATTTTAAGGCGATTAATCAATATACTGTTGTTGAAGAAAGTGAAAAAAGACCAGACATAATTATATTCATTAATGGTATGCCTTTAATCGTAGTAGAATTAAAAAGTACTATAAGAGAAGATGTAAAACTTGAAGATGGATATAGACAATTAAAAGGTTATCAAAATGTACACATTCCTTCTCTATTCTACTATAACCAATTTTTAATAGTAAGTGATGGAGCACAAGCAAGAGCAGGAACAATAACAAGCCCATGGAGTAGATTCTCCGAATGGAAGAAAGTTGAAGATACAGATGAAGTAACTGAACATATGCCTACTCACAATACTTTATTCAAAGGAATGCTTAGAAAAGACCGAGTATTAGATATTATTAGTAACTATATTTTATGGAGCGAAGATAATAAAATATTAGCTGCATATCATCAATATTTTGGAGTAAAAAAAGCAATAGTTAGTACAATTAAAGCATTTGAGAATAAAACAGGTAAAGCAGGTATTCTATGGCATACACAAGGATCAGGAAAAAGCTTTTCAATGGTATTTTATTCTAGTAATATGATTAAGATATTGAAGAATCCTAGTATAGTTGTTGTAACTGATAGGAATGATTTAGATAATCAATTGTTTACTACATTTTCTTATTGTGCAGAACATTTAAAACAAACACCAGTACAAATTGAAAGCAGACAAGATCTAAATGAAAAATTAGAAAATAGAGTCTCAGGAGGAATATTCTTTACGACGCTTCAAAAATTTGAGGAAGAAACAGGATTATTTAGTGAAAGAGACGATATATTAGTTTTAGTAGATGAAGCTCATAGAAGTCATTATGGAATAGATGCTACAATGAAATTTGATAGAGAAAAAATGATAGCGTACAAAAAATATGGTACTGCAAAATACTTACATGAAGCTTTTCCTAATGCTACATATATTGGATTCACAGGAACACCTGTTGAAACAGCAGATAAATCGACTTCAAATGTTTTCGGTAAAGTAATAGATGTTTATGATATGACACAAGCTATTCTTGATGGCGCAACAGTGCCAATTATGTATGAGTCTAGAATGGCAAGAGTTGGATTAAATCAAAAAATACTTGATGAAATAGATGATTACTATACATATCTTGAAAGAGATGAAGGCATTGAAGAAGAAATATTAAACCAATCTAAAAAAGAAATGGCTAAGATGCAGGAAATTATTGAAGATCCTGATAGACTAGAATTGATAGTAAAAGATATAATAAAAGGATATGAAGATATAGAAAACTCTGTAGCAAATAAAGCTATGGTAGTTGCATATTCAAGAAAATCAGCATATACAATGTATAAGAAATTTTTAGAGTTAAGACCAGATTGGAAAAATAAAGTACATATGGTTATAACTGCTAATAACAAAGATGATGAAGAAATGCAAAAAGCTATTGGTTCAAGTAAAGATAAACATCAGTTAGAAAAAGATTTTAAAGATGCTGACTCAGAATTTAAAATAGCAATAGTTGTAGATATGTGGCTTACAGGGTTTGATGTTCCACAATTAGGAACAATGTATGTGGACAAGCCAATGAAAGCACATAACCTAATGCAAGCAATTGCAAGAGTAAATAGAGTTTATAAAGATAAACAAGGTGGACTAATAGTTGATTATATAGGTTTAAAGAGATGGTTAGTTGAAGCATTAAAAATATATACTAAAAGAGACCAAGGAAAAATTGTTGATAACGCAGAAATAGTAAAAGTTTTAATGAATAAGATTGAACTTATAAGAAATATATTTCATGGTTTTGAATATGGACATTTTGCCACAACAACAGATAGTGATAAATATGAAATAATAATGGCAGGGGCAAACTGGGTATTAAAAACAGACAAAACTAAAAAAGAGTTTATGAAATATAGCTATGATTGTAAGAGCTTATATGCATTATGTGCTGGAGAATTAGAGCAAAAGGTAAAAGATGAAGTACTATTCTTTACATCAGTACGTTCATTTATAACAAAATTAAGTGGAGATGGAACAAGAATAGATATAAGTGAAATAAATTCACATGTCGCAGAGATGCTTGAAAGAGCAATACAAGATGATGAAATGCTACAAATAGGAGAAGTACATAATAGTAATCAAATAATGCTTTTAAGTGATGAATTAATGAGTAAAATTGCTAAAATGCAGAAGAAAAATATTGCAGTTGAAATATTAAATAGAGCATTAAAAGATTATGTAGAAAAGATAGGAAAACAAAATGTAGTTTTAATGGAAAAATTTTCTACAAAATTTAAAAAGATAGCAGATTCTTATAATGAAAGAACTAGTGTAGAAGATATAGAAAAGATTATCCAAGAAATGATTAACTTAAAAAATGAAATAGAGAAAGAACTTGCTGCAGGTAATGAATTTAATTTATCAGTAGAAGAAAAGGCTTTCTTTGATGCATTAGGAAATGATCCTCAAATAAAAGAATTAATGAAAGATGAAACATTAGTACAAATTGCTAAGGAACTTGTTGATATCATAAACGATAATATGACAATAGACTGGGATATTAGAAAAGATGCTAGAGCAAGAATGAGATATGAAATAAAGAAATTGCTTATAAAATATGATTATCCACCAGTCAAAAGAGAATCAGCAGTTCAATTAGTAATAAAACAAGCAGAATTAAAATGTAAAGGAATGATTGAAGAATAAAAGGAGAATAAATTATGGGTATTGGAAAATTAAAAGAAGTTGATATAAGAGAATTATGGAAGCATGAGCAATATGATTTTTCAGAATGGCTTTCTAAAAAAGAAAATATTGAGAATCTGAATGAAATATTAGGATTAACATTAATTGATATAAGCAAAGAAACATATGTAGGAGCTTATAGATGTGATTTATTTGCTAAAGATGAGACTACAGGAATAAAAGTGATTATAGAGAATCAATTAGAGGTATCTAATCACGATCATTTGGGAAAAATAATTACTTATGCTTCAGGATTAGATGCTAAAGTAGTTGTTTGGATTGTTAAGGAAGCAAGAGAAGAACATCGAAGTGCTATTGAATGGCTAAATAATAATACAAATAGCAATGTTAATTTCTTTTTAATTGAAATACATGCTTACAAAATTGGAGAGTCTGATCCAGCACCTATGTTTCAAGTGGTTGAACAACCAAATGATTTTATTAAAAATAATAAATCTACTAATAGAGATGAAAGCATGAATAAATCACAATCTCAAAGAATTGAATTTTGGAATCAATTTAATAATGTTGTTATTGAAAGAGGAAAACCATTTAATATAAGAAAAGCTACAACAGATCATTGGTATAATGTTGCTATAGGAACAAGTGATGCTCATATTGATATAACTCTAGTTAATAAAGATTCATTAATTGGTGTTGAATTATATATAACTGATAATAAAGAATTATTTGATAAATTATATGAAAAGAAAGAAGAAATTGAACGCGATTTAGGTTTTTCACTAGACTGGAGAAGGCTAGATAACAGTAAAGCCTCAAGAATCGTATATCATATAAAAGGATTAAACTTTGATGACCATAGTAATTATAATGAATTGATGAATAAAACAATAGATTTAGCAGTATTAATGAGAAATGTATTTAAAAAATACATATAAACTAAAGAAAAGCAAAATATGAAAGTAAGAAATTATAAGATTATTTTGCTTTTTTAAAATTATAAGGTTGTATTATTAATAATAAGAAAGTTTGTTAATCCAATTAGTATTGGAAAACAAAAAAGTGAAAAACAGGCAAAAAGGAGAGTTAAATGTTAAAATATTTAAATGGATTATCAAAAAAAGAAAATATAATAACAAATGAAGGAAAAAATATAGAAATATATGAATTAAATATTAATAAAGATGAAGAGATTTTAAATGAATGGGCTCATCATTTTAGAAAGCAATATTGTGAAGATGATATGTTAAATAAATTAATAAATGGTACAGGAATGAGTAAACAAGAATGGTTATTAGAAAATAAGTTTCCAAGTGAAAAAGTTGCACCAGGTCCATCAACAAGAGCAGGAGATTTTGGTGAGTTATTAATTGCTGACTATATAGAATATATTCTTTCATATTATGTGCCTAGAACTAAATATTCAAATAAAATCAATCCGAATATGTCTCAACCAGGTTCAGATGTAATTGGATTTAAATTTAGTAGGGAAAAAGAAACAGTAAAAGATGAATTATATGTTATAGAAGTAAAAACCAGAGCGAGTGTATGTAATGAAACGGAAAATAGACTGCAAGAAGCAATAGATGACTCTAATAAAGATATAGAAAGACTAGCTATTTCACTTTCTGCTATGAGGCAAAGGTTAATAGAACTAAAAAGAGAAGATGAAAGCAAAATTGTAAAAAGATTTCAAAACAATGCAGACAAACCATATAAGACAAAATATGGAGCAACTGCAATTTATACAACTGAAATGCTTGATTTAGAAAAAATAAAAGAAATAAAAATAACAAATGAACACGATTCTTTAGATTTATTTATAATACATATTGATAATTTGATGAGTTTTATAAATGAATTATATAGGAGGGCAAGTACATGTTAATAGGTGAGACATCAAAATATTATAAAAAATTAACTAGTTCAAATGCCAAAATGGAAGAATATGATATTGAAGAAAAAGATAGAATAATCATAGAAGAACCTATTGAAAAAGTATTTTTGACAGCTTTAGGTATTATAGGAGAAGTAGCTGCTGATATTCAGAGGAATGAAAATGAAATTAACGAAATTTTGAATATGAATAAGCATGAATTATTATTTGCAGCAAAATTTATAGAAGATTATAGTAATGGCAATATAAATATAGAATATAGAAATTTATATTTAATTATTTCTGCAGTATCATATTATTTGGCAAACAATATAGGTAATTCTAAAGTATTAGTTAGCAAAATATACATAGATGAATTAAATTTGAATGTAAATGGACTAGATTACGCAGTAGTAGAATTATTAAAAGATGAATTCGATAAAAGTGATGAAGAAAAATATCAAGGTAAATATTTTTCTTATTTGATAAAAATGAAAAAGAATTTTAAGCATTTTTTAGAAGAATACTATCTGTTGGACAGAAATGAACAAAATGAATTTAGGAATATAGTATATAATGAAGGAACAGATGAGGAGTTATTATTTATTGATATATTGTTAACAATATATGACTTAAAGATAAAAAATTCTTTTATTATGTTATCGAATGAGTATATTAATATAGAAAATGATGAATTTAGAAGGCAACTAATAGAAGGTAATAGAATAAAAGAATTATGGCCATCTCAAAAAAATATTGGTGAAAAAGGAATATATAAAGGAAGATCTGCATCAATACAATTGCCAACAGGATCTGGAAAGACAAAATCATTAACAATATTATTGTCTACATATTTTTTAAGTAATAATAAGAAAATTGCTGTGATAGTTGCGCCATTTAGAGCACTTTGCAGGGAAATTAGCATTGATTTAATAAAAGATTTTGGAAATAACGATAGAATAAAAGTAAACGAAATGAATGATATTTTAAATGAAGAAAATTTATTTATATTAGAAAATAATTTGAAGACAGTAGTAATTCTTACTCCTGAAAAGCTTACATATATATTAAAAAAGCAAAAAAATCTTATTGATGAAATAGGTCTAATTGTATTTGATGAAGGACATATATTTGATGAATGGAAAAGAGGAATAAATTATGAACTTTTAATATCTAATTTAAAATTGCTACTTGCAGAAGATACTCAAAAGATATTGATTTCGGCGGTAGGAACAAATTTGAATGATATTAATAAATGGTTAAATGGCGATCAAGGGGTAACAATAAAAAACAATTTAATTACTTCAACAGAAAAGAGTATATGTTTTGTGGACTGGAAAAATTTTGAAGGTAATTTATATGGATATTTAAATTTTCTAAATCCGTTAAGCATGGAATTGGACTATTTTGTACCGAGAGTAATTAAAAGGACATTATTAAATAAAAAAACAAAAGAAAGAAAGAACAAATATTTTCCATCAATAAATCTTCAAAATTTACAGGGTGATGATAGCGATATAGCCATATATTTTGGAATGAAATTATGTATTAAAGGATCAACAATAATATTTTGCGGAAATAAAAAAACAACTGTAAAAATCCTCAATAGAATATTAGATTTGAATGAAAGAAACTATGATATAAGTAATATAAAGGAATCAGGAAACATAGAAGAAATAGAAAAATTGTGTAATTTAATTCAAAAAAATTATGGAGAAGAAAATGAATTTTTTTATGGTGCGTTGCAAGGTATATTTATACATCATGCTGATATTTCAAATGGAATAAAAATATCCTTAGAGTATGCAATGAAACATAAATTAATATCTTTTTTGATATGTACTTCAACGTTAGCACAAGGAGTTAATTTGCCAATAAAATATTTGATTATGACGAGTATTTACCAAGCTGGCAATTTAATTAAATCAAGAGATTTTAGCAATTTAATTGGGAGAGCAGGTAGGCCAGGAATGTATACTGAAGGGACAATTATTTTTTCAGATCCGTATGTATATACATTTAAAGATAATAAAAAATATAGTAACTATATTTATAAATGGAGAAAATATAAGAACTTATTATTAAACATGGAACAGGAATCTAATAATATAAGTATGCTTACGACAATGATTGATGATAATATATTGGAAATTGTCAATTCATATTATAATGGAGATTTAAAAACATGTATAAAACAATATTTATCGAAAATTGAAGAAAAACAAAAAGAAAAAGAACAAAATAGATTAATGAATATTCTAGATTTATTGAGCACAATAGAAAATTTTATAATGAGTTATTTAACAAATGAAGGATTAGAAGAAAATAAGGAAAATATCGAAAAGATAGCTAAAGAAACATTAGGTTATTATTTATCTACAGATGCCGAAAAAGAAAATATACTTAAATTATTTATGATAATTGCCAAGTATTGTTTAGAAAAAGTTCCTAAAGCAGAGAAAAGATATTTATATAGTGAAAATGTATTTGGAGTTAATGATAATGAATTAATTGAAAATTATATAAATGAAAACTTGGAAATAATTATAAATAGTGAGGGAACAGAAGAATTATTTGATAATTTATATAACTTAATTGAAAAAATAAAAAATTATAATCAAGAAATAAAAGATATTTCTAAATTATGGATAAATGGGAATGCATATAAAGAGATAATAGAAAAGCTACATAATGGATTAGAAATAGATAAGTGCTTAAAAATATGTAATAATGCAATTAGTTATAATATGCCATTAATTGTGAGTGCTATACAAGATAATTTAAAGTATAAGATATCTGAACATAATATATTTGGTACATTTGATTTGCTTATAAAACAACTTAAATATGGATTAAACTCAGAAACTGCTATACAGATTTATGAATTAGGGTTTGCAGATAGAGAAATTGCTAAAGAACTAGATTGTTATTTAATAGAAAATAGTTTAATATTACCTAATATATATAATGTTAAAAATTTATTATTAGAAAAAAAGAAAGAATTGTTAAAAATTTTGGATAAATATCCAAGTGTTTTTAAATATCAATTAGATTTATTAGAAATACATAAATTTTAATATTAATAGAGTTTATATTGTCTAAAATAATATAAAACCAGAAGAAAATTAATTCTTCTGGTTTTTTGTGCTATTCTTATAAGATTCCCATAACTAACTGACTTCCATCTACAAATCCATTTCTATAATATTTTTCATTCCAATAATATAAGTAGTCCATAAAATTTTTATCAAGCTGGTCTAGTTGCTTTTGAACATATTTCTTATTGTTATTAGGTACATTCTCAAGAATCTTCTCTGCTATTTCTTCAAAACAGATGCAATATTTTTTATCTTGAGGAGACATCTCACAAAAAGCAGTTTCCTCTCTAAACTCTAACCATTCTTTTTAATATATCATTTTCGTTTACTTCTCTAAAATTTATCATATCTAATTCCTCCTACATATAAATTAACTCATTAAGTACAATTTCTTCAGCTCTATTTTTAATATTATTCATACATCTAACTCACTCTAATTGATTATTTTGTTTCAAATTTTCATCAACATTTTCGTTCTTAGCAAGTTCATTAATGATACTTTTTGCTCTCTTATTTGCAGTTTTATCTATCTCAATTAGGTACTCTGGTAATGTACCATTTAATATTAAATCGCTATATAAACCCAATTGATATTTCTTCATATACTCTAATTTTAAACGTCCATATAATCCAATATGGTAATCAGATTCAGCTCCTTTTATTGCTAAATTAGGAATTAAATAATCTCCTTCTTTATGATAAGTTATTTCTTTCATAATCAAAACCTCCAAATTTAATTTTTAGGTTTCCCATTTTATTACGAACATGTGTATAAAATTCTTGGGGAAAAGTTGGGGAAAAAATACTCAAAAAAGTACAAAAAATTATACAAATGTTCGAAAAAGTTATTCCCCATTTTTCATTGATAAATCAACGAAAACCATTGAAATCACTAAAGTTCATAAACCTGTCGGCTAACCCTCATAACCCGAAGGTCGTAAGCTCGAGTCTTACCCTCGCAACTACATTTATCAGGAACTTCAAGGTCCTTGATTTATTTTTAAGAAAAAGCGACGGAAAAGCGACGGGAGAATTTATAGATTAAAAAATTAGTAAAAATCTAATTAAAAATATAGCTGATAGTTGGTTGTAAAAATAGAGTTTTGCGATAATAAAGGTATTGCAACAGCAAGAATTGGATTATGTTTGTCAGCAGAAGATTTATCAAAAATAGGACAAATGTGTCTTAATAAAGGGATATATATTAATAAGCAAATAGTTTCCTCAAAATGGATAGAGCAAATGACTACACCGTATATAAAATGTGATGAAAAATTTGCATTTATGTAATATGGTTATTTATGGTGGATTATAAATGACAAAAAGAACATATACTCTGCTATTGGAGATAGTGGAAATGTAATATATGTTAATACTGATAAGAATATTGTTATAGCAGTTACATCTACATTTAAGCCATTAGTATTTGATAGAGTCCAGTTTATTAGATATATTATTTTTTAATTCTTCTAAAAATTTTTTACTAGGTTCAGAAAAAACTTGATATTTTTTCCATATAATCATAATGTTAGACATTAATTTGGGTTTTAAAGGCTTAAAAACCAAATTACTAATATTAGTTGTATTTATTAAATTATCTATACAGAATGCATTTCCAATTCCTTCTTCTACCATTAAACCAGCATTATATATAAGATTGTATTTTGCAACAATGTTTAAGTTATGTTTTCTATTTTCAAACCAATTTTTTAAGTTAGGAGCATCATTAGTTTGAGTAGGGAAAATAATAGGCATTTTGGTCATATCATTTAATGTTATATATTCTTTACCCACAAAAGGATCGTCTTTTTTCATTAATATGCCCCAATTATCAAAGTAAGGAAGTTTAATAAAATCATATTTTTTTAAATCTGCAACTCCCATAAGAACACCAAAATCTAATAACCCTTTATCAATTTTTTCACAGATGTCGTCTCCATTTCCACTATACATTTGAAAATGTATTTTTGGATATTTATCAGAAAGAGATTTCATAGTTTGTGTAATTATTCTCATTCCATCTGATTCTCCACCACCAATTAGGATTTCACCAGATAATTCGTTATCATTATGTATGAATTCATTATTTGTCTTATCAACTAAATCTATAATTTCTTGAGCTCGTTTTCTTAATAATATACCGTCATTAGTCAAAGTTATTTTTCTGTTACTTCTAATAAATAAATCTTTTCCAAGCTCTTTTTCTAATCTTTGTATGACCTTTGTAAGTCCTGGTTGACTAATATATAAAGACTGTGATGCAAGTTTTATACTTTCTTCTCTAGCAACAGCTAGAAAATATCTTAAATCGCTTATTTCCATACATTTCACTCCTTAAAAATTAAAAATATTATATTATATTTTCAAATAACTGTCAATTATATATACATATAACTAATAAGTATTTGTCAATTGTGATAAAGTAAAGTATAATGTAATTGAAAAAATAAAGGAGAGCTGAGAAAAAATGAGAGGAGAACAAGACTTAAAAGAAGCAATTGAACAAAACTTAATTGATAGTGGATGTAATAAGAAACAAATTGAGATGTTTTTTAAATTTTATGAGCAAAGGCAAAAAGATGAAATGATAACAATGTTAAAGGAACATAAAGAAAGTTTATTAAAAAAGTTAAGATTAGATAAAAAAGAGATTGATGATTTAGACTATTTAATTTTAGACCTTCAAAATAATTTTTAAATTTGAAAGGAGTTTAAGTTATGAATAAGAGATTAATTATATGCGCCGTTATAGGTTTAATAATTTTAACACTAATAATTGCCATTATTTTAAGTAACAAACAAAATACAAATAGTAATGAATTAGAAATAAATCAAAATTATAGTAATACAGGTAATTTTATAAGCAATGAAAATATAAAAAAAATTATTTCTTCTAATCAAAACATTGAAAATACCAGTCCAATTGCAGAAAATTTAAATATTACAATTGAAACTAATTCTACAAAAAAAGAAAATATCACAGAAACTTCAATACAAGAACAAGTAACGGAAAAAATAAAAGAGGAAAAAATAGATATGATAAAAATTAAAGTTAATAACAATGTTTTAGAAGTTAAATTAGAAGATAATGAAGCTACAAAAAGTTTAGTAGGAAGATTAAAAAATGGAAATATTAGTATAGACGCAAATGAATATGGTGGATTTGAAAAAGTAGGCAATTTGGGATTTAGTTTACCAAGAAATGATAAAAGTATAACTACATCAGCAGGAGATATAGTTTTATATCAAGGAAATCAAATTTCATTATTTTATAATTCAAATTCATGGAGTTACACAAAACTTGGAAAAGTTCAAAATGTAAGTGGGGCTGAATTAAAGAGTATATTAGGTTCAGGAGATGTAACTTTAATATTAAGTATAGATTAAAGGATGGTAAAAATGGAATTAATATAAAATAAAAATTATGATGAAGAAAGAGCTTTATATAATATAAAAGATACAGAGGTTAAAGATTGTATATTTGCAGGACCGCAAGATGGAGAATCTATTCTATTACACAATATGAATCAAGATATACTCATGACTTTATTTGGCAATTATACAAACAATATTTGGATTTCATTATGGAATAATTTTATGATAATATTTGGAGTATCAATAATTACTTATAATATTGAGAAAATTATAAAGTGGGAAACTGGGGAAAGAAGGAATAATCTATGAATAAAGTTAAAATAATAATTATTTGTTTAATTGCATTAGTTGTTGTTGGAGGATTAGGAGCGGTTATTATTAAAAACATTAATACAGAAGAAAATCAAACTTTAGATTCAACAATTACTGATGAGCAAGGAAAAGAAGCAAAATTAAATTTAAATAGTGATAAAATATTAGTTATTTATTTTTCTGAAACAGGAAATACTCAAAAATTGGCAAAACTTATAAGTGATAAAGTTGGAGGAGATTTTATAAGAATTGAAACAGAAAAAGTATATCCAACAGATTATAATGAATTAGTAGATGATGCTAAAAAAGAGAAAGAGAATGATGATAGACCAAAATTAAAAACATTAAATATCAATTTAGATGATTATGATACTATATTTATAGGATATCCAATTTGGTGGTATCAAATGCCAATGGCTATGTACACATTTTTTGATAATTATGACTTTGAAGACAAAACTATAATACCATTTAATACTCATGAAGGTTCAGGAAGTTCAGGAACTTATGAAGATATTCAAAAATTAGAACCAAAAGCAAAGGTTCTTGAGGGATTACCAATTCGTGGTGGAGATATGGTTTCTGACCAAAGCAGTAAAGTTGATAGTTGGTTAAATAAATTAGGAATTTAAAATATGGAGGTATTTAAGATAATGGAAGAATTAAAATTAAATCAAGAATGGGATAAAGTATTTCCTAAAAGTGAAAAGGTAAATCATAAGAAGGTAACTTTCAAAAATCATTTTGGAATTACATTGGTTGCTGATTTGTATGAGCCAAAACAATATGAAGGTAAACTTCCCGCATTAGCAGTAAGTGGACCTTTTGGAGCGGTAAAAGAACAAAGTTCAGGATTATATGCACAAGAAATGGCTGAAAGAGGATTTTTGACAATAGCATTTGATCCATCTTTTACAGGAGAAAGTACAGGAGAACCAAGATATATGAACTCCCCAGACATAAATGTTGAAGATTTTCAATCAGCAGTTGATTTTCTATCCAATTTAGAAAATGTTGATAATGAAAAAATATCAATAATTGGTATATGTGGATGGGGAGGAATGGCACTTCAAACAGCATGTATAGATACTAGAATAAAGGCTACAATTGTATCAACAATGTATGATATGTCAAGAGTTTCGGGAAATGGATATTTTGATGGAGAAGATAGTGAAGAGACAAGATATAATAAAAGAGTAGCAATAAATAATCAAAGAACAGAAGATTTTAAAGCAGGAGAATATAAACTTGGAGGTGGTGTAATAGATCCATTACCAGAAGATGCACCTCAATTTGTGAAAGATTATTATGCATATTATAAAACTCCTCGTGGATACCATAAAAGAAGTTTGAATTCTAATGGTGGATGGAATGTTACAGCAGGGACATCACTTTTGAATACAAGATTATTCTATTATTCAAAAGAAATAAGAAATGCAGTAATGATAGTACATGGAGATAAAGCGCATTCATATTATTTTGGAAAAGATGCTTATGAAAATATGATTAAGGATAGTGAATATGCAAATAATAAGGAATTTCTTTCAATAGAAGGTGCCTCACATTGTGATTTATATGACCAAAAAAATATTATACCATTTGACAAAATAGAAGAATTTATAAGAAAAAATTTAAAATAGAATTTTAAATGAATATTAGAATATGATAAGCTGAATATATTCTAATGTTTGTAATATTTTGACATTCTGCACAAATTAAAAGAGGTGGGATTTTTGAAAATTTTGTAAATTTCTCAAAAATCCCACTATTTATAGTGTTCCATTTATCATTAATAATGAAAAAAACGGCTGACATTTGGGTGAATATTTAAAAAAAATATAACAAAAATTCAGGATAAATATTGCGAAAAATTCAAATTAAATATATAATAATTTCATGAACAAATGAGAGGAGGAAGATTTTTGGAAGAAAATAAAAAATCAAAGATAGTCGCTATAATAATTGCTGTATTATTTGTAGTTTTTTTAATTGGAAGTTATATTGAAGATAATTTTAACAATATGATTGAAAAATTTGAAGATAAATATAGTACAACAATAGGAAATTATAGCAATTCTACATTTAGAATTATCTCGAGCCAAGAAAACGAAAATCTAGAAGAAATAGTTAAAGACTATGCACGTAAAAAAGGATATAATGTTGACATTGAATATGCAGGTACATTGGAGATTGTACAAAAAATCAACAATGGCGAAGAGTATGATGCTGTATGGCTTTCAAATTCTATATGGGGGTATATGCTAAATGGAACAACTCTTTCGAATTCTAGATGCACAAGCGTAAATCCAGTTATATTTGGCATAAAGAAATCAAAAGCAGAAGAATTAGGATTTATAGGAAAGCAAGTTTATACTATAGATATAGTTAAGGCAATTGCAGAAGGAAAACTTAAATTTAGTATGTCAAATCCAACTGTAACAAATAGCGGCGCATCTGCATATCTTGGAATGTTATCAACACTTGCCGGAAATCCTGAAGTACTTACAAAGGAAATTTTAGAGAATGAAAACTTAAAGGCTAATTTAAAAACACTATTTTCAGGAATGGAAAGGTCTTCAGGAGATGAAGATTTTCTAGAGGAGCTATTTTTAAATGGCGATTATGAAGCAGTTGTTACTTATGAATCTTCAATTATAAATATAAATAAACAATTAGAAAAAAGTGGTAAAGAAACTTTATATGCAATATATCCAGTAGATGGTGTATCTATTTCAGATAGTCCATTTGGATACATAGATAGAAAAAATGCACATAAAAAAGAAATATTTACAGATTTGCAATCATACATATTGAGCGATGAAGGACAAAGGCTTTTACAAGAAAAGGGAAAGAGAACATGGTATGGTGGAATAAGCAATAATGTAGATAAAACAATATTTAATCCAAACTGGGGAATTGATACAACAAAATATATTTCTTCAATTAAATATCCAAGCAAGGAAGTTATAAGACTTGCACTTAATCTGTATCAAAACGAACTAAGAAAACCTGTACATGTTGTATTTTGCTTAGATTATTCTGGAAGTATGAGAGGGGATGGAGAAATACAGCTAAAGAAGGCGATGGATTACATTTTAACAGAAAAAGCAGCAAATGATTTTATTCAATTTTCTTCAGAAGATAAAATAGATGTGATACCATTTGCAACAAGAACAGAAAAAGCATGGAATACAACAAATGGAACTGAAACAGAAGATATTTTAAAGAAAATTAACAATTACCCATCAAGTGGAAGTACTGCTTTATATCTAGCAGCACAAGATGCACTTGACTTACTAAAAGATGAAGATCAAGAAAAATACAATTTATCTATAATTTTAATGACAGATGGACAAGCAAATGTTGGAACTTATGGACAATTATATGCAAAATATAAATATATAAATAAGCAAATACCAATTTATTCTATAATGTTTGGATATGCGATGGAATCAGAATTAGAGGAAATAGCAAAGATGTCAAATGCAAAAGTATTTGATGGAAAAACAGATTTGGTAAAGGCTTTTAAAGAAGTAAGAGGATATAATTAGCCAAAAGCATAATTATTAATTGTTTAAATATTAAAAAAAGAAAGGATTATTTAAATGAAAAATTCTTCAATAGTTTCGGCTTTGATACGGTGGTACATTTTTTGCAATTCCATATTTAGCACTATCAGTTGGAGTTTTGCCATCACTTGCAATAGGGGCAGCAGCTTTTGGAGCAGGAGAGTTGATTTTTCACGAGAAGAAATCTGAGAAATTAAAAGAGAATAATCGAAGTTTATATGACACGCTTTTAGATGCAAAAGAAAAGAACAAACAGATTCTAGAAATGGTCCCTAAAATTGAAAGTCAGGAATTAAGAAAAAATATCAAGGAAATAAATCAAACTATAAATAAAATAATAAGTGCAATAGAGAAGAAACCAGAAAAATATAAGCAGATGGGAAATTTCTTTGATTACTATTTGCCTACAACTTTAAATATACTTAGGAAATATGATGATATAGAGAATCAAAGTTTATCAAGTAAAGACAGTTTAAAGTTTATGAAACAGACTGAGAATATGATAGATAAAATAAACAATGCTTTCAAAAATCAGTTGTCAAATTTATATCAATCTGATATAGTAGACACAGATGCAGAAATGAAAGTATTTGATAAAATGCTTAAAGCGGATGGATATGACGGGGAAGATGATTTTAAATAATTTGAAAAATATTTGGACGATTTCGTCGTTGGACAGCGTATCGGAAATGCTCAATGTACAAAAGTACACCTCCGCTTTCCTCACTTGTCCGCCTAGAACTCGCCTCAAATATTTTCCAAATTGCGAAAAGTAAAAGAAATGGAGGAAGGTTATAATATGAAGTCTAAAAAAATAGTTGGAATACTTATATTTGTTGCATTAATTACAATTATAATTCTTATAAAAGTTTTTTCTGATATGAATAATGGAGAAGGAATCGGAAATAGTCAGCTTACAACAGTATATATAGCAACTGGAGGAGGAAAAGAAGATTTTCTTGCAGATGAAGATGTTGTTAGAATAATGAGAGAAAAATACAAATTAAATGTTGTATATGATAATTGGAGTAATGGAAAATTAATCGTAAATCCATTAGTTAGAGAAGATGGCACAAAATATGATGCAATGTTTTCATCTGATCAAAGATTTTATGATTATTATAAATTAGCACCAAATAAAGAAAAAGGAGAAGCTGCAAGATACTCGGTTTTACAAGGCGGACTTACATTAAATACACCGATAGTAATATATAGTTGGGCAGATGTTGTTGATGCTTTAATGAAGCAAAATATAGTATCAGAGATAAATGGTGTTTATTATATTACAGATATGAATGGTCTAATTGATTATATATTAACATCAAAGAAATGGTCAGATATTGATTTAAAACAATTATATGGAAATGTTAATATAGCTTCAACTGACCCTGTTACATCTTCGCCGGGTGCTACATACTATGGACTTTTACTTTCAATAATGTGTGAAAGTCAAGTAAATGACGAAAATGTTGCGAAAAACTTACCAAAACTAAAAGAGTTTTATATTAAGTCTGGATACATGAACAATACACCAGCAGACCTATTTGAAAAATATTTAAGATATGGGATGGGGAGCGAACCTTTGATAGTTGATTACGAAAAATCGATAATTGATTTTGCAAACTCTAGTCCTAATGATTTTAATAAATTAAAAGATAGCATTAGAATATTATATCCAACACCAACAATTTGGAATTCACATTGTATAGCTTCATTTACTGAGAATGGAAATGCGTTTTATAAAGCTTTTGAAGACAGTGAGATTCAAAGAATAGCTTGGGAAAGATATGGCTTTAGAACAGGTGTAACAGGTGGAAGTTATGACACATCAAAGTTTGGATTATCTGTGCCACAAACTATTTCTAGTACTGTTACTAGTTTGAAGATGGATGTATATAATAAGCTTATTGATTATTTAAAAAATAATTAATTATTGCTTAAAGGATTGACAAATCGTATTGGATCATTTGTTTTAAAGTATAAAAATATCCGCCGAGCTTGCAATAAGATTTTGTTTTGAAAAAAATTTGGAACCATTGAGCAGCAAATTTCTACGACATATTGCAACGGAATTTCAAAATTTTTTCATAAACAAAACTTCTTCGCACGGCTACATTGTGCCGAATTGGAATATCCTTTGCATAGCAAAAGTGCCAAATTTAGCACAGTCAAAATTTATAAGCTAAATTACTATAATTGTTTTTTACAGCAATAGTAAAATTGCTGAATTTTGAATAATAAATATTTTAGGAGGAATTAAAATGGAAGAAATTCAAGTTAAGGTTAACAAAGAAGAAGAAAAGGTTGTTGAAAACCTTGCAAAAGAGGTTAAGGTTGAAAGTGAGGTTCAGGCAAATAAGAAAATTGAGGAGTCACTTAATTATGACTTATTAACAGATGAAGAAAAAGAGGCAATTGATACATTTTTATCAAAGATTGATGTAAATGATACAACACAAGTAATTCAATATGGTGCAAAAGCACAAGCTAAAATTTCAAAGTTTTCTGACAGTGTATTAGATGGAGTAAAGACAAAAAGCACAGGAGAGGTTGGAGATTTACTTGCAAATTTAGTTGGACAAATTAAATCTTTTGATTCAGATATTACTGCTGAAAATAGGACAGGTCTTGCAAAACTATTCCATAGTGCAAAAAGAGAGCTTGATACAATAAAAGCAAAATATAGCAAAATCGAAACAAACATTGATGGAATTGAAAAACAATTAGAAAACCACAAATTACAAATGTTAAAAGACATAACAATATTTGATACAATGTATGAGAAAAACTTAGAATATTTCAAAGAGCTTTCTTTATACATAATTGCAGGGGATAAGAAACTAGATGAGTTAAGAAATGTAGTATTGCCTGCACTTCAAGAAAAAGCAAGAGAAAGTGGAGAACAACTTGATGCTCAAAAAGTACAAGATATGGAAAATACTATAAATAGATTTGAAAAGAAGATATACGATTTAAAAACAACAAGGATTATATCTATTCAACTTGCACCACAAATTAGATTACTTCAAAATAACGATTCAGAGCTTGTAGAAAAGATACAAAGTTCTATTACAAATACAATACCACTATGGAAAAATCAAATTGTTTTAGCTTTAGGTATTAATAATGCTAAACAAGCACTTGGAGCACAAAAAGCTGTTACTGATTTGACAAATGATATGCTTGTTAAAAATAGTGAGCTATTAAAACAAGGTTCTGTTGAAATTGCACAAGAATCAGAGAGAGCTATTGTTGATATCGATACATTAAAGAAAACTAACCAAGATATTATTGAAACATTAGATAGAGTTATCGAAATTCATGAAGCAGGTAGAGCACAACGTGCAGAAGCTGAAATAGAGTTACAAAATATTGAAAAAGAATTAAAGGACAAGATGGTTGAGCTTAAAGTGGATAATAAATAGGATTGAATTGGGTCAATAGGGATGGTCCTTATTGACTCATATTTTTAAATAAGGTTGGAGAGTTATGGATAAAAAAGATATTTTGAAAAACATTTATGAAGATTTTTTTGGAATTGAAACTTTAGCAAAGAAAAATGAAAAATTAGCAAGTGAAATTGAGGAACTTACAGGAATAAACCCACTTGATACAGAGTCTATTCCTGCTATTGAAGTTGATAAGAAAGAAAAATTAGACGAAGAAAAAGAAGAACTAAGCGAAGAAGAAATTAAAGCAGAAAAAGATGAAGCAATGACTAACTTCTTTGAAACAATTGATAAGCTATATATAGATGAAAAATCAAAAGAATTATTAAAAAAGATTATTGAATATATGAGAAAATATGATGAAAAGATAGAAAAACAATATATTTCTTTTGATATGTGTATATATTCAAATAATAAAGAAACGGTTCAAACAATAGAAAAAGTATTACTAGATGCAGGAAATATATTTAGCTATCTAAAAGAAGGACAAGGTGCAACATATACATTATACGACATTGATGATGTAGAAAAAATTGCAGATATATATAATAATAAAAATAGTGTAGTTTTATTAAAAGATTTTGAAGGATTTAATACACAGGAGGATAAGTTTAAAGATAGATTTATAAATAAGTTTAATGAATATTTATCAAAAAATGAAAATCAAGTTTTAACGATTTTAAATGCAAACAATAAAGAAATTATAAAAGAAGCATTTGGAAAAAATGATGAGTTAATAAATAAATTTTTCTCTTTTGAAATAACAGGAATAGAGCCAGATGTGCAAGATGCATACCAGGATGTATTAGAAAAATTGGACGGAAATGTTGAATTTGGTGATGAATTAAAAATAAAGCTTTTAGACTATATTTCAGCAACTCTTGTAAATAACACTATGCCATATCCAGAATATAGAGATTCACTTTGCCAAAAAATTTTGTTTAATAAAGAAATACCTGAATATGCAAAAGATAAATCTATGGATGAGATATTTGCAGAATTAAATCAACTTGTTGGTCTTAAAAAAGTAAAAGAAATGTTTAATGATTTAGTAAATCTTATTGAACTAAAAAATAAGACAAAAGATGATTTGAAAATAAAAAACATAAATTTACATATGGTATTTTTAGGAAATCCTGGAACTGGTAAGACAACAGTTGCAAGAATAATTGCAGAAATGCTATATAATTTAAAATATGTAAAACAAAATAAACTTATAGAAGTATCAAGCAAAGATTTAGTTGCCGAATATGTTGGACAAACAGCACCTAAAACAATGGCAGTAATACAAAAAGCTCTAGGAGGAGTATTATTTGTAGATGAAGCATATTCACTTGCAAGTGGACAAGGACAGGGAAATTCGTTCAACGAAGAAGCAATAGCAACACTTATCCAAGCTATGGAGAATTATAGAGATGAATTAGTTGTAATATTTGCAGGATATACAAAAGAAATGCAAGACTTCTTAAATGCAAACTCTGGTATAGTTTCAAGAATAGGATATACTGTAGAATTTGAAGATTATACAACAGAACAATTAATAGAAATATTTAAACAATTCATGGAAAGAGCAGGCTTTGAAGTAGAGAAAGATGCAATTGATAAGGTTGCTGAAATTATAGAAGAATATAAAGGAACTAAAAACTTTGGAAATGCACGTTTTGTAAGAAATATATATGAAAAATCAATTGTAAAACATGCATCAAACACCAAAGGTAAAAAGCAAAAGAAGATACTTAAAACTATTACAAAAGAAGATATAAGTGCAGAGAATTTACTCAAAATGGAATAAAACATATTAATCAAAAAGGATAGCAAAAACTGCTATCCTTTTTTGTGTATTCCTATTTAGGAAATACAACCTTAAGAGGTTTTACTTATGAAAAGTATGATTGCTCCCGAAAGAGACAGTTCCAATGGCTGAAGAAACTTCGTAAGTAACAGCGTTATCTCCGAAGATTATATTGCCATAAGCATCAACCACAGATGTATTAGCATTATCACCGAAAGAAACATTCCCACATGAACACACATCACATATATCTGCATAGTCATCAAAAGAAATATCTCCACCACAATCTATGTCACCAGTCTCAATGTCTTTTCCTGCACAGATAGTTCCACTAACTGTTATATCACCGATATAACAGTGATCACCAAAGAAGAGATCTTTTGCTACTATGATATTATAATAGATGTCAGCATAGTCTCCAAAAAACGCACTTCCACCGATATAAATATCCTTTGCAGTAAAATGATTTCCAACGGAAAGATTGCCTGTAATGCGAAGAGGCCGAATCTCATCGAAGTCAACACAGTCTCCACCGAAGATGTCACAGTCATATAAGACTGTTCCATCAGGCTGAGTTATCCGGGGTATTTCTTTTTTCCAATCAATAACTTTTTTGTCCATAATATTAAAACCTCCATTTCAAAAAATTTGGACTATATAAGTATATCACATAATTATGTAAATGTCTAGAAATTATATATATAAAAAGGATAGCTATTTTGCTATCCGATTATTTTTCAATTCTTCCGCAGGCAATTTTTGTGCCTGAATTTCCACTTGGTTGAGTTGTGAAATCATCTGGCATATCATGAATTATTATAACTCTACCAATTATATCTTTTATATTTATTTTTTTTATTAAAACATTAATATATGCAAAGCCATTATTTTCAATAAGTGGAGGTAGGTCTCCTATATGATATGGATGAGGACACCCAGTAGGATTAAAATGCATTTTAGCATTTGCAAATTCATCTTTAGCATTTCCAGAGCAAGAAGTACCGCTCATGGATATGAAAACCGAAAAATTTCCCAATGCATCCATTTTGAGATTTAGGTAAGCCATGTATATTGGCAGTTAAAAGTGTACCATTTCTCGTTTCTTTAAAATATACATTTCCATTTATTTCTGGATAATCTTTTCCACCGACAATATGAGCTTTTGCATCATAAAGAATAGAAGAAAACATATTTTGTCACCTCTTGTTATTATATGCAATAACTAAAAGTTGTGTATATTTCACATTTATTATTTTAAAATAGTTTCAAAATGGAAAGAAAACTATGGAATAAATGAAGTTAAATTTTATTACAATACAAAAAGGATAGCAGAAAACTGCTATCCTTTTTGAGTATATTCCTATTTAGGAATAAAGTTTAGAGGTCTTATGAGATATAGCCAATTCTTGGGGATTTCCCGAAACAAACACTTCCTTTGGAGACTATTTTATCAACTTCGGCATTATCTCCAAAAGAGACATTACCATCAGCTTCAATGTTATACACAAAAGCGTAATCTCCAAATGAAATATTGCCATCAGCATCGATGCCACCTGCGCTAGCGTGACTTCCGAAGGCTACATTACCACCAGAGTTAATGTAGCCTGGTCCGGCATTGTCTCCAAAAGAAACACCACCAAGGGTATAAATGTCACCTGTTCTAACATTGCCTCCAAAAGAAATATCACCTCGTGAGTAAACGTCATTTACATCGGCATTGTCACCAAAATAAATGTTGCTATCCGTGTGAATGTCTCCTGTACTGGCATACTCTCCAAAGAAGCCACTCTCACCCAAGAAAATATCTGAAGAAACGAAATAGTCTTCAACAGATAAATTGCCGCTAATGATAAGCGGCTGGATTTCTTCGAAGTCGACATTGTCGCCTCCGAAGATGTCACAGTCATATAAGACTGTTCCATCAGGCTGAGTTATCCGGGGAATTTCTTTTTTCCAAGATTCAATAACTTTTTTGTCCATAGTATTAAAACCTCCATTTCAAAAATTTGGACAGTAAAATTATATCATGGTTTTATGTAAATGTCTAGAAATTTTTGATATACAATAAAAAGGGTCATATTTCTATGACCCATGCGTTAGTTATTTGGTAGGAGTGCCAAAGTTTCCTACATCTCTTTTGACCACTAAGGTGCGTGGAAGGCACGAAAATTGTCCACCTCAAATAACTTTATATATTGTATAATAATTATACCACTTTTATTCATCTTTGTAAAGAATTTTTTTATGTTTAATTAACTGCTTATATGTGCTATTTCTTACTCTCCATAAAGTTAAGACTGAATTTTTATTTCTTTTTTTATCTACGCCTGTACTTAGTTTTATAACAAGTTGAATATTCTTTCCTTCTTGCTGTATTCTCTTTAGCATAATTATAGTATCTGTATTTTTATTATCCTCTAAAACATAATTTGGATTTGATACTATTTCTTCCATATATATCCCATATTTTTCGTAGTCGCCTGGATGCCTTTCTTGAATGTGCTTTAAACGTTCTTCTGTCAGAATAACATCAAATGTGACTATTTTTTGTCCATATTCTCCTAGCTTGTTTTTATCTAGTTTTCCTATATATCTCAATTATATTACCTCTTTTTGGATTTTTTAAAGAATTATATAAATCTTTGAAAAAAATAATTTGAAAATTAAATATTAAGTAAAGTATAGCAGGATTTTTTGAGATAGTCAATAGAAAAATTACAAAAAATGACATATTGCGCCTTAAAAAAACTTATGATATAATGTGCTAGTCAGTTTGAAAACATCAAACATTTATGACATCGGAAGAGGTAAAAACAATGTATCTAAAGAAACTTGAAATGCAAGGATTTAAGTCATTTGCAGATAAAACAACATTAGAATTCTTGCCAGGAATAACAACAGTAATTGGACCAAATGGTTCAGGAAAAAGTAATATATCAGATGCAATAAGATGGGTGCTTGGAGAGCAAAGTATGAAATCCTTAAGAGGTTCAAAATCTGAGGATGTTATTTTTGCTGGAACACAAAATAGAAAATCACTTGGCTTTGCTGAGGTATCACTTGTATTTGATAATAGTGATGGTAAGCTTCCAGTAGAATATACAGAAGTTACAGTTACAAGAAAGCTATATAGAAGTGGAGAATCAGGATATTATATAAATAAAGTTCCATGTAGACTAAAAGATGTATTTGAGCTATTCATGGATACAGGTATTGGAAAAGACGGATATTCAATAATCGGACAAGGTAGAATTGATGAAATCTTAAGTAATAAATCAGAAGATAGAAGAAATATTTTTGAAGAAGCTGCTGGGATTGTAAAATATAAAACAAGAAAAATTGAAGTAGAGAAAAAGCTTGAAAGAACTAAGCTAAATCTACTTAGAATAAATGATATCTTGTCAGAGATTGAGCAAAACATAAATCCACTTAAGGCACAAGCAGAAAAAGCAAAAGAATTTTTAAACCTTCGTGAAGAATTAAAAGGAATAGAAGTTGGACTTTTTGTATACAACATTGCTACATATAAAGAAAAATTAGAGAAAATATTAGAAGACGAAAAAATATTAACAAATCAAAATGACGATGAAACAGCTAATTTAGAAAAATTAAACGAATTAAAACAAAATCTTAAGCTTGAAATAGATAATATAACAAAAGAAATAGAAGAAACTCAAAATTTAGGCTCTCAAAATATACAAGAAAAAGAAAAATTAAATTCACAAATAAATGTATGTAATGAAAGAATAGAAAATAATAATCAAAACTATTCAAGATACGAAAAAGAAATAGAAGAGCTAAATACAAGAAATAAAGAGCTTGAAGAAGAAAAAGCTCAAAAGGCAGAAAAGAAAGAGAAACTTTTTGCAAACAAAGAAAAGTTTGAAAAGGAGTTAAAAGAAAAAGAGGAAGAACTTGCAAAAATCACAGCAAAACTTTCTGAAAAAGAAAAGGAAATAGAAGAGAAAAAGGCAAAAGTAGAAGGTTATACAGACGAAAAATATGAGAAATTAAACGAAGTAAATACATTAGAAATAAATAACGAAAACATAGATAAGAGAGTTAAAACATTAAAATATGATGTACAAGTTGCAATTTCTGAATTAGACAGTACAAATCTAACAAGACAAGATATTTCAAAGGCGTTTTCAGAAATAGAAGCAAAGAAAAACAAGATAACAAGTAGCTTAGAAGAAGTTTTAAAGAAAAAAGATGATGAAGAAAAGAAATTAAAAGAATTTGAACAAAGCATAAATGCAATGCAATCAGATTACAGGATAAAAGAATCAAGACTAAAATTTTTAATCGAAACAGAAAAGGAAAAAGAGGGCTTTAACAAAACAATAAAATCACTATTACTTGCATGTGATAGTGATTCAAGCCTTGGAAATTGCTCAGAAGGAGTTTTAAGTGACCTTATATCAGTTCCAGAAAAATATCAAATAGCAATAGAAATGGCACTTGGTGCAGCTCTTCAAAATATAGTAACAAAGACAGAACAAGATGCAAAACGATTAGTTGAATACTTAAGAACAAATAATTTAGGTAGAGCAACATTTTTACCAATGACATCTGTAAAAGGAAAGAAGATTGATAAGGTAAATAGCAAAGGGATAAAAGGAAACTCTGAAATAGCATCAGACATAATAAAATGCGATAAGAAGTATGAAGGAATTGTTCTAAATTTACTAGGAAGAACCGTAATCGTAGATGATATGGATGATGCTATAGCTCTTGCAAAACAAAATAATAATGGATTTAAAATAGTAACATTAAAGGGAGATGTAGTAAATCCATCAGGAAGTATATCAGGTGGTTCTTATGCCCAAAAAACTGTAAATATTTTAGGCAGAAAGAACAAAATTGAAGAGCTAGAGAAGGAATTAAAGGAATTAGACAAGAAAATTAAGACCAAAGTGGAGGAAAAAAGCAAATACGAAGAAAATGCAGACAAATATGATGAAGAAATAACTGCACTAGGAGCAAGCTTACAAGAAATTCAAATTACTTATGCAACAGATGAACAAAAATTGGTAGCAGTAGAAGATAACTTAAAGAAATTAAGAGAAAGAATTGATAAAGCAAAAGCAGAAATAGGGGAGATAGAAAAGCAAAAAGAAGACAACATAGCAAAAATCACTGAGATAAATGAAACTATGACAAAGAATACTGAGGACATGGACAAGCTAAAAGAAGAAATTGCAGAATTTGCTAAAATTAATTCAGAAAATCAAAAGTACATCGATAATTTAAACTTTGATGTAACAAACCTTAAAATCTCTGTATCTTCATTCAACGAAAGTGAAGTTTCTATTGATGAAATGGTGGAAAGAATAAATCAAGATATAGTCAATAACGGAACAAGCATCGAGAATAAAAAGACAAATATGGAATCTATCAAAACTGAAAATGAAGAATTAAAAACTAAAATTGTAAGCTTAGAAGAAGAAATTAAGGCTCTTGATGAAAGAATGAACTCAAGTGATGAGACAATTGGAAAATTAAAAGAGACAAGAGAAGAAAAGAATGTAAAACTAAATTCTACTGAAGAAGAAATTACTTCAAAACAAAGTGTAATTGATGGACTAAAAGAAGAAATAATAAAGATTGGTGTAAAGAGAGATAAAACAAAAGAAGATATTGATGATGTGACAAATAAACTATGGGAAGAATATGAACTTACACCAAATAATTGCGGAGAATATAAAAGACCAGATAACATTGCACAGGCAACAAAGAAAGTTAACTCTTTAAGGAATAAAATAAGAGATCTTGGAAGCGTAAATGTTGATTCTATTGAGGAATATAAAGAAATGTCAAAGAGATATGACTTTATGTGTGAGCAAAGATTAGACATTGAAAACACAATGGCAAAACTTAAAGATATAATCAGCGAAATGACTGGAATAATGAAAGAACAATTCACAAAGCAATTTGAAATAATAAACAAAGACTTTGGTGAGGTGTTTAAGGAATTATTCGGTGGAGGAAAAGCAAGTCTTGTTCTAGAAGATGAAAAGAATGTACTAGAATGCGGAATTGAGATAGTTGTACAACCACCAGGAAAGAAGCTTCAAAATATGACACTTTTATCAGGTGGAGAAAGAGCATTTACAGCAATAGCACTGCTTTTTGCAATGTTAAAGATAAATCCATCGCCATTCTGTGTATTAGACGAAATCGAAGCGGCACTTGACGATGTAAACGTATATAGATTTGCAGATTACTTAAAGAAATTCACAAAGGATACACAATTCCTAGTAATCACACATAGAAAAGGTACAATGGAAGCTGGAAACTCTGTATATGGTATTACGATGGAAGAAAGTGGAATTAGTAAGCTGCTTTCTATGAAGCTAAAATAAATTGAAAAATATTTGGACGATTTCGGCGTTAGACTGCACATCGAAAATCCTCAACGTGCACGAGCACGCCTCCGGTTTTCTCGTTTGTCTGCCTGGAACTCGCCTCAAATCTTTTCCAATTTAAGAGAATTTATCTAAAAAATTTAATATAAATTATTTGAAAAGGAGAAATTTAATATGAGAGAAGTAAAACCTTATACTTTATATAGACATTTTAAGGGAACAAAGGCATTAGTTATTACTACTGCAAAACATAGTGAGACAGGAGAAGATTTAGTTGTTTATTGTTGTATGGACAATAAAGGAAAAACAAATCACAAAGATGGTATTTATGCAAGACCATTAAGTATGTTTTTATCAGAAGTTGACCACGAAAAATATCCAGATGTAAAGCAAAAATATCGCTTTGAAGAAATAAAAGATGATGAAGAATAAATTATAGTATAAACCTCTTTAAGATTAGGAAAACTAGCTTTAAGGAGGTTTATTTTTATGGATGAGAAAAAAGAAAAAGGTGAAGATGCAACAAAGTATGGAGAATTTGTTTCTTCTTTTTTTGCATGGAAGACATTAGATAAACAAAGAGAAATTGCAAGGAAATTAGAGGATGTTACGAAAGAAAAATAAAAATGAATTGATGAAAGAAGCCTGCAAGTAAGACAAAAAGTTGCAATTAACATAAATGTATGATATAATTAATGCATAATGTAGTACATTGAAAATTTGAAAAAATCCAATTTCATTTTAAGGAGGAAATTGAAATGTTACCCATTACTGCGTATAAGAAAGAAATCGTTGATGCAGTATTGAATCATGATTTCACAATTATTTCTGCTGAAACTGGCTCAGGCAAATCTACTCAGGTTCCCCAGTACTTGGCGGAAATTTTTAGCCAAGTAGTAGTAACAGAACCCCGGATTATGGCGGCTAAGACATTAGCATATCGCGTCGCGGAAGAGATGGGAGTTACAGTTGGTCAAGAGGTTGGTTATAGATCCGCCTATGACAAATGTTCATCTCCTGATAGCAAAATCTTATTCTGCACAGATGGACTCCATCTCATTAGAACTATGTTTAGTGAAAACACCGAGCAAGAAAATGTTCTCGTTATTGACGAAGTACATGACTGGAATCTCAATATTGAGACTTTGATTGCATGGTGTAAATTCATGAAGGGGAAATGGAATACTAAAGTTGTCGCGATGAGCGCAACTATGGATACTGATGCAATTGCCAAATTTTTTGGCGAGGACGTAGCAGTACTCAGTATTCCGGGAACCCTTTATGATGTCAAAGTAGAAGAAAGACTAAAATATGAGCTAATTAGCACAATCAAGGAAAAAATCAGCGAGCATAAAAACATTCTTGTCTTTGTCGCAGGTAAAAAGGAAATAAGTAGCGTTATCTATGATTTATCAGATGAAAATGCTACAGTTCTCCCGCTACATGGCGAAATGGACTGGGATGACCAGAAAAAATGCTTTGGACATTATGCCAATTCAAAGGTGATTGTGGCAACTAATGTTGCTCAAACATCTTTGACTATACCTGATATCGACGTTGTTGTCGATACTGGTGAGGCGAGAATCTCCATTGCAGAAGATGGAATTCAAGGATTGTTCCTGAAGGATATTAGCAAAGCAGATATTTTTCAGCGTAAAGGTCGAGCTGGTAGAACAAAAGAAGGAGAATACTTTTTGTGTTCGGATACTTCTATTGAGTGGAGAGATGAATATTCTGTCCCTGAAATTCAAAGAAGCATTTTGGACCGAGTTGTCCTGCAACTGGCTGTTATCGGCCTGGACGCAGAAATTCTCGAGTTCTACCACCAGCCTGATGTCGAAGCAATCAGAAAGGCAAAGAAAGAACTGGAAAAACTTGGAGCCCTAGACTCTGATAATCAAGTTACAGAGATTGGCTATAAGATGGTTAAAATACCTGTATCAGTTCAGCTTGCTCGAATGATTATCGAAGCTGAAAAATATGGTGTAACCGAGCAGGTTATGACAATTGCTGCAATTATAGAAATGGGTGGTCTTCTTGGAAAAGATAGCAGTTATAGTCATTTCACAGCAGAAAAAAACAGTGACTTGCTTGCAGAACTTGATGTGTGGAACTCCATTATCCAAATGGGTTATATCGATTTCAAGGAACTCGGAATCAAGAAGAAGACTTTCTTCAAGATTAAAGAGCATCTTAAGAAACTGCGTGAAGTTCTGTACGGAATTGTTGAAATGAAAAGCAATGATGACAGACAAGCTGTCTTGAAATCCTGTTTGTCTGGTTTGGTTTCACATATTTACTACAAAGTTAATGGTATGGACTTCTATGGTGAAGATAGAACATATAGGAGACTGGACAAAAATAGCTGCATAAATAATTCTTTCTATTTTTCAGAAGGTTTTCTGGTTGGAATTCCGAAAACTATCGAATTTATAGGAAGATGGGAAGAGAAAGGACAAATGCAGTTGATTAGCTTTGCTAGTAAAGTGGATTTGCCAATGCTCTTGGAGCTTGCTCCTAATACTATTCAGAAGAAGACAAGTATTGAGTATTCTAGTAGTACAGATGCTGTGAAAGTAACGATAAAATCCTACTTTGCAGGTTGTTTGGTTGATTCTGAAAGTTATATTGACTATGAGAATCCTGAATACGATAGGCTTAAAGCTGAGTATGAAGAGGAACAGAGAAGATACGAAAGTAGGAGACTGTATAGTTTTATTCCAGAACCCAAGAAAACTGTTATTATCAGTGGAAAGGCTTTTGAAGTTGAAGAATATACAGAAAGACCTATAGTCTATCTTGACGAAAAAACTATCTTTACCGCTGAAGAAGACCAGATTTTCTTGGATGATGGAAGAAGAGTTTGGTTTTGTTATTCCTATGATTGCAAGAGAGAAAGTATCAAAGCATTGCGGAACGTAGTTGAGTTCAAAAGAATTCAGAAGCGTCGTGAAAATAAGAAGTACGAGTATTCTCAGCTTAAAGCTACGAGCCTTGAAGATGTCATTTCTCATAGCGATAAGCTTGGAGAAATTGAACTTGCAAGGCGAAATGGTGGAGAGTCTGTTCTCGTATACGGTTGCCTTTCCCTTGGAAAAAATAAAGTATCCTTCGATATTGTGAATGATGCAGAAACTGCAAATTCCAATACCACTGAGGCTCTGCAGTATTTATTCATGGAAGAAATGGCAAAAAAGTATGGCGAAACAAAGTTCAGCCATCAAAAAGGTAAGAAAAGAAAAAATCTTACCGACTCCGAAAAAGCTAAGAAATTGGAGTTTAACTCCCTTGTAAGGGAGATCCTACCGGGTCTTACTATTGATAATGTTGCTGAGAGTTTGGAATTCCTTGAGGAATACTATCAGGACTTAATGAAGTAAGTCGGTAAAAAACAAAAAGCTACTAACAATTGTTGGTAGCTTTTTTGGGTTTTAAGAGGTCAATATGGATTGACATCTTATTGCACAAAAACGGTGTGTATTAGTGTTTTGTCGAAAAAAGTCGAGAAATAGTGCTTGACAATCATTATATTCTGTTGTATAAATAAGATGATGTTTGAACATCATTTTATTTTTTTTTATTAAAATTACAACTTAGTATAGACATAAACAATCTTTAGGGTTTCACCTAAAATAAATCAAAAAAATATTTACAAATGTACAAAAATCATAGTATGAAAACATTGACTTTTGATAGCATTTAAGTTATAATTAAAGGAGAAATTAATATTGTACGAAATTGAATTTTATAAGGATGAAAATGGAAAAAACGAAATAAAAGAATATCTTAAGTTTTTAAAGGATAGTAATAGTAAAGATAATAATATAAAATATAATAAAATTAAAATGTATATTGAATTATTATCCCAATACGGATTAAAACTTGGAGAACCATATATTAAAAAAATTGATAAAGAGATATGGGAACTACGACCAATAAGAGATAGAATATTGTTTGCGAGTATGTATAATAATAAATTTATATTGTTAAGTTATTTTATGAAACAAACTCAAAAAACGCCAAGAAAAGAAATAAAAAAAGCTAAAAATTTATTGGAAAATTATAAGAAAAGGAGTGAGTAGTTATGAGTAAATTTGATACCTGGGAAGATGTGAAAAAGGAATTAAATATTTCTTTTGAAGATGATGATGAATTAAGACTTGAAATGGAAATTATAGAAGCAACTATCGAGGCTAGAAAAAAAGCGAATATGACTCAAAGAGAATTAAGTGAAAAGTCTGGGATAAAACAACCATCTATTGCAAAAATAGAGAAAATGAAACACTTACCACAGACAACAACTTTACTTAAACTTTTACGCCCATTAGGATATACACTAAAAGTTGTACCATTGAAGAAGAAATAGAAATTTCTAAATTTGAAAAATAGATATATTATTCAGACGTTGACAGTATTGGACTCGTAGTGTATAATAAAAATGTAATTTCATTATCTTGCAAGTTGCAAGCAAATATAGTAACTGTAAACAATAATTATTGAGACAGGAGGATGCAAATTATGGAATTTCTTACAAACTCTGAAAGAAGGATTCGAAACGCTAAAAGCTTGAAAGAAACTGGTGTGTTTCCAGACGAAAGTAAAATTGATGCAAGCACAACCTGTTTCGCAGGAAAATGTTATTTAAGCACCGAAGATGTAAGAAAGTCATTTAAAAATGCAGCTAAAAAACAGTTGTCAGGCAAACAAGGCTAAAATTCTTTTAAAGCTTTAATACAAGCTCTGAGAATTGCAATGTCAAAAATTTCATAATAAAAAACATACAAAAAATGCGTTTAGTAGATTTGTATGTTTTTTTGTACAAAAATAATAAGTTTTGTCGTAAGTATTGCAATTGCTTATAAATTTGGTATAATAGTTTAGAAATAAAAAGGAGATTGATTTTATGACATATAAATTCACTGGTGGTGCAAAAAATGCTATAGAATATGCAAATGAAGTGACATTAAAACTTGGTCACGAGTATATTGGAACAGAGCATATTCTATATGGACTTGCAAAAGAAAGCTCGGGAATTGCAAGCAAAGTTTTAGAAGGACAAAATGTCACAGCGGATGCAATTTATGCACAGATAGAAGATATTATAGGACCTCGGAAAATTAAAATCTAGAAAGATTTTAGGTTTTACCCCTAGAACTAAAAGAATCTTAGAGAATGCATCAAATGAAGCAAAAAAATTAAATTCAGATTTTATTGGAACAGAGCATATATTAATCGGAATTCTTAAAGAAGGAGATAGTGTTGCAGTAAGAGTTTTGATAAATTTAAATGTTGATATAAAGGCCATCTATGAAGATATTCTAAAAGTAATAAGCGAAAATGTATCAGAAGAAAATAAAATAAAAAACAAGACAGATAAAAAAGAAACAAGCTTTTCAAATACGCCTACACTTAATCAATTTGGAATAGATTTAACAAAAAAAGCAAAAGACGGACAACTTGATCCAATAATTGGAAGAAAAGAGGAAATAGATAGAGTAATCCAAATTTTAACGAGAAGAACAAAAAATAATCCTTGCTTAATTGGAGAACCGGGCGTTGGAAAAACAGCTATAGCAGAAGGCCTAGCTTCAAAGATTGCAGTTGGAGAAGTTCCACAAATGCTTAGAAATAAAAGGATAGTAAACTTAGATATTTCAAGTATGGTAGCAGGTTCAAAATATAGAGGCGATTTTGAGGAAAGAGTAAAAAAATGCTTAAATGAAGTAAAGAAAACAGGAGATGTGATACTTTTCATTGATGAGATACACACGATAGTTGGTGCAGGCTCTGCAGAAGGTGCAATAGATGCAGCAAATATCTTAAAGCCAATACTTGCAAGAGGAGAAATTAGCATAATTGGTGCAACAACAATCGATGAGTATAGAAAATACATCGAAAAAGATGCGGCATTAGAGAGAAGGTTTAGTCCAGTTACGATAGAAGAACCAAGTATTCAAGATACAATATTAATGCTTCAAGGAATAAGAGATAAGTATGAGGCACATCATAATGTAAAAATCACAGATGAAGCTATAAGTGCTGCGGTAAGCCTTTCAGTAAGATATATTTCGGATAGATTCTTGCCAGATAAGGCAATAGATGTAATAGATGAAGCGGCATCAAATGCAAGAATGATAAAATATACAAGACCAGAAAAATTAAAGAAATTAGAGCAGGAATTAGAAGAGATTTCAAAAGAAAAAGAGGAAGCAATTTTTGCACAAGAATTTGAAAAAGCAGCAGAGCTAAGGGATAAAGAACAAAAGCAAAAGGCAAAATTAGAGAAAGAAAAAGAAAAATGGAATGACGAAAATGCAAAAGCAGTAACTGTAATAACAGAAGACAATATTGCGGAAGTAATCGCAAAGTGGACAAATATTCCTGTTAAGAAAATAAGCCAAGATGAAAATGAAAAGCTAAAAAATTTGGAAAATGAACTTCATAAAAGAGTTGTTGGACAAGAACAAGCAATAGAAGCAGTGGCAAAATCTATAAGAAGAGGAAGAGCAGGAGTAAAAGACCCAAACAGACCAATCGGCTCATTTCTATTTTTAGGTCCAACAGGAGTTGGAAAAACAGAAACATCAAAAGCTTTAGCAGAGGTACTATTTGGAACAGAAGATGCAATAATTAGAGTTGATATGTCAGAATATATGGAATCCCATTCAACTTCAAAATTAATAGGTTCACCTCCAGGATATGTAGGATATGAAGAAGGTGGATACTTAACAAAAAAGGTAAAGCAAAAACCATATTCAATAGTGCTTTTTGACGAAATTGAAAAGGCACATGCAGATGTAATGAATATGCTTCTTCAAATATTAGAAGACGGAAGACTTACAGATAGCACTGGAAGAGTAGTAAATTTCAAAAATACAGTAATCATCATGACTTCAAATGTTGGAGCAAAATTAATAACCGAAAGCAAAAAACTTGGATTTTCTGGGATAGGAGAAGAAGACAAGAAAAAGGCAGACTATGAAAATACAAAAAAAGATGTTATGCAAGAGCTAAAAAGAGAATTTAGACCAGAGTTTATAAATCGTATTGATGAAATAATAGTATTCCATAAATTAGAAGACGAGGACATAGAAAAAATTGTTGATTTGATGCTAAAGAACTTACAAGAAAGATTAGAAAAGCAAAGTATTTTGTTTGACGTAGACGAGAGTGTAAAGAAGTATATTATAAAACAGGGAACTGACAAGAACTATGGAGCGAGACCATTAAGAAGAGCGATACAAAATATTGTAGAAGATAGTGTAACAGATGCAATTTTAGATGGTACATTGATTCATAATGTTAAAAAGACCATGTTTGAAGAAGAAGGGAAGATTGTGTTCAAATAAAAAATACTATAAATTTCCGCCAAATCTTGTTGGGATAGGACATTTTTTTCGCATATTCGGAAGAAAAGTACTACCCCTGCGTTTGGCTAGATATATGATTTTTTGATGGTGAATAATATGCACAATCTGAACCAAGAGTAAGAGGTTTAGCGTAAATGTTTTCAAAAGAACATTTTCCATCTTTTTGATATATACAGTTTGCAGAGCAATTTATATTGGTCATAAGAACCCCCTTACTTAAGTTAGTATTACGTAAAGTTTGAGAAATATTCATAAAATTTCACAAAAAAGCTTGCTATTTTTATTGATTTATGTTATACTAACAAATAGTCAGTCTAATAATCGAAAATTGGAGGTGCAGTTTAAAATGGCAAAATGTGCAATTTGTGAAAAATCTATAAGCCACGGAAATAAGTTAAGTATAGCTCGTTCTCACATCAGTAAGAGAAGTGCAAGAACTTGGAAACCAAATTTACAAAGCGTAAAAGTTATGGAGAATGGTCAAACAAAGAGAATTAAGGTTTGTACACAATGTCTTCGTTCTGGCAAAGTAGAAAGAGTTTAATTTGAAAAATAATTGCGTTTTGGCGTCGTTGTTCTTCAAAAGAAAATCCTCGACGTACACCAAGTACGCCTCCGGTATTTCTTTCTAGAACGCCTAGCCAAAAGCACAATTCTTTTCCAAATTAGGTTATAGAATTTTAGAAAAGAAATATATAAAAAACAAGAGTAGAAGGGGATTCTACTCTTTTTCCATACATGAATATATGTATCAATCTTTGATGCCAAAGATTAGTTTTACAAATCCACGTAAAAATTTTGGAACTTTTTTTACAACAATTGTCATAACTACTCACATTCCTTTCTTACATAAATACAAATTTGGAAAAGAATTGAGGCAATTTCTAGGCAAACAAGCGAGAAATTCGGAAATGTACTGGTGTACATTGAGAAATTTCGATGCGATGTCTAACGCCGAAATTGTCCAAAGATTTTTCAACTCTAACATGATAACCATATCAGACCTACTATAATAACAACCACACCGATGATAAACATCCAACCACATATAGGAAGTAATAATACGAAAAGAATTCCAAGTCCAAAGCCCACCATACATACAGCGAATGTTTTCTTCAGAAATCTAAACATAATACGTTACCTCCTATAACAACATTATATTAACTAAACATAAATAATGTGCATAAATCATAAATGCCAGCAAAATGATTACAATTAAAATAGTTTTTATTTGATATATATTTTCATCAAGATCTATCGGAATAGTTGTTAGACTATGAGTAGCGGAGCAAAGTGTGCTCCATAAAAATCAAAAAATAATTAAAAAAAGGAAATAAAATTATGAAGAAAGATTCGAAACAAATAGTGAAATTATTAAGAGAAAGATATCCTGATGCAACTTGCAGTTTGGATTTTACGACACCATTTGAAATGGTTGTTGCAGTCATGCTTTCTGCACAGTGTACAGATGAAAGAGTAAACAAAACAACACCAAGTATATTTGCAAAATACAATAAACCAGAAGATTTTGCAAATATGGATATTAAAGAGCTAGAAGAACTTATCCATCCTTGTGGATTTTATAAAAATAAGGCAAAAAACTTAAAAGCATGCGCTAAAATGTTATGTGATAAGTACGATGGAGAGGTTCCACAAACAATGGAAGAACTTGTAACTCTTCCAGGAGTTGGAAGAAAAAGTGCAAATGTAATTATGCTTGAGGCATTTGGAAATCCACAAGGAATTGCTGTAGATACACATTGTAAAAGAATAGCAAATAAAATGGGATTAAGCAAGGAAAAAGAGCCAGAAAAAATAGAGCAAGACTTGATAAAGTTTTTTGATAAGGAAGACTACAAGGATGTAAACCATTTACTTGTATGGCATGGAAGAAATATATGTGATGCTAGAAAGCCAAAGTGCGAAGAATGCCCTGTAAAAGAAATGTGTGACGAATATACAAAGATTTAAAGAAAAAGATGCAAATATATAAATAATAAACGAAATTTTGAATTGCAGTGAAATACTTTTTTTAAGCAATTTATAAACCGCTCGGGAGCAAAGCGAACGTTAGAGGAGTGTATGAAATTGATAAAAAGATTAGTATTTGTACATTATTGAACAATATCAAAATGAAGAGTTTTATTTATATATTTGCATTTTTAATTGAAAATTATAAAAAATATTGAAAAATAATACGATTTATATTAATATATAGATGAACAATATGTGACCAGATGAGTTTATAAAATAAGAATAAATATGATATAAAAAGTTACAAGAATAGAGGTATAATATGGAAAAAGTTCACTTATCAAAATCAACATATTGCAGAGCAAAACAATGTAAGAAAATGTTTTGGATGGATAAATATAAGCCGGAAGAAAAAACTATAGTTGATAAAGAAAGAGTTTTTAAAAATGGAAATGCTGTTGGAGAACTTGCAAAAGGGTTGTTTGGTGACTATGTAAATATAGAGTTTAATATGGATTTATCTAAAATGATAGCAGAAACTGAGCTTGCAATGGAGCATAAACCAAATGTTATAGCTGAGGCTTCATTTGACTTTGATAACAATTTTTGCAGCGTAGATGTTTTAAAAAACGACTTGGATGGTGTGGAGATTTATGAGGTTAAAAGCTCGACACATTTAAAGGATGTTTTCGTAGATGATGCCTCATACCAGTATTACATACTATCAAATTTGGGATTTAAAGTAAAAAAGGTTTGTGTTGTACATTTAAATAATGAATATATAAGACATGGCGAACTTGAACTAGATAAACTGTTTGTTTTCGAGGATATAACTGAAATTGCAATAGAAAAACAAGCAGAAATAAAAGAATTAGTTACAAGTTTAAATGAATATATGAAAAAATACGACGCTGAGAATGAGCCAGAACAAGATATAGGAATGCAATGCTCTGCTCCTTATGAATGCGAATATTGGGAATATTGTACTAGAAATCTGCCAAAACCAAATGTATTTGATATACACGGTGGAATGCATAAAGATAAGAAGTTCGAAAAATATTATGAAGAAAAAATAGCTTTCGAAGATTTGCAATATGAAGATTTAAATGAAAAATATTTGGAGCAGATTGATTTTGAGCTAAATAATAAAGAGGCTAAGATTGAAGTAGAGCCTATAAAAGAACTCATGGAATCACTGAAATATCCATTGTACTTTATTGATTTTGAAACATTTCAGCCACCAATTCCAGAATATGAAGGAACTTGGCCATATCAGCAAATTCCTTTCCAATATTCATTACATATTGTAAGAAAAGACGATGAAAAAATTGAACATAGAGAATTTCTTGCTGAAACTGATGACAATGATTTTATTAGGCATTTTGCTGAAAGCATGATACGAGATATACCAGATAATGGAAGTGTAATTGTATATAACCAAAGTTTTGAGCATACAAGAATAAATGAACTTGCAAGGATGTTTCCTAACTTAGAAAATGAACTCACGAGAATAAATAATAACATGGTGGATTTTATGATACCATTTAGTAAGAGGCAATATTATACAAAAGAAATGCATGGCTCTGCATCAATAAAAAAGGTATTACCAGCACTTTATCCTGATGATCCAGAATTAGATTATCATAATCTTTCAGTTGTCCATAATGGAGAGGAAGCATCGAATACATTTCTTAGCTTGAGAGAAATTCCAAAAGACGAACAAAAAGAAATAAGAGAAGGACTATTAAAATATTGCGAGCTTGATACTCTGGCAATGGTTAAAATTTGGGAAAGATTTAAAGAAGTAATAGGAGGAAAAATATAATGAGTAAAAAAGAAGAGTATGAAAAAATGGTAGAAATATCTGACGAGATTATAAATTTATATAGAACCAATGTTAAGGAAAAGAATAAATACAGAAAAGAGAAAGGAAAAGAGGAAATTCCAATAAACACATGGGATTATCCTCCAGTTGCAAATTTTTCAGAGAAGGATTTTGTAATAAATCTAATGGGAATAAATCCAAGTGTAGATGCAGAAAACGTAGATAAATGTAAGCAGAAAGTAGAAAACAACAAATTAAATCTATATTTTGTATATAATAAAAATCGGATTACAAGATTATACAGATATAGACATAGATAAATATGTGTGTGATAATGCAACATATGTCAAAGGACAATATAATTTTTGGAATAAAGAGGAATATCAAATATTTGAAAAGCCAGTTAATATGCATTGGCAAAAATATGACATAGATTTTTTGGAAGAATTTTATGGTGAAAAGAAGGGCGAGGATTATTACAAAATAATTGAGAAAATAAAAGCGTTTTATAAGAGTAATAAGCAAGAATTTGAAGGAAATAAATATTTTGTATTCACCGATTTGTGTTATATTTCAAATAGAAAACAAGATGATGTGGAGAAAGATTTGGATAACAAAATATACAATCAAATTAATAATCTATTCTATAAGCAATTAGAATACTATAAGTCAAATATAACAGTAGTTGCGAATTCTAAGGCATCAAATATTGTATTAGAAAAAATCATAAAAACAGGTAAAGAAAATTGGAAAAGGGTTGTTTTAGAAGGAGATATAGGATATGAGAAATACTCAAACATATACAAACTAAATGGAAAAGAAAGTTATGTTTATTTAACTGCTAGATATTTTGACAGACAAGCTATTTCACTAAGAAGAAATTTTGCAAAAGAGATTAAAAAATTAATGGATGGAAAAATAGCAAAGATTGAAGATATTTAAATAGGAGTATAATAAAAATTGCCAGCAGATTAGAATACAATAGATAAAACAAATGCAAGATACTATATTGTGGAATTTGGGAAATAAAGGAGAAAAAATAAATGGATTTGTATGAGAAAAATGGAAATATTTTATATATCTTAAATGTATTAAAAAAATACAGTAATGAAGACCATAAGCTATCAATATCCAAACTTAGAGAGTTAATAAATGAAGAATATGGAGAAGACATTGACCCAAGAACTATAAGAAGAAATATTAATCTTTTAATAGAAAAATTTGGATATGACATTAGTACATATAATGATAACAAAATAGGATATTATATAACCAATAATCCAGAAACTGATTTTGAACCTGGAGAAATTAGAGCAATAATTGATACTTTTAGCTATTCGACATTCATAGAAGAAAGAATTACAAAAGGAATAATTAAGAAGTGTAAGAATTTACAAAATATATATGAAAATGAAAAAATAAAGAATTATAAAGTATATTCTCCAAAAGGAAAGACAAGCAATATAGAAGTAATAAAAAATATTGAAGATATTTCAAATAGTATAATGAATAAGACTAAAATAAAATTTGAATATTGGAAATACTGTATTGCAGGAGATAAAATACAAAAGAAAATTGTAAGTACTCCAACAGTTTCGCCTTATGCTATTTTATATGATAAACAACAATTCTATTTACTTGGTATAAAGGAAGGAAACGAAGAATTTTTCCATTATAGATTAGACAGAATAAAGAATTTAGAAGAGTTAAACAAAAGAATTCGTATTAAGAAATCTGAAAAAGAAATAGAAGAATATGTAAATACATCTGTGGAGGTATTTAGTGGAGATGAGATAGAAATTGAAGCGGAATGTGATGAATACTTACTTGGTGAAATAATAGAAAAATTTGGAAAGAAGGCAGACATAAGACCAATAAATGAAACAACAGTTAAAATGAAGCTAAAAGCAAATCCACTAGGCTTTAAGCTTTGGGCAATGAGAAATCTTGATATGGTCAAAATAAAGAAACCAGAAAGTCTTGTTAATGAGATAAAACAAATGATAGAAAAAGCAAGAGAAAAATACAAATAATTATAGCTACATAATATAACAGTACAATATATGACCATAAGCGTTGAACATATACTCTGTAACCAGTATAATTTAGATATACTGGTTACAGATTTTTTTATTAAAGGAGAGTAAAATTATGGATTATTTTATTTCAAGTTGCAAGAGGACAAAATTTACAAGAAAATGATTTAGAAATTAATTTAGTATATATAGTAAAATAGGAGGAATTTTTATGTTAAAAGAATATGCATTGGACACAGAAGATGAAAAAATAATTGATGAACTAGATAATTTATGTGGAGTCGTACATAACAAAGAGGTTTTAAAAAACATGATTATGTATGCAAAATTAAGGGAAAAGGGAGAAATTGATTTTGGAAATTATAACATAATACTTAGAAATGAAACTAAATATAATTTGGAAAATGATTTGCTTGAGATATGCGGTAAGCTATTTTTAAAAAACAAATTGATTCCAAATGATAGAATATGTTATTTGGATAAAATTATAAATAATCGAAAAGAAAGTGCCTTGGACAAGATATCAGGAATTGATGATGGTATAATTGTTTTAAATGAACGAAAACTTAGAATGGATTATATAAATGAAATTGATAATATATCAAGAATAACAAAAATATTTAAAGATAGGATTTTTGTGTTTGAAGATACTGACTATTGCGAAGGTAGTGCAGATGCTGAGATTGGAGAGCTTGCAAGTTGGAAAATGACTATAGAAAAAATATCAACAGAAGATAAGGTGGTATATTTTAGAACAATGCTTGAAAAAAATGATTTAGAGTATAAAAAGCAAGATTTGAGAGATTTTGCTGATAAGCCATTTTGGAAATTAAAAAACGATGTAATGCAACTTATTGTGGAATGTAAAAGCAAGGGAATTAATTCTATTAATAAAGAGATGTTAAAGAAGAAGGATGAGAAGAGTAAGTCAAAGGCTTCAAGTCGTAGGCAATATAAAAATGATAAAATAAAGAGTAATGCGAAAGAGGAATTGGACAAATTAATTGGGCTTCATGATATAAAGGAACAAGTTCAAAGAATATTAAATTATATAAAACTTAATAAAGAGCGTGGAAAATTGCCAACACTACATATGTGCTTTACAGGCAATCCTGGGACCGGAAAAACAAGCGTGGCAAGAATAATAGGAAAACTCTTTGAGGAGGAAAACATATTACCAGGAGCTGGTGAATTTGTAGAAATACATGGAAGAGATTTGGTAGATCAATATGTTGGATGGACTGCGGTGAAGGTTCATGATACCATAGAAAAAGCTATGGGAGGAGTGCTTTTTATAGACGAAGCATATAGTCTGATTTCGGAAAGAAGAGGAAGCTTTGAAGATGAAGCAATAGCAACACTTATAAAAGAAATGGAAGACCATAGAAATGAGATTTGTATAATACTTGCAGGATATACAAATGAAATGAAGGAGCTAATAAAACAAAATCCTGGATTTGAAAGTAGAATACAATTTACAATAGATTTTCCAGATTATAGCAAAGATGAATTATATGATATTTTTGAGGGGTTATGTAAGAGTGAAAATTACAAGCTATCAAAGGGGTGTAAAGAGGTTTTGATGACTAACTTCACAAAGGCATTGAGGAAAGACGATTTTGGAAACGGCAGATATGCAAGAAACCTATTTGAAAAAATAAAATTTGAACAGGCAGATAGAGTGATTAGGACGAACAGTAAGAGCATTAATAATATAATCATAAGTGATGTGAATAACGTAATCAATGGATTGAACAATGATATTGAAGAAAAGAGAAAAAGAATTGGTTTTTAGAAGAAGGCAGGAAGGGTATTGAATTATTTTGAAATTTATAATATTATAGATGTGTAATTATATTGATGGGAATGTATAAAACTAGGGGACATTTACCAAATTACTTAGTTTGGAAAGTGCTCTATTATAACTAAATAGCAAATAGAATTTGGAGGAAACATGAGTATTGAAACTGAGATTTTTAAAAGATGCAGTCTAAACAAGAATAAATTGTTAAAATGAATTCAGTAGAAAAATGGTGAGGGATATGAATAATATAAGATTTTTGTATAAAGAAGAAATAAGAAGCTTTTTAAAGAAAGATTCAAATTCAATTATTGGTTCTATGGTTGCAAATTCTCATGGAAATTTAATGACGACAACCAGAGAATCTTGGGAAGCTGAAATATCAATAATGAAATCGACTATAGAATTAATAAATAATCAAAATGGTCAAATAGTATTTGAATATGATATTCCTAGATTAAGTAAAAGAATTGATGTGGTTTTATTAATAAAAGGTATTGTTTTTTGTCTTGAATTTAAAGTTGGAGAATCTATTATTCATGAAGAAGATATAGATCAAGTCTTAGATTATGCACTTGATTTAAGAAATTTTCATAAATTAAGTCAAGAAAAAATAATAGTTCCGATATTAATTCCTACTAATTATAAATCTAAAACTACAAATATTATAATATCATCGTATGATGATAGAATAATCAATCCAATGATTTGTGGTGCTAATAGCATTGCTGAACTTATTAATAGTATTTTGAAAAAATTTCCAAATGAAAAAGAGATCGATGATAATTGGGTGATTAGTCCATATTCTCCAACACCTACTATTATTGAAGCTGCTAAAGCATTATATAATAATCATTCAGTTGAAAATATAACTAGACATGAAGCAGATAAAGTTTCTACGGACAAAACAATTGATTATATTTTAAGAGTAATACAAGATAGTAAGAAAAATAAAAAGAAAAGTATATGTTTTGTAACAGGCGTTCCAGGAGCAGGAAAAACATTAGTGGGTTTAGATGTTGCAATAAAACAAACATATCAAGGAAATGATGAACCGGTAGATGATGAAACTGCGGTTTATTTATCGGGCAATGGGCCATTAGTTGCCGTTTTAAAAGAAGCATTAGCGCAAGACAACTATAAAAGATGTAAGGAAGCTGGAAAAGATAAAAAACTAACGGATTCACGTCGTGAAGTTGCTAAATCTATTCAAATGATTCATAATTACAGAGATACAATGCTTAATAAAATTAAAAATCCGGTAGAAAATGGAACTTTAGAAATAGATCCAAAAAAAGCGATAAAAGTTGATGAAAGTGGATATGCTGAAGTGGAACATGTTGCTATATTTGATGAAGCACAACGTTCATGGACACATAAAAGACTTGCTGATTATTTAAAAAGAGGTGGAACATACGGAAACAAATTAAAAGTACCTAATTTTCCTATGTCAGAAGCCGCATTCCTTATTTGGTCACTTGATCAAAGAGAAGACTGGGCAACTATTGTATGTCTTGTAGGTGGTGGACAAGAAATAAATACAGGAGAAGCCGGAATCACAGAATGGTTGAGAGCATTAAATAATTATTTTTCAAATTGGAATGTGTTTATTTCTCCAAAACTAGTAGATAAAGAATACGCAGATGGAAATGTAAATGAGATTCTAAAAGATAACAAGAATGTAACTTATTCAGATTGCTTACATTTAGGAGTTTCATTAAGATCATTTAGAGCTGAAAAATTATCTAAATTTGTTAATGAATTATTAAACTTTGATGCTAATGCTCGTAATACATACATTGAAATTAAAAATAAATATCCAATATATTTAACACGTGATTTGGAAAAAGCTAGAAAATGGTTACATGGAAAAGTTAGAGGAACAGAAAGAACAGGAGTACTTATAACAAAAGAATCAGCTAGGTTTAAACCTTTGGGCATACATGCGTTGCAAAGTGGTGATGAAAATGCGATACATTGGTTTTTAGATGATAAACAAAATGTTAATTCTTCTAACTATTTAGAAGATGCAGCAACTGAAATACAAGTTCAAGGATTAGAACTAGATTATACTTGTATTTTATGGGATGCTGATATGAGATACGATAATGGTAAATGGAAATACTATAGTTTTAATTCTAAAAATTCAAAGTGGAATGAACAAAAGGGAGAGACTGAAAATAATCAAGATAAAATAAAGTATATGTTAAACGCATATAGAGTATTATTAACAAGAGCGCGTTCTGGAATGATAATATGTGTTCCATATGGAAACAATAATATCACAACAACAGGTTATCCAGAAGATAAAACACGTTTACCAGAGTTTTATAATGGTACATATGAATATTTTAAAAGCTTAGGAATAGAAGAAATATAAGAAGATGAAATTCAAGAATATGCTATTATAAAGGAAATTAAAGAAGAGTTGGATATGGATATTAAATATAATTCTTACTTTGATAAAAAAGCATATAAATATCCGGATAAGACTATTAGATTGGTTTACATTAAACTGCAAATGGTAGGAAAAAGATACAAAGTTTTAGAACTTGAGAAAGTAGAATGGATTAGTAAAGACGAATTTAATAATTATAGTTTTGCTCTAGCTAATCAAATTTTTTAAAAAAATAAATAACTTTTGATGGATATGGTAACTCATAATCCGAAGGTGCAACAATCATTCCCACCATTCATCAAATATAGTTGAAAATATATATCTTTTATTATATAATAACGTCAAAAGAAATAAAAAACTCGAAAGCATACAAGATAAGGAGTAATAGACGAATGGATTTATGTATTAGTGATGAATTATTTAAGAGTATAGAAGAGATATATAAAACTTTACCTAAAAAAGAAAAAACATTTTTAGAGATATCAGGGTATCCACACTATGAAAACGTATGTAGTAATATTTTAGCATTTTATATTAATCCGAATGAAGTTCACGAGTTAAATAATATTGTGCTAGAAGCTATTATAGATTTATCTAAAGAAAAAGATGAAAAAGCTAATTTGGATATATCATTAGATAATATAAGAGTTTATAGGGAATATGTAACGGAAAAAGGAAATAGAATAGACATTGTTATACAAAATGAAGAAATAGCAATAGGAATAGAAAATAAAATAATGGCAACAGTATACAATGATTTAATAGATTATTCGAAGACAATTGAACAATTGAATACAAATAAATTAATGATTCTATTATCATTGCACGATGAAAATGATGTTGCGACTAAAAACGGATTTATTAATATTACATATAGTGAATTATTTAAAAAAATAAGAAATAAATTAGATAGCTATTCATTTCTTGACAATAAATGGTATATATATCTACTAGATTTTATGAAAAATTTGGAAGAATACGAGGAAGAAAAAAATATGGAAACGGAATTGAATGAATGGATAAAGGAACATAAAAATGATATTGATAAATTTAATGAAATAATGAATATCGCAAAGAAAAATATTTCAAAAAAAATTGAAAATTATTCAATTGTAATTGAAAACAGAATTAAAGATGAAAAAAATGTAAAAATCTGGAATAGTGAGAATCCTGAAGCAACAGCATATATTACTTTAAACTTAGGGTGTAATATCGATGCAAATTTAACAGCATTTGGTTGGAAAATTGGAGTGTTTATCTGGAAAAAGACAAATCAAACAACTATAAAACAAATACTAAGTAAAAATGGATTTAATATTGTTGAAGAAGAAAATAATCATTTATGGTTGTATAAATTTGATTATGATTATGAATTAGAAAAGATTGCTGACATATATTTAAAAGTTTTGAAAGTTTTTGAGAAGGGCTAAGCTTATGAAACAAAAAAAATATAATTATGAGCAAGATAAAAAAATAACTGATTTACTGATTAATGTATTTACATTTGTAGCACTAAGCTGCATATTTGGATATGCAGGGTATTCTTTTTGTATAGACAATGATTATGATCCGCAAAAGGGAATGATTTTTGGTGCACTATATTCAATTGGAATAGCTGTGATTAGGGAGTTTGACTTAGGAGGAGCCTTTACATACATTGTTTATACAATAGTATATTTTCTTCTTGTTGAAAAAATTCCAGCTCTTGTGGGGATAATTGTTTATTTCGCAATCATTGTTGGATTTTTTGGTTATTATATATATATTAAAACAAATAAAAATGAAGACAATAATGCGAAAGAAGTAAAAAAAGAAAAAGCTTATAATATAACATCACCAGTAAAAATAAAAACAAATTATAATAAGACCTCACCAGCTACAAAGACAGTCTTCTTAAATGAAGAAGACAATTATGAGGAATCAATTGATATTGATTCGCAAGAAGAATATCATTGTGAAAGATGTGATAGAATAATTTCTGAAGAAGAATACATTGACAACTGTGGATTATGTGAGGATTGTGATGCAGAGGTGTATTTTGGTGAAAGATATGACGGAGATGATTACGACCTATATAGATAGGAGAATAATACAATCTCATCCAACAAATTCTGTTGAAAATGTACATGTTTTATTATATAATAACATCAGAATAAATTATTGGAGGTTTTTTTTATGAGTGATGATGTAAAGAAAATAGAAGAATTAGAAGGCTTCAAGAATATGAGAATAGTTGATAATTTTTATCAAACGTCAAGTTTTTTTCCAATGCCAACAATAGAAATTTCAACAGTAGATGAAAACGGATTTACAAATGTTGGCTCATATTCATTGTGCTTTCCATACTATATAGCAGGAAAAGGATATTATGCAATGGTATTAGAATGTAGAAACAGTTCTAATACATGTAAGAATTTATTAAAAACTGGAAAATGTGCATTGAATTTTATTACACATGAGAGAAAATACTTTAAAGAAGCAGTAAGATTAGGATTTCCTGGAGAAACACCTGAAGAAAAAATGAAAGATTGTATTTATACTTTGGTTGATGGAAAAAGAGCAAGAGAAAATCCAAATGAAAAATTTCCTAAAATTATAAAGGAAGCATATCAAGTTTTTGAATGTACATGGGTAAAGGAATTGGATAATGCAGAAAATGACACAATTCAAGAGGAATATAAAGGACCATACCATAATTTCAATGGTATCACAAGCGAATTCGGAGCACATTTTATTTTAAAGATTGACAACATCCTTATGAAAGACAAATACTATGACACTATAATCAATGGAGTTACAAGCTATGGATTTCCAAATATACCAGTTGATTATGGATATAGAGACAGTAAAAACTTTTGGTATACAAAGTTTAGAAGACCTATTTCTATGCCTATTCCAAAAAATAAAGGCGTAGGACTTGATTCTGTTAAATATGCAGCTGGAAGAATAGATCCAGATGTCAAATTCACAGATGAAGCATGCCAAATGCTTGTAAAAGTTCCAAGAGTATTTTTAAATATGGTTCTTAAAGGCTGTGTAGAGTGGGCAAAAGAAAACAATGTTACTCTAATTACTGAAAAAGAAATGCAAATAATAAACGACAAAAGAAGTAAAGAAAAGAACGGAAAATAATTTATTTAGAATTAAAAGACAAAAAAGTAAAAAGATGATTTTTTTGTGAAAATAAATAACATTAGATGGGGATAAAATAATGAAGGAAAATGAAATTATAATAATTACAGCAGCATTAAATTTAATAGTTGCATCTATAAAACTTATATCTGGAATCATGTTTTCATTTTCAACACTAATTTCAGATTCAATCCAATCATTTATAGATTTTGTTACAGACATTCTTAGTCTTATAACAAATAAAATAGGAAAAAGAAGAGCAAATAAAATATATCCATTTGGATATGGACAAGTATATTATCTTGCAAATCTTTTAACAGGAGCTTTGCTATTTTTAATTGGAATATTTATATTATACCAATTTTTCTTTTTCAAAGTGGAGTTTACACCTAATATAAAAATAGTTTGGATACTTTTAATCGCAATGTTATTAAAAATAACTGTGGTTAAATTATTACAACACTATGGAGCAAAGTTAAAAAGTGAAATGATGATAGAAGCATCAAAGGAGTCACATGCGGATTTTATATCTACATGTGTGGTTCTAGTTGTTTTTATACTTACATTTTTTGAAAAATACATTCCTAGTTTCATAAATGTAGATAAAATTGGAAGCTTAGGAATGGCAATATATGTTTTTTATATATCAATAAAGATGATAATATCAAATATAAGAGGACTGTTAGCAAATGATATAGAAAATACAGAGATAAAAAAGGAAATTGAAGAGAAGCTAAAAAGTTTTGAAAAGTTGGAATTTGAAAAAGTAAAAGTAATAAAGATGTCAACATACTATAGTGTATTTTTACAAGTAAAAGTCGATGAAAATGTTACAATAAAAGAATATATAGCTCTTGAGAAAACAATAAAAAATAAGCTAAAATCTTCAAATAAATTAATTAGATTTATTGATATAGAACCTGTGTAGAAAGGAGGAAGAATATGAATAGCCATGAAGAAAGAGCAAGAGAATTAAAAATGCAAGGCAACAATTGCTCGACTTCATTGCACAACGCATTTTCAGAAGATACCAAATTAAGTAAAGATTTCCCAGCACCAAGAAGTATAGAAGGAAAATGTGGTGCATTATTAACCGCAAAGAAAATTTTACAAGAAACAGGACATGCTGATAAAATAGAAGAATTCGAAAAAGAATTTGTAAAAAGATTTGGATATGCGACTTGCAAAGATTTAATGACACATGAGCGTAGATGTAATGATTATGTTGGAGAATCAGCAAAGATAATTGACGAGATATTAAAATAGTATAATGATTTACCTATTAATTATTTCAAAAATTGATGACAAATTTGCCAAAATATGATATATTAAAAATATAAGGAGAAATGAATATGAATAAGAAAAAAGTAATTGTGACAATAGGAATTGTTTTAGTAATAGTTGTAGCAGTGGTTATTTTACTAAACCGTGGGAGTAAATCAGAAGAAAAAGGATTAGTAGGTAAATGGGCATATTCCTCATTTGTTTATACTTTTAACGAGGACAAAACAGGAATGTACGATTCATTGGGAAATGTAATGAATTTCACATATGAAGCTGATGGCTCAAAACTTTCAATATTGTATGAAGGAAACACAGCACCATTAGAGCTTAATTATAGAATAGAAGAAAACAAATTAATAATTACAGACAGTTTTGGTGCAGATGTAGAATATATAAGAAAATAATTAAAGTAATTAGAATTATAATATAGCTTTAGGGAATACTAATCAAAAAAGGAGATTAGTATGTTTAAACCTAAAGCTATTTATTTTGAAAAGGCTATTGAAGAATATCCACTTGGAAAAGAACTAATGGAAAAATACAAAGATGTTCCAAAGATAGAGATAGCAAGCCACAATGCAATTGAAGAAATGCGAAAAAAAGATAATAAAGAATTTGCAGAAATGAAAAGAAATCTTATCATTGGTGTTAGAAAAACGCATAAATTTGTAGAAAATCATAAGGTTTCGGATTATCTTGTACCATATACATCTTCCGGTTGTATTGCTGCATGCATGTATTGTTATTTGGTGTGTAATTACAACAAGTGCGCTTATCTCAGGCTATTTGTTAACAGAGAGAAGATGCTAGATAAAATTATCAAAACTGCTGAAAAGTCGGACAGGGATTTGACTTTCGAAATAGGTAGTAATAGTGACCTTGTTCTTGAAAATACAATTACAAACAACCTCGTTTGGACTATTGAAAATTTTAAAAACACTTCAAAGGGTAAGCTGACTTTTCCAACAAAATTTGATATGGTTGATGATTTACTTCCGCTAGACCACCAAGGAAAAATAATAGTTAGAGTTAGCGTCAATCCAGAAGAAATCATAAATAGAGTAGAGTTTGGAACATCAAGGCTAAATAATAGAATTGAAGCGATAAATAAAATAAAAGAAGCGGGATATGAAGTCGGAATCTTAATTGCACCAGTTATTTTTGTAGAAAACTGGAAAGAACTATATTTAGACCTAATAAAAGAATTACAATCAAAACTTTCTCCAAAGGTCAAGAAAGATGCTTTCTTTGAAATAATTTTCATGACATATAGCTATGTCCACATGAAGATAAATGAAGCGGCATTCCCGAATGCAATTCAGTTATATAATAAAGATACCATGACTGGAAGAGGTAGAGGAAAATATTGGTACAAGGAAGAGATTAGAAAAGAGGGAGAGAGATTCTTTAGAGAGAATATGGCAAAATATTTCCAAAATAATGAAATTTTATATATTGTGTAGAAAAATCGATAGAAATGTGATATATTAAAGCAAGAAAAAAGGTAAATACACTGGATAAGTGGAGATAAAGTAATATAAAGGAAATAGCAAATGGAGATAGAAGATAAATTAGTAATTGCAAAACTTATGGATAAGATAAATCTATGTAAGACAAGAAATAAAATAGTAAACACTGAATTTCTTACAATTTATCAAAGAGATATAATTCAAAAAGAACTAAACAAAAACAAGGTTAAGAACTATATCTTTTTTGGTGGATATGATGATGCAGAGGGAAAGATTCTTGTTATTTACCCAGAAAAACTTGGAGAGGAAATTGCTAAAAATAATCTAAAAAATATCTTAAAAGCAATTAAAATAGTTCTTCCAAAAGAACTTGAAGGCAAATACAATCATAGAGATTATCTTGGCTGTGTCATGAAAACTGGTCTAAACAGAAATAGAATAGGAGATATAATAGTTCATGAAAATGGAGCATATATAATTGTGCTAGAAGAAAATGCAGAATATATTAAAGATTTTCTAAAAGAACTTACGAGATTTGCAAAGGCCGATGTGGAAGTAATTGATTATACAGAAATAGAGATAAGGGAAGCGGAGTTTGACGAAATCCAAATCACAGTTTCTTCATGGAGATTAGATAACATTGTATCTGAAATGATAAATCTTTCAAGAAGCAAGACAGAAGAGCTTTTGCAAACAGAAAAAGTTTTTGTTAATTCACGAGTTGAAACAAAAGGCTCAAAGCTTGTAAAAGTAAAGGACATCATTGCTGTACGTGGTAAAGGTAAATTTATCATTGCTGAAGAATTAGGCACCAACAAAAAAGGAAAAAATATTGTATTAATTAAGAAGTATAAATAACATATACATAATTTTATTTATAAAATAAATACAAACTAATTTTCACAAATTTATAAAAAACTATTGACTTATCCATAAATCCATGCTAAAATAAAATTGCCATCAAAAAGTGGCACAACATTAAAGAAGGTGACATATGGATAAAATAGGATGTCAAATACAAAGCAAATATTTGCTACAAATTAAAAGAATAATAGATAAAGATAAAGACGGAGATAAATTTACGATTGTCAGAACTAAGAAAAACATAGAGTTTATGAGAGAATATGGTCTTACAAATGAAGATGTAAAAGATATCATAAGACAACTTTCTGTGGAAGACTGTTATTCTGGACCAGAAAGAGATAGAGACCCCCAATATGAAGGATGGATATTTATATATGCTCCTTTATTTGAGAATAATAAACTGTACATAAAAATTAGAGTTGAAAGTACAGATAAATCAGTATGTTTGTCAGTACACGAATTTGGCAAATATGATGAGGTGAATTAAAATGAAAGTATATTGTCCATATTGTAAAAAAGAAGTAGAGTATAAAGTAGAAAAAAGGGACATAAAAGAATTTAAGGGAATAGAACTAAACACATATGAAAATGTAGCAATGTGCAAAGAATGCAATAATGATTTGTATGTTAATAAGTTAGAAGATGAAAATAACCAAAGAATATATGAACTATATAGAGAAAAAGCTAATATTATAAAGCCACAAGATATTATAAAATTGAGGCAAAAATATGATATATCTCAAAGAGAATTAACTGCAATTCTTGGATTCGGGAAAATGACTATTAATAGATATGAAAGAGGCGGAGTGCCTACAAAATCTCAAAGTGATTATATAAAACTATTAATAGACAATGATAATGAATTTATAAAGAAAGTTAAGGAAGCATATGCTAAAAATGATATAAGTCGAAAGACGTACGAGAAAATAGTCTCGAAAAATAGTATAAATGTGGTAAGTGGAGACGATATAAAAGAGATGTGTAGATTATATATAACTTCTGCTTTAAATAGAAAGCCAGATATATATAATGGATATAAATCATTTGATATGGAATTAGTTGAAAATATAATTTCATATATTGCAAGCAAGGTTAAGAATCTAACAATTACAAGCTTAAATAAATATTTATGGTTTACAGATATGTTATCATTTAATCAAAGAGGAGTTTCAATTACAGGGCTTACATATCAACATCAACAATATGGCCCTACTATCATAGAACAAAAATATATAGAAATTTCAGGGTTAGATGATAAATATAAAAGAAATGATTATGAAGATGAAACTGGAACAAAATCTTATATAACAAGTAATGGAAATTATGACTTAAGCAAATTGAATGATAGTGAGAAAAAGATTATTAATACGATAATCAAATTACTAAAAGATAAAAAGGTGAAAGAAATTTCTGAACTATCACATAAAGAAGATGGATGGAAAAAAACTAAGAAACTTGAGAACATTTCATTTGAATATGCAATGAATTTAAATATAATTAAATAAATAAAAAGCAAAATATTTAGAGTTATACTAAATGTTTTGCTTTTTTATTGCAAAGCAAAAAGGTTCTGGGGTACCTCACCTACAATCTTTGCTTGTGAGTCGGCCAGATTTTTATTATGTATAAAAGCCATTTATCATGACAAAATATGATAAATTGTGACATTTTGTTTATAGAATATAGTATAATTATTTAGATGTAAATATGAAAAAAGTATAAAAACTGATATTGGTTACGGTTGTTGCAATATAAAAAAAGTATATGAGAATATAGAAAGTATCGAAATTGGAAAGGGAAAAAAGTTAACTGCCATGATAATACAACAGATAAAAATATTAAATGAAAAGAGTACAAATTTATATATTTAATAGGAGAAATAAAAGAATAATATGGATTATATGATAGCAAAAAAATTGAAAGAACTAAGAAAAAATAAAAATATTACTCAAGAAAATTTGGCAGAAATATTAAATATTAGTCGTTCTAAAGTATCTAGCTGGGAAACAAACAGAAGAGACATGACAGTTACTGATGCTGTTAATCTAGCGGATTATTATGAGATAAGCTTAGACAATTTATTAAATATAAAACAGATTAGAGAGAAGGAATATGTAGATATCTCCTATAGGTTTTTTAAAGATAAAAGTATATCCTTAAAAGACAAAACTAAAATTATTAAAATGATGGAAGATAGTTTAAAAAGTGAAAATATAGATGAATTGTATGAAAATTACAAAATGATACAAAATGCGACAAAATAGTTATAAAATTACTATTTTGTCGCATTTTTGGTATGGAGTATTTAAGCATGACTTGATATAATTATTACGATTTATAGAAAGGATATCAAATATGGACATACTAAACTATTTACATTCCATGTATTTATATATAACTGTAGATAATTTACTAATAGGCACTTGTGTATTTGGGCTTTTAGTAGTATTTGGGATAATAGCAATAAAAGTGCTAAAAAAACTTTTTAAAAATAAAGTTAGGATTGCAAAGTTAAATATCAATATTGGAAGTATAGGAAATATAAGTATTGAATTAGACAAAGAAGTGATTAAAGTTGCGCATAAAACATGGGTCGAAATAATGACTAGAAAGATTGGAATATTATTTGAAGAGGACTATGATGTAATTGTTGAAGTATATAATTCATGGTATCAAATGTTTGGGATTGTAAGAGATTTGTTAAAGAATATTGAACCTAATAAAAAAGACAAAAATCTAGAAAAACTAGAGAACATTTTAATTGAAATATTAAATAATGGATTAAGACCTCATCTCACAAAATGGCAGGCTAAATTCAGAAGATGGTATAATTATGAAATAGAAAAAAAAGAAAATAGCAATATATCTCCTCAAGATATTCAGAAAAATTTTCCTGAATATAATGAGTTAGTAAAAGATTTAAAAGATACTAATATATTGATGGTGCGATTTGCACAGGAATTAAGAAAATTATTTTAAGGAGGTGATTAAACATGATTAAGCATAAAGTTTTTATTTCTCACTATCATGCAGATAGTAAGGCTGTAAATGAATTTGTTGAAAAATTTGCAAATCAAGAAAACATATTTACTCCTAAGATTGTTGGTGACGAGTATGATACCACTATAAAAAGCGATGATGCTGACTATATAATGAGAAAAATTAGGGAGGATTATTTAACAGATTCAACTGTAACAATAGTTCTTATTGGTGATGAAACGTATAAAAGAAAATACGTAGATTGGGAAATTGCTTCAACTTTAAGAAATGATCCAAACAATAAAAGGAGTGGATTAATTGGTATTTTTCTTCCAAATAAAAATAGTAAAAATACAATAATTCCAGAGAGATTACAAGATAATATTAATTCTGGATATGCAAGTTTGTATATATATCCAACATATGCACATATCGAATTAGAAGAATGGATAGAAAAAGCATATAATCAACGAGATGATGGGTCAAAAGTTGATAATTCTAGAAAATTATATAAAAATAATAGACCGTAATATAAGCTGAGATTATATCTTGGATTATAAAAACTTTAGCTTTAGAATACATTAGTCTCAAGAGGAGATTAATGTGACCTAAAGCTATTTATTTTTAAAACAACCGAAACATTCTTCCATTGCAAAACAACCACTAGCAAAAACAACGAAAATATGCTATACTGAAACAAAAATATATAAAGGAACAATTAAATGAACAAAGAATACAAACTAAACAAACTATACCAAGAATGTATAAACGAGTTAGCAAGCATCGGTATAAGCATACAAGACAACGTTGATATAGGCAAGATACAAATACATATTTCAAAAAGAAACAACAAACGCTACGGAGTATGTAAACAAGAAGAACCAGATCAAAGTACAATGTATGTCGAAAGAATTGGTAGAAGAAGAGTTATAAAATACCTAAAGTACAAAAAGCACACAATCGAAATCAGTCCATGGGTTATGGAACTTGACGATGGCATCATAAAAAACACAATAATGCACGAAATCATACATTGCTTGCCTAACTGCAATAATCATGGAAAAGAATTTAAACAATATGCAAAATACATAAATCAAAAACTTGGATATGATATTTCAAGAGTTCGGCAACAAAGAACAAGATTACAAAGCTAGTAACATCGAATATAAAGAAAAGAAAAACTACAATTACAAAATCGAATGCAAAGTCTGCGGATATACATTTTACAGACAAAGAATGAATAAAAATTTTACAAGAAAATATAGATGTGGTAAATGTGGAGGAAAATTTTTAGTAGAAGAAATTTAAAAATGAATTTTATAAAAAAATTTGGAAATACTATAAATAAGTTTATATTTCAATTATTATAAAAGTATTTAATAAAAAGTGCTAAGACAAATTCTAATAAAAGTCTTGCACTTTTTGTCACTTTATGATATATTATAAATTACTTAGGGAAAACCTAATTACGTAGGCAAAACTTAATCAACTATTAAATGAACAAAACAACAGAAATTTGGGTGATTAGATGATTAATGGAGAAAATATTAATACAGAAATGAATATAAATATAGAAGAAAACAATATAAAAATATATAATATATTAAAAAGGACTGTCGACATAGTTGCTGCATTAGTTCGGCATAATAATTTTATGCCCACTTTTGCTAGTTGTGTTCATTGCAAATAAATTGCAAGGAGATGATGGACCTATATTTTTCATGCAAAAAAGAATTGGACTAGATGGAAAAATGTTTAGACTATACAAGTTTAGAACTATGGTAGTAAATGCAGATAAAATATTAATGAAGAAACTTAAAGAAGATAAAGACTTTAGAGAAAAATATTTGAGTTATAGAAAAGTAGAGAATGACGACAGAATCACGAAGATTGGACATTTTCTTAGAAAAACAAGCTTAGATGAATTCCCACAATTCATCAATGTTTTAAAAGGAGATATGAGCATGGTAGGCCCAAGACCTTATTTATATAGAGAAAAAAAGGATATGGGAGCATACTATGATTATATAATAAAATGCAAACCAGGAATAACAGGTCTTTGGCAAGTATCAGGAAGAAATAAAAACACATTTGATGAAAGACTACAACTTGACCTAGAATATTACAACAACAGGAATTTTATCTATGATATGAAAATATTATTTAAAACTGTGCTTTCTGTATTCAAGAAGGAGGGTGCAATGTAATATGAAAATATTACTAGTAAATAAATTTCATTATCTAAAAGGTGGAAGCGAAAAGTATTATTTTGAGTTAGCAGAATTACTAAAAGAACACGGACATACTGTGGCTTTCTTTTCCATGAAGAATGATAAAAATATTAAAACTGGAGACAAAGAATATTTTGTTGACGAAATAGATTTAAATACTGGAAGTAAACTTAAAGCACTTGATATTATTTATTCTAAAGCAAATGAAAAGCTTATGGAAAAGGCTCTAGACGAATTTAAACCAGATATAGTACATATAAATAACTTCCAGAGACAACTTTCGGCATCAATAATAAATCCTATAAAGAAAAAAAATATACCAATAGTATTTACGGCACATGATTTACAAGCAATTTGTCCTAACATAAGTATGCTAAATGGAAAGAATGAAGTTTGTGAAAAATGTATGAAGGGAAAATACATAAATTGTGCAAAAAAGAAGTGTGTAAAAAGTTCTGGATTAAAGAGCTTGCTTGGTGCCGTGGAGGGGTATTACTATAGAATAAACAATATATATACAAAGAAGATAGATTATATAATAACACCATCATATTTTTATAAAGACAAATTAATAGAAGATGGAATTAGTAAAGATAAAATAAAGGGAATTCATAATTTTATAGATATTAATTTATATGATGTTAAAACTTCGGATGGAGGTTACGCTCTATACATTGGTAGACTAGTAAAAGAAAAAGGAATAATTGATTTATTAAAAGCTTTCAACAAGGTAGAGAAAAGCAGACTATACATAGCAGGAGATGGACCAGAAAGACAAGAAATACAGAAGTACATAAAAAACAACAAATTAGAAGAGAGAGTATTGCTACTAGGACATCTTTCGGGACAAGAGATTAAGGAAAAAATTAGTAACTGTTCTTTTGTAGTTGTTCCATCAATATGGTATGAAAACTGTCCATATTCAATATTGGAAACATTAGCAATTCGGCAAACCAATTATAGGAGCAAATATTGCTGGAATACCTGAACTTGTAAAGGATAATAAGACAGGATTATTGTATGCTTGTGGAAATGTAGAGGAACTTTCTGAAAAGATAGACACTTTATTTAAAGACAAAAAGCTAACAGAAAAACTAAGCAAAAATGCTAAAGAATTTGCAAAGTATGAATTTTCAAAAGAAAGATATTATCAAGAGATTCTTGACATATATAACAGTTTGGGAAGGGAAGAAAAGTAAAATGAAAGAAAAAAAATTAAATGGAACAGTAATAGTAACATACAGATGTAACGCAAGATGTACTATGTGTAACAGATACAAGGCACCATCTAAGCCGGAGGAAGAAATCTCATTAGAAACTATAAAGAAACTACCAAAAATGTATTTTACAAATATAACAGGTGGAGAACCATTTATAAGACAAGACTTAAAGGAAATAGTAAGAGAATTATACAAAAAATCAGACCGTATAGTTATTTCTACAAATGGATTTTTTACGGATAGAATAATTGATTTATGTAATGAATTCCCAAATGTAGGAATCAGAATTTCTATCGAAGGACTTGAAGAAACAAACAATAAGATTAGAGGACTAGAAGATGGCTTTAATAAAGGGTACACAACACTTAAAAAATTGGTAGAAATGAAACATCCGGATGTTGGATTTGGAATGACAGTTCAAGATGCAAATGCTAAAGATCTAGTTGCTTTATATGAAAAATCAAATGAATTAAATATGGAATTTGCAACAGCATCACTACACAATTCATTCTACTTTGTAGAAGCAAAAAATATTATTCATGATAGACTAATGGTAGCTAAGGAATTTGAAAGCTTAATAAATAGATTGTTAGATTCAAATTCTCCAAAGAAGTGGTTTAGAGCATATTTTAACCATGGACTAATAAACTACATATTTGGGCAAAAGAGACTTTTACCATGTGATATGGCATTTGATACATTCTTCATTGATCCATATGGAGATGTAATGCCATGTAACGGAACAAAGCAAAAAGAAGTAATGGGAAATCTAAATGATCAAACTTGGGATGAATTATGGAATTCAGAACAAGCTGAAAAAGTTAGAAATAAAGTAAGACATTGCGATAGAGAATGTTGGATGATAGGTTCAGTTTCTCCTGCAATGCATAAATACATTTGGAAACCAATGCTTTGGGTATTAAAACATAAATTCTTAAGATTCTTCAAGAAGCAAAAATATTCTATGTTTGAAAACAAAATAGTAAGAGATTACAGAGACGGAAAAGTAACTAAAGAAGAATTAGATGCATGTTCAACATGCGATATGAATTGTGAAATAAATGATGGATTATCAGATATTTCAAAAGAAGCTTTAAAAAATACAACTGGAGAAGAAATAGTTAGTAGAGATATAGCAGAGCAAATGAAGAAAAAATAAGAATAAAAATGGAGAATGAAAATGAAAATTTTAGTTACAGGAGCAAATGGATATTTAGGAAGAGGTGTAGTTAAAGCTGTAGCAAGGTATGGACATAAAGTGATTGCAGCAGACTTTAAATTTCAAAATGATTTCGAAGAAACTAACATAGATATTAAAGAGTGTAATCTTTTTGAAGTTGAGAATCCATATGAGTATTTTGATAAACCAGATGTATTATTGCATATGGCGTGGAGAAATGGATTTGTTCATAATTCAGATACGCATGTGATAGACCTACCGAAACATTATGAGTTTATAAAAGATATGTGTGAAAATGGAATTGAGCAAGTAGCTGTAATAGGAACTATGCATGAAGTTGGCTTTTATGAAGGATGTATTAAAGAAAACACACCTTGTAATCCAATGAGCCTTTATGGAATTAGTAAAAATGCGTTAAGAGAGATGGTACGACTTGTTGCAAAAAATAATAATGTTACATTTCAGTGGCTAAGAGGATTTTATATTGTAGGAAATTCGCAGTATGGTAATTCTATTTTTTCGAAAATTACAGATGCTGCTAATAATGGTATAAATGAATTTCCTTTTACATCAGGACAAAATCAATATGATTTTGTAGATTATGAAGTTTTTTGTAAACAGGTTGCTGCAACAATAAATCAAAAATCAATAAATGGAATAATTAACATCTGTACAGGAAAACCTGAAAAATTAGCTGATAGAGTAGAACGATTTATTAAAGATAATAATTATGATATGAAATTAAAATATGGAGAATTTCCAGACAGACCATATGATTCAAAGGCAATTTGGGGAGATAATAGTAAAATAGAAAAAATATTAAATGATATAATAGAACTAAAATAGAGAAGAAGGTAGAAGATGAAGATTCTCATAATAAGAAATTATCCTTCATTTATGGATGTAATACACAATACATATAATATTCAAGAGGTTGGACTTGCTAAAGCACTTACAAGAAAAGGACATAAAGCTGATATTGTTTTTTGGACAGATAAAGAAGAAAAAGAAGAAAAAATCGAATTTGATGAAGGACAGTATATTACAGTATTCTACAAAAGAGGAAAAAATATACTAAAAAATGCATGGTTTAAAGATATTGATGACCTTATTTCAGAATATGATGTTATCCAAGCTTGCGAATATAATCAAATTCAATCATGGTATTGGGCTAAAAAATACCAAAATAAAATGATAATATATCATGGACCATATTATTCTTCATTTAATGCAAGATATAACTTAATTTGCAAAGTTTTTGATATGTTTTTTTTAAAACGATATATAAAGTTAAAAACAAAGTTTATTGTTAAAAGCAAGTTGGCAGCGGAATTTTTAATAAGTAAAGGGATTGAAGGAGAAAATATATCAGCTATTGGAGTTGGAATTGATACACAACTTTTGGATATAAGTGATAATTACACTTCTGAGTTCATTGAAGAAATGAAAAATAATACAAAAGATCTAAAATTACTATATATAGGTAAAATAGAAAAACGCCGTGATCCAAATTTTCTTATTGATGTATTAAAATCGATGATTGATAGAGGAGTGAATGTACATTTGTATGTGATTGGCGATGGAAAAGAAAACGACACCTCAGATTTTCAAAAATACATTAATACTAACGATATAAAAGAAAATATTACATGGATACGCAAGTGTGAACAGAAATATTTGGCAAATGTATACAAAAGTAGTGATGTTTTCTTGTTACCTACTAAATATGAAATATTTGGAATGGTATTATTGGAAGCAATGTACTATGGATGTGTTGTTTATACTACTATAAATGGTGGATCTAGTATGTTGATAACAAATGGTGTAAGTGGTTATATTCTAAATACGGACAACAAAGAAGACTGGATTTCTAAGATACTCAATATACACAACAATAAAATATTACAAAAAAATATTAAAGAAAATGCAACAAATAAAATAAAAAAAGAGTTTACATGGGATGCTTTAGCGGATAAATTTATTAATAGATATGAAAGTATAATTAATAAAAAACAGTTATAATGCAAATTAAATTATCAAAAGAAAGAAGTTAGGAGAGTATAAATGAAAAAAATAGATTTTAAGGAGATAATTATTTTAACTATATTTAATTTGATATTATTTCAAGTACCTCTAATGTATTATGTTTCAAATATATTTACATATATAGATGAGGGGCTTGCTGTTTTGGCAGCATTTTTTATACTAAAGTCAGTGAAAAAACATAGTTTTGATAAATTTTCAATAAAGTATTTGTTAATCTTATTTGTTTATGTTATTTTTACAGGAATAGCAAATTACACAGCAGGCATAGTTACGGAATTTAGTATTATTTCGTTTGGTATTTTACTTTTTTTACGAAATTTTATTATACTAATTGGCATATATAATTGTGATTATAATATCAAAAGTGAAATAATTAGATTGACACCAATATTTATTAAAGAAATAAAAATATTACTTTTGTTAGCATTATGTTTTTGGCCTATTAATTTAATATTAAAAACTGGTATGACATATGATGTGCGATTTGGTATAAATTCGTATAGTTTTATATTTCATCATCCAGGAAATTTTGCAACATATATGTTCTTTAGTATAATAATGTTAACATATTTTTCAGATAATACAAAATTTATTTTTTCAAACAAGACTTATATATACATTGCCATTTTTTTACTATTTACTAGTTTAAGATTTAGTTTTATAGTAGCATTAGGTGTATATGCTTATTTTAGAATTATGAGTAGTAATAAAATAAATGAAAAAAATAAACGAATTATAAAAATAGTGCTACCTATTGTTGTTACTATAGCTATTATGCCACAAGTTGCAAAATATTTCTTAAGTGGTGACACTCCGAGGTCATTATTTTACAAATATTCGTTTATTACTTTTAGCAACTATCCAATGGGAACGGGCTTTTCAACTTATGGAAGTTATATGGCACAGGTAAATTATTCACAATTATATAATGAATATGGGTTTAATATATTGTATGGTATGTCACAATCAGAGCCACTTTTTTTATTTGACAATTTCTGGCCTATGATTATTGTTGAAAGCGGAATAATTGGATTTATATGTATATTATTTTGGTTTTATTTAATGTATAAAGAAGCAAATGAAAAAAATAATATTCCTGTTAAAATTATTATATTATTTTTATTTGCATTTTGCATTATAGGTCAAACACTAATTCATTTTTCAAGTGTATTTTTCTATCTATTAATGGGACTTACTTTAAGTACAGATGATAGGATGTTAAACGAAAATAATAAGGAGGCAACTCAATGAAATCAATTGCACTAATTAACTTTTATTTTGGAAATAAAATACCAGAGTATATGGATTTTTATCTATCTTCTGTATCTTATAATAAGACCATAGATTTATTTTTATTTACGAATTTAAATATTAAAAGCCCAGGAAATAATATTAAAATAATTAATACTACATTTGAAGAATTCTCAAGTACTATTATTCAACATGTTACTAAAGGATTAAATAGCAGAGGAATATATGATATTGTAAAAATCTCAAATCCATATAAGATATCTGATTTTAGACCGTGTTTTGGATACTGCCTAGAAAAATACATAATAGGATATGATTTTTGGGGAGTATCAGATTTAGATTTGATTTTTGGAGATATTAGAAAATACATCACAGAAGAATCTCTTGAAAAATATGACAAATTGTATGAAAATGGTCATTTTTTCCTAATTAGAAATACAAAAGAATGTAATGAATTGTTTTTTGAAGACTACAAGAATTCTTTTTATAGCGTTTTATGTTCGGAAAAAAACTCATTCTATGAAGAAGTATATGAAAAGCCATGGATACCAGGTGGAGGAATTAATACTATATTTGATAAGAAAAGTTTATTATATAAAAACAGAAAGGCACTATGCGATATTTCATTTAAGTATCATAATTTAGTAGATTTGAAAAATCCGGTTAAATCAAAAAGGATAATATTTATATTCAATGAAGGAAAATTATATCGTATTTATAAAGCAAATAATAAGTTACATAAGGAAGAGATTTTTTATGCACATTTTCAAAAACGAAAATTGATTAAGAAAACAGATAATTATAAAAAATTTTGTGTTACAAATACTGCATTTCGTTCAATTCCAGAACATGACGAACAATTATTTATTGATACTAAGAAAATTGACTATATTACACACAAATATTTCAAATTTAGATATATAGACGCAATAAGAAGAAAAATAAACAAGGATTTTAAAAAAAGAGAGTTGGAATAATATGAGCATGATAAAAAGAATAATTACCAAATTTTTGGGGGGTAATAAATATATACTAAAAATAAAGAATATAGGTAAGAAGTCAAGAATTGGACTTTTACATAATATCTTAAATGGCAAATATATCGAAATTGGAGAAGGAACATCGATAGGGAGATATTCTAAATTACACTGTTATGATAATAACAATAATATTAAGTATAGTCCTAGTATAAAGATAGGAAATAATTGCATGATTGGCCAAAATTTTTCGATTATGAGTGCTGATTCAGTTATAATTCAAGATAATGTTTTAATGGCAAGTTATATTACAATCGTAAATGAAAATCATGGAATGAATGCAGAAGAAGAAAATTTTTATAAAAGACAACCGCTAACTGCTGCTCCAATTTTAATTAAAGAAGGAGCATGGATTGGGGAAAGATGCTGTGTTTTACCAGGAGTTACAATAGGAAAAAGAAGCATTATAGGGAGTGGAAGCATAGTAACGAAATCTGTTCCAGATTATTGTATTGCAGTTGGAAATCCTGCGAGAATTATAAAAAAATGGGACTTTGAAACACATAGCTGGAAGAATGTTAAAGATAATTAGAATAGTAAGTATAATTAAAAGGAATGAAAAATTGGAGCATAGGATATGGGTGAAGAATTAAAAAAAAGTCCAAGCGTCAAAAAAAACTACATATATAATTTAATATACCAAATTTTTACAATGATAATTCCAATTGTTACAACACCTTATATTTCCAGAGTTTTACTACCAGATGGAATTGGAAAGTATAGTTATACATATTCTGTTGTTAGCTATTTTGTACTATTTGCACAACTAGGATTTGGATACTATGCTCAAAGAGAAATTGCCAAATTCCAAGGAAACAAATATAAACAAAGCGTAATTTTTTATGAAATAATGATTGTAAAAAGTATAAGCGTTGCATTAAGCCTAACTTTATATATAATAATGGGCTTAAGTGGAGTATTTGGTGAATATGTAGTGTTGATGTGGTGGTGGATACCACTTATTGTAACTCAAGAAGTAGACATAGCTTTTTTGTTTCAGGGAAATGAAGAATTTAAAAAGATAGTTATTAGAAATTTTTTTATTAAAATATTAGGAATAATTTTAATATTTACACTAATTAAGAAGCAAGATGATGTATGGCTTTATATATTTAGTATAGCTTTGAGTAATTTTTTAGGTGCAATGTCAACATGGGTATACTTACCGAAGTTTATATGTAAAATAAAAAGAGAAGATATTCATCCTTTAAAACATATATTGCCTACGATTAGAATTTTTATACCCACAGTAGCGGCAGTAATATATACATATTTGGACAAGACATTAATAGAAGCCTTAATAAAAGGAACGTATGTAAATTCTTTTGGAGTTATAAAAAAGTATTCTGACCTAGAGAATGGATTTTATGAACAATCTGGAAAGATAATTACAGTAGGAATATCAATAATAACTGCTTTAGGTGCAGTGATGTTGCCAAGAAATTCCAAAGAATATGCTAATGGCAATAAAGAAAAGCTAATAAATAACATTTATTTAGTATTGAATTTCGTTTTCATGATAGGATGCCCCATGATGCTAGGCCTTGAAGCAATAGCACCAAATTTGATACCATGGTTTTTAGGAAACGGATATGAAAAGTGCATATTATACTTAAGAATCTTTTCTCCATTAGTTTTATTATTCGGATTAGATAATGTATTTGGAATTCAGTATCTGTTACCAACTGGGAGAGAAAAAAAATATACAATTGCAATCGTAACTGGAACAGTTATAAATATATTATTAAATATATTATTTATACCAAAACTTTTTGGAAAAGGTGCAATAATAGCTTCAATTTTAGCTGAAATTATTATTGTTGGAATTATGTACTTGTTTGTAAAAAAAGAAATATCACTGAATACAGTTTTAGTAAATTCAAAAAATTATTGGATTGCATCTTGTATAATGTTTGGTTTATTACTAGTTATACAAAGTAGAATGCCTCCAGGCGTAGTGCAAACTTTTAGCCTGATTGTGGTTGGAGCAATTATTTATGGAGCATGTTTATTTATACTAAAGGATAATGTTTTTATAAAATTTATTAAAGAAACGATCATAAAGCTTAAAATTAAAAAATATGAAAGATGAAATTTAAGGAGGCAAAACATGAAACATAGAAAAGGAATAGTTCTAGCAGGAGGTAGTGGGACAAGATTGTATCCTTTGACACTTGCTATATCAAAACAAATTATGCCCGTATATGATAAGCCAATGATTTATTATCCAATCTCAGTATTAATGCTTGCAAATATCAAGGATGTTCTAGTGATATCTACTCCTAGGGATGTAAAAGCATTTAAAGAACTATTAGGTGACGGAGAAAAATGGGGAATGCACTTTGAATATGCTATACAAGAAAAACCAAGAGGACTTGCAGATGCGTTTATAGTAGGGAAAGATTTTATTGGAGACAGTGATGTTGCATTGATATTAGGAGATAATATCTTTTATGGTCAAAGCTTTACTGAAAAGTTAGAAAGAGTATCTAGTACACATGATGTAGCTACTATCTTTGGATATCCAGTAAAAGACCCAACATCTTATGGCGTAGTTGAAATGGATGAAAAAGAAAATGCTGTTTCTATTGAAGAAAAACCAGCGAATCCAAAATCAAACCTATGTGTACCTGGGTTATATTTCTATCCAAATAATGTAATTGAAATTGCAGAAAATGTTAAGCCATCGGCAAGAGGAGAAATTGAGATTACAGCTATAAACGAAGAATACATGAAAAGAAAACAGCTAAAGGTTGAAAGATTAGGAAGAGGACTTGCATGGTTTGATACAGGAACACATCAAGATTTGCTTGAAGCAGAGAATTTTGTTAGAACAGTTGAAAATAGACAAGGAATGCAAGTATCATGCCCAGAAGAGATTGCTTTTAGAAAAGGATGGATAGATAAAGAAAAACTTCTAGAAATTTGCAAGCCATATTTAAAAACTGATTATGGAAAATATCTAAAAAACTTAGCAGAAGGAAAAATATATTAAACAAAAGTAGGAAGGGAATTCTAATGGGAAAGTTTAAAAGAATTGACACATCAATAAATGGAGTATGCATTATAGAACCAACAGTATTCGGAGACGAGAGAGGTTACTTTATGGAAACGTATGAAAAAAGTGATTTTGAGGAAATTGGAATTATAGGAGAATTTATTCAAGATAATCAATCTTGCTCAAAAAAAGGTGTATTAAGAGGACTTCATTTTCAAAAACAACATTCTCAGGCAAAAGTTGTTCGCTGTATAAGGGGAGAAGTATTTGATGTAGCTGTAGATTTAAGACCAGGAAGCAAAACTTATGGAAAATGGGAAGGAGTTAAACTTTCTGAAGAGAATAAGAGAATGTTTCATATTCCAAGAGGATTTGCACATGGATTCTTAGTACTATCAGATGTAGCAGAATTTTGTTACAAAGTTGATAATATCTATGACCATGAATCTGAAGGCGGACTAAAATGGGATGATGAGCAAGTAGGAATTGTTTGGCCAGAAATCGAAGGAATGAGCAAAGAAAATTACTTAACATCTGAGAAAGATAGTAAATGGCCTTTATTAGAAGAATTAAGAAAAACAGAATTATTTGAAGAATATAGAGTAAATAAAAGCTAGGAAGTCTAGTTTAATGAGACTTATTACTAACAAAACAATGCTTTTTAGAAAGGAGATTTTCAATGGAAAATAATATAATTGTAACAGGAGCTGCAGGATTTATTGGAAGTAATTTTGTTGAATATTTTACAGAAAAATATCCTTCATACAAGATTATTGTAGTAGATAAATTAACATATGCAGGTAATATTCATAACTTGGATAAGGTAAAAGATAAAATAGTCTTTGAGAAAGGAGACATTTGTGATTCTGAATTTATTACAAGTGTATTCAAGAAATATAATGTAAATGGGGTAATTCACTTTGCAGCTGAGTCACATGTAGATAATAGTATTAAAAATCCTTTTATATTTACTCAAACTAATGTGTTAGGAACTCATACTTTACTTGAAACTGCAAGAAGAATATGGGGAGAAGGAAACAAAAATAGGTTTATACACATCTCTACGGATGAAGTATATGGAACTCTTGGAGAAGAAGGATATTTCACTGAAAATACACCAATTAAACCAAACAGCCCATATTCGGCATCTAAAGCAAGTTCTGATTTAATTGCACTAGCATATTATAAAACATATAAAATGAACGTAATTGTAACTAATTGTTCAAATAATTATGGCCCATATCAACATAGTGAAAAGTTGATACCTCACATGATAAAACTTGCATTAAATAATGAAAAATTACCAGTATATGGAACAGGAAATAACATAAGAGATTGGCTATATGTGAAAGATCACTGTAAAGCTATTGATATTGTGTATCATGAAGGAAAAGCAGGAGAAAGATACAACATAGGAGGACATAATGAAAAAAGAAATATTGACATTGTCAAATTGATTTTAAAAACATTAGATAAACCAGAGAGTTTAATTGAATTCGTCACAGACAGAAAAGGACATGATTATAGATATGCAATTGATCCATCAAAAATAAAAGAAAAATTAGGGTGGGAACCAGAGACAAAATTTGAAGATGGTATTACAGATACAATTAATTGGTATTTAGATAATAGAGAATGGCTAGATATGGTTGACTAATGTAATTTTCTTATATATAATATAATCACAAAAAATTAAATAACCGATATAATAAAATCAAAAATATAAATAATAAAGAAAGATAATAAAAATGAAAATAGCTATGATAGGGCATAAACGCATTCCTTCAAGAGAACGGCGGAGTAGAGATTGTCGTCGAAGAACTATCTACAAGACTTGCAAAAAAAGGTCACAAAGTAGTTGTATACAACAGAAAAGGAAGTAATGTACAAGATAAAAATGCCGATATTGATAAGAAAAATTTAACTGAATACAAAGGTGTAAAGATAGTGACTATTCCTACATTAAAGAAAAAAGGGATAGAAGCTTTGGTATATTCTTTTATTGCTACAATAAAAGCCATATTTGGAAAATATGATGTTATACATTATCATGCAGAAGGACCAGCAGCTATGATTTGGATACCACATTTGCTTGGAATTAGGGTAGTTGTTACAATACATGGACTTGATTGGCAAAGAGCAAAATGGGGAGGATTTGCAAAAAAATATCTAAAATTTGGAGAAAAAATAGCTGCAAAATATGCAGATAAAATAATAGTTTTATCAAGAAATACACAAGAGTATTTTAATGAAACATATGGAAGAGATACAGTTTTCATACCAAATGGAATAGAAAAACCAGAAATAAGACAACCAGAGATTATAAAAGAAAAATATGGACTTGAAAAAGATGATTATATAATGTATTTAGGCAGAATTGTTCCGGAAAAAGGAGTACATTATCTTTTGGATGCGTTCAAACAAATAAATACAGATAAAAAACTAGTAATTGCTGGAGGAGCAAGTCATACTGGCGAATATTTTGAAGAAATAAAGAAAAAAGCATTAGAGGATAAACGTATTATTATGACTGGTTTCGTACAAGGGCAAGAATTACAGGAACTATTTAGTAACTGCTATGCATATTGCTTACCAAGCGATATAGAAGGAATGCCAATGAGTTTACTTGAGGCAATGAGCTATGGAAAAAAATGTATTATAAGTGATATACCAGAAAATACTGAGGTAGCACAAGAATACGCAGTTCGATTTAAAATGGGTAATGTAGAAGATTTGAAGGAAAAATTAGAATTGATTGTAAATGAAAAAATTGATTTAGATAGTAATAAAATACAAGAACATATATTAGAAATATGTGATTGGGAATCTGTTGTAGAAAAAACAGAAAAACTATATAAAAAGTAATTATGTGAGGAGAAATAAAAATGAAAATAGCAGTAGCAGGAACAGGATATGTAGGATTATCATTAGCAACACTACTTAGTCAAAGTAATGAAGTAGTTGCACTAGATGTGATTTCAGAAAAAGTAGAAAAAATCAATAACAGAATTTCACCAATTCAAGATACAGAAATTGAAAGATTTTTCAAAGAAAAAGAATTAAATTTAAAAGCAACACTAGATTACAAAGAAGCGTTTGAAGGAGCAAAATTTGTAATTATAAGCACACCGACCAATTATGATGAAGTTGAAAATCATTTTGATACATCAAGTGTAGAAGACATAATTGAAAAAGTAATATCAATGAATGATAATTCAATAACAATGGTTGTAAAATCAACAATCCCAGTTGGTTATATAGATAGTATAAAGAAAAAATATAGAATAAACAATATATTTTTCTCACCAGAATTTTTAAGAGAAGGAAAAGCTTTATATGACAATCTTTATCCATCAAGAATAATTGTAGGAGATAAAACAGAAGAAGCAAAAGAATTTGCAAAGCTTTTAGTAGACAATGCAGAAAAAAAGGACATCGACGTATTATATATCAATAGTACAGAGGCAGAGGCAGTAAAATTATTCGCAAATACATATTTAGCTTTAAGAGTTGCATATTTTAATGAATTAGATACTTATGCAATAAGTAAAGGACTTAATACAAAAGATATTATAAAAGGGGTTTGTTTAGATCCAAGAATAGGTGACTTTTATAACAATCCATCATTTGGATATGGGGGATATTGTTTGCCAAAAGATACAAAACAACTTTTAGCAAATTATAAAGATGTGCCACAAAACTTGATAGAAGCAATTGTTAATGCAAATAAAACTCGCAAAAACTTTATAACTGAAGAAATTATCAAAACAAACCCTGAAGTAGTAGGAATATATAGATTAACAATGAAATCAGGATCAGACAATTTTAGAGCCAGTGCAATTCAAGACATTATAAAGAATTTAAGAGCAAATAATATTAAAGTAATAATATATGAACCAACATTAAATAAAGAAAATTTTGAAGGATTCGAAATTGTAAATGATATTGAGAAGTTTAAAGAACAATCATCAGTAATACTTGCAAATAGACTTGAAGAGATTTTAAAAGATGTAAAAGAAAAAGTATATACAAGAGATTTATTTGCAAGAGATTAGAAGCTAACAATAAGGAGACGTTATTCATATGAAAAAAGCAATAAAAATAATATTATTACTTGCCTTAGCAGTAGGATGGATGTTTGTTATTTATAACTTATCAAATATGAACTCTAGCAAGTCAAACGGAAAAAGCGCTGATATTTTAAGTATTATTATAGCAGACACATTAGATGTGACAAATGATTATGGAATTACAAATTCTCATCCAGATGACGCAAAAATAGAAAGAGCATCAACTTTGATGAACACACCAATGAGAAAAGTGATGCATGCTTCAGTTTATTTTGTTTTAGCATTTTTCTTGATGATACTATTAAATATTATATCAAATCATAAATACTATTGGCTGACACTGCTAATAGCACTTGTATTAAGTGTTGTATTTGCATTAACGGATGAATATCACCAGACATTTGTTACAGGAAGAACTGGACAAATAATGGATGTAGTTATTGACTCAATGGGAGCAGTAGTTGGACTAGTATTTTATACCACATATCACTTTGTATACAAGATAGGATACAGAAATGCATTAAAAGAAATAGAAGAAGAAAGTGAGACTGAAGAAGAATAAAAATATGCCGGTCCAAAATGACCGGCTAAAAATTTATCTCTCATTCAATATACTCTTAATTCTTTCAATTATCATATGAAGTGCTACTTTGTTGTGGCCTCCTCTTGGAACGATAATGTCAGCATATTTTTTTGAAGGTTCAACAAATTCATCATGCATTGGTTTTACGGTATTTAAATATTGATTTATGACAGAATCAATATCACGTCCTCTTTCTTTAGTATCACGTTCAAGTCTTCTTATAAATCTTATATCTGCGTCTGTATCAACAAATATTTTAATATCCATTAGATCACGAAGCTTTTTATTTTCAAATATTAGAATTCCATCAACAATTATAACTTTATTAGGACATATTGTTGTGGTTTCATCCTCTCTTAAATGAGTTGCAAAGGAATAATTTGGCTTTTCTATACATTTTCCTTCTTTTAAAGCTAGTACATGGTCAATTAACATTTGTGTATCAAAAGCTCCAGGATGATCATAGTTTAAAAGTTTTCTTTCGTCAAAAGTTAGTTCCCTGTGGTCTTTGTAATAAGAATCATGAGAAATCATAGTAATTTGATTCTCAAACTCTTTCTTGATGTTCTCTGCAAGTGTACTCTTTCCAGAAGCAGTACCACCAGCAATTCCGATAACTATTGGATTAAAATTTTCATTCATAATTTTTACTCCTAAAATTTATTTATATTAATTTTAACACTTTTTGTCGAAATTTGCAATTATTCTGCGAAAATTTAAGAAATAATATTATTTTAATGTATGCATTAAGTAGCCAAACGCAGGAGTTTTGTTTTTCTTCCGAAAACATGGAGAAAGAAAATACAAAAGCTCCGACGAGAATTGGCGGACCTTTTATGCAAAATAAAAAATATCTCAAAAATAATTTCATAAATACTTGTTTTAATTTTAATAATATGATATAAAATATATATAAAATACTAAAATATATTTTTAAAAATGCTCAAATGGAGGTCTTTATATATGTTTGATGATAAAAAAACTATATTAATAGTAGATGACGAGCAATCTATAAGAGACATACTAGTATACAATTTAAAAAAGGAAGGATATGAAACAATAGAAGCAGGAGATGGAATGTCTGCGGTAGAAATGGCTGTTACACAAAAGCCAGATTTGATTTTACTTGATATCATGCTTCCAAAAATGGATGGATTAACTGCATGCAAAAAAATAAAAAATGCAATGAATGTTCCAATCCTTATATTATCTGCAAAAGATGAAGAATTAGATAAAATTGTAGGATTAGAATTAGGAGCAGATGACTACATTACAAAACCATTTAGTGTTAGAGAATTAATGGCAAGAGTAAAGGCAAATCTTAGAAAGACAGAAGTTGTAGTTAAGTCACAAGAAACTAAGGTGGAAGATGAACAACACAAAATAGTAATTGGAGAATTAGTTATTGACTTAGATAGATTTGAAGTAAGAGTAAGAGGCCAAAGAGTAGACTTAACAGTAAGAGAATTCGAGGTTCTAAAATACTTGGCCCAACAACGCGGACAAATCGTATCAAGAGAACTTTTACTTGAAAAAGTATGGGGATATGAGTATTATGGAGATATTAGAACAGTAGATGTAACTGTTAGAAGAATAAGAGAGAAGATAGAAAGAGATACAACAAGTCCTAGAATACTTATTACTAAAAGAGGTGTAGGATACTATATTGCAAAACCAGAATAACGGAGTTTGAAAAATAATTGCGTTTTGACGTAGGTAAATTGCATTAGAAATCATATCAAAGTGTAAAAAACACGCCTTATTGATTTCTAATTTGTTATACTTGTCAAAATCACAATTCTTTTCCAAGCACAAAAGAGTGCCAAAAGCACTCTTTTTTGAAAAAAAGGAGAAAATTAAAATGATAAAAAGTATACAAATAAAAATAGTTTTGATATTTTTAATACTTGGACTTATAATAATTGCTACAATGGGCTATATAAATTATATGAATTTACAGGTTGTAGCTAGGGAGACAATAGGAAGTAATGAACAAAGTGCAGTAATAGTACAAAATATGCAAGAAAAAATAATGATTATTACTGTTTCTACAATGCTGCTATTTACTTTAATTTGTATACTTGTTGGAATATTTATATCACAAAAAATAATTAGTCCAATAAGCAGACTTATTGATAATGCCAAGAAAATTACATCAGGTGAAGAAATTGAAACAAAAGAATTAGAGGTAGTGAAAGGAAAAAATGAAGTTGACGATTTAGTAAATGCTTTTTATATGATGACAAAAGAGCTAAAAGAAAATTTAAATGAAGTTTCAAGACAAAAAAATCAAATTGAAACAATATTGCTACATATGACAGATGGAATTATCGCATTTAACATGAATGGTAGAATTATTTTAATTAATCCAGCAGCAACAAGATTTTTAAGATTAATTCCAGAGGATGATAATTTTGAAAAAATATTTGAAAAATTAAATGTTAAGGTTAATCTTGAAAAGATTATATATCTAGAAAATTGGACTTCTACAGAAGAAAGAGTGATAATTGGTGATAATTATGCACACCTTCATTTTGCACCATTAAAAAATGAAGATGATACACCTGCAGGTGTAATCGTCGTAATTCAGGACATTACAGAACATGTAAGGCTAGACAATATGAGAAAAGAATTTGTAGCAGATGTATCACATGAGCTTAAAACACCAATAACTTCAATTATGGGATATTCAGATACACTTCTTGAAGATGAATATGATAAAGAAACACAAGATAAATTTTTATCTGTAATTGCAACGGAAGCAAGAAGAATGGCAAAACTTGTTACAGATCTACTTTCACTTTCTAAATATGATAATGATGAGATAGTACAAGAAAAAACGGAATTCGATTTAGGGGAGCTTGTAAAACAATGTCAAGATAAAGTACAAATAGAAATTGACAAAAAAGAACAAACTGTAGAATGTTTTGTTACAGCAAATGTACCAGCAGTATATGCAGATAAAGATGGAGTTGAGAGAGTAGTTTTAAATATATTAACAAATAGTATTAAATATACTCCTGAAGGTGGAAATATTAAGATATATGTTGGATTTGTGTATAATGATGCTTATATAAAGATTATTGATAACGGTATTGGAATTCCAGAAGAAGATTTATCACGTATTTTTGAAAGATTTTATAGAGTAGATAAGGCTAGAACAAGAGCAATGGGAGGAACTGGACTTCGGACTTTCCATTGCAAAAGAAATTCTTGATAAAAACAATGGAAGTATCGATATAAAAAGTAAAGTAGGAGAAGGTACAGAAGTTGTAATAAAAATCCCTACAAAAAAGTAGGAACATAGCTTGATTTTAGTTAGTATTTGATATATAATTAGTAGCGGAGCTATATTAGTGCTCCACAAAAAGAGTTACATAGATAAAGGATGAGGTTACGAATGGATACAGAGAAGAGAGAAAACCTTAAAGAGGTTATAGAGTGGATAGTTTGTATATTAATAGCAATTATTTTGGCGCTTCTTGTTAGACATTATGTTTTTACACCAACTGTTGTTAGACAAATATCAATGAAGCCTACAATGCAAGAATACGACAGATTAATATTAGATAGATGGAGCATAACAACAAAGAAAGAAATCAAAAGAGGAGATATTATAACATTTGAAGCACCATCACTAGATAGAGAGACTATCTTAAAGATTAGTAATGAAAATCCAGTTGCTATATATAATAATCAACCAAAAGGCTTATTTTCAAAATTTGTTTATTATATACTTGAATCAACAAAAACAAGTTATATAAAAAGAGTAATAGGGGTTGCTGGTGATAAAGTTTTAATACAAGATGGTAAAGTATATTTAAACGGAGTATTATTAGAAGAAGAATATTTAGCAAGTGACCTTAGAACTGAAAGAGCAGGAGCATGTTATAATTTTACAGTCCCACAAGGCTATGTATTTGCGATGGGAGATAACAGAGGAGACAGTATGGATTGTAGAGCATTTGGATGCGTACCTATAAGCAAAATTGAAAGCAAAGTTTGGATTAGATTTTGGCCATTCGACAAATTCGGTAACGTTTAAAAATATTTGAATGATTTTTGTGGTAGATTGCATATCGAATTAAGGTGTGTAGCGGAGCACAGCGTGCTGCATAATGCAATAAATAATAAAGGGTGGATTCAATTTGAAAAATTCTCAAATACAAGAATTATTACAGAGTACTATAAAATCTAAAAAGATAGTTAATGGATATATGTTTTCTGGAAGTGGAAGTACAAAAAATTATGAATTTGCTAAAATGTTTGCAAAGATGATTTTGTGCTTTAAGCAGGAAGGGACAAGTTGCAATGATTGTACATCATGTATCATGTTTGATGATGACAATCATCCAGATTACTATGAAATAAACAAGGATGCGAATGAAAGTATAAAAATAGATGAAATTAGAGAATTACAAGAAAGAATTATCGAAAAACCAATAACTTCTTTAAAAAAAGTTTATGTGATAAACAATGCAGAAAAGATGACAGTTGAAGCTCAAAATTGCCTTTTAAAAACATTAGAAGAACCACCAGAGTTTATAACTATTATACTTGTTTCAAACAATGAAAACACTATACTTACAACAATAAAATCAAGATGTACAAAGGTTGCTTTTACAGAAGAAAATGCAAGAGAATTAACTGAAGAGGAGAAAGAGAGATACGAAGAGCTAGAAAAAATCTTCGGAAATGTAGAAAAGTATCTTAGTATTGATTTATTAAATAAGTTAGATGTGTTATATAAAGATAAAGATAATATTTTTGAAAATCTAGATTTTATAAATGAAATTTTTATAAAAAAAGTTAGGTATGATACAAAATATCTTGATTATATAGACTATGTAGAAGAAACAAAAAATAAATTAAGGACAAATAGCAATTACGATATGTGTATAGACAATTTAATTTTAAAAATATGGGAATAATTGTGATAGAAAGGAAAATACATAATGAAAACAAGAACAATTGTAGGCATAAGAATAAAAAAGCCAGGTAAGATATATTATTTTGATCCAGGAAAAATCACATATAATAGAGGTGATAAAGTAATAGTTGAAACATTGCTTGGAGAAGAATTTGCAGAGGTAGTAATTCCAAATAAAGAGATGGAAGAAGACAAAATTGTTTTACCTTTAAAACCGGTTAAGAGAAAAGCTACTGAAAAAGATATAAAACATCAAGAAGAAAATAAAGCAAAAGAAAAAAGTGCATTTGATCAAGCATTGAAGGCAATAAAAAAACATAAATTAGACATGAATTTGATAGATGTAGAATATAAATTTGACAATAGTAAGATTTTATTTTATTTTACCGCAGATGGAAGAATTGATTTTAGAGACTTAGTAAAGGATTTAGCTGCTATTTTTAAAACAAGAATTGAGCTCAGACAAATAGGAATAAGAGATGAAATAAAGAGAATGGGCGGATGTGGAGTTTGTGGAAGAGAATTATGCTGCTGCTCATATCTTGGAAGTTTTGAAACAGTATCTATAAAAATGGCAAAGGATCAAAATTTATCACTTACCCCAACAAAAATTTCAGGAGCTTGTGGCAGACTTATGTGTTGTTTAAAATATGAAGAATCAGTATATGAAGAAAAACTTGCAAAGATGCCAAAACCTGGAGCAATAGTAAAAACACCAGATGGTGAAGGAATTGTAGAAAGTTTAGAAACACTAAAAGAAGTAGTAAGAGTTAAGATACAGGATAAAGATGAGGTCAAACATAAAAAATTTGCTGTAACAGATATAAAAGTAATAAAAGATGCACAAATAGAAGATTACGGAGTAGAAGATAAAGAATTACAAGAACTAGAAAAGCTAGAAGAATTAGACAAAGAAGATATGGAGAACTAATATAGTAAATAAGATTTGAAAAAGATTGTAATGATTTTAGTGCAAAAGAATACATCGTAAAAAATATAGGAGATTAGATTTGAAAAAGAATTGTGATTTTGGCAAGGCAAACGAGAGAGAAAACCGGAAACGTACTGATGTACGTTGAGGCTTTTCGATGCGAAGTTTAACGTAGCCAAAACTCAATTATTTTTCAAAGATAAAGGAGGTGGAAATAAATATGGCATATAAGATAACAGAAAAATGTATAAGCTGTGGAGCATGTGCAGCAAACTGCCCAGTTGAATGCATATCACAAGGAGAAGAAAGATACGTAATTAATCCAGACCTTTGCATTGGATGTGGAACATGCGCAGGAGTTTGCCCAGTAGAAGCACCAGTTGAGGAATAAGAATGAAACAAAAGTGACGGTTCTAATCGTTTCAGTTTTTGAGTGTGCAACGGGGACAGAGAAGATTACACATAGTATTTGTGCAATCTTCTCTGTCCCCGTTGCACATTTTGTCCCCATTGACCATTAGGAAGTTTTATGATATACTACGATTTAGAAAGAAGGAGTAACAAATGGCAATATATGAATATAAAACACGCATAAGATACACAGATGTAAGTGAAGGAAATAGGCTATCTGACAAAGGAATTCTAAACATACTATCAGAAGCCGCAAGTAAACATTCAGCATCTGTAGGATATGGATTAAATGATATAGAAAAAACACATTGCACATGGATGGTTTTATATTGGAAAATAAAACTATTAAAGAGGCCACATTGGGATACAGAACTTACTATAAAGACATGGCCAAGAAAGTTCAGTAAAGTATCCTCATGGAGGGATTATGAAATATACACAGAAGATGGAGAGAAGATTGGAATGGGCGCTTCAGAGTGGGTGCTTATAGATACAAGAAAATATAGCGTTGGTAGAATTACAGAAGAAATGATAGACGATTATGGAATAGTAGATAAGTCAGCATTTAATGAAGAAATTACAGGAAAACTAAAAGAACCAGAAAACTCGGAAAAAGTTTATGAATATACAGCGTCAAAAAGAGATATAGATGCAAACCATCATGTATATAACGTAAATTACTTAGAACTTGCATATAATGCACTACCAGAAGAGGCATGTAGAAACTTTGAAAATATAGAAATATATTATAAAAAACAAATAAAATTAGGCGATACAGTTGAATTCTTTTATTCAAAAGTTGGAGACTCGCACATATTAACAATAAAGAGTCAAGATGAAAAAACGTTGCATGCAATATTAAAATTTAATTGACATTTAATAACATTATAGATATACTTATAATATATAAACAAAAGAAGGAGGATAGATATGGAAAAGAAACAAACAAAAATATCTTTACAAACAGCACTTATTATTTGCTTAATAGTATTAGTCTTAATTTTTATAACAGAGATTATTGTATCAAAGGTGACACTAGCACCAACATCTAAAAATCAAAATGAAATTAATAACCCACAAACTCAAATAGATGTTGTTGAACAACCAACAGTAAAAAAATAAATTATCTATATATAAAGATATAAAAACATACAATTATTTATTTAAAATAAAAATAAAATTGTATGTTTTTTTTATTGTATAAAAATAAAAGTTGTGATATTATATATTTATCTTAAAAGAATGAGGAGGTTATTATGATTGAAATAAGATGGCATGGTAGAGGCGGACAAGGAGCAAAAACAGCATCACTTCTACTTGCAGATGCAGCTTTTAATACTGGTAAATATATTCAAGGTTTTCCTGAATATGGACCAGAGAGAATGGGCGCTCCAATTACAGCATATAACAGAATTAGTACAGAACCTATAACAATACATAGCAATATTTATGAACCAGACTATGTAGTTGTTGTAGATGACACATTACTAGATGCTGTAAATGTTACAGCAGGACTAAAAAAAGAAGGAGCAATAGTAATAAACACAACTAAGGATGCAGAAGAAATTAAATCAAAATTGAAAGATTATGAGGGAGAAGTATATACTATAGATGCTCGTAAGATTTCAATGGAGACATTAGGAAAATATTTTCCTAACACACCAATGCTTGCAGCAATTGTAAAGGTAAGCAAAGTAATGACAGATGAAGAGTTTTTAAATGATATGGAAGGTTCATTCAAGCACAAATTTGCAAAAAAACCTGAAGTTATTGATGGAAATATGAATGCTATAAAGATGGCACTTAATGAAGTTAAAAAAATCTAGTTTGAATAATAATTGACGTTTGGCGTTGTTGTTCATCGAAAGAAAATCCTCAACGTACAAAAAGTACGCTTCGGGTATTTCTTTCTTGAACGCCTAGTCAAATAACAATTCTTGTCCAAACAAAAGTGAGGAGGATAATATGGATATAACACCAAAAACACCAGCAGAGAAGATGACAATTGCCGGAAATATCTATGAAGCTGGAAATTCTAAAGAGTTTAAAACAGGTGACTGGAGATCACAAAAACCTATATGGATAGAAGAAAAATGTAAGCAATGCGGACTATGCTTTCCAGTATGCCCAGACGATAGCATACCAGTAAACCATGAACAAAAAAGAGAAGACTTTAACTATGACTATTGTAAGGGATGCGGAGTTTGCGCGAAGGTTTGTCCATTCGGTGCAATAACAATGGAATAAAAGAAAATTTAAGGAGGAAAAATAATGAGTATAAGAGAAAGACTTAGCGGAAATGAAGCTGCAGCAACAGCTATGAAGCAAATCAACCCAGATGTAGTTGCAGCCTTCCCTATAACACCTTCTACAGAGATACCACAATATTTCTCAACATTCGTAAGCAATGGATCTGTTGATACAGAATTTGTGGCAGTAGAAAGTGAACATAGCGCAATGAGCGCTTGTATTGGTGCAGAAGCAGCAGGAGCAAGAGCTATGACTGCAACATCTGCAAATGGTTTATCATTAATGTGGGAGATGATTTACATTGCATCAAGCTTAAGACTTCCTATAGTAATGTCACTTGTAAACCGTGCAGTATCTGGACCATTAAACATACATAACGACCATTCAGATGCAATGGGAGTTAGAGATGCAGGTTGGATAATGCTTTTCTCAGAAAATAACCAAGAGGCTTATGATAACCTACTTATGGCACATAGAATTGCAGAACACAAAGATGTAATGCTACCACTTATGGTTTGCCAAGATGGATTTATAACTTCACATTCAATCGAAAATATTGAACTTGTGGAAGATGATAAAGTAAAAGAATTTGTTGGAAAGTATAATCCAGAACATTATTTATTAAACAGAAAAGAGCCAATGGCAATTGGCCCACTTGATGTTCAAACATATTTATTTGAACACAAATATCAACAAGCCGAAGCAATGAGAAATGCAAAGAAAGTTGTAAAAGAAGTATCAGAAGAATTTGAAAAATTAACAGGAAGAAAATATTCTTTCTTCGAAGAATATAAATTAGAGGATGCAGAAATTGCAATAGTTTGTATGAACTCAACAGCAGGAACAACAAAATATGTTGTTGACTCTTTAAGAGAAAAAGGTATAAAAGCTGGACTTCTAAAGATTCGTATGTTTAGACCTTTCCCAGCAGAAGAAATTGCAGAAGCACTTGGACACCTTAAAGCTGTTGCAGTAATGGATAAAGCAGATTCTTTAAATGGAGCAGGAGGAGCTTTATTTGAAGATGTTACATCGGCAATGTATGTAAACAAAAAAGAAGTTCCAATGTTAAGTTATGTATATGGAATTGGTGGAAGAGATACAACATCTTATGATATAGAGTCTGTATTTACAGATTTACAAAAGGTTGCAGAAACTGGAGATATAGAAAATCCATATAGATATGTTGGTGTAAGGAGGGATAAATAATGGCATATAATTTAAAAGAAGTAGTAGCTGAAAAGCCTTCAAGATTTAATGCAGGACACAGAATGTGTGCAGGATGTGGAGCTCCACCAGTTGCAAGAATGGTTTTAAGAGCATTAAAGCCAGAAGATCATGCAGTAATATGTAGTGCAACAGGATGTATGGAGGTTTCAACATTTATTTACCCATACACAGCTTGGTCAGATTCATTTATACACACAGCATTTGAATGTGCTGGTGCAACATTATCTGGAGTGGAAGCTGCATACAAATCATTAAAAAATCAAGGTAAATTACCAGAAGATGAACATACAAAATTCATAGCCTTTGGAGGAGATGGAGGAACTTATGATATAGGTATTCAAAGCTTATCTGGAGCTATGGAAAGAGGACATGACATGGTTTATGTATGCTACGATAATGGAGCATACATGAACACAGGTATTCAACGTTCTTCTGCAACACCTCATTTTGCAGATACAACAACATCACCTGCTGGAACAAAAATCCCAGGGAAGATGCAGAAAAGAAAAGATTTGACAGAAATAATGGCAAGTCATCACATTCCTTATGCTGCACAAAGTATAGCAGTAGGAAACTTCAAAGATTTATATGAAAAATCAGAAAAAGCAATTTACACAGAAGGACCATGTTTCTTAAATGTACTTGCACCATGTCCAAGAGGATGGGGATATCCTACAGAAGATTTGATGACAATAAACAAACTTGCAGTAGAAACATGCTATTGGCCATTATATGAAGTAGAAAATGGAAAATACAAGATAAACTATAAACCAGCAAAGAAGCTCCCAGTAGAAGAATTCTTGAAACCACAAAGAAGATTTAAGCATATGTTTAAACCAGGAAATGAGTGGATGATAGAAGCCTTCCAAAAAGAAGTAGATGAAAGATGGGAAGCACTTTTAAAACTAGAAGAAATAACAAATAGAGAGTAACAAACAAAATGAGTAGGAGATTTTCTCCTACTCATTTTGTTTGTCAATGGCCAAAGTATAATAAGAACTTATCCATTGACAGATCAATCTTAGTTTCTCTCAGTTCTTTGATTTTCTGATTATTTGTGACATACACATACAATTGCTGCTGAACCAATTCATCTGCTTTAAGCTCTGGAAAAAGAGAGACAAGAGTTATAGCATCCTTATCTTTTATATCGGTATATGTAGATGCTTCATACTTCATATAATTTTCCACAGCCGAATCAATACGACTTTCAATTGCAGAGTTTTCCTCCTGGTACATCTCAATCTTTTGGTCAATTCTGCCGGCAGTGCCAAGTGATGCTGCACTAGCACATATAGCACATAATAATATGATATCCACTATTGCGAAAAGTATAGCCGATATCTCGGATTCTGTTATTTTACAGATAATGAAAATCACAAGACAGATAACAAAGAGTAAGCTAAGCATGATTTTTCCTCCTTAATAACTTTTATTGTTGATTAATACATTTATGCTAAAACTAAAAAGCTAGAGGAAACTCCTCTCACTAATTAGTGAAAAAAGGAATAAAGACATAGATTATTATCTATATCCAAAATATTATACCACAACTTAACATAAAACACAAGCACTTTATTGTTAAACTATTGAATATTTCTAGAAAATATGGTATATTAACGTAAAAAAAGAGCGCAAAAAGTTTATTATTATTTTTCCAATTTTACGTAAATTTCCTTTGACTTTTTCCAAAAATTGTAGTATAATAAATATGTCGGAAAAATTATCCATAAATTTTTGAGAGGAAGTGTGTTTATGTTCAACGTAGGAGATTACATAGTATATCCAATGCACGGTGCAGGAACAATCGATGCAATTGAAGAAAAAGATATTTTAGGTGAAAAACAAGCATATTATATTATTAAAATGCCAGGTGAAGTTAAGGTTATGATACCAACATCAAAAGCAGATGAAGTTGGTATTAGAAATGTTATAGATAAAGCAGGAGCACAAAAGGTTTTTGAAGTTTTAGGAGAAGATGATACACAAACAGAACTTAACTGGAATAAAAGATATAGAGAAAATATGGATAAAATGAAAACAGGAGACATATATGAAGTTGCTGACGTTGTTAGAAATTTAAGCTTCAAGCAAAAAGAAAAAGGACTTTCTACTGGAGAAAAGAAAATGCTTCTTAACGCAAAGCAAATACTAGTTAGCGAATTAGCACTTGCTCAGCAATCTTCAGAGGATGTAGTTGAAGAATTAGTAGAAGACAAAATTTCTAGCTCATTCAAGACATTTAAACTTGACAATATTGGAGAAAGTACAGCAGTTAATAAGTTTATTCCTTTTGAGGAAACCAGTTCAATCGTAGGATAGTATAATTAATAAATGGGCGTCAAATATTATGACGTCCAATTTTTGTATAAAAAGCATAAAAGTTCGCCGAGCTCTATCGGCGTAGTATATTTTCTTTCTGCAAGTTTTCGAGAAAAAAGTGCTACGCCCGTATCCACGGCTACTGCTAGCTAATATTTGACTATCAGATTTATAATTTAGGAGGAAACATATGAAAGTTTTAGTAACAGGTGGAACAGGATATATAGGAAGTCATACAGTAGTAGAATTATTAAATAACAACTATGAAGTAATTATAGTGGACAACTTATGCAATAGTTCAAAAGAAGTATTATATAAAATAGAAGAAATAACAGGAAAGAAGTGTATATTTTACAAAGCAGATATTAGAGATAAAGAAGCTTTAAGAAATATATTTAAAGAGAATAACATAGATGCAGTAATTCACTTTGCAGGTTTGAAGGCAGTTGGAGAATCAGTAAAAAAGCCTTTAGAATACTATGACAACAATGTAGTTGGAACAATTAGATTATTAGAGGTAATGAAAGAATTCAATTGTAAAAAAATAGTGTTTAGTTCATCTGCAACTGTATATGGAAATAGAGAAACACCAAAGTATTCAGAAGATATGGGAAGAGGAAAAACAACTAATCCATACGGAGCAACGAAAGCAATTATAGAAGAGATATTAGAAAATTTATATGCATCAGATAATGAATGGACAATTTCATTACTTAGATATTTTAACCCAATAGGAGCACATGAAAGTGGACTTATTGGTGAAAATCCAAATGGAATTCCAAATAATTTAATGCCATATATTCAAAAAGTTGCAACAGGAGAATTAGAAAAGCTAAATATTTTTGGCAATGATTATGACACAAAAGATGGGACATGTATAAGAGACTTTATACATGTTGTAGATTTAGCAATAGGACATATAAGAGCATTAGAAAATCTTAAAACATCTGGAGTATATATTTACAATCTTGGAACTGGTCATGGATATAGTGTGCTTGATATTGTAAATACATTTGAAAGAGTAAATAATATAAAGATAAATCATGTATTCGCGCCAAGAAGAGCTGGTGATCTAGCTGAATTTTATGCTGACCCAAGTAAAGCAGAAAGAGAGCTTGGATGGAAGGCTGAAAGAGGCATAGAAGAAATGTGCAGAGATGCATGGAACTTTGCAAAAAATTTATGAATATATTATATATAATACTATAAAAATCCGCCAAATCTCGTCGGGGTTATGTGTTTTCTTCCTGCAAGTTTTCGGAAGAAAAACATAAGCCCCTGCGTTTGGCTACTTTAAGATATAATTCAAAATTTTTGGAGGAACAATATGAGAAAATATTTTGGAACTGATGGAATTAGAAAAATTGCAAACACAGAACTTACACCAGAGCTTGTATATAGAGTAGCAAAAGCAGGAGCATATGTGCTTGGAAAGCACACAGATAAGGCTCCATTAATATTGATAGGAAAAGACACAAGACTTTCAGGAAGCCTTATTGAAAGTGCTATGACAGCAGGATTTTTGAGCTATGGTGCAAATGTAATACACCTTGGAGTACTCCCAACACCAGCAGTTGCATACCTTACAAGAAAACTTAATGCAGATGCGAGCGTTGTAATTTCTGCATCACACAATCCTTATGAGCATAACGGAATTAAATTCTTTAGTAATAAGGGAATGAAAATAGATGACTCGATAGAAGAAGAAATCGAAGAAGTTATGGAATCTGGAAAGCTAGATGAAATAAGAGCAGTTGGAGATAAAGTTGGAACAGATGAATATAGAAATGGTCTAAAGGAGGAATACGTAAACTTCTTCATAGAAAATTTTGAAGATGAAATAAAGAATAATCTTACTGATGATTATATAGTAGGAATTGATACTGCAAATGGTGCAACATATAAAATTGCTGAAGAAGTATTTAAAAAGCTTGGAATAAAATATAAGATAATCAGCAATACACCAAATGGAGTAAATATAAATAAATATTGTGGTTCAACTCATTTAGAAAATTTGCAAAAGCTTGTTAAAGATAACAATCTAAGCATTGGTATAGCATACGACGGAGACGGAGATAGATGTCTTGCAGTAGATGAAAATGGAGAAGTTATTGATGGAGATATAACGCTAGCAATAATTTCAAATTACTTAAAGAAGCAAGGAAAACTAAGTAAAGATACAGTTGTTGCAACAGTTATGAGCAATCTAGGACTAAATAAGTACGCAGAAGCAAATAATTTAGATTTAAAGCAAACTAAAGTTGGAGATAGGTATGTACTAGAAGAAATGCTAAAAAATGGTTATAACCTAGGTGGAGAGCAATCAGGACATATTATTTTATTAGATTACAACCCAACTGGAGATGGAATACTTACATCATTAATGCTGATAATGATAATGCTAAAGGAAAAGAAGAAAGCTTCAGAAATGAAAAGCATAATAAACATATATCCTCAAGTATTAGTAAATGCTAAAGTAAGTAGCGATAAGAAAATGACATACACAGAGGATAAAGATATAAATGAAGCAATAACAAAACTTGAAGAAGAATTCAAACGGAAGCGGAAGAGTACTAATTAGACCTTCTGGAACAGAAAGCTTAATTAGGGTAATGATTGAAGGAGAAGATAAAACTTACATAGAAAAAAGAGCAAAAGAGCTTGCAAACTTGATAGAAATGAAGCTTAAATAAATTTCGTTACTGTTTAATACTTTAAATGCAAAATCAGCCGTGGGAAAGCGTAGCACTTTTTTTCTGAAAACTTGGAGGAAGAAAACGTCCTACTCCGATAGAGCTCGGCGAAAATTTGTGCAAAATCATTAAACAGTAACTAAATTTCAATTGAAATTTCGCAAAAAATCTTGCAAAAATTTGCAAAGTAGTATAAGATATAAGCATAGTAATTTTTATGCAACAAAAGGCATAGTAGCACATTGAAAATAAAATAAAGAAAAATAAGGGTTATAAATAACCAATTCAATGTGAGTATTGTGTCAAACAGCATAGAAATTACAAAAGAAGATATAATAACAATATTGTATAAATTTCCGCCGAGCTCTATCGGAGTAGGACGTTTTCTTCCTCCAAGTTTTCAGAAAAAAAGTGCTACTCCTTCGCACGGCTAGATTAATATAAAAAATCAAAAGAAAGGTAGGTAAACATATGAGACATAATTATAACGAGCGAGGAATAACGCTCATAGCCCTTATTATTACAATAATTATCTTGGTAATTCTAGCAGCAGTGTCAATACGTGCAGTATACAATATGAGTATTGTAGGGCATGCCATCAACGGAACACAACAGTATGCAGAGCGTGCAAAAGAAGAAAATAAAATGCTAGGAGATACAGTAAACGTTATAGAAAGTACATTAGGAAAATTAGATAATATACAAAATGGAAAAGGTTCAGGAGAAAGCGGTAATAGTGGAGCAGGAAATACAACAAATGCACTAGCAGAATTTCAAACAGAAACAACAAAACCATATATGCCAAGTAGTGACTTTACACATGTAACAGGAACAAGCTTAACAAATGGACTTGTAATAGAAGATACAAATGTAGTAGGACTTGGAAATCAATTTGTATGGATAGAAGTGCCAAGAACAACAGGAAATACAGGAGTATATAAAACAGCAGGATTAAATATTAAAGGATTTTCAGACACAGAACTTGAAGCAATAAAAACAGATTTAATAGCATATGCTACAACATATAGAGAGAGTAGTTATTCAGATACGTACTCTAGTGGATGTGGATTAGCTGATGAAACAGCATATAATAACTTATATAAAAAAATGTTAAAAAGTGTATATGAGAATGGGGGATTTTGGATAGGAAGATATGAAACAGGATATGCTTATGATGATCCAGCAATAACAGCCCAAGGAGGAGGACTAAGAACTTATGGTACTGACTATTATACAGAGCATCCAACAACCCATAAAGCAATAATAAAAGCAAATGCATATCCATACAATTGGGTCAGACAAAGTCAAGCACAAAGTTTATCTTCAGGAATTCATTCAGGAGAATGTGAAAGTTCGCTGTTATTTGGTATTCAATGGGATTTAGTGCTAAGATACTTAGAATCAAAAGGAGTAACACAAGCAGAATTAAGAGGTGGAGATGCAACAGGAAGTTCAAATTGGGGAAATTATAGTAATGTTGGATTTGATGTAAAAAATGCAAATGCAAAGTATACAACAGATTTTGGGGCAAATTGGTCAGATGCAACAACCTATGAAAAACCAAGTTCGTCAGTACTTTTAACAACAGGAGCAAATGAGACAAGAAATAGTAAACAAAATATATGTGACTTAGCAGGAAATGTACAGGAAAGGACATTAGAAAACGAAACTTCAGTTACAAGTGATCCTTATGTCATTCGTGGAGGCAATTACTTCTTCAATGGCTCTAACAATCCAGCTTGTTACCGTCGCGGCAGCAGTACGACTAACAGCAGCTATACCGTCGGTTTCCGTGTCACACTTTTTAAGTAGGTCTGTGTGCTGATAGCGATGCATAAGAAACGTCTCATACCAGAGACAAAGAAGTAAATATGAATTTGCAAGTTCCATCTTGCGAGTTTACACGCAAGATGGGCGAAATTTTTATTCCTCCGATTTGTAAAGCAAATCGGTGAGGATAAAAATTTCGCCTAGCGGGAGCGCTCCCTAGTGAAGTGAACCCAAAAAGTTAGACAGTATAAATTATGCTACTAACTTGGAATGCTCTCTGTATTGAACAGGAGACATTCCTTTTAGTTTGCTTTTAATTCTTTTATTATTATAGTATTCTATATATTCTACTATATCTTTCTCTAATTCTTCTATATTTTTATATTCCTTTTCATTTATATAATAAAGTTCTGATTTTAATATTCCAAAAAAGTTTTCTGCACATGCATTATCCAAGCAATTACCTTTTCTAGACATGCTTTGCTTAATTCCTTTTTGTTCAAGTAGATATTGGTACTGTTTCATTTGATATTGCCAGCCTTGATCTGAATGTAATATTAAATTAGTATTATTTGGTATCTTTTTAAATGCTTTTTCTAACATATCTATTACTTGATGAAATACTGGATGTCTTGATAAATTGTAACTTATTACTTCTCTATTAAATAAATCTACTATTGGAGATAAATAAAGTTTGTCTTTATTAACTTTAAATTCTGTTACATCTGTAGCCCATTTTTGATTTGGTTTATCTGCCTTAAAATTTCTTTTTAGTAAATTATCGGCTATTTTTCCAATTGTTCCTTGATATGAATTATATCTTCTTTTTGGTCGTTGAATACTTTGTAATTCCATTGTTTTCATTAATCTTGCAATTGTCTTATGATTTATTATGTATCCGTGATGCAGCATCTTTATATCCATGCTGTTCAACAATACAATATTTTACAACCTCTAATTTAAATTTTTCCGAATATTTTGACATAAAAATACCCCCCAAATGTTAAACTTTTTTGTCTAACATTTGGGGGTCACTTCATAAACAGTGTTTATACTTAAAATATCTAGAATTATATTAAAATCTTTACATACATCAATTTACATAATTTTAAGGAAGGATTTAGGAAATATTCGTCGAATAATATAATATAAAACTGAAAGAAGGAGAATTGATGGTAAAATACGAAAACAGCCTAATTGATGAAATCAAGGCAAATGTTGACATAGTCGAAATAATATCACAGTATGTTGCCTTAAAGAGAAAAGGCAGCAATTATTTTGGCCTTTGTCCATTTCATAATGAAAAATCACCATCATTTTCTGTATCTCAAAATAAGCAAATATTCCATTGTTTTGGCTGTGGAGCAGGTGGAGATGTAATAGGTTTTCTAAAAAGGATAGAAAATATTAGCTTTGGAGAAGCAGTAGAAATGCTTGCGGATAGAGCAAATATTACTTTACCAAAAGTTGAAACTAGTGAAGAAGACAAAAAGAGATTACTTTTACAAGAGAAAGTTTTTAAAGTGAATGAAGCAGCAGCTTTATTTTTTCATGAAAATTTATATAAACCTACTGCAAAGCCAGCACAGGAATATGTAAAAAAGAGAAAACTTGACAATAGCACATTAAAAAAATTTCAAATAGGCTACTCAGGGAATTATGATGACTTATACAAAGAGCTTAGAAAACAAGGATTTCATGATGAAGAAATATTAGAATCAAAGCTTGTTATTCGCTCAAAGAATGGAGCACCACTTGACGCTTTTAGGTCAAGACTTATGTTTCCAATAATGGATGTAAAAGACAGAGTGATTGCATTTGGAGGAAGAGCATTAGACGATTCTAAACCAAAGTATATAAATTCACCTGATACGATAGTTTATAATAAGGGAAGAAACTTATTTGCTTTAAATATTGCAAAGAAAACTGACAAGGATTATCTTATCATGGTTGAGGGTTATATGGACACGATATCTCTTCATCAAAGAGGAATAGACAATGCAGTTGCATCACTTGGAACAGCTCTTACAGAAAGGCAAGGAAGACTTTTAAAAAGATATAAGTCAAAAGTTATAATAGGATATGATGCAGATGGTGCAGGACAAGCTGCAACAATGAGAGGACTTGAAATTTTGCAAAACTTAGGTTTTGACATAAGGATTTTGCAAATTGAAGGTGCAAAAGACCCAGATGAATTTGTTATAAAATATCGGAAGCGGCAAGTTCAATCTTTATGTACAAAATGCAATTTCACTTGTTGAGTTCAAGGTAAAAAAACTTAAAGAAAATTTGGACTTAAATCAAGTAAATGACAAAATAAAATTCTTAAATGAAGTTAGCAACATTCTACTTAAGGTAGATAATGACATAGAAAAAGAAGTGTATGTTGATAAAATTTCAAAAAGTTATGGCATTTCAAAAGAAGCAATATATGCACAGCTAAATAAATTATCATATGCAAATTCTAGTGGAGCAAAGGTCTTAGACAGACAAGTTCCTGTTAGAAATATTGAAATAAAACCGAAAAAAGAAAACAACGATGTAAACACTGCAAGAGAAAATCTGATAATTCAGTTACTTATAAATGAGGGACAAGTAGTTTATCAGAAAATAAAAGATGAAATAACTCCAAACGACTTTAAAGACGAAAAAAATAAAAGAATTGCAAAAGTTTTGTATGAAGAGTTAGAAAAAGGGGATATTAGTAATGTAATAGGACTATTTGAAAGTGATGATGAGCTTATTAGCCATATTACATACATATTATCAAAAGAGTTAGATATAAATGACATTAATAAAGCAATAGAAGATTTAACAAGTAAGTTTATAAAAGAAAAATTGCAAGAGGAGAAAAGCGAAATTTTAAAAAAGATGATTTCTGGGAACTTGACTCAGGAAGAAACAAACCAAATTGGGACTAGATTAAAGGAGATAAGCAAGAAGCTAGTTAGTTTAAAGTAAGGGGGCTAAACTAAAATGAAAGAAGCACTAGAAGAAGTAAAGAAAAGAAAAAAGAAAAGTGAAATAGCCGAAGAAGAAGTAAAAGCAGAAGTTGTATCAAAGAAAAAAGCCACAAAAAAAGAAGTTGAAGTTAAAAGCGAAGAAGAAAAGAATAATAATGAAGCAAAAAAGAAGACAGCAAGTAAAAAAGAAGGGATAGACAAGAAAGAAAACGATTCTAAGGCAGAAAAGAAAGCAAAAAGCAAAAAGACTAAAGATGTGGAAGAAGTAGAAGAAACAAAATTATCAGATAAAAATTTAAAGGAAGAAAAGTTATCTGATGAAATAAAAGAAAAGAAAGTTTCAAAGAAAAAAGAAAATACAGATGTTGAAGAATCAAAACAAAAAGAAGAAGTAAAAGAAAATTCTGTGGATGAAATAAAAAGTGAGAGCGCTCCTGTAGAAGAAAATAAAGAAATATCAGAAAAAGAGGCTGTAAATAAAATCCTTACAAAAGCAAAGGAAAAGGGAAGTATCACCTATGGTGAACTTGCTTCAGAATTAGAGGATGTAAATCCTGAAGCTATTGATAAAGTTTTTGATGCTTTTGAGGAAAGTGGTGTAGACCTTCTTAAAGATGATTTTGATGATATCGAACCAGATATTGATGAATTAGAAAACATAGAAGACGTTGATATTAGCGATGCTGCAATTACTGATTTTGATGGAATAAATATAGATGATCCAGTTAGAATGTATCTAAGAGAAATAGGAAGAATTCCACTTTTAACTTATGAAGAGGAATTGGAACTTGCACAAAAAATATTAGATGGAGATGAAGAAGCAAGACAAAAACTTGCAGAATCAAACCTAAGATTAGTTGTAAGTATTGCTAAGAAATATTTGGGCAGAGGAATGTTATTCTTAGATTTAATTCAAGAAGGAAATATGGGATTAATCAAAGCAGTAGAAAAGTTTGACTATGAAAAAGGATATAAATTCAGTACTTATGCTACATGGTGGATAAGACAAGCTATAACAAGAGCTATTGCAGACCAAGCAAGAACAATAAGAATACCAGTTCATATGGTAGAAACTATAAATAAACTTATTCGTACATCAAGACACTTACTTCAAAGATTAGGACGTGAGCCTACCCCAGAAGAACTTTCAGAAGAATTAGAAATGCCTATTGATAAAGTTATGGAAATACAGAAAATTGCTCAGGACCCTGTTTCTCTCGAAACTCCAATAGGAGAAGAGGATGACAGCCACTTAGGAGATTTTATTCAAGATGATGACTCTCCTGCACCTCAAGATTCAGCAGCATACACAATGCTTAAAGAACAATTAGAAGAGGTAATGAACACATTAACTCCAAGAGAAGCAAAGGTATTAAAACTTAGATTCGGTTTAGAAGACGGAAAAGCAAGAACTCTTGAAGAAGTAGGTAGAGAATTTGAAGTAACCAGAGAGAGAATAAGACAAATAGAAGCAAAAGCTTTAAGAAAACTTAGACATCCAAGTAGGAGTAAAAAGCTTAAAGATTATATGAATTAAAGGAGAAAAGTATAAATGGCAAAAGAGAAGAAGGAAAAAATAAGTTTAACAGGATATAATCCAGTTGAAACACCTGAAGAAATAATTGCATCAGATAAAGATACAAATAGAAGAGAAGCTTTTCAGAAAGCATATAAAGTTATTGCAAATATAATTCCTGGGTACTTTTTGGAACAAAGAAAAAAGAAAAACGCTACATCTGGAGGTGGAGGAACTGCGTTTACTCAAAGCATAGTCGTAACACCTGAAAAAGTAACACTTGAAACAAAAGAAAATGCTAAAACAGAAGAAAAACAAGAAGAAAGAGAAAGAGAAGACTAGGAAAGAAAAATGTTAGGTCAAGAGAACTTAAATAAAGAGGATGAATATGATTTAGAGTGCTATAAAAAAGCTGTTGAAGAGTATAATATAAATCCAAAAACATATATATTAAATGAAGTAAAGAAGGAATTAAAAGTATGATAAAAGACCATTAGTATGCTAATGGTCTTTTAATAGTATTGGTAGCGAAGATGTGATTCGAACACATGACCTGCCGGGTATGAACCGGATGCTCTAGCCAACTGAGCTACTTCGCCATAAAGTTTACTTTAATATTATAATAGCATTTGCTTGATTTGTCAATCATTTTTCAAAAATTTCTAAAAATTTCTAAAAGTAAATTTACCTAAATAAAAAAAATTTATATTTTCAATTTTTCTTCAATATTTCCATCGTATAATGTAATCACAAACAAGGGAGATAGATATATCTCAAGGAAGGAGTTAATATTATGAAGGAAAAAATTTTAATTTTTGTTATTGGTTTATTAGTTGGAGCAATAGTTACAGCAGCAGGTTTTCTTATTTATACTAGAATAAATGGTAATAAGGTACAATCAAATCCAAATAAAAATGGAAATCATATGCAAATGATGCAAGATGGTAGAAAAGGCTTTAACGGAAATATGAAGCAAAAAGGACAAAGAAATAAACAGACTGGAAATGAAACAGACAGTGTGCAAACTGCACCACAAATTCCATCTGGAGAAAATGATGGAACACCTCCAGAATTACCATCTAATATGAATGATAGTTCAAGACCAACAATGCCAATGAAACAAAATTCAAAAACTAATATAACTCAAAGCAATACCTAAGTGAATAAAAATAGGAAAAGAGAGAATAAACTCTTTTCCATTTTTTCGTAAATAAATAATTGTAAATTATTCATGTTTATGATAATATTAATTTGGAAAAGGGGATAATATGAAAATATTAATAATTGAAGATGAATATAGCCTAGCAGATGCAATAGCTGAGACATTAAAAAGAGAAAATTATATAGTAGAGATTAAAACAGATGGAGAAGAGGGCGAAGATGAAGCTTTAACCGGAATATATGATTTAATTCTATTAGATGTAATGCTTCCGCACAAGAATGGCTTTGAAATATTAAAAACTTTGAAATCAGAAAAGATAGAAACACCAATTATTATGCTGACAGCAAAGTCAGAAATGTCAGATAAATTAAATGGACTAGAACATGGAGCAGATGACTATGTCACGAAACCATTTCACATGAGAGAACTTATGGCAAGGATAAAAGTTATTTTAAAAAGAACTTCAAATATTGAGGATACAAATTTGCTAGAATTTGAAGATTTAAAATTAGATTTAAAAAATGGAAAATTGTATTCAAATGATAACGAAATAGATATTAATGGAAAAGAATTGCAACTTATGGAAATACTATTAGTTAACAAAAATCAAACTGTATCAAGAGAAAGAATAGCAGATAAGATATGGGGATATGATAGCTATGCAGAGTATAACAATGTTGAAGTATATGTTACGTTTTTAAGAAGAAAGCTTAAGCTTCTAAAATCAAATGTAAAGATAAAGGCTGTAAGGGGTATAGGATATAAAGTGGAGGTAGAAAATGATTAATAAATTAAAAGCAAAGATTTTTTTACTTATTATGATTTCACTTTCAATACTTGTTATAAGTATGATTACGATATTTGGAATTTTAAATTATACAAATACACTAAAGTCTGCAACATTTATGATGGACAGAGTTTCAAATTTCGAATTAAAAAGATTTCCAAATGACAATAAAATGCTTTTTGAAAAAGATGATGAGTTAAAACTCGAAGGAGTATATTCAGTAGAAATAAGAAATTCAGAGATTATTGAAGGCAGTGAAAACAGCGAGGAATTAAATTCTTATGCTTTGAAAATTGCAAGTGACAAGAGTGAAAATGGAGTGGTTGGAAAATATTTATACAAAGTAATGAGAACTCCACAAAATACAGTTAGAATTGTTTTTATGGAGAATGAGAAGACAATAATAAATCTAAAAATGATAGTTATATATTCAAGTATTTCAGTAATTGTTGCAGTTGTAGTAATTTATTGGATTTCAAAAAAACTATCAGAAACGATTGTTAAGCCAGTACAGGATACATTTGAGAAACAAAAACAATTTATATCTGACGCATCACATGAACTAAAAACTCCACTTGCTGTAATAGAAGCAAATAGTGATGTGCTTGAAAATGAACTTGGAGAAAATAAATGGCTTGGATACATCCAAAATGAGATTAGTAGTATGGATAAATTAATTAATGAACTACTTTTACTTGCAAAAACAGAAAATGGAGAAACAGTAAAAAATTATACAAATTTTGATTTATCAAAAGAAGCTGAAATGATAATTTCTGCTTTTGAGAGTATGGCTTTTGAAAAGAAAGTTCAAATAAATGCAAATATTCAAGAAAATATACAATTTAATGGAGATAGAGAAGACGTTAAGCATATTGTGTCTACACTTCTTGATAATGCAATAAAGCACTCTATTTCTGAAAATAATGTAGAAATTAATATTTCAAAAGAAAAAAATGAAGTCTTTATTTCTGTAAAAAATGTAGGAGCACCAATACCGGAAGAGGAAAAAGAGAAAATATTTGAAAGATTCTATCGTATTGATAAAGCAAGAAATAGAAATGAAAAAAGATATGGATTAGGACTAGCTATAGCTAAAGCAACTGTAGAAAAATATGGCGGAAAAATAGAAGTTACCTGTAAAGATGGAACAGTTGAATTTAAAGCAAGTATATGAAACGATTGGGACGGTTCCAATCGTTTCATCCTTTTTTTCAAAATAAAAACAAAATTTATGAATGTTCAAATATGAATAGTTTATGCGACGCGTAAGCTTAATATTATTTAAGACCTTATTAATTTATTTTCTTCACTTCGGGTATTACTATTTTTTTCTCGTCTTTTTTTTCAATTTTAGGTTTGCTTGCAGTAATATGAGTATGTACAGAAGAAATATCTAAGTCTTTTCCATCTCCAGAAACAACTTTTATATTTTTTTTAGACTGACTCATAATAAACCTCCATATAAAAAATATCGTACAAACATTTAATTAAATGATTCTATAAATAAATATTATCACAGTAAAAAATAAAATTCAAGTATTACAAAAGAAAACTTTACTTTTATCTAAAAATATGTTACAATAAGTGGCATTAGAGGAGTTGATAAAACATGCAAGATATAATAAAAGAGTTACAAGATAGAGGGTATATAGAAGGGTTAACACACGAAAAAGAAATGAAGGAATTATTCCAAAAAGAAAGTGTTAGATTTTATATAGGAATAGACCCAACAGCAGATAGTATGCACATTGGTCACTTTGTTGCATTAATGGTAGCATCAAGACTTCAAAAAGCGGGACATAAGCCAATAATTTTAATGGGTGGAGGAACTGCTACAATAGGTGATCCATCTGGAAGAACGGACATGAGACAGATGATGACAAGAGAAACAATAAACCACAATGTTGAATGCATCAGAAAACAAGCAGAAAGATTTGTATCATTTGAAGGAGAGAATGCTGCAATAATAGTAAATAATGCTGATTGGCTATTAGATTTAAACTACATAGATTTTATGAGAAATATAGGAACAAAATTTACAGTTGCAAAAATGATTTCTCAAGATTGTTATAAAAATAGATTAGAAACAGGGCTTACATTCTTTGAAATGGGTTATTTATTACTTCAAAGTTATGATTTTTTATATTTACACGATAAATATAATTGTAAAATGCAAATTGGAGGAAATGACCAATGGTCTAATATTATTGGTGGAGTTGAGTTGATTAGGAAAATAGGAGCAGAAGACTCTTATGGAATGACGTTTAAACTTCTTACCACAGCTGATGGAAAGAAGATGGGTAAAACTCAAAAAGGTGCTTTATGGCTAAACCCAGAAAGAACATCTCCTTATGAATTTTATCAATACTGGAGAAATATTGGAGATACAGAAGTTGAGAAAGTTCTTAGATTACTTACATTCTTACCAGACGAAGAAGTGGCAAGACTATCAAGTTTAAAAGATGAAAAAATAAATGAAGCAAAGAAAATTGCTGCATATGAAATTACAAAATTAATTCACGGAGAAGAAGAAGCAAAAAAGGCAGAAGAAACAGCACAAGCACTTTTTGAAGGAAGCGGGAATATAGAAAATATGCCTGCAACAAAAGTAGAAGATACAAATATTTCATTAGTAGATGCAATTGTTTTAACAAACATTGCTCCATCAAAAGGTCAAGCAAGAAAACTTATAGAACAAGGTGGAATTACTTTAAACGATGAAAAAATATTAGATACAGGCTATATGATGTCAGAAACTGATTTTAAAGAAGGATATGCTATTATAAAGAAAGGTAAGAAAGTATATCATAAATTAGAAAAATAAATGGAAAATTTTGCTAAAATCATTGCAATTACATAATAAATATGTTAAAATAATTAATACATTTAAATAATATGTGAATTAAGAAAGGAATGAAAAGACTAGATGGAAATTATAAAAGGATTATTAATGGTAATATATGTTGCCGTTGCAGTTGTACTTATAATTTTAACACTAATTCAAACTAAGGATGGTTCAGGAGTATCATCAACAGTTACAGGTTCAAGTACAAACAATTTCTACAATCAAAATAAAGGAAGAACAAAGGAAGGCAAGATGAAAAAATTAACTATAATTTTAGGAGTTACATTTGTAATTCTTGCTGTTGTACTTTCAGTAGTATATTTTTAATGAGAATAGATTTATAAATAAGGGGCTTGCATAAAGTTCCTTATTTTAATATGGAGGCACTTATGTTAGATGATATGTTTATACCAGACGATGAAAAAATAATAATAGATTTACATGATATGCAAGAGCAGGAAGCAAGATTTTATTTAGAAAGAGCAATAGATACAGCAGAACCAAAAATTAAAGAAATTGTTGTAATACATGGATATAGACAAGGACAAGTTATTTTAAATATGGTGAGAAAAGAATTTACACATAAAAGAATTGAAAGAAAAGTAATACCATATAACAAAGGAGTAACGCTAATTTATTTAAAACAATAGAAATAGTTATTAAAATGAAAGATATAAAAAGAATAATATAACCTCTTTTTGGAAATAATGAAAATAACGTAAATTATTTCCTAAAGGAGGTTTTTTATTTGATAAGAAAGGTTGAAATTGCATCTGTAAATACTTCAAAATTACCTGTACTATCAAATGAAGAAAAAAATGAACTATTTGAAAAAATAAAACAAGGTGACCAGAATGCAAGAGAAGAATTTATAAATGGAAATTTAAGATTAGTACTTAGTGTTATACAAAGATTTCGGAGGAAGAGGAGAAAGTTCGGATGACCTTTTTCAGGTTGGTTGCATAGGTTTAATAAAAGCAATAGATAATTTTGATACAAGTCTAAACGTACAATTTTCGACTTATGCTGTTCCGATGATAATTGGCGAAGTTAGAAGATATCTAAGAGATAATAACCCAATAAGAGTTAGTCGTTCTGTTAGAGATTTGGCATATAAAGCATTACAAACAAGGGAAAAGATTACAAAAGAAGAAGGTAAAGAGCCAACAATAGATAGAATTGCAAAGGAGTTAGGAATAGAACGTGAAGAGATTGCTTTTAGCTTTGATGCAATACAAGATCCCATTTCGCTTCAAGAACCAGTATATAAAGATGGAGCTGAAAATATATTTATTATGGATCAAGTAAGTGACAATAAAAATACAGATGAGAAATGGGCGGAAAGTTTAAGCATAGCAGAAGCGATGAAGAAGCTAACTCCAAGGGAAAAAACAATAATAACAAAGCGATTTTTTGACGGAAGAACACAGATGGAAGTTGCGGAAGAAATAGGCATTTCACAAGCACAGGTTTCAAGACTTGAGAAAACAGCAATTCAGAGAATAAAAAAAAGCTATAAATAAAAAAGTGAACAGCCAAATTTTTTGACTGTTCATTTTTTTATTTGTCATCGTCGTTAGATTCAATTTCTATTAATTCTAAATCGGATTCAGAATTTGGAGTGCTTAGAACTGTATCATGCAAAGTATCTTTTAGCTTTTCACAGCAAGGTTTAAACGATAAATAGGTAATTCCACCACCAATAACTCCTCCGTATAACTGGTATAGATTTTTTGAAGAAACCAGCAAATACTTCTTTCGTCATCTTAACATTAAACCATTTTGCTACTGACCTTACAATAGGATATATCGTACCTTTTGTTAAGGCTTTATTTATAAGTTTTTTTTCAACACCTAGTCCTAATGCTTTTGCCATTGACTTAAGTGCAGTATTTGCTCCTGCAACTCCATACATTACACCCATACAAATTATTAAAGTATTCATTGTTTCTGAATCTAATAACTGTTGGTCTTTAACATTGATCTCTGGAAAACCATACAAGTATAATAGTTTTTGAGTTGCTCTTAACATATATCCGTAATATTGAGCTATATCAGTAGGCAGAGTGGCTACCATAGCTACACCTCCTGGCATACCTAAGGCTGTTGAAATTCCAGAAACGCATAGTCTTTCATATTGAATGACTTCATCAGCAATTTTATCAACTTCTTCTATTGGAATATCCTCATGAGCAGGATTATATTTTACTATCCTTTCTATAATATTTTCCGGATACTTCTTTGAAAATTCTTTTTTAAGAAAATCATTACGACTTATTTTTATTCCAGGAACCTTTAATCCTAAAATAATAACATCTTCTATTGTTATTTGACCATCACCGTTTTGATCTAAATTTTTTGTCAATTGTTGTTTTGTTTTATCTACTTTTTCAGCAACTTTTTTTCCAGCATTGGAAGAAATTTTTGCAGCAGAATCTCCTATTTTTTTTGCATTATCTTTTATTTTATCTACTTCTATTTTCATAATACATTTTTCCTTTCTTTTTAATTATTAATCATATCAATAGCTAATGATAGCAAAGTGAAAAATCTTTCATCTTCTTTATTTGTAAACTCTATCACATATTTTTCTTCATATTCATTTTCTTTTTTTTGTCTTGTTATGTGAAGTTTTCCTAGTTGTTTATCTTTGTATTTTATATCATAAGCATTCAATTTATTGTAATCAATTACAAAATCTTCTTTATCAAAATTTATAAAGATTTTACTAGAATCTGTATATTTTTTTATGGCTAATACTTCTTTTTCGTCTTCATATATAGAGCATACGCTAATATCATTACCAGTTTCTTTTTTAGTTATTTCTTCTATATAGCCAAGACTTTCACTATTTGCATTAAACAATTCTATTATCTTGTTCTTTTTAAAGAAATTTTTAGAATACTTGAGTTTGCCAATATAGTTTAATTTTCCACTTTTATCTACTATTTTATAATAATCGAGATAAGTACATTCATCTTTAAATATACGTTTTATACCGTTTAAAGAAGGATATTGTATATTTATTTTTTTACTGATTATTAAAGAATTCATTTTGCTTTTTTGAGCTATTTCACTTGCCAAGCCTTTTCCTATTATTATCTGTCCAAATTCTCCTATTTTTTCGCCTGCTTTTATGATTCCATCTACTGTTGCACCTACTGCATTTACTGTTACAGATGCAAGACCCAATAGTAAACATTCTAACATATAATCACTTCCTTTCGAAATAGTCAGTGTAAATTTCGCGAATCATATACAGAAAATTATATCATTTAATGCATAATTTGACAACTGATAAAAATATATTTTAAATGCATGATTATATATTATTAATAATTAAAAACATATGACAGAGGTATAATAAAATAAGCTACTTCATGCATATAATTGTATGAGGTGTTTTCATATGGGAACAAAAGGACTTGATTTCAAGCATAAAGAAGTTATAAATATTACAGATGGAAGAAGAATGGGGTATGTGCAAGATGTAACTGCAGATTTAGAAACAGGGATAATTACCTCAATAATAGTACCAGGAACAAACAGCAAACTTAGCATATTTGCGGGTGGAAATGACATAGTAATACCATGGAAAAATATAAAATGTATAGGAGATGATCTTATTTTGGTGGAAATTTAAAATTATAAATTTAAGTAATTTAAAATATTACAAAATTTACTATTGTTTAATTAAACAAAATATGATATAGTATAATTATATAATTAAAAACAAAAGAGGTAGATCATGGAAGATAAGTTAACAAATCTAATAATAGCAGTAATTTTTATTATTGTAATCTTACTAGCAGGCTTATTTGGATATAAATTATTAAGTTCTAAAAATGAAGAGGCAGTGAAACCAAGTTATGAATCAAATATCAATGTAACAGAAAAAGAACAATCAAATATAAATTCAAGTATTACAAATGAAATAAATAATAACCAAAAAGAAGTACAAAATATTAAAATACCAATTTCTAATACTAATGAAAATACAAATATAGATACTAATATTACAAACACGAATATACCATCTAAAACTGTAAGTACTAATGTAGAAGTATATCCATATAATAATAGGTATTACTATAATCAATTAAATAGTTATTCTAAAGCTATATATGATACGATAATAAAAAATATGTATAAATTAAAAACAGGAAATAATAGAATGAAAATAGATTATGATTTTACAAAGCTAATTAACGAAAAAGATGGAAAAGAAAAATTATCATTGTATTATGGAGATGCTATAAATGCATTAAATTTAGACATACCTAATTTATTTTATATTGATTTATCAAAATTAAGCTTACGGTATAGAAACTACAACAACAATTTTTGGAACAAAATATGAATTATTTATTGATTCTGGTGAGAATGATAATTATTTTTTAAATGTTTTTTCCTCAGAGACACAAGTAGAAAAAGCTATAAATGATATAGAGGCAATAAAAAATCATGTAATTGGAAATACAAAAGGTGAAGATTATATAAAAATAAAACTAGTACATGACTGGATAATTGACTATTTGAGCTATAATTCATCAAGTTTAAATAAAATAACAGTATACGGGGCTTTTATGGAGAAAGAAGCTGTATGTGAGGGATATGCAAGAACATATAAGTATTTACTAGATAATCTAGGAGTAGAGAATATTTTAGTTACTGGAACAGCAACAAATTCAAATAGTGAAACAGAAGATCATATGTGGAACTATGTAAAACTTAATGATAATTGGTATGCGGTAGATTGTACATGGGATGACCCAATTATTCATGGAAATGGCACAATTGGATATGATATAAAACATAGATATTTCCTTATAGGAAGTGCAGAATTGTCTAAAACTCATGTAGTAAAAAACACTATTTCACCTAATGGTAGTATATTTCAATTACCTACATTAAGTGTAAATAAATATTAAAAAACGAGATTAGTGGATATATCCACTAATCTTTTTTGTATAAAGATAGCTATTTCAGTCAATATTACATATATATAGAAAGGAAAATGATAATGAGAAAAATTGCTATCTTTATTTTTATAATGCTATTTATAGTTCTTTTTATAATTGGATTTACTATACAAAGGAGAAGTGATAAAAACAAAAAACATGAAAATAATATAAATACAAATATAATTAATACTATTGATAAAAGTCAGACTATCGAAGTTAATTCTAGTGATGAAAAAATAACACCAAATACAATTATGATTTTGAAGAAAAAATATACTTACTGTGGACATGAAATATACAGTAGTGCGAGCATTCCTGAAGAAATGGTTAATTTGACTAGAGAACAACTTGCTGAAAAATATCCAAATTGGGAAATAGAAAACTTTTCAAAAGAACAAATAATTTTATCAAAAAAAGTAAATAGCTTTTGCGGTGAACATTATCAATTGATAGATGAAAACGGAGAGATAAATTTATATTCTGTAGATGAAAAAGGGAAGAAAAGCTTTAAGAAAAAAGTAGATGTAGCTATTGAATACTTACCAGAGACAGATAGGATAACACTTAAAAACGGTCTTATGGTATATGGTACAGAAAACTTAAACAAGCTTTTAGAGGATTTTGAGCCATAAGAAAAGATGCCTATTTGGCATCTTTTCTTACTTCGTCCTTGATATAATCTTTCATATTAAAAACTTTATAATACATGACAAGCGCTAAAAGAGTTGCACCAATTGCTAAACAGTATATATATATTGAAAAATTGTATAACTCAAAACCAAGAACATCATTGTAATTTATATAGCGAATGATTAGCGAAAAAGCAATAGCTACATAGAATAACACCGTTGCAAGTTTTCCATACCATTTGCTAGATACAACAAGCTCTTTTCCATAAAGGAAAGATGCACCGGCAATCATTGCAAATTCTTTTATTAAAACAATAGCAAGTATCCAAAATGGGATAAGTCCTTTTACAGCAAGTGTTATAAGTATTGCTGTTTGAGTTGCTTTATCTGCAAGGGGATCTACAAGTTTTCCAAAGTCTGTAATTAAATTGAATTTCCTTGCTATTGTTCCATCTAAAACATCTGTAATTCCAGAAAGTATTAAAAATATTAAGGCCATAATTAGGTCATCATATACGATCGTTAGTACGATTGGTGGTATAAGTAAAAATCTAATTATTGTTAGAATATTTGGTACATGTTTTAACATAAAAAACTCCTTTCATTCTTTCCATTTCCTTTCAAGTAGAAGAAGGAATGAGAAATTCGCCTAGAGTCATTTCTACTCTGGTAGCTTCCTTGCACGTCGCATGTGAAATTAAATATAGAAGCCACCAAACGGTTGACATTATTATTTCTAAATTTGGCTATTTTTCTGTTTTAAACTCTAAAGTGTTATTTTCAAAGTCGATAGTAACATTATCTCCGTTTTTTATCTCGCCTCTTAAGATTTTTTCAGATAGTTCATCTTCGATGTATCTTTGAATTGCACGTCTTAATGGTCTTGCACCATATTTTAAATCAGTTCCTTTTTCAAGCAAGTATTCTTTTGCTTTTTTTGATACTTCTATAGTAATATTTTTATCTTTAAGTGCAGTAGCAGTATCTTCAAGCATTAAATCAACAATCTTAAGTAATTGTGTTTTGTTTAAACTTTCAAACACAACAATTTCATCAATTCTGTTTAAGAATTCAGGTCTAAAGGTTTGCTTTAAGCTATCTAAGATTTTGTTAGAGTCTACAGATTGTTTTCCAAAACCAATAGAATTGTTATTTAAGTTAGAACCTGAATTTGAAGTCATTATAATTATTGTATTTTCAAAACTAACTGTATTACCTTGTGAATCAGTCAATTTTCCATCATCAAGTACTTGAAGTAAAATATTAAATACATCACTGTGAGCCTTTTCTATTTCATCTAAAAGTACTATTGAGTATGGCTTTCTTTTTACTTTTTCTGTAAGCTGACCTGCATCATCATATCCAACATATCCAGGAGGAGAGCCTATTAGTTTTGCAGTAGAATGTGATTCCATATATTCAGACATGTCTACTCTAATTATAGCATCTTTATCTCCAAACATTTCAAAAGCTAATGTTTTTGCAAGCTCTGTTTTACCAACACCTGTTGGACCAACAAATAAAAATGATGGAGGTCTCTTAGTCGATTTTAGACCGGCTCTATTTCTTCTTATTGCACGAGATACAGCCTCAACAGCTTTTTCTTGGCCAATTATCTTTTTATGAAGATTATTTTCTAGATTTAAAAGCTTTGTTTTTTCTTCTTCAGTAATTTTAGTTACTGGTATTTTAGTCCAATGCTCGATAACTTCCGCTATATCTTGAACAGTAAGTTCCTTTAACTTTAGATTTTTGGTTATATTATTAATTTGTTCAATTAATTGGCATTCACGAGTTTTAAGATCAGCTGCTTTTTGATAATCTTCAGTAGAGTCGGTTTGAACAGCTTCATTTTTTTGCTCTTGAACAGATTTTAATTCATTTTTAAGAACTTCTAATTGATATAGTTCCTTATTATCAAGGTTTATTCTAGAACAAGCTTCATCTAGCACATCTATTGCTTTATCAGGTAAAAATCTATCGTGTATATATTTTTCTGACATAATAACTGCTTGACGAATAACATCATTTGAAATTTTTACCTTGTGAAAATCTTCGTAGTATTTTTTAATACCATACATCATTTCAGTAGCGCTGTCTACATTAGGCTCTTCAACAAGTACAGTCTGGAATCTTCTCTCTAAAGCTGTATCTTTTTCTATGTATTTTCTATATTCCCTAAGAGTCGTTGTACCAATTAGCTGAATGTCTCCATTTGCAAGAGAAGGCTTTAGAATATTTGCTGCATTCATTGCATTTTCTCCATCTCCCGCACCGATAATATTATGAATCTCATCTATAACTAGAATAATATTTCCAAGAGATTTACATTCATCAATAATGCCTTTCATTCTAGCTTCAAATTGACCTCTAAATTGTGTGCCTGCAACTACTGCAGTCATATCAAGTAAATAAACTTCTTTATTTAAAAGTTTGGCTGGAACATTGCCTGAAGCAATTGCTATTGCAAGTCCCTGGGCAATTGCAGTTTTACCAACTCCAGGTTCACCAATTAGGCATGGATTATTTTTAGTTCGTCTATTTAAAATTTGTATGATTCTTCTAATTTCTTTATCTCTTCCTATAACTGCATCTAATTCATTATTTTTTGCTTTATTTGTCAAGTTTGTACCAAATGTGTCGAGATATTTTTTCTTTTTTTCTTTTGGTTTTGTATCGACCTTAACTTTTTTAGTATTTCCAAAATTTTTACTATCTGATTGACCTTGAGAACCATTTGGACTAAAGATATTTCCAATAATTGCACCTATTGGAACAACATTTTCTGAACCTTCATAGTCCATGTCTTGCATATCTATATTATTAGATATATTTTGTAGAATCTCTTCAAATTGTTCAGCCACATTATTAAAATCAATATTTGTATTTGCTAAAGGATTAATTCCTTTTTCTTTAGCACATTCTATACAGTAACCTATTGAATGATTTGGGTCTTTATCATTTGCATCATGAACAAAGATTACTGCTGGTTTTTTATTACATATTGAACAAAGCATGATTTTGTCCTCCTTTAAAGTAAATTATGCATTAATTAATAATACATTAAAAAACAGAAAAAGTCAAGTTGATAACAAGGTAAATATGTGATATAATATAAAAAAATTGACAGTGGAGGACTAAAGATGAATTATAAAAAAACAATTATCATTGTAACAACTATAATATGTTCAGTTTTAATTATATTTGGAATTATTTTGGAAATATATAAATCAAATAGTGATAAAAAAGATGGTACAGATATTGATACTACTGAAAACTATAATTTTGACGAATTATTTGATAATAATATGAATTTTCAAAATTATAATTTCAGAAATGAGTATAAGACAGATACATCAAAGGAACTAGTATATACAGTTTATCAATTGAACGAAAAAAAGGAAGGAAAATATGATTTAAAAGTTGAACTACCATATTTAAATATAAATAGTTCAAAGGTATATGACATTAATACTGAAATACTTACTACATTTGGGCAAAAGGTTCAAAGAATTTTGGGAAATGCTGAAAAAGGTAATGTGCAAAATACAATATATACAGTAGAATATACAGCTTATCTAAACGAAAATATTTTATCTATTGTAATTAAAGCAACACTCAAAGAGGGAAACAATGCACAAAGATTAATTATTAAGGCATATACATATAATGTATCATCAAATGAATTAATATCACTTAAGAATATGCTAGAAATAAAAGAGTTAAATTATTCTCAAGTAAAAAATGAGATAACTAAAGTTGTTCAAGATGGAATAAATAATACTCAAAGTTTGAAAGCCTTAGGATATAATATATATGAAAGAGATATAAATAGCGATATTTATGAAATAGAAAATTCAAATAATTTCTTCTTAGGACCAAATAATACAATATATATAATTTATGCATATGGAAACATGAATTATACATCTGAGAAGGATATAGTTGTGATAAGATAAAAAAAGCACCTACCAAAGCAGTAATAAATTGCAATGGTAGGCGTTTCTTTTTTATTCTTTTATAAGTTTTCTTATCGTATCATATAAATATGGTTTAAATTCCTCGATAGGTAGTGGGTCATTATAAAGTATTGAGTTAAAGCAGCTAGAGCTTACAAGCTCAATTATCATATAGAGTGTAACCTCAGGATTTTTAAGCTTTAAATTCTGCTGTTTTATACCATTAATAAATAGTGTATATATGTTATTTTCTGAATCTGTAGTTTCTTGATAAATCTTTTCGACAGATTTATTAAAAATACCAAGTGAAAGATTCTTTGATATAAACTTAAGCAGTAAGGTGTTTTTCGCAAAAACATCAATAATATAGTTTATTATAAACACAATTTGGTCATCTAAATTACTAATATATGTTTTCCTTAGTTCATTTAGAGCATCGCTAAAAAGTCTTGCAGATTTTTTTGCAATAAGCACATCTCTTAATTCATATTTATCTTTAAAATATAGATAAAAAGTACCTTTGGCAACATTTGAATTATCTACAATTTCTTGTATACTCGTGTTTTTAATTCCTTTTTCTGTAAAGAGTTTAAAAGCACTTTCTAAAAGTCGTAGTTCTTTCTCTGGATCTTTTTCTTTTTTCATTTTTAATCCTCACAAAAAATATTATATACAAATATTAGCATAAAAATGACTTTAAGTCAATATAATTGGTAGAAATATTAAATTTTTATTGTAGGTTAGTCAATCATATGTCACACTTTTTTGAAAAATATATAGTTTGAGTACCCTATATTGTTGCAAGTGATTCTTCTTGACTTTTATACTTTTTTATGAATTCATTTGGGCTCAACCATCCTA
>Ga0247608_10000197_pt1 | contig 108116 bp, 80 predicted proteins | sample 176DNAGHGlowgp2_FD_193490 | JGI IMG/M metagenome (GOLD analysis project Ga0247608, IMG submission 193490) | Sheep rumen microbial communities from Palmerston North, Manawatu-Wanganui, New Zealand - 1766 DNA GHGlow gp2 | ecosystem: Host-associated > Mammals > Digestive system > Stomach > Rumen ... | reverse complement strand
TGAGCTCCGCGAGGACAACAGCGGAACCTTGCAGGCCACTTCAGATTCGGGACATCAGGAATATGACATCAAATGGCGCAAGGAGGGCAATAAGGTCATCATCAGTACGACCGAGCCCAATGAGGACGTCATGACCCTTATCTATGACAGCGAGAAGCATATGCTCGCAGCTCCCGAATCCGACTCCGAGGACGCAAGGACTGCCTACTTCAAGAAGGACGGCGAGCTCCCGCTCGGCGACGTTAACGGCGATGACAAGGTCGACGCAAAGGACGCTTCGGCGATACTTGTGGAATACTCAAAGATGTCCACAGGCGGCGACGGTGAAATGACGGCAGCGCAGAAGTCGGCGGCTGACGTCAACGGCGATGATAAGGTCGACGCAAAGGACGCCTCCTCGATACTTGCGTATTATGCGCTTGTTTCTACAGCTTCGGGTGATATCCCAAGTATGAAAGAGTTTATGACGCCAAAGCAAACATAACTGAATAAATTCAAACACCTCCCACGGTTTGGTTCAACCGCGGGAGGTGATTTTTTTCCGCGCATGAGAGTAAACTGTTATGTAAAGCTGTCACAGAAACAAGCCGCTGTATTACGTATAAATTAAGAAATACAGCGGCTTTTTTGTATTCGGATATTCAAAGTATTATTGCTATTTTAACTAACATATGGTATAATAACAATATGTTTTATATAAATGCACTGCACCATAGAATGCTGTGGTGACATTACTTTAGTTTTTGAGTGGGAGCAATATATGCTTTATTATATGTTCAACAAGCCGCAGGGCTGCGTTACTGCTCGCTCGGACGCAATTCACAGGACGGTCATGGACTATTTTCCTGCTGAACTTGCCGCTGTACTTCATCCTGTCGGCAGGCTCGACAAGGATACCTGCGGGCTGCTTATACTCACCGACGACGGTGACCTCGACTTCAGAATAATGCAGCCGAACAGGCACGTGTCCAAGACCTACTTCTTTTATGCTCTCGGGAGCATCGACGCCGATAAGATAAAACGGCTTGAAAGCGGACTGTCTATGTCGGGAATGACCGCGCGTTCGGCTGAGTTCCGACTGATACGGCAATACCGCATAGCTGAGCTTGAAGCCTTCATGCCCGAATATCGGAGGGAGCGGTATCTCAGAAATCCCCAAGGTCCCGCTTTTTCTGCCTGCCTGACCGTACACGAGGGAAAGAAGCATGAGGTGAAGCGTATGCTTGAAACGGTCGGATGCAGGATATTCTATCTCCGCCGCGAAAGCATAGGCGGGCTGACGCTCGACCCTGCACTGAGAGAAGGGGAGTACCGTCAGTTGACGAACAATGAGGTAGCTTTGCTCGGAGCTGAAAGGAGCACAATGAGATGAACGCCGTGATAAGGTCTGCACTGATAGTTTCAGCGCTGATGTGCTTTCTTACAGGCTGTGGTCATGAACAGCACGGAGCGGTCAGCTCACAGGTCGATACTGTTCAGGAACTCGAACAGACAGGAATGACTTCTGCCGTTCCTGCTGAATACTTCAAAACAGCAGAACAGCAGGGCGAGGTCGTTAAGATAGACTACGAAAGCCGCGACTATGCCCGTGATGAAAGTGTCATTACTAAGATAGCTTATGTATATCTGCCATACGGTTACGACGAAAATGATACCGATACCCGTTATAATATCGTCTATCTGATGCATGGCGGGGGAGGTCATGCAGGCGAGTTTTTTGAGCACGGCAGTTTCAGGGAGCTTATCGACAATATGATAGAAAAGGGCGACATTGAGCCGACTCTCATTGTTTCTCCGTCGTTCTATAACGCCGGTTCATCAGATGATTATGACAGCTCCGTCAGTGAACTGAGAGTGTTCTATAAGGACTTTGAAGAGCACCTTATGCCTGCGGTCGAGGGACAATTCCACACCTATGCGGAAAGCACCTCGCCCGATGACTTGAAAGCAAGCCGTCATCACAGAGCATTCGGGGGATTTTCTCTCGGCTCGGTTACAACATGGATGATGTTCTGTCACAGCTATGACTATATCGAATATTTTCTGCCTATGAGCGGAGCGTGCTGGTATTACGGCGGATATGGCGATTTTCAGACCGAGAAAAACGTTGACCTCATCGAACAGATTGTAAATGATAATGACCTTGATGAGCGGGGATATTTCATCTATCAGGGTGTCGGCACGAATGACGACTTAAAAGCTCAGTCAGTCGATATGGCAGAGGAAATGCTGTCGCGAAGCAATGTCTTCACACCTGACCATTATGTCTTCTATCAGAAAGAGGGCGGTCAGCACGATTACTATTCTGCCATGGAGTTCGTGTATAACGCATTGCCTTTGTTTTTCGGAAGCGAACCGTGATACAGCACTCATAAATACAGTACAGAAAAAACTTGCATTTTGTAAAAAGAAATGGTATAATATGAAATATCTATAACACATTAACTATGCGCAAATGAATATACACTTCCACCGTCCTGAAAGGAGGAGCACACAATGAAAAGAATTACAGCCCTTATCCTCTCGCTGTCCATGCTGACTGCACTGACAGCCTGTTCAATCAACGGTTCTGACGACGAAAATGCAACAGAAATAGTAACCGACGCGAACGGAAATGAATACGATTACAAGTATCAGATGTACGCGTCTATGTCTCCCGAGGAGATAGTCGCTGAGATGACCCTTGAGCAGAAGGCTGCTCAGATGGTACAGCCTGCCGTTTACAACGTCAGTGAAAAAGACATGAAGAAGAACGACTACGGCAGTATCCTCTCGACTACGGAATGCATCGGCGCTGCTGAATGGCGCGAGACCGTTGACGGCTTCCAGAAGGCTGCAATAAAGTCAAAATCAGGCATACCCTACATCTACGGACAGGACGACGTCCACGGTGTCAACTACTGCAAGAATGCTGTTATCTTCCCACACAATATCGGACAGGGAGCCGCTAACGACGAGGAGCTTGCCTATCAGGTAGGACTTATCACCGCTGACGAGGCTAAGCTGTGCCATATGCTTTGGAATTTCTCGCCCTGCGTTGCTCAGTCTGTTGACCCTCGCTGGGGCAGAACATATGAATCCTACGGTTCTGACCTCGAGACCATTAAAAAGCTCAGTACCGCCTACACAAAGGGACTTGTCGACGGCGGACTTGTTGCCTGCTCAAAGCACTTCTTTGCAGACGGAAATGTAGTATACGGCACAGGCGAGCAGAGCGATATCAGTATGCTCATCGACCGCGGAGATGCTCAGCTCTCTGATGCTGAGATAGGCGAGCTTCTGAAGGTGTATCAGGCTCAGATAGACGCAGGCGTTCAGACTATCATGATAAGCCATTCTTCCCTCAACGGCGTAAAGATGCACGAAAACGCCGAGTACATCATGAAGCTCAAAAATGAAATGGGCTTTGAGGGCTTCATCGTCAGCGACTGGGGCGCAGTCGGAAACACTTCAGCTCCGTCCTACGCAGAGCAGGTCATAAACAGCGTCAACGCAGGCATAGATATGCTCATGGAGACAGACCGCTTTAAGGAGGCGCAGGGTATCATAATGGACGCCGTTGACAGCGGTGATATCGCTGAGGAACGTGTCAACGACGCTGTGACGCGCATAATCAAGGTCAAGAAGGACGCAGGACTTTTCGACGACCCGCTTTGTGAGAATATCACTACCAAACAATCTGACACTGGCTCGCCCGAATACAGAGCAGTTGCCGAACAGCTGGTAGAGAAGAGTCTTGTCCTGCTCAAAAACAAAAAAGGCGTGCTCCCGTTCAAGGAGGGCACAAAGGTGTACATTACAGGTCCCGCTGCTGACAACGGTCAGGCGCAGTGCGGCGGCTGGACTATGTCGTGGAACGGTGCTCCGACTGAGGACGTACCCGGAGTGACCACGATTCGGGAGGCATTTGAGAAATATGCTGATGATTACGGCATCGAGGTCATAACCGATGACAAAAAGGCATCAGATGCTGATGCGGTACTCCTCTGCGTGGGCGAGCAGTCCTATGCCGAGTGGAACGGCGATACAGAGGACCTCGAGCTCTGCGGCTCACTGGGACTTAAAGGAAATGCTAAAGCCATTAATGAAGCAAAGGAGCTCGGCAAGCCTACAGTTACCTGCATCGTTGCAGGCAGAAATGTTATCCTCGACGAAAATGACTACAAGGATTGGGACAGCGTCGTTATGTGCTATCTCCCAGGCTCAGAGGGCAAGGGCATCTCGGATGTGCTTTGCGGCTGTGCTGATTTCTCAGGAAAGCTGCCCTCCGACTGGTACGGCTCGCTTGAACAGATTGGCACTGATAAATGCTTCCTCAGGCGCGGTCACGGAGAGAGCTACGGTGCAGGCTTCAAGCCGCGTCAGGAGCCGCAGGCAGGCTGACAGATAATCAGTATGCGGTCAGGCACAAGCCGCGTCATTCTCACATTCAGCGTATTGTCTACTCCATTTTTCGGCGCTGTTTTGGCTCATTTACGATACATTATGATTACAAATCAATAAAAAAACGGAAAAATGCTTGACAAAACGCAGTGTTCGGGTTATAATAAACGCATATTCTACGAAAGGACGGTGAAAACCATGACTATCACTAAAAGATATCAGATGCCGAAACAGAATAATCTAAATAAGCATGGAGTTTGCCGACCGTGTACAGCCATGTGCTGAGCTTTTGCGCACACAAATTGACAAGCACTCCTGCGGGAGTGCTTTTTTGTACCCGTCTGCAAATTCGGAAAGGAAAAAATATGCTGCTATTAAACGGAAAATTCAACTCAGCAAAGGTATTTACCGAGGTCATAGACCCGACTGCCGTTGCGCAGATAACCGAGCTCTGCAACCAGCCAATGAGCGAGGGCTCGCAGATACGTATAATGCCCGATGTCCACGCGGGAGCAGGCTGCACTATCGGTACGACAATGCACATCACCGATAAGGTAGTCCCCAACCTCGTCGGAGTGGACATCGGCTGCGGTATGGAGACCGTAAAGCTGAAGGAAACACATATTGAGCTGCAAAAGCTCGACAAGCTCATCTATGAGAAGATACCCTCGGGATTCGAGATACGCGACAAGGCTCACCGCTACTGCGAGCGGATAGACCTCACGGAGCTTTACTGCTACGACCACATCAACCCCGTTCGTGCGGAGCGGAGCATCGGTACTCTCGGAGGAGGCAACCACTTCATCGAGGCTGACAAGGGCGAGGACGGCTCGATATACATCGTTATACACTCGGGCTCGCGTCACCTTGGCGTGGAGACTGCCAAGTTCTATCAGGAGGAAGCCTACAAGCGGCTCAATGGCAGCTCCAAGAAGGACATCGACGAGCTCATCGAGCGCATGAAGTCCGAGGGCAGGGACAAGCAGATACAGTCCGAGATAACAAAGCTCAAGAACACCAAGTTCACGGACGTACCCAAGCACCTTGCCTACTGCGAGGGTGAGCTGTTCGAGCAGTATATCCACGATATGAAGATAGTGCAGCAGTTCGCGATGCTCAACCGTCAGGCGATGATGGACGAGATAATCAAGGGTATGCACCTTCACGCTGTGGAGCAGTTCACGACTATCCACAACTATATTGACACGGATACAATGATACTCAGAAAGGGCGCTGTTTCCGCTCAGGCAGGCGAAAAGCTGCTCATACCGATAAATATGCGCGACGGCAGCCTCATCTGCACGGGCAAGGGCAATCCCGACTGGAACTGCTCCGCTCCGCACGGCGCGGGACGTCTCATGTCGCGTTCGGCAGCGAAGCAGAGCTTCACCGTGTCCGAGTTCAGGAAGCAGATGGACGGTATCTACACCACATCGGTCAACGCTCAGACGCTCGACGAGTGTCCCATGGCGTACAAGTCGATAGACGATATCGTCGACAATATCGGCGATACGGTAGTGATAAACGAAATAATCAAGCCGATATACAATTTCAAGGCTGGCGAGGAATAACAGATAAACTCATTTGACGAGCTGATAAGGCTGCCCATATTTGAGCAGCCTTGTTTTTTTGTAGGCTATGCACAATATTCTGGAGCTGCATTTGTGCAGCCATACGAAGTTTCAGGAAACTTTCAGATTTTTTCGCGTTTTTTGCCTCTGAAATGCACTTATAAGTGAAGACTGTCCTCATGGGACAAAAAGGAGGTCATATTATGAAAAAAATCACATCAATTCTGACAGCACTTGCACTCATCTGCACGCTTACTGCCTGCTCGAAGGGAGGGGGCAGCGAGTCCGCTCAGTCGTTCACGGCTGAGAAGCTCTCCGATGTCGCGTACAAGCAGGAGAAGCTCCCGCTGCCCGAAAACGCGAGCATTCTCTACGGAGCAGTGCCGTTCGACAGCGGAAACAAGGTCTATATGCTCGGAGCAGCGGAGGTCAGCCCCGCATTTTGGATAGCTGACCGCGACCTCGGCAAGTTCGAGCGCCGCGACCTGCCCGACTTCGACATCGGTATAATTTACAACTTCGGCGTGAGCAATGACGGCGAATTTGCGGTAATTACCGTCCACGCGGACTACGGCGACCTGCCCGCTCCCGACCCGAGCTCTCCCGACTACGACGAGGCAAGGTACGACGCAGCCGCCGAGTACAGCCTGCGGCTAATGGTATACGGAGCGGACGGCAAGCTAAAGTCCGACGTTACCGTCGAGGACTACAGGGAGCAGGTCGGAAAGCAGACAATGCTCGGTGATTCGGCATTTGACGGCAAGCATATGGTCGTCAATATCGGCGGCGGATTTGAGGTTTTCTCCGCGGAGGGCAAGTACCTCGGCGAGCTGACAGCGGGCGAGGGCGAGACTATCTCCGATGTCTCCGTCGACAGCACGGGCAGGCTCGTCTGCGCGGTCGAGGTCGAGAACGGCACTGTCGATATCCGCGGAGTGAACGCGGCTGAGTGCAGTCTTGAGGGCGGCGACAGGTACGTCCTCGGTGAGAGCGTTCAGCAGCTTCTCTCGGGAACGAGCGATTATCCGCTGTTTATCCGCACCCGCAGCACTATCTACGGTGTTGGCTCCGACGGCGCGCTGACTGCGCTCATGGACGTGAACGCGACGAATGTCAACGTCAACAACATCATCGGCTTCTTCCTCGGATTGGACGGCAATATCATCGTCTGCACGACCAATTATACCAAGTGGCAGAGCAAGCTGATACGCTTCACCGAGTGCGACCCTGCGGAGCTCGGCGATGTCACGAAGCTGCGGATAGGCGTTGATTCCGAGCACAGCCTTGAGCAGGAGGTGAGCTATTTCACGGACGAATACCCGAATATCCAAGTCGAGCGCGTGGTCTATGAGAACACGGGCGATGACCCGTTAGCGCCGCAGTTCACGCAGTTCGACGAGGACGTGCTCTCGGGGAATCTGCCCGATATCCTCAACGTGCAGAGGGACGGCACGTTCTGCCGCGTGAATGTGGCGGAAAAGGGCGCGCTCATCGACCTGATGCCGTATATGGAAAAGGACGAGAATGTCAAGCCCGAGGACATCTTCCCGAACGTGCTCGAAACCATCAGCACCGACGGCAAGGTCTATGCTCTGCCGTACCGATTCTGCGCGGATATGGGCTATATCTGCAAGAAAAAGTGGGCGGACAAGCTTATTCACGGCGATTTCAACTTCAACACCTATATGGACGCAGTCGAGAACCGTCCCGAGGGAATGAATTTTGACTACTATCATGAGAGCGATACATGGTGGGATAGGACAGGTGTTGCAGATATGACGTGGTGGATAGACGCCGATAATTACACCTGCAATTACGATTCCGACAGCTTTATCCGCTATCTGCGCTATTGCGCGGGAGGAAAAGACCCTGACACTGTCGATTTAACTGACCTCTATGAAGACCCTCTGCACCCGACAGAAGCGGAAATACAAAGGGACGTTATAATGCAGCAAATGCAGTACAGGAATGACGAAACGCTGTTTGACCGCCTCAGTCTCGGCAATTTCGATAATTATATGGACGAAATCAAGGGCAGCTTCGGCGGCGAGGAGATAACCTATCTCGGGAATCCTCGTATGGACGGAGCGCATACCTACGTCGATTTAAGGCTCAATACTTTCGGTATCACAAAGGACAGCAAGCAGCCCGATGTGGCTTGGCAGTTCATCAGCTTCATCGAATCGTATGACTTCGAGGGCAACGGCTGGTCTCTTGCTGGATTCCCGATAACAGAAAAGCGCTTCTATGAGCTTGCCGACAAGAACAGATTCGAAGGCGTGAAGCAGTTCCCCGAACAGGAAGGGGACGGCTACGCTTGGAACAACGGCGAAAAAACTATCGGTTTAGGACCTCTCACCGACGAGGATATCGAATTTATCCACGATTGCCTTACAAATGCCGAAGTACCGCCGAAATCGCTCAATATCTACGACAATGACTACTACAACATCATCGACGAGGAACGTCAAGCCCTCTTCGCAGGCGAATCCACGCCCGAGCAGTGCGCGAAGTACCTGCAAAACAGGATAGGCATCTACCTCAGCGAGCGCTCATAACGCAAAGAACCCTGTGCATATGCACAGGGTTCGCTTTTACTTTGTCTGATTGACGAGAAGCTGACGGAGCAGCACCTCGTCGAACATATCGACTCTGCCGTCGGTGTTGAAGTCGAACTGCTCTGCCGCCTCCTTGCTGCTGAAAGGCGACTCGCCGAGCAGCATTTTCCGCAGGCGAACGAGCTGAGCGACCTTGTATACCTTGGCGGGCTTGGTGCCGTCGGGCTCGGTGCCGCCGATGAGCTTGCCGCTCGCGTACACGCAGACGTTCTCGCACTTCTTGGCGAACTCGACGCCGCTGACGATGTTGTCGTAGTCCTCGCCCTCCTCGGTGAGGTCGACCATGCCCTTTCTGCTCCAGTCATTGGAGGAATCCCACGCCTCGCCGAAGTAGTTGCCGATGATGAGCTGGTACTTCTTGTTGGAGTTGGCGATAGCGTAGCCGTCCCACGATATTTCGATGTACCATATGTCGTCCTTGTAGTGCTTGGGCTGGGAGAGGGTAGCGGATTTGTCCGTGACCTCCGTCTCCACCTGGTCGTAGGTCTTTTGCAGCACGAAGCTGCTCGGTATCTCCTTCTTGTCGAACTCCGCGATGCTGAAATAGTAGCGTATGGAGATATCGTCGTGCGGCTCGAGGGAGTCGGTGTTCACGAAGAAGGTCAGCTTCGTCACGCCCGAGCCCGTAGTCTCGGGAGCCTCGGAGCAGTAGCCTGCCACCCAGAATTCGCCGCCCGAGAAGAGGTCGGTATCGTCCTGCTTTTCGGCGGGCGGGAAGTTCGGCTCAGGCTTCATTGCGGTGCCGTCCGCGTACTTGCCGTCCTTGTATAAGTACAGACCCGCCGCCGCGCCTACTATAGCGGCATTGTAGTCGATAGTGACCTCATTGTAGACCCAGTCCTTGGTGACGTCATTGTGCTCGTCGTTCTCGTCGGGACCTCCCGCGAGAGCTCCGTACAGGACGTGTTTGTGCTCGGCAGTGTCCTCGCACTTTGTCAGTCCCGAGGCGGCGCGGTGGTGGGGATATTTTACCGAGTTTTCGCCGTATCCGACAACATAGCTCCTGCCGAGCTCATTGTCGCCGATGATGTACTCCATTTGTCCGAGGGCCCAGTCAGTGAACGTGTAATCGGGATTCTTGGGATTATAGACGTCCTTGCCCTTCTGGTACTTGTCGTAGACGAGTGCGGTGAACTGCACCGCTGTATTGTAGCGCGCGCTTCCCCACGTATCGAGGTGGAAATATCCCTGCGGCGTCATATTCGCGGTCTTGTTCATTATGGTGTTTATCGCCTTGGCTTCCATTTCCCAGAAGTCGAGCACCTCGTACGGACCGCGTCCTATAGCCACGCGCGTCTCCTCGCAGACCTCGGGGTAGATGTCCTGAATACGTCCGAATATCAGCCCTACGCCGTTCCACATATCGTTCCAGCAGAGGACGTATCCGGGCGGCGCGTAGTAGTCGATGTACTGCTCGCACGCCGCGAGGTAGTCGTGGTCGCGGGTGATGAGGTAGAGCCAGCCCGCAGCGAAGCAGAAGTCGTCCTCCCACTTGCTCGAGGTATAGAAGCTCATCGGTCCCTCGCCGGGAGGTCCGACTGCCTTGTCGTTCTTGTTGGCGAAGTCGAAGAGCGCCTTTGCGTAGTCGAGGCATTTTTCCGCGTATTCGGGGTCAGTGTCCTTGAAGTTATAGTAGTTTATCGCAAGTGCCGCCGCGCTCTCGGAGACATCGTCCGTCGTCGGGAGGTCGGAGGTCGCGAAGAAGGCAGGACGTCCCATAGCGTCTATCTCGGGGGACTGCCAGTATTCGTGGTCGACGCTTCCGTCGCCGACCTGATAGCAGAACGCGATGACGTCGCCGTTGTCGTCGCGGAAGGTGCTACGCATGAAGTAATCGCAGAAGTAGCGGCAAATGGTCTCGGCGTGGTCAGCCTGACCCGTCTGCTCATATGCGTCGCGGAACTCGTAGTAGCCCCACGATACGACCGACGCCGCGTATGCCTCGGGGAGTCCGAACTTGACGTGGTCGCCCGCGTCGTGGAAGCCTCCCGAAACGTCGATATATCCGTCGCCGTCGGGGTCGAGGATATCCTTGTACTGCTTCATGAAGGAGGCAGACATATTGGTGCCCGTGTGGTTGTCGTCGATAGGCTGCATGGGCACCTTTGAGTCGTAGGTGTGGCAGTTGCCGCGCCACGCGAGGAGGTTGTTGTCCTCAACGTCGGTGCCGCACATATTCGCGTCGTAGAAATACAGCGTGTACTGGAGCAGCTTCGCCCAGTTGTTCTCGGTCTCGTTGTAGTCGACCTTGTCGGGAGTAGCAGCCGCCATTGCGGGCAGAGCCGAAGCCGATACAGCTGTCACAGCCGCCGCTGCGAGAGAGATAAAGCGCTTGAACAGCTTCATATTGTCATTCCTTTCGGGAGAGATTTCATATCACTTCTATTCTACCGCATATCGCGGCAAATGTCAAATCATAACTTGCGGACTTTCGCAGCAACAGCGTGTTGCTTGACCGCGGTGTTTATGCGTGTTATAATTTATTCAGGAGGTGAGGCTTTATGGAAACAAAAACTACTATTTATGAGCTTCGCACAAAAATGGGGCTGTCTCAGGAGGACGTCGCGGAGAAGGTGTTCGTCACGCGGCAGGCTGTCTCGCGCTGGGAGAACGGCGATACTCTTCCGAATATCGACACGCTGAAGCTGCTGTCGGAGCTGTTCGGCGTGTCCGTGGACACACTGCTCGGACTGACTGACGGAGCGGTCTGCCAGTGCTGCGGTATGCCGCTAAATGCGGGTGTCGTCAGCAGCGAAAAGGACGGTTCGCTCAATCCCGACTACTGCAAGTGGTGCTACTCCGACGGGACGTTTGCATATACCGATATGGAGAAGCTGATAGATTTCTGCGCAGGGCATATGGCGGGTGCCGAGCACTCTGAGGCAGAGGTGCGGGCATATATGAGCACTATGCTCCCGAAGCTGAAATACTGGAAACAGCGCGGTGAGCTCAAATAAAAAAGACAAGCCCGAAAGCGGTCAGATACCGCATTCGGGCTCAGCTTTTATGTGTTTGGTCGGCTCACAGAACCTGCATATGCTTGAGGTACTCCTCATAGCCCTTGCTTGTGAGGTCAATGAGGCGGAAGTCCTTCTTCTGCGCAACGTACAGTATCTTTACGAGGTCACGTGTGAGAAGGATATGCAGCGCGCTGAGAATAGCCTCCTTGCTGCATTTCTCGGACTCGTACTCCTTGATGAGGTCGCCGAGCCATACATTCTTCTCCTCCGATGAGGTGTCGATGTTTATCAGCTCGCTCGGATTCATGCACTCTTCGATGAAATGCAGGTTCTTGAATATATAGTCCATGATATTCCAGTATATGTCTTTGTTAAGGATCATTGTCCTCACTCCTTTCGATTTATAATACCATTATAAACCATTTCTCAGCAAAAATCAACAGTTATTTTGCAAAAAATGATTGATATCACGGAAAAGGGGACAGTGGATAACCTACTGCAAGCACTGAATACGAAAAAACGTGCCCCACATAAAGTGAGGCGCGAATTTGCCCGCGTGTGCTCCCCGCAAAAAATGAACACAGCAGCTCCGGATAAGTGGTCAGATTTCAAATGGAGCTGCTGTTATTCAAATATCATAAGATCAATAACTAATTTAGGATCAGTTGATATTTTAGTTATCTGTTTCTAAAATAGGCGTATCCCATTCAATGATTATACCTCGTGTTGCTCCTTCGACGTTGAAGTCTGCGAAATCGAACAGGTTGTATTCGTCTTCATTCAGATCGAACCAGTAGCCGTAATCGGGACTGCTCTTAGGCTCGTCAACAGCGCCGCGATAAATCGCGATTATATCGTCCTTATCCTCTTTGCCGTAGTTCTCAGGGCAGTCCGTGTACCAGTGAGTGTAGTCTGTGTCCTCGCCGTTGACAGTATACACGTCGCCGTCCTCGTCAACGAGACCGCCTGTATAGTAGACATCACGCTCGCCGTAGAGCATGAGCTCCTCGATGAGCTGCTGCTCCTCCTCGCTGGTTATAGTGACGAGGTGAACGTTCGGGTTTTGCTTTGTTGCAAGTGTCATTACTTTTGCTGACATGGCATAGTCGAATATGGCGTAGTAGTGTCCCTCATAGTAAGTCCACGCACGTATCTTGTCCAGTCCGATACCGATATCGAATTTGCCGAACTTATCGGGCAGGAACTTCTTGATATCCTCGCCTGTGTATATCTTGCCTATTTCTGGAGTTTCCTTGGCGGGGGCAGTGGTGGTCTCAGTCTTTCCGCTTCCGCCGCCGCTGCTTTTGATTTTTAGTTTCTTCAGCTTGATCTTATCCATATAGGTTATCTCATTGCTATAGATCTTTATAGGCTTCTTGGATTCATAGCTTCTGTAACCGTCAGCAGTTACTTTTACATTGTACTCTCCCTCGGGAGCAAATATCTCATAATGACCGTTCAAGTCAGTCTTTCCGGTATATGTATGGAATTCGTCGTCGTGCTCAACATCTGTCAGTGTGACATCTGCGTTCTTAACCTTTATGTTGGTGATACCCTTGATTTGTACAAATCCGTATGCAGCACCTTCAGTCCTGTCAAACTTGATAAATCTATTAGGCACTCCGAGAGCCGCACATACAGAGCCGTTAGCATCAAGCATTTTAAACTCTGAAATATTCGGCATGGTGTTATTGCAAATAATGTCTTTTACCTCTGCACCCGTGAGCCCGTTGTTTGCGCTCCATACCATTGCCGCTACGCCTGTTACATGAGGTGCTGCCATAGAAGTGCCTGACTTTGTATCGTATGAATTTCCAGGAAATGTTGAATATATGTCTGTTCCCGGAGCATAAATATCAGTTCTTACTCCGCCATTGGAATAACTGGCTATTTCAAGCTTCGTTGTACCTGAATAGGCGTCCGTCTCTATTCCAATTGCACCGACAACTATTATTCTGTCATATACTCTGAGGTATTCTGCCTGTTCAATCATACAGAGAGGTGAATTGAATTTTGCCTCGAGATGTGAGCCGTATTTTGCAATAGGATGTGTTGTTTCATGGGATGAATCATTGCCTGCAGAGGCAACAAGGACAAAATCGTAGTTCTTGTCAAGCATTCTGTCAAAAAAATCCCCGAGTGCACTCGACTGCTTCATCATTTGTGTGTGCGAATCAGGGTTATTCCAAAACTTGGTAAGAGCTGTTCGATCAATAGAGCCGTCACTTCTTTCAAACATTCTATAACGATTGAACCCCTGACTGAAATTGATCACCTTAACATTCCTGACGATCAATTCACCAAAAGTGACTTTCTCACACATAACGGATTCCTTGAAAGAGCCATTATCGAAAAGACCTGTTGTGCCTGTGGTGTTTGAAGCATAAAGATTGCCTTTACCATATGGATATACTCCGCAGATACCAATTTCATCATCGGTGGTTGCAGCAATAGTACCGCTTACATGGGTGCCGTGTTCCGTTGAATGAAGAAATCCGGATTTGTCACAAAATATCGCGGCGAAATCTAGGTCAACATGAGTATCTGAGAATCCGGTGTCGCACACTCCGACCTTGACAGGGTTAACAACATCAGAATGATTATTGAGCTCCATCCAGGCAGCAGGAGTATTAATCTCCGCAAATCCCCAGCTTTTGACAAGAGTATTGTGACCTCTGAGCTCGTTGTTCCATTCGTTTCCAAAATAAAAATCACCAATATCTCCGCTTTCTTCCGACATAACCGCAACATAGTTCGGATACGCCGAAGCAACAACAGGCTCTGCTGAGATGCTCTCCACTACGGGATCAAGCTCATCGGGAGTAGTTGACAGCCTGAACTGATAGTCGCCGGAGACCTCTATCTCGCCCACTATCTCAGCGTCGTACTTATCCGCAAGCTCGGCTATCTGCTCACGCGAAACGCCGTCATTGGCGACAACGAGCACTTCGTTGTCGATGTAGCCGCAGCCGCTGTCCTGCTCGTATTCCACGATGTGTTTCTCATCAATAGGCGAGTAATATATCCTGCCATAGTCGGTATTGCCGTCAGGGTCAGTCATGTCGATTTTTTCCGCAGGGTGCATCATGCTCTTGAACTTTCCGCTCCTGTAGTATTTCAAATATGCGAACACGTCCAGCGAACCGATAAGGAGCGCAAGTGCCGTCAGTATCGAAAACACCAATGGAAACAACGATTTTTTCTTCTTTTGCTTCATAATGAATACCTCCATTTTACAAATAATCTCTTGAAAATCTATCCACTATCAAATCCCTAAATGATTGGATTGTCGGCATTATCATAATTATTTGCTTTTGATATATATTTTGATTATACAATATCTGTATAAAAAAATCAAGTGTCTACGGAATCAAAAAACAGATATTCTATGCGTCCTGTTCTTCAAAATCATACATTATTCTTTGATTGCCCCCCCTTCATGGGCGAATATCTGCCTATAATAATAGGCTTAAAGATAAAAAAGCGCGCGTGCGGGGGATATCCGTCACGCGCGCTGCTTTTGTATTGATGTAAGGCGTTCAGGACTGCTTTTCAAGATATATCACAAATTCCATTTCTGAAGTCTCCTCGATACGCCTTGCGTGATCACTTCCTCCGAGCGCCCTTGCGGTCTCGTGGACAACGTAAAGTCCGATGCCGCTTCCTTCCTTATCAGCCGCATTAGAGCCGCGCCAGTAGCTTCTGAAAACATAGGGGAGCTCGCTTTCGGGGAGCAGCTCTCCGCTGTTGCGGACTGATATCGAGAAGCCGTCGTCCTGCTTCATCATTTTTACTGTTATCCCGCGTCCGTCTCCGTATTTGAGCGCATTCTCGAGCAGCTGGCTTATCGCTCGATACAGCGCATATTTGTCGCTTTCCAGAATAGGTGAGCCATCACACTCGACCTTGAACGGTATTCGCAGGAGCTTCATTCGCTCTGAATATTCGCTGCGGACAAGCTCCGCGAGCTCTGCGAGATAGAAGCTGCTTTTCTCGATGTCGCAGCCGTCAAATGAGGCGTTTGACGCGGTCATCAGCTCCTCCGCGAGTGACTGTATCTTCTCCGCGTTTGTATCTATCCTATCGGCTATTTCAGCTGTTTTTTCCTTTCCCGAATATAGTCCCGTGCGAAGAGCGTCCGAATACAGTCTGATGTTCGACACGGGAGTTTTTACACCGTGGGCAATGGAGGTAACGAGCTTCTGATGCTCACCCTCAAGGGTGTGGATTCGCTTGCTGCTCGCGGCGAGAACGTCTGTGAGCATATTCATACCCCACACATATTTACCGAAAAAGCGGCTCCTGCTCTCGGGTAACTTCTGTATCTCCCTCAGACGAGCGAGCTTTTCGGGATAATCCGAAAGTCTGCGAAACGGCATGACTATCTTGATATATGTCCCCGCGAGAAATACAGCGGCAAGGATAAAGCCAGCTGTCAGGAATATATTCACGCAGAGCCTAAGCATATCAAAGGAATCGTCCGTGAAGCGGTACTCGACAAAGCCTGCGACTTCTCCGTCCTTACCGCTTACACTGCACACCGTACATCTGTCGTCCGAGGCTGAATAGAAAATACCGTCGCTGCCGCTCCTGAGCGGTACATACCTTATGGACGCGGGAGCTTTCTTCCCGTATTCGCTGTTCCATTCCTTGGTATTATCTGCGATGATTTCCTCGGGAGATGCGCCGCTCAAAGCAAACTCCTCGGTTATGTTGTGATTTATCCTGTTTACGACGATGTTTCTGTCAGTGAGCTGTCTGTCGTATATCCTGTCGAACAATATATTGAATCCGATTATTGCTGCCGCAAATACAAGTGCGGCGGCTATTATCATTTGAATGAGCTTCTTCATACGCCTTCACCGAACCTGTATCCGACCTTCCATACAGTCTGTATCAGCTGCGGGGAATTCGGGTCCTGCTCTATTTTTTCGCGCAGCCAGCGTATATGCACGCTGACCGTGCTCGGCTCTGTGAAGCAGTCCGCTCCCCATACTGCGTTGAATAGCTCCTCCTTGCCGACTGCTTCGCCCTTGTGCTCCATGAGATATTGCAGCAGCTCGAACTCCTTCGCGTTGAGCTTGAGCTCACTGCCGTCAAGCGTAACACGGCGTGAAGCGGTATCAAGCGATATCCCGCAGCAGCTTATGACTTTGCCCGCCGCAGGAGCCTTGCGCTTCAGAAGTGCGCGCACCTTCGCTGTCAGCACCTTTACCGAAAAGGGCTTGTCTATATAGTCGTCCGCCCCCGTCTCATAGCCCAGCAGCTTGCTGTCCTCGTCTGTGACGGCGCTCATCATCAGTATCGGGATGTCCTTTTCCCTGCGGATAGCTGTACAGGTCTCATAGCCGTTCATGCGCGGAAGCATGACGTCAAGCAGGACAATTCCGTATTCTTCGCCTTTAAGCAGCACAAGGGCTTCCTCGGCTGTGCTGCAAAGCTGCACCGAGAAGCCCTCCTTTTTCATAAAATCACTTATGAGCTGCCCCATTTCGGAGTCGTCCTCTATAATCAGAATGTCAGTCATATCGTTCTCCGTTTTCGGGACTCGGCGGGCGGTTTCCGACGAGTCCCTTGCGTTTATTTCCAGCTGCCGAGGTCGATGAATGCCTGCTCGTCGTCAACGCCCTCAGTGTCCGTGAGTATAGCCTGCAAAGTGCAGGTCGAATAATCGGCTATCACCATATGCAGGAGCTCGGAGCTGCGTATTCGGACGAGCTCGTTATCCGTTCGCTCGCTCGTCATGAGCTGCCTCATGCGCTCGGGAGAGAGTGACTTCTCACCGCAGAACAGCTCGTTGTAGCGGTTCCACCTGATGATGTTATTGGGATAATAATTGAGTTTGTCGCTGTTGCCCTTTGCTGCAAACGAATTCACGGCGCAGATATAATCTGAGCTGTCCCATCTGATGCCGTCATGGAGCGGCGTCGAGCTGTCGCGTATCAGCGGAGTTCCGTCCTCGGCGTCGACTGCGAGCTCCGCGATAACTGCGTTGTCCTTGTCCGTAGCAAGCACGTTCACGCAGTAGGGATAGCGGTGAGCATTAGCTGTCAGGTACTCAGCAGCCTCCATCGCAGTAGTGAAGTTCTCAAGCGCGTACCTTATTTCGTAGGTGTAGCTGGTCTTATTTTCACATGAATATTCTACCATAGAACCGCTGCCCACGTCAAGCTCTCCGAGCATGACACCGTCGTCATTTACGGCGGTGAGTATCGTGAGAAAGCCGAGATTAGAGACTGAAACAAAGCTCTTTTCGCCGTTTTTCATGTGTACGACCGCATGAGCCGAGCACAGCTGATTATCGCTGCCGAGCTGCCATTCAAGCAGACGGCAGGTGAGACGTTCGCCTGTCGAGGTGACGCTTCCGTCGGCGGATATCGCGCTGCAAGCCGTTCTGCGCAGAACATCGGGTATGAACTGCGTGAGCACTGCTTCCTCCTTTGAAAATATGCCGTCCTCTCTTATGCCCTGACTGTTGCCGCTTATCGTGTCAGCGAAGCCGCGAAGCTCGTCTGCATAGTCTTTGTCAAGTGCGGAGCGGAACTTCTCAGCCCTGTTCTCGATGCCTGTATAATCGTCGTTGAGGTCGTTGAAGGCGGCTTTGATGTTCTCGAAAATGTAGCCCTCGAATAGCTCTGCATAGCCGTCATACGCGAGCTTTATCGCTTCTGCGTAGGCTGCTCCCACGTCATAATAGCTGCCGTTTTCATAGTCGAGGGTGACGTCATAGTAGCTGTCCCTGCACTCTATCACGCACAATCCGTCGGAGCTGCGGACTGTCCTGTTCGTTTTTTCTTTGATGGGAGTGAGGCTGTCGCTGCTGTTGTCCCTGTAAATGTCCGAAACGGGGCGGAGTGTGCTCTCGCCCTGCTCGGGTATTGAAAAATCAGCGTAGCCCGTTCTCCCACAGCTGCAAAGGGACGCTGCCAGCATAGCTGCCACAAGTATCAATGCTCTTTTCTTCATACCATGCTCCTTACCAGCCGCGCTCCACGAGCCAGTTCCTGAGACTGCGCTCCCTCTCGGGGAGGGTGTCCTCGTTTTCAAGCTTGCCGAGCACTATCTCGCCCTGTATATCGCCGTCCATGAGGTACAGCACTTTGTCGCTCATCGCGGCGACCCTGACGCTGTGTGTTACCATCATTATGCTTGTGCTGCCGCGGTTTGCTTTTATCAGCTCGCGCATGACATCGGCGGCTGCCTTTGAGTTGAGCGCGCCCGTGGGCTCGTCTGCGAATATGACCTTCGGTTCGTTTATGAGCGCCCTGCACAGGCAGGCGCGCTGGAGCTGTCCGCCCGAAACCTCGTTTATCTCGTGCTCGGCAGTCTCGATGATGTCAAGCGTGCGCATGAGCTCCTCTGCACGTTTGTTTGCTTCGCTGTGCGCCATGCCAGCCTGATATGCGGGCAGCACGATGTTGTCGAATATGCACAGCTTCTTCATCATGTACATCTGCTGGAATATGAAGCCCATCTCCGTGAGACGCAGCTTCGAGAGCTCCTTCTTGCTCAGCGTGCCGAGCTCCCTGCCCGCGAAATTCACACTTCCCGAGGTCATCGCGTCCATGCCGCTGACCGTGTAGAGCAGCGTGGATTTACCGCTTCCGCTCGGTCCCATTACGGTGACAAATTCGCCGTCTCCGAGCTCAAAGCTGATGTTCCGCAGAACGTTGTTGCTGTTTTTCTTGACTATGTATGTCTTGCAAAGGTCCTTGACCGATAAAACCGTACTCATTCTCTTCCTCCGTTATTCCTCTGATATCTTCCATATTCCGATATGCTTCACGCTCCTCAGCGTCAGCAGTGCCGTGAGCATCAGGCTGACAAGCATGATGAGCGGTATCACTATGAAGCTGACAGGAATCTCGAATTCAAACCTCATTCCCGTGACCTCGTACTGGTTCATGAACGTCTCAAACAGGTAGTTGCCGAGCGTCCATATATACACCTCGCCGAGGACAAGCGATATCAGCAGGAGCAGTGCTATCCTCAGCATATACGCCGCCTTGACCGATATATCGCGGAATCCCATGCTTTTCAGCAGTGCTGTCTCGGGCACCTCTTCGGCGACGAATATGCTCATATAAAGGTAGGTTATCAGCATGAGCACAAGCAGTACAGCTCCGCCGACTCCGTACTCGAGCAGTAAGAACAGGCGGTTGAAGTTCCCTATCGATTCCTTTACAGCCTGCACTCCGTCGTAGATGCTGTTCTCGCCGTATATCGTCCTCATCTGCTTTATGACGGCGGGCTTTTCTTTGTCGGGAGCGTCTATCGTCATGCCCGTCCATTGAGTGCCGCCTTTATATCCGTCCTCATATTCGTCACCCATGATTATGACGGGGTCGTTAGTCTCCATGTAGTCTATCAGGGCTGTTATGACTATCTCTTTTTCGTTCCAATTGTAGCTTGTATGGTCGGCGTTGTTCTCCCTCAGCTTTGCTTTTATGACGTCGCCGGTCTTTATTCCGAGTTTGTTTGCTGTGTATGCGCTCATCGCCGCCTCGTTGGCAAGTCTCGGTACGGAGCCGCCCTTGCGGTAGTTGGTGAACTTCTCGGGCTCGCCCGCCTTCCACAGCATATGAAAGTAGTACTGGTTGTCGTTGTCGCGGAGGACGTAAGCGCTTCCTCTGTACATGGTGTCGATGTGAGCGGCTATGCCCTTATCTGCAAACATATCGTTCACGACTCCTACGTAGTCCTTGCCTGTACGTTCCCTTTCGCGCTTTATCTCGTTCCATGTATCCTCATTGAAGTTCGTCTCGAAGTCATAGTTGTGGTAGAGCCAGTAGCGCGGATAATGCGGGTTGATGACCGTATTGCGGACGTTGAAAACAAGGAGCAGTATCGCCGCTCCGAGTGAGTAGGCGATGATGAGGAAGATATAGCGCTTGAAGCGTCCGAGGATATCGTTCAGCGCCATATACAGCGGTATCGGCATCTTCCTGCGCTTGTGGAGAAATAGCGGGAATCCCTTTTTGAAGCGCTCGCCGCGGTTCTCGCCGTGGATAGTGTCAATAACGGATATCCTGTTTATCCTACGCATCACAAGCAGTGAGAATACTATCATCATCGTGATTATAGCGGCAACTGCCAGAATTCCGATGGTTATCATCTCGTAGCGCTCTGGGAGGATACAGTCGGGACCGAACATATTCACAAGCATACCTGCTAATGGGAGTCCCGCGGCTATGCCTATTATTCCTCCGATTATTGCAAAGGCTATGTATTTCGCCGCAAACAGCCAGCGGAATCTGAGCGAATCAACGCCCAGTGCCTTCATCATGCCTATCTCCTTTTCCTCGCTTTTGAGGTCGGCTATCATTGTGAAGCGAATGGTCATGAAGATTATTGCAATGAGAAATACGCTTATCAGTATTATGAACACTGAAATTATCTGAAGGATAACATTGTCATTGTCAAGCGCTTCGTTGTAGGCTATAGACAGTATATCTATCTCTTTCTCTTCAAACCTTTTTTCAAGCTCGTCTATTTTTTCATTTGAAGCGTCATCGAGTTTAATGCTGTATGAGTTGTATTTCTCGGTGCATTCTCTTGTCAGCTCTTTATAGTCCGCATCCGAAACGATAAATCGGTGAGTGCCGTTGTTGATGTTATCCTTGAAGATGCGGCAAACTTCAAGCTCATATGTATATCCCGTATCTGTCGTGTACCTGATGATATCTCCCTGCTTGACTCCTGTATTCAGCGATATGTCTATCGGTATCGCTATACATCCGTTCGGGACATAAAACGGCTCGTCGCTGAGGTCGTAGACAAGGTCGTGCTCGCGCGGGAGCGTCACAATGCACTGAATCTTGCTTCGGAAGATATAGGAGTTTTCCTTCTCCTCGAATTCGGGATAGTCTATCGTTTCCGTACTTATAATCGCCATGACCGAACGGCTCCACTCGGTGACATTGCTGTCCGAATCAAGTATTTCAGCGGTCTTGTTCATTGACTCTTCATTGGTATTGCCCGTATCGAGAGTCCATATAACCGTGTCGGAGCTTCTGCACAGTTTCTTGGCGGTCTTGTCGCGGGTGAAGTTTGAAAATATCTGCACTGACCCCGCAAATACAAGTATCGACGCTACTGCTATGAATATGAACAGTATCACGTTCAGTCCTTTTTTGCGTTTCAGGTCGCTTTTCAGCATCTTAAAAAACATAGGCTGTCTCCTTATGAGTTTTCTTGTTGATATTATAATAACACGACAAAGTTTAAAAAGTCTTTAAAAAACAGAAATTAGTTTTTTACGGCATCACTTTCGGAAAAAGGTCAGTCCTATAATATCTGCCTTCGTTTGTAACCGTTTAATTATAACATATCACACATGGGATTACAATAGGACTCGGCGGAGGGGCGTGAGCTTTGGCTGTTCGCACGCTGTGTGAGCTGTTAATGCTTGATTTTGTGCTGTAGGTGTGGTATAATTGAAATCAAGCAATGTGAGATTTATTCTCATTATTCTCATTATTCTCGGGCAGTGAGCTCGAAAAACTCGTTTTCTCGGTCATATATTCAGTCACTGTCAATGAGGCTCTCATAAAGCTGAAAACAAAAAAATGAACGGTCAATATCTCCGTACTCACGGGGATTAACCTCACTATTGAATATCACATAAACGCGAACGGAGCATTTATATGAAAACTATTACGGTCGGTATCACCGCTCATGTGGATTCGGGAAAAACTACGCTCGCAGAGGCTCTGCTGTATACGAGCGGTCAGATGAGAAAGCTCGGAAGAGTCGATGACGGGAGCTCCGCGCTCGATACGGACTCTATCGAGCGCGACAGGGGAATTACCATTTTTGCTCATCAGGCTGAGTTTACTGCGGGGGATACGCGCGTCATGCTGCTCGATACTCCAGGGCACGTCGACTTCTCAGCCGAGACTGAGCGCACTATGCGCGTCCTCGACTATGCGGTGCTGGTGATAAGCGGTACAGACGGCGTTCAGAGCCATACCGCGACTCTGTGGAAGCTGCTCAGACAGTACGAGGTGCCTGTCTTCATCTTCGTGAACAAGATGGACCTCATCTCCGTAGACAGAAGCGCGATACTCGATGAGCTGTGCAGGCGCCTTTCAGCGGAATGCTGCGATTTTTCGGGCTCCGATAGCGAGCTGCACGAAAATGCGGCTGCCTGCTGCGAGGAACTTATGGAGGCTTACCTTTCGGCAGGGGAGCTCAGTGACGGCGATATCGCGCGGGCTGTTGCTCAGCGGAGGATATTCCCGTGCTGCTTCGGCTCGGCACTGAAAATGCAGGGCATTGAAAAGCTCATGCAGACGCTCGACAGATTTACTGCCGAACCGCGCCGACTTAGCGAATTCGGGGCGAGCGTGTACAAGATATCCTATGACCCGAAGGGAACTCGCCTGACTCATATGAAGGTCGACGGAGGCTGTATCTCCGTCAGGGACGAGCTGTCCTACACCGATTCTGAGGGCAATGCCGTCACGGGCAAGGTGAGCTCTGTCAGATTCTATTCGGGCGAGAAGTTCCGCAATGCAGAACGCGCCGAGGCTGGCGAGATTTGCGCTGTTACGGGGCTGAGCGGCACCTATTCGGGACAGGGGCTCGGCGTGAGCAGGGACTCGCGGAATGCCGTACTCGAGCCCATAATGACATACAGAGTCAGTTTGCCCGAGGAGCGCAGCGTTTATGACGTCCTCGCTGACCTGCGCCGCCTTGAGGACGAGGACCCGCAGCTCCACATTGTATGGAATGAGCAGCTCAGGGAGATACACATTCAGCTGATGGGTGCCGTACAGCTTGAGGTGCTGACGAAGCGCATAGAGCTTAAATTCGGCTACAGCGTCAGCTTCGAGGACGGAGCTATCACTTACCGCGAAACTATCCGCGGCGCCGTTGAGGGAGTCGGTCACTATGAGCCGCTTCGGCACTATGCGGAGGTGCATCTGCTGATAGAGCCCCTCGAACGCGGCAGGGGACTTGAATTTTGCACGGACTGCTCCGAGGACGAGCTCGACCGCAACTGGCAAAGGCTGATACTTACGCATCTGCGTGAAAAAACTCATATCGGCGCGCTGACAGGCTCTCCCGTGACGGATATCCGCTTTACACTGAAATCGGGACGCGCTCACCTCAAGCACACCGAGGGCGGCGACTTCCGTCAGGCGACCTATCGCGCTGTCCGTCAGGGACTTCGCTCCGCGGAGAGCATACTCCTTGAGCCGTACTACGACTATGAGCTGGAGGTGCCGACAGAGTGCGTCGGACGGGCTATCGCCGACCTTCAGCACTTCGGTGCAGAATTCGGTCAGCCCGAGACAAGCGGCGAAATGTCGGTTATCAAGGGCAGCGCCCCTGTTTCCGAGATAGGTACGTATCAAATGGACGTGATTGGCTATACGCGGGGCAGGGGACGGCTTTCGTGCAGCTTTGCGGGCTACCGTGAATGCCATGACAGCGAGCGCGTTATCGCCTCCGTCGGCTACGACTGCGACGCAGATGTCGACAACTCCGCGGATTCGGTCTTTTGCTCGCACGGAGCAGGTTACGTCGTGAAGTGGGACGAGGTGCCCGAGCATATGCATCTTCCCTCGTGTATGGCGGCTGACGCTCCCGAGGAAAAGCAGAGTATGGCGCGGATACGCAGCTTCGCTGAAAAGACTGTCTCCGATGAGGAGCTCATGGCTATCTTCGAGCGCACCTATGGCAAGCTCGGAGGTGACCCGCATCGTGCCTTCAAGAAGACGAAGGCTGTCGCTCCCGATACAAAAAGCGTCAGGCTCCCCGACTATGAGGGACCCGATTATCTCCTCGTCGACGGGTACAACATTATCTTCGCATGGGACGAGCTCAAAAGAATTGCCGCTGAGAATCTCGACGCGGCACGGGCTGAGCTTATCAATATGATGTGCAGCTATCAGGGCTGCACTGGTTACGAGATAATCGTTGTTTTTGACGCTTACAGGGTCAAGGGCAGACACCGCGACGTCGAAAAATACTACAATATCAGCATTGTCTACACCAAGGAGTCCGAGACCGCTGACAGCTATATCGAGCGCGTCTCGCACGAACTCTCGCAGAAGCACAGGGTCTTTGTCGCGACCTCGGACGGGCTCGAGCAGATGATTATCCTTGGCAACGGTGCTATGAGGTGGACTGCCGCGGAACTCTATGACCGCTATAGAGCGGCAGGAGAGGCAATGCGCGAATATATTCTGAGATAAGAAAATATCCCTATCCGAACGGATAGGGATATCTTTTTGTTTTGACTGCGAAACGAGAAGATGACGCAGCAGCATCTCGTATAACATATCAACGCTGCCGTTGGAGTTGGAGTCAAACTGCTTTCATAGAAAAAGGAAAACTCGGAAATGGCTGTTTATAGCAGTTTCCGAGTAATAAAAATGTAAGGGTGGAGCAATTTAGATATGGTATGGAACGAGGAAAAAAATCGCGGCTCAGTAAAACTAAGCCGCGAAACTGCGTGCGCCCGCTCGGCGCTGGTGGAGCATAGGGGATTCGAACCCCTGACCCCCACACTGCCAGTGAATTTTGATTGCTTTTATAGTTTTTTACAACCTTTGATATATGCCTATAAATCAATGAATACAAGCTGTTTTGCTTTTATGGCTTTTTACAGTTTTTGACCGTTTTTTATATCAACTATGACAGAAATATGACACTTTTTTTGATTAATAATCCGCGTAAAATAGCTATATTCTATATGGATTTAGTAACAAAAAGAGGCTTCCAAGTGTGGAAAGCCTCTTTTTGTTTTATCCTATGTGCTGTATATTGTTTTCTGCCTGCTCCTCTTTGGAGTGCTTAGTTTGAGTAATGAGCATATCTTGGAGGATACCTGCGGCAGCAACATCAGCTTCTTGAAGACAATGCAAATATTGATTAGTTACGCGGAGGTCGGCGTGACCGAGCCTTCCTGATACTTGCTTTATGTTAGTTCCTCCGAGAAGGAGCAGTGTTGCAGATGTATGACGTAGAGCGTGGAACTTGCGGTGTTTAAGACCGTGACGTTTAAGAAAGTCTCTAAACCAATGCGAAGGTGTTGCAGGGTGCATTATATGACCGTCCCAAGTTGTGAAGAGCCATTCTTCATCATTCCAAGCAGTACCGAGTCGGAGGCGCTCCCTTTGCTTTTCTTCGTGAAGCTGACGTATCAGCTCTATTGTATATTCGTCAACTGTGATGCTTCGTATATCGTTATCCTTCGGAGGCTTAGTTGCAACCTCTTCGCCTTTAAGCTTGTATGCGCTTCGTGATATGGTGATTCTCCTATTCACAAAGTTTATATCGGAGAATTTGAGAGCAACGAGCTCACCTTCACGAGCTCCTGACATTAGAGCGAGGTATACAAGCGCCTTGTATTGTAGCGGCTCTTCTTCGAGGCATTGAAGCATTTCAACAGCTTCCTGTCGGCTGAATATCTCAACCTGTGGAGTTATTTGCTTTGGCATTTCCAGTTTTGAAGCGTTGGCGGCGTTGTATTGTACTAAACCGAGTTTTTCGGCTTGATGAAGGATAGATTGAAGAATAGCGACCTTCCGCTTTATCGTTGACGGAGAAGGCTTCGTCGGACTGTTATCGTTTAGGTATTTGATGAAGAGTTGAACGTGAGCAGGTTTAATGTCAGCAACTTTGATGTGACCTAAAGCGGGAATAATTGTAGAATCTGAAAAACGCTTGTATAGTTCATAGGTGCGTGGTGACAGTATGTCTTTCTTCATCGAGAAGTATGTTGGTAAGAAGTCAGCAAGTTTCAAACTTCGTTGTGAGCCTGCAATTCCGTTTTTTACATCATCTTCAAATAGGATAGCTACACGCTCAGCCTCTTTTGCTGCCGCTTTTTCCGTCATATCGTGCGGCACTTTCCAAGTCATTGTTTTGAAACGTTGTTTGCCGTTAAAGGCAATTCCGTCAGATACGCGGATTCGATAACTAATCACAGTCCCGTCTTTGCTCTTGTTTGCTTTGATGTTAGCCATTTTTCTTTACCTCCTTTTTATCTTCACTCAATCTCCGTTCTATGTAAGTATCAAAGAAAGAATTAAACAATTCGTCAAGTTTTAATTTGTACGCCGAAACTAAACCGTTTTCGGGTAAGCCTAAAGCAATGAATGCGGAAAAGGAATCTGTATTTTTTATTTCGCTATTTAGCTTTGATATTTCGGATTCAGAAAACTTCATCCAATCTCTGAAACAAGAAGCTTTAATAAGAAGATGTGAGATTTGGTCAAATTCAGGTGAATTAATAAAGGAATCTATAACAGAAATACCGTCAATAGCTGATAACTTTGAAATAGCGTTTTGAGATAATCCAGTTATTTTACAAGCCGTTTTCAAATCTTCGTTAGTGGTTGGGTTATCAGAAAGCCCGAGAAGGTAGTCAACTGATACATTATAGAACTTTCCCAAATATAAAAAAACCTGATAGCCGAAATCTTTGCTTTTATCGTTTTCAATTTCACTGTACTTTGATTTAGTAAGGACATACCCGTATTTCCTTTCTAATTCAGCGCATAGCTGTTCGCCTGTGAGTTTGGCATTTGTTCTCAGGTCTTTAAGTTTTTCGCCTGTTGTAAGATTCAATATAATCACCTCAATAATTCGTTATAATGGAATTGTTAAAAACTATTCCACTGAATTTCTAATTAGTGGATATGCGGCATTAATCTATGAATTGTGATATAATCCATTATAGAGAACATCATCATCACAGTTCCATTATAGCAGATAGATGATGATTTGTCAATGAGAGGAGGTGAAAAAAATGGCGAATCAAGATATAAGAAGATACGCGAAGGAGAACGGAGTAAAACTTTGGCAGATAGCAAAGGTTAAACGCATATCCGAGCCGACTATGACGCGCCTGCTCCGTCAGGAATTGTCTGATGAAAATAAAGCCGAATTTAGGCAAATCATCGACGTTCTTACAACTCAGGCAAAATAAAAACGTCCGACCGCTTGCAACAGTCAGACGTTAAAGCAAATACCCATTCATTCAAAACGAAATACTTGCCTGCTTCAATTATATCACTTTTGCGAAGCATGTGCAATAGAAAGTGAGGTCGATTATATGAATGTTACTAATGAAAATCTGCCCGATATGCGCGGCGTAAAGGCAACGGCTGCGCATTTTGGAATTGCTGTACATCACGCGCGACAGCTTGCATTGACTGGAAAAGTCGCGGCTGTTCGTGCAGGTCAAAAAATACTGATAAATCAGAAGTCCGTCGCGGAATATTTCAATAGCAGTACCCTAAACGCTATGGAGGAACAGGGCGACACTCTCCGCCCTATTCCTGCAAAGATTGGAGGGCTGAAATATGAGCGTTGAGTTAGTTACAAAGACTGAATCTGCTTTTGACCGCATTTTTATTGAATTGATACCCCAAGGCAAAGAAAACGCCCTTTCCGCGCGTGAAATTGCTGTTTATACGTCATCTGATGTGCGCGGTGTACAAGCCCGTATTGAACGGCTGCGGCTCGCAGGCGTGCTTATATGTAGTTGTCTTGACGGCAAAGGCGGAGGATATTTTCGACCTGCGAATAACAGTGAGGTGAACGACTATTTGCGGCACGAAAGAAAGCGCATTGCAGCACGTGAAGCGAGCTTGAAACCTGCGATAGATTTCCTGAAACGGGGCGGTTTCAATGGCACGGGCTGAAAAGAATAGCTTTGTTCTTTATTATGAACTCGAACAACAAACTGAGCTTCTAACCAATGCACAATTAGGACGGTTACTGAGGGGGGTGTTCGGGTACGAAATAAGGGGCGAAGTCCCAAACTTTGAAGATGATAAAATGCTTTTGATGTGTTTTCAATTCGTTAAGACTACTCTTGATATTAACTTTGAGAAGTACAACGAACGCTGTGAAATGAACAGATTGAACGGCAGAAAAGGCGGAAGACCTCCAAAAGAGAAGCCCGAAAGTAACGACGAAACTACAACTTATAGCGGAAGCGTTCCCATTCCCAAAGCAGGAACAGGCTTTAATGGCTATTCGGGATAAAACGAACGGTTTAAAAATAACCAATCGGTTAAAAAAAACCCGATAATGATAAATGACATTGACACTGATAAATGACACTGATAAATGACACTGAAAAATGACACTGACAAAGAAAATGAAACGAACTCGGAAAGGGGGCTGAAAGGGGGGTGGGGAAACGGGGGAAAACCTACATAACATTTTGACTACATACAGCATTCGCATTTGACGCCTCTTGGCGGGCGGCAATGCTCAATTCTGCATAATTTTCGGGGAGGTGATTTTTTTTGAAAATCAGTGATGATAAGATTTTGACAGCTTTACTAACTCACGGTTCACCGTCAGCAGCGGCGCGTGAATGTGGCATTGCTGTTGGAACGGTCTTGAAACGACTACGAACTCCTGACTTTGCAGCACGTTACACGGAGGCGCGAGAGGCGGTGCTTCAAAGCACTGTCAGTTCGATGACATCCGCTCTATCGTCGGCTGTGGCTGTTCTGAAAGCTGTCATCGAAGATAACGGGATAAGCGCGTCAGTTCGCATACAGGCTGCCGACAGCCTGCTCCGTCACTGTTTGAGATACGTCGAAGTTTGCGAACTTGAAAAACGTGTCGCAAAACTTGAAAAGGAGGGTGAAAATAATGCGGAATCTTGGACGACGTGTTGAAATTCTCGAAAAAAAACATTTTTCAACGCCTTTGTTTGTCGTTCACTTAAAGAGTGGAAAAAAAACAGAGGTTAAACCTGCTGACGCTATCGCATATCTGCAATACCCGTTGTTTGAATCGGTATCGCATTTCTCAGCGGAGGGCGATTTGTCAGGCTACGGCGAATTTTTAGGGCTTTTCAATGCCCTTCTCGACGTAGAAGAATGATTGAAACTTTAACTTGAAAGGAAAAAAACTATGATACTTACATTTTTTACAAACAAGCTCGACGGCATTTTTACCGAGTATCGTCACGAATACGGCGACCTCTACTCAAAAATCGACGCAATTAATGAAAAACTCGCTGCTCTTCAAGCTAAGCGCAGCCAATACTCACCGAGCGGCTACAAAGCGCGCGTTCAAGCTCTCGAAGATGAAAAAAAAGCTATCGGCGAACAGATTCGGCAGATACCTGCCGACTTCGCAAAATCGGCAGCGGCTATCCGTTTGGAGTGCGAGAAGGCGTTTCACCGAAAATATGGAATGTCGCCTGAACGCCTCGACGCTAACGCAGTTTCGCTGATTAACAGCGGCGTTATGTCCGATTCTGACCTTATGAGAATGCTTGACGATTATGAAGGAAATGCAACGATGATGCGCCTAATTGCTGCAAAAATGTCTGAATCACAAAATGAAACGATTTCAGCGAGAGGTAAAGCCATTATCGAAGAGACAACACACACACCTCACCTCGACATTCTTGATTCGATTATATACTTGCAGTCAATGGCACTCCGCACAGACGAAAACAACGGCGAAAACATCACGCTCGAAACTGGTCGTTTAATTTCTGACGGAGTTGCAACAAAACTCTATCCGCAGCGTTTTGCTGAATTATCAGAAGCGGCGGCAGAAATTACAAGCGACTAAAAATACCCTCTAAAATGCGCTGTACGGCGCTTTGTACAAGATAGTATAATTATACTTTGAATGCTGAACAGGGCAAATATTAAGCATTGGAGGGCTCTATGAACGAAACCGAAAGAACTAAAGTTGACTACATCGTATTTGAGGGCGAAATGGCGAGGCTCGAAAGGGAGCTAAGACGTGCTCACATTGTCACGGCGCTCTCGATAGTCTTTGCAGCGGTCATATTTATGATTGAACATTTTACATAAAACTATTGACAAATTTATCGAAATGTGTTAATGTAAAAATGTACCGAGCGTAGAGACGGCGCGAGGATTCTAAGAGGCGGAGCAGGTTTGTTCCGCCTCTTATCTTTGCACAGGTTATTATATCAACTATGACACTTTTATGACACTTTTGCTTTTAGTAAAATAAATGAGCGTTTACCGTGCAACCGATAAACGCCTATTTACAGCCATATTTATTTGGTGGAGCATAGGGGACTTGAACCCCTGACCCCCACACTGCCAGTGTGATGCGCTCCCAACTGCGCTAATGCCCCATTGATAAATCACTTTAGTAATTATACCACAGAACAGCGGAGATGTCAAGCAAAACTTGAAAAAATATACGCGGAGGTCAATGCTGCATTTTGCATAGTATTATCGCATGGAATGATTGACTTTTTAATGATATTGTGCTATAATAAAGAATAATTTCAAGGGGAGAGCGCTGATATGCTGAAGGCTTTCCCGAATATGATAACGGAGGTATACGAATATGGGACTTCACATCAAGAAGAGCATAAAGCTCGGTGACTTTTTGAAGATAAACGCGAATAAGACAGGTCCGAGCGTGACGGTCGGCGGCAAGAAGGCAAAAGTAACCGTCAGCAAGAAGAAGGTCACAGCGAGTCTGCCCGGAACAGGCATATCCTACGACGCAAAGCTGCCTACGGGCGACAAGAAAAAGCCTTCGTCAACGGGCAAGAAGACGTCGTCAACTGCCAAGAAGCCCGCTTCTGCAAAGAAGAAGTGACATGAAAGAGCAGATAGACCGCATCTGTAACGGCTTCATCGAGGGCGGAGGCGTCGGAGCATCCTGCCTTGTCTATCGGGACGGCGAGGAGCTGTACTCGGGCTGCTTTGGCTTTGCGGACAGAGAGGCTGGGACTCCCATGCAGCGGGACTCCGTTTGCCGCTTGTTCTCGCTGACAAAGCCCGTGACTGCGGCTGCGGCGATGATACTCCGCGAGCGGGGACTTCTCTCGCCCGATGACCCTGTATCGCGCTATTTTTCTGAATATGCGCATATGATGCGTCAGGACGGCGACAGAGCTGTTCCCTGCGGGCGTGAGCTGAAAATAGGTCATCTTCTCACCATGACCGCGGGGCTGCCGTACCCGAACAACTACGACATCTCCGTGCGTGGAGCAGCCGCTTTGTTCGACAGGGTCAACGCAGGAATAAACGGCGGCACGCCTGTGACTACGGAGGAGTTTACTCGCTCTGCGGCGGCGATACCGCTCTCGTTCGAGGCGGGAACGCACTGGGACTACGGTATTTCTGCGGACGTGCTCGGCGGAATAATAGAAAAGGCGGCGGATATGCCGTTCAGCGAGTTCCTGCGCAGGAACATTTTTGAGCCGCTCGGCATGGTTGATACGGCGTTTTACGTCCCTGCGGAGAAGCTGGACAGGTTCACGGCTCTGTACAAGTGGAGCGACAGCGGACTTGTCCGTGACGACGAGAATTACCTCGCTCTCACGGACTTCAAGGCGCCTCCTTCGTTCGAGTCGGGCGGAGCTGGACTGTGCTCGACTATCGCTGATTATTCGCGGTTTGCGCGTATGCTGTGCAATGGCGGCGAGCTGGACGGCGTGCGCATACTCGGTAGGGATACGGTGGAGTATATGACCTCCCCGAAGCTGACCGCAGAGCAGAACACGATGTGGGACAGGCTCAGGGGCTACAACTACGGCTGTCTCATGCGCATCATGACCGAGCCAGACATTGCCGAGGTGAAAACGGGAGCAGGGGAGTTCGGCTGGGACGGCTGGACTGGCACCTACTTCAACGCAAACCTCTCAAACGGCATAGTCGTGCTCTATTTCACGCAGATAGCGGGCGCGGGGATGTCTTGGCAGGCGACCGAGATAAGCCGTGTGGTTTATGATGAATTAGCACGGTGAGGATGTATATATTCGGCGGGGACACCCCCGCACCCCGCACACTCCTTTCGCATATACTGATAAGGGTAATGCCCGTCAGTGAAAGGAGTGTTTTTTATGCCCAAGGTATTTCTAAGCCCCTCTACGCAGGAGTACAACAGCTACGTCAGCGGTGGAAACGAGGAGCTGTATATGAATCTGCTCGCAGACAGGCTCGAGCCTTATCTGCGTTCATGCGGGATAAAGTTTGTCCGCAACGACCCCGACCGCACCTTCGCGGGAGCTATACAGGACTCGAATTCGGCGTATTACGACGTACATCTCGCCCTCCACTCGAACGCCGCTCCCGAGAGACTTTCGGGACGTTTGCGCGGTATCGACATCTATTTCGCGCCGAGGAGTGCGGACAGCGAGAAGCTTGCCAACATCATCGCGAACAACCTCAAGAGCATCTATCCCTTGCCCGACAAGGTGAGGGCAGTCCCGACGTATACGCTCGGGGAGGTGCTCAATACGAAGGCAGTGGCGGTGCTGTGCGAGCTCGGCTACCACGATAACTACGCCGATGAGGCATGGATAAAGAGTGAGCTCGGCAATATCGCCGCGAACCTCGCGCGCTCGCTCTGCGACTACTTCGGCATACCGTTCATACGTCCGTCGGCAGTGCGCTGGGGGACTGTTGCCACGGACGGCTCGGGACTCAACATCCGTGCCTATCCGAGCACATCGTCAGCCATACTCGGCTCAATACCAAACGGCACGAGTATAATGATAAACGGCGAGACGGACGGCTGGTACGTCGTCGACTACAACGGCGTTATAGGCTACTCGAGCAAGGATTATATCGTTCTATAACAAGAAAACCGTTACCCCGAATGAGGTAACGGTTTGTACTTATTCTTTATTTGTCGGCTTTCTGCGCTTTTTCTGTCCTTCGACCTTGGGTACGGCGTATATCGGCTTTATCGGCTTTTTCTTATTCTTGAACACCGCATACGCGTATATGCATATGAGAATGTAGATAAGGCAGACAACTCCCGAGATGATGAGCGCCTTCTTGAACCACGACGCCTTCGGGAACATCTTCGCCGCGTAGAGGTTGTACTTGGCGAAAGAGCGGTCAACGTCCGACACAGCGACGAGCTCCATGCTTCCGATAGGCTCGCCCGCATATTCCAGCGTGACCATTCCGAGCGGCTCGCCTTTCTTTATCGGCGCCTTGAGCGAGGTCTTGTACCACTTGATGTTGTCCCTGCTGATGAGGGAGGTGTCGACGTCGTTGTACCAGAGCATTGACATCTCCTCCTTGGGCTTGGCGAGGACGTAGTTGTTGCCCTCGGCGAGCTCGACGGGTATCTCTCCGAGCTCAGCGGTGTCGGGGAGGACTATCTGATACGAAAAATGCTTGAACGCCCAGTTGAAGAGCGTGATAGCGTCGGTGAGGTGGTAGAAGGTATTGTCGCCGTCAGCGTTGTTCAGCGGCGATTTCAGGCAGATGAGGAGGTAGTTGTTGCCGTCCTTGCTGGCGGTCGCCGCGATGTTTCTGCCGCCCATTTCGAGGTTGGCGGTCTTGATTCCGCGCGTACCAGGGTAATAGTAGTCGTTGTCCTTGTCCATCATGAGGTTGGAGTGATACCACACCCACGACTGCCTGTCGGGGTGACGGTCGAGATTTGGCACGGACGGGGTATATTCATAGGTGGAGCTGATAGTATCAAAGTGAGCGGTCTTGAGAGCGTACTTGGTCAGCACAGCCATATCACGCGCGGACGTGTACTGTTCGGGGTCATAGAGACCTGTCGGGTTGGTGAAGTGCGTATCCTTCAGACCGAGCTCCTCAGCCTTGTCGTTCATCATCTCGACGAATGCCGAGACGCTCTCGCCGCCTATCTGATATGCGATAGTCTGAGAAGCCTCAATGGACGATTTCAGCATCATCGCGTACAGGAGGTCGGTATAGGTGAGGATATCGCCGTCCTCTATCTCGGCGAATCGGAGGTCGTCGGGGTAGTCGGTTACATAGAGCGGGGAAAAGACCTCCTCGTCTATGGTTATCTCCTCGTTGAGGTCGGCGCAGTTCTCGATGCATACGACAGCGGTCATGATATTGACGAGCGGACCTGGCATCTGCTTGGCGTCGGCGTTTTTCTCGTATATGACCTCGTCGCAGTCGAGGTTGAGGAGTATAGCGGACTCGCTTTTTATCTGAGTATTGAGAGTGAAACTGATAGCGCCCGCGTTCATTGTTTTCAGGGACGGGATAAGCATTGCCGCCGCTGAAAGTAGCGAGATTATCTTCTTTTTCATAAGCTACCTGCTTTCAAATTTCTTTCATTTATATAATGCTCCGTTCGGAGTCTTGATTACATACTTTATTATTATATCATAGATTTTGCAAAATAGCAATATGCGTGAGTAAATTTTTTAGAGCTTGAATTGTCAGCCGTTGGATTCTCTATTGTTTCCCGCCGAAAGCAGACTAAGACTTTTGTACAGAGTGAGCGAGCTTGCGAGCGGCAACGAAATTGGGGGTGCAGGGGACGCTGTTCCCTGCCAGGGTCTGGGACAGAGTCCCAGCAGAGTCCAGAGACAGAGTCTCTGGCGGGTCAAGGGCAGAGCCCATGGCGCGGCATAGAAAAAATATGGGCAGTATACCTCCGCGAGGCTATTTTTCATAAATGGGCAGATTGAGCGCGGTGTCCGCGCAGCCGAGTTCGCGGCATAGAAAAATTTATCGGCAGTATGCTCCCGCGAGGCTATTTTTCATAAATGGGCAGATTGACAAAGGCACTCAAATAGTATATAATATAACTTGATACCATGGAGGGGAGGAAAGCCTTTGAAAAAATACCTTGGTCAGATAGTATTCAACTGCATCGTTGCCGCGATAGGCACACTGCTGTTCACGACCACGGGCATACTCGAAAATGCTGTCGCAGGCGGTGCGGGCATAGTCGCGCTGATGTCTCTGCTGTGCGGAGGCAACTACCTGTTCGTCAGGTATGCAGGAGAGGGAAAACAGGCTTTCCAGCCCGACTACATCATCACGGAGCAGACCTTCGACTCGCTCAACGAGCCCGAGGACTACATCGAGGTGCTGAAAGACCTGAGAAATTACTCTCCCTGCCGTCAGGAAGCCATAAAGATGATACAGCAGTGGGAGCTCTACAAGAAGAAGTCTGCCACGCTGAACGCTATCAGCTATCAGGGCGGCGTGTACGAGGTCGTGAATCAGGACGTCGAGTCGGTGATGCTCAACAATATGGTGCTCTTTATGAAGCGTGCGGCGATAATGCAGTCCTCTGCGAGCAATGAGCTCAGCGCGCACCGTACCTATGTGCGGTCACTGGTCGCGAGCAACGAGAAAATACTCGGCGACTACACGAATCTGCTCATCGAGGCTTCACAGCTTACGGGTGCGGATTCGGGCAAGGCTGAGATAAAGTCGCTCAATCTGCTGATTGAGTCCATACGTGATTACAGAAAAGATTTAGAAAGCGGTGATATGCAATGAAAAAAGAGAAAAACCCCATAGTTCCGATAATAATTGCAGTAGTGGGAGTAATTGCCACAATGGTGATGATAGTCACACTGGTACGTATACCCAAGCTCTTCCACAGCGGAGAAAACGGAAATTCCACTGCTCTGACGCAGTCTCAGGCTGAGAAGAATATGTCGAAGTACCTTGACAAGGTAAAGGTGCTCAATTCCGAGAAGGTCAAGGGCACGGTGGACTATTCGGACAACTCCGCGGCAAATCTGCCGAATATCGAGACAAAGTACCCGCTTACAGTTATCGGCAACGGCGATGTTGATATCGAGATATTCTCCACCTCCGAGAAGGCGGGCAAGGCTCAGAACGGCTGGCTGAACGAGGTCGCGAACGAGTTCAACGACAAGAGGTTCCGTCTCTCAGACAACAGGATAGCCTCCGTCAGCGTCAGAAGCATCGCATCGGGCGCGGCGTCGGACTACATATGCAACAACGTTTACGTTCCGCAGGCATATACGCCGTCGAATACACTGTTCGGCGAGCTCGCGATGCAGAACGGCGCAAAGCTCACTGTAGTGGAGGAACAGCTCGTACCGAATACGGCGGGTATCGCGCTCTCAAAGACAGCGCGCTCCACCATAGAGACAAACTACGGCTCCGTAACGTTTGAATCCGTCGTAGATTCCGTAGTTGCGGGCGATATACAGATGGGCTACACATACCCCTACACATCAGCTACGGGACTCAACTTCCTCGTCAGCTCACTCCAGCACTTCGACGCGAACGATATCCTCAGCGCCGATTCGATAGCCAAGTTCCAGCAGCTCCAGAAGAGCATACCGTTCGTGTGCTACACAACAGACCAGATGGTCAACGCGATGCAGAGCGGTACATTGCAGGCGGGCGTTACGGAGTATCAGGCTTACGTGAACAGCCCCGTGCTCAAGAGCTCATATGACTTCATACCCTTTGGCTACAAGCACAGCAACCCGCTTTACAAGGTCGGTGACCTCGATAAGTATCAGAACGAGGTGCTCACAATGTTCGCTGACTTCGCAATGCAGAGCGACCACCAGAAGAAGGCGGCTGATTACGGCTTCGACCCGAATCAGACATTCAGCTACAACAAGACGCGTATCAGCGGTGCTGACATCATCAGTGCACAGCGTCTGTGGAAGGAGGAGAAGGACTCGGGTACTCCCACTATCGCGCTCTTCATCGCTGACGTTTCGGGCAGCATGAACGGCGACCCGATAATCCGCCTCAAGCAGTCACTGCTCGAAGCCTCCAAGAACATCAAGACCGACAACTACGTAGGTCTCATCTCATACAGCGACGACGTTTACGTGAACCTGCCTATCGCGCAGTTCGACCTCGAGCAGCGTTCCTACTTTGCGGGCGCAGTCGAGAAGATGAAGCCGAACGGCTCAACAGCGACATATGACGCGCTCCTTGTGGGAATCAAGATGATAAACGAGTACAAGGAGCAGCAGCCCGACGCAAAGACGATGATATTCGTACTCAGCGACGGAATGTGCAACAAGGGCGTTAAGCTTGACCCGACCGTAGACCTCGTTGAATACTACGGCATACCGATATACACTATCGGCTACAACGAGCAGATAGACTCGCTCAAAAAGCTCTCGGCAGTAAACGAAGCGGTATATATCGACGCCGACAACGACGACGTTGTATATGAGCTCGCGGCACTGTTCAACGCACAGATGTAATATAAAGAAAAGGCGATATCCCGAGGATATCGCCTTTTCTCTTTGAATGGAGAAGTTAGGTCATGTCAGCTAATGTAATCCAGTTGACGGTCTGACCGTCGTAGTCTTCCTTCTGCACCTTTACCTGCTGGAGGCAGACTGAGAGCATATCAACATCGGCGTCGCTGTAGTCCCAAGCCGATTTTACGTTTATCACGGAGGAATCATCGGAGAACTCAGTGCTTTTGACATTGAGGCGGCAGCTTCCGCCGCTTGTTTGCAGCTGGCAGTTCATGAGGATAACGCAATGCTCGAAATAGCCCTCATAGAATTTGAGCTGCTTTGTTACAACGTCTTTTTGGAACAACTTCGAGAGGTACTCCTCAAGCTCTGCGGAGCTCGTGATAACTGCCGAATAATTGCGCTTTTCGAGCATATCCCACACCTCGGGCTTCATATCGCTCCCCGTGTCGTAGTACCAGTCGGTCCTCGCGGATGAGGAGAGGAATTTCGTCCTCGCAGGCGCGGCAGAGGCATCGTTGAACGTCCACACTACGGGCTGACCGTTGTAGACGTCCCTGCTGAGCTCGACGACTCCCACGCATACGGACATTATATCCGCTCCGCATTCGAGATAGTTCCATACGGCATTGACCGTTACAGTGTCGCCGAAGTCGATGCTGTCGATGAAGAGGCAGGGCTGAGCGCCCTGATACTGCTCGATGACATTCATGAGAAGGACTTTGTTCTTGAAGAATGCGGTGTCGTACATGGCAGTGTACTCCGCTATTTTTTCGTCGGTGCAGACCTCGGAGAGATATGCTGTCAGCTCGTCAGTGCTCGTGATGACACCGCCATAGCCTTTTCGGTTTATCTTTGGGTTATCCATGCCGTCCTTGAAGCCTTTGTAGCCCATAGTGTAGTCCACTCTCGCGGAGTAGAGCCCATCAGATTCGTACACACTGGTATTTTTACTATTTTTGTTGCAGGTCCAAATAACCTGCTGACCCTTGTATGCGTCTTTGGAGAACTCGACAGCGCCTATGATTACGGACATTACTGCCTCTCCGACCTCGGGATAGTCCCATACGGCGTTGACCGTTATATCGCCGCCGACGTCAACGCTGTCGATAACGAGGCAGGGCTGAGCGCTCATGCTCTGCGATACGGTATTGAGGAACAGCACATTCTGCGCGAAGAATTCGTCGCCGTATTTCGTGGTATAATCTGCGATTTTCTCGTCCGTGCATATCTTGGAGAGATAGGCTGTGAGCTCATACGTGTTCGTGATAACGCCCGCATATCCCCCTTTGATAGTGCCCCAGATGTCGATGTCGTCCTTGAAGCCCTCATGACCCATAGTGTAGTCGATACTGCTCGTGAATAAAGCCTTATCGGGAGCGGAGTGCCACTGCCAGTCATTGCGCTCGGAGTCCTGCCTTTGCAGAGCGAGAGCGTCGTTTGCTGTGACTCCCGCGACTCCGTCAACATCGGCGTTGACAAGTCCCTGCGCCGACAGACCGTACTTGTCGCGGTTTGCGATATGCTGGAGGATAGCCACGGAATCAGCCAGTGAAGCCTTTGTATCGAGGTTTGCGTCGCCCTTGAGACAGCTTACGCTCGCGGTCGGGTCAACGCTGACCCCCGATGATGTCATGGCGGGAACTGCTCCGAAGGCGCATACCGCCGCTGTGATAACAGTGAAAATCTTCTTTTTCATACATCTCACTCCTTTTTAATTGCGCGAATATATCCAGTAGCCGTCGTACCCGTCGAATTTTATGATAACGGGCTTGTAAAATGCTTCTGCCTGCGTTATATATTCATAGATTGTCGCATTGCAGCTCATAAGCCTGTCATTCGAGACGAGCTCGGCAGTGCCTATCTGCTCCCCTATCTCAATGGACTGAGCCTCCCAGCCCTTTGTAGTGTATATGCGCGTGTTGACCTCGACTGTTCTGTACCTTTCGTATATCTGTGCAGGGACTGTAGCTGTAGTCTCCACGACTACGACTGATGGATAAGCCGTAGTAGCTGGAGCTACGGTACATTCTGCCTGCGTCGTTACGAACACCGTCGTTGTCTGCGGAGCTGTAGTCACAGCGGCTGTAGTATGTTCCGCATTGAATGTCTGAGCCGAAGTTACAGTGGAGGTAGTACGCCGTGAAGCTGTAGTTGCGGCAGTTGTCCGCCTTGTAGTCACCGTCTCAGTCTCAACATCATCCTCCAGGTAGGAGAGTCCCTCCTCATCGGAGGCTGCTGTAGTCGTAGAAGCGACCGTCCTTGTCTCGGACGAAGCCGCCTGCGTCTGAGTGGCTGTTACCGTTTCAGCGGCAGTCCCCGCAGTCTGCACGGGAGCCGTGCTCGCAGGAGATGACGCCATAACTGTAGTTGCCGCGATGTCGGAGCCTGCGCTGTCCGATGTGCCGATTACGTCGATATCGGGCACCTGCGGCGGGCGCTCGGGCATCGTCAGCTTTATCCCGACGAATACGAGCACGAACATACAGGCGGTCGACGCCACGAAAGCAGTCCTCTTTATGTATAACCTTCTTTTGTTTCGTTTTTCTATATAAGCGTCCCGTATCCGAAATACGGAATCAGCCATTTCCTTAGAACTCTTCATAGTGAAAGCCTGCCCTTTCCAGTCTTGACTTCAGTGACTTCTTTGCCCTGTACAGCAGGTCGCCGACCTGCCGTTTTGACTTGCCCATGACCTCGGCTATACCGTCGGTGTCGAGCGACTCGAAGTACATCAGATACAGCGCCTGATAGTAGTCGGGAGCGAGCTCGCGCATAGCCTTGTGGAGCTCGATATTCCGCTCGGTTTTCAGGTACTCGCGCTCGACGTCGGTGCCGTCCGAGAGCGTGATGCACTCGTCGGCGGACTGCTCCGCGAACCTCGCCTTGTGGCGCTTGAGGTAGTTGTAGGCGGAGTTCCGCGCAATGGCGTAGAGCCACGTCTTGAACGTGCTTTTGCCGCTGAACCGCGGCTTTTTCACTGCGAGCCTTACGAACGTGTCCTGCACGATGTCCTCGGTCTCGGCGGCATCTCTGACGATACCGCTGATATACAGGGTAAGACCGTTGTAGTAGATGTCGATTATCTCTCTGAGTCCATTATCATCACCATCAAGGAAACGGCGGTAGCGATCCGCATCGTTGCCCATAGATTTCCTCCTCCGCGTGTACTGCAAATTTGCTTTCTGTATATTAGACACAGCTTCCGCTGATTTTTCGCACTCTTTTTTTCATTATACAATGAAAATCCGAAAAAAGCAATTATAAATGTACGGTTGACACAGATTCAGCTCCGTGATACGATAAAAATGAAAAAGCGCGTAGTTTTACGCGCGGACTTCGTGTAACAGGTGAGAGCGGACGAAACGCTCTCGGAAAGGAGACTGTCAATGGACAACGGTGCAAGTAGCTACCGCCGTTTCCGTGACAACGGTGACGAAAGTGGTCTCGTTGAGATAATCAGGGACTACAAGGACGGTCTTATCCTGTATCTGACAAGCATTGTCGGCAATATACAGACTGCCGAGGAGCTCGCCGAGGACACATTTGTACTGCTCGGCACTAAGAAGCCGCGCGACAAGGGCGGGAGCTCGTTCAAGACGTGGCTGTACACGATAGGCAGGAATGTCGCGATAGACTACCTACGCAAGTACAGGAAGCGCATGTTCATTTCGCTTGATGACAGCGCAGAGCTTGCCTCCGAGGAGGAGGAGATAGAGCGCGCCTACATAAGGAAGGAGCAGCAGATAACTGTTCACAGAGCGATGCGCAGGCTCAGCCCCGACTATCGGCAGGTGCTGTGGCTCGTCTACTTCGAGGAGCTCAGCAGCAAGGAGGCTGCGAGGATAATGCGCAGGAGCATCCGCAGCGTTGAGTCCCTGCTGTACCGCGCGAAAAAGTCACTGAAAGCACAATTGGAAAGGGAGGGCTTTGACTATGAAAAAATATGATGAAATGGCAAGGGACGTGCTCGACCGCATAGGCGAGTACGAAGCCGAAAGGAAGCTGAAAAGGATACGCACGGCAAAGATAGCGGCGGCAGTGACTCCCGTCTGCACGGCGGCAGTCGTCGGAGGCGGGATATGGCTCAGCGGAGCATTCATGCACGCGGACAAGCCTGCACCTGCCGACAGCGGTATCATAAGCGAGAGCGTGACAGTGACCGAGAGTAGCAATGCTCCGAGTGAGAGCCGTGCGGCTGCCGTGACGGAGAAAACGACAAAGCATGAGGAGCAGGGGACTGCCGAGGGCACTTCTGCCGAGGAGGTCACATCTGCCGAGACAGAGGAGACAGCTCCGAGCGAGTCTGCCGTGCAGACCGAGACCGCCGCAAGGCAGACTACAGCGGCGGCAGCAACTACGGCTGCTCCGCGGACAACGCAGAGCTCAGCTGCTGAGCAGACCACACCGAATAACGGTGGCGGAGAAAAAATGCTGTGGTGCATTTTTTTCAGCAGCATAGAGTGGAATGGACAGACCTATTATGACAACGATATGGCAAGTATCTACGCCTACACGCAGGATTCATACCTCGGCAAGGTCAAGGATTTTGCGGGAGAATACTACGATAAGTTCAATTATCGCATCGCTCCCGAGGACAGCGTTTACACCGTCAAGGAGACAAGCGACGTACTCTACGTTGTGAAGGCAGACAGCAATTCGCCTTACGGTTCTGTTGTTCTTATGACAAATTCAAGCTGGTCGCTTGAAAAGTACGAGCCTGAAAGGCTTGACCCGAATTATATCGACCCGAATGCTCCCGATGAAGCAGTCGTTTACAACGGCTGCATATTCTGACAAGTAATCATCCGCGGGCTTAAATGATTTGCCTATATCTGAAATTATAGAAAAAGCCATAAAGAAGTCTCAGCTTCATTATGGCTTTTTTCCTTTTATTTAATTAGTTTCCCTCGTGGAAGAAGTAGGGGAGCGCGTCCATGATGTACCACCTTACGTAGCCCCACCAATGCGTTTTCTTCACGCCGTCATTGCTGTTTGCGACGAGGAAGTAGAAGTTGCCCTGCGAGAAGTCGGAGGTATAGGTGAAGTGCTTTGTATCCTGCTTCATGGGATTCGTGCCCTGATAGGGAGCCCTGCCGCTGAGCGTGAGCTCTGAGGTGCCGCGAGCTTCCCATTCACCGTTGTTCTGCTCGAAGGTGTCGTGGTAGTAATAGCCGTTAGCGTCGGGAGTTATGGGGTCATGCTGAACGGGCTGGTCGGGGTTAGACGGAACAGTCTTGCTGTCGCTTGTGAGAGTGACAACAAACGTAGATACGCTGTTTGCGGGTATCTGACAAGTAAACGACGAGCCGCTCGCGTTGATGCCCTTTGTCTGAGCGAGGTTCTCGTTGGCGGACGTGCGGTAGCGGTCAACATTGGTGATAGTCCTGCCGTTGATGTTGAACTGCTGGGACTTTTCCGACGAGCCGTTATTTACCGCGACTATTTCAATCTGAGTGTCGCTGTGTTTGTATATGTGAACTAAATGCAAACCTATATTTTGTGATATCAGTGGATAAAATATGGATTGTCATATCAAAATGTTGAAGGTATCAGAGAATGCATTTTTTCAAGGCACAAAAATGTCAACTCATGATAAGAGTAAAAGCCGGTGATTTCGCACCGGCTTTTTTTATCCTGTTTCGCTCAGGTAAAGACCTATTCTGTTCTGCAAAATTTCAACACACTGTTGAACCGAACGCTCGCCCTCGAATACGTAATCGCTTTCCTCCTTTATTATGTGCTCCATGGAAGGGTCTACGAATGGTTCTATCTTTAAGCTGCTGAGGAAATCAGAAAGCTGCTGTATCTGCGCGTCAGACAGCGATTTTTCGCTTCCGTCGGGACACTCAAACTCCGAAACGAGCGTTTTCATCTCATTGCTTTTTCCTCCTGTATCAGCAGTCTCAGCAGGCGAATCACCCGCGCTTTGCTCGTATTCGCTCCTGTTGAGCAGACTCTCGAACGTGCTCCTTCTGACGGGTACGCCATATCCGTAATCGCTTATCTCACGCTGGAATTCATCGTTGAAAAACAGCTCCGAAACAGCGCCCCACGCCTCCTCCTTGTGATTGGAATTAGCCATTATACCAAAGCCTCCCGAAATTTCCGTATAGCTTCCGCGTCCGTTATTGGTCGGGTAGCCGACGAAGGTCATCGGCTCATTCCCGAATGTGCGCAGTACCTCGCTCGCGTAGCTTTGGTTGATGCCGTTTATCCACTGCTCCTTCACGAGAGCGGTGTTGTCATGTATCTGACCTATTATCGCGGTATTGTCGCCCAGTCGCTTCTCCATCGGAGGGAGTCCCGTGAGAAAATCAAGCACGGGAGCAAGACTGCTGTCGAAGTCGCAGGTGTGTGCATTGAAGTCGATGCAGTTCATCATCGCGCCGTAAAAAAAATAGTGGCGGATATCGTACTTCGTGTACATATCAGCGAGAAAATCGCCGTTGAAGCTGTTGTATGCCGATATAGCATCGTCGATCGTCCAGTTCTCCTTATCGCCCACAAGCTCGGTCTTGGCAGCGGCTGTGTGCACCTCGAACGCGGGGTAGATAACGTTTATTTCGCCTTCCTTCTCGACGCTGTCTGTCACGCTGTCGAGGAAGTCCTCCTTTGTCATTCCCGTGCCTGACTCCATAAGAGGGGACAGGTCGGTCAGGTAGCCGTTCCTGCTGAGCTTATCGAGCTGGAACGGTGCCGCAGATACAACATCGGGAGACTTGCCCGCGAGAATGTCCAATGTCAGCCTGTTCATCGAGGTGTCGCCGTTGTAGTCGTCCTCGTCGAACTCATAGCGAGTTATCTCGACGGTGTACGGGCTGTCGCTGCTGTTCAGTTCCTCAACCTTTTGCCATATGTGCTGCCACCCTCGCCACGTGTTCGGCGACTCCGCAAGTGCTATCGTAATGTTGACTTTTTCGCCGCTCTCGGTGCTCTGCTCATATGTCGGAGCGTCGGAGCTGCTCACAGATTCGACGCTTTTGCTGCTGCACGATACCGTGCAGGTGAGCATTGCTGCCGCTAAAACCAGTGCTGTTTTTCTCATTTTTCTGCCTCCGCTTCGTAGATGATATGGCGGGTCGCGGTCACGCCGCTGTCGCCGTATTCAACGACGTATACGCTGATATCGGCGATGCTGCCGAGAGGATGCGGCTCGCTGTAGCTGAATACGTTTGCAAATCTGTTCGCGTATAGACTCGAGTTATCCGCCGTAATCACGCCGTTTTCCGTGAACCACTCCCGCTCGTTCGTTCCGCCGTCGTACACGACTGTGCCGTCCTTCATCGTCACCACGGGTATCGCGTTTTCACGCTCGCTAAGCTCGTTATCGCAGTCGAAAGTGAGCGAGAGTGTGTCCGCTGTTACCGTAAAGCCGTCCCTGCTGAACGTCGCAGCTTCGACTGTATCGGAGATGTCAAATTCAGCCGTCCACTCGCCCTCGACCAACTTGCCGCACTCGCTCAGGTACTCCTCGAGCTTGTCACGCGTGCGCGTGTCGAAGTCGTTCTTGCGCCAGTATTGCTTCCACTCCTCGAGCGTGTGGGAGTCGAAATCAAACTCGTCGCGCCAGCCTTCCTGCTCGGCGGTGATGCGGTCCTGTATATTTGCCATGTTGTCCGTAGTGATGATATCCCTTATCGTTAGACCGACCTTGCTGTCGGCTAAATTCTGCGAGGTCAGATAAAACGTCGCGTAGTAGGTGTCGGGCTCGTCACCGCGAGTCACGCGGGCAGCGTTTGCAAGTCCGCTAAGATTCGGGAGCTCAGTCCGCTCGCCTCCGCTGACCAAGTAAAAATAAGGCAGAGCTATCGTTCCGTCGGGGAGTGAAATGCCCTCGTGCGGTTTCATTTCGACTGTCACGAGCATCGTGCTGTTGTCGTAGTACATACCCGCAGTTGCGACGGACATAGTATCGCTGCCTGTGAATTCTATGCGGTTCTCGCTGATGTTGCCCTCCATGCCGTTCACGTCCTCGCCGTTCATCAGCGGCAGCTCATCGCTGAGATTCGCGCTCGGTTGAGTGCGGCGGAGTATCGAGCGGAAATGGCTGAAGCCGTCCGAAGCTGCTCCCGCGGTGACGCCTGTGAGAGCTGTCAGCACTGCCGCAGCGCAGATAATGAAAATGCGCGGTTTTATGTGCTTTATACGCGGCTTTTTCTGCGTTCCATCGAGCACGAGCTGCTTTATCCGCTCGGTGTTGCAGGGCTGCTCGTCTATCTCGGGGAGCTCGCCCTCATAGTCTGAAAACAGGTCGTATATGTCATGTTTCATTGCCGTAGCCCCTTTCCGTAAGCAGTTTTTTCAGCTTGCCGCGCGCGCGGTGGAGCGCCGTTTTGCAGGCTGATTCGGTCATTTTCATCTCCGACGCTATCTGCGGTATCTGCTGGTAATAATAGTAGAATCTCAGCAATAGCTCGCGGCTGCGCGGCTCCATTTCCGCGAGGGAGCAGTTCAGCTCGTCTGCGAGCAGGCGGCGCTCGGTCTCGGATTCGAGGTCGGAGCCATCGCCGAGCTCTATCTCGTCCAGCGCGACTGTGAAGTGCTCGCGGCGAAGCCTGTCTATCGCGAGATTACGCGCTATGGCTGCCATGTAGGAGCGCAGGGTCTCCCCGCGGAGAGTGTCCGCGTTGTTCCACAGGCGTATGAAGACGTCGGCGGTAATCTCCTCGATGTCGCTCTCGCCGAGCACGCCGCTGACTATGTTCCTCACAACGGTGCTCACGTATGCGCTGTAGCGCTCGACAAGCACAACAAGTGCCTTTTCATTGTGCTTTTTCAGCTGTTTTACCAGCTTTTTGTCGTCCACCTGTACGCCTCCTTTCGTGTTTCTGCTTATATGTACGGGTCGGCAAGCCGAAAGGTTACACATTTTTTTCATTATACCACAAATCCGCGTATAATGCAAAATGCGGCACCCGAAGATGCCGCACCTTGGAAAATGAAAATTGTTGGAGATTACTTGGTATAGATGTCGATATCGCGGAGGTCTACGACGGGAGCATTGCGGAAATATGAGCCCATTGTGCTTCCTGCGTATCCTGTATCGTCGCAGAACATTAGGTAGCCGATGTCGTCGTCATCGACTTCAAATGCGAGCTGAACGTCTGTATTCTCGCCCGCGCCGAGGATAACGCTGTTTTTGCCGCCCTTATTGTCGGAGTTGAAGGAGAAAAATCCGCCGCGGTCATGCGAGAGCTTTACGTTGTCATTGACTGTGTCAGAGCCTTCAATGCGAATCGGGTCCTCGACAAAGCTGAAATGACCGTCATCATAGCAGCACATATGCGGTGAAATGCCGTACTCTATCTCGTGGTCGCTATTGTTGGTGTAGGTGAGGTCAAGCACTACCACGCGCTTCTTGACGTTCAGTGAAGTGACAATACCGTTCGGGTTGCCGTTGGGAGTATCCGTATACCATGTACGCAGGCAGGGCTTTATCTTGCCGTTCTCGTCAAGTAAGCTGCTGTAGTCATAGTCCCAGCCGCACGCATCGGTGGTTATGCCGTCGAGATTGTCCTGTACGCGGGCGCTGTTTACAGTGATATCGCATACCCCGTCGCATATGTCGCTGGTGTAGGTCTCGCCGATTTGATAGAGGTGTACGTCATCGAGGTCGACCTCGGTGTAAATCGAGCTGTTGTCTGTCACGGAGAAAGTCCTTACTGGCTTATTATAATCGTTCCAGAGCACGAAGTTGAACTCATCGGGCTCGCAGTCAACGAGCTCCATGCCCTCGCAGACCTTTCTTGCCTCTTCGTCAGAGTAGCTGTTGTCGATGTGGAGCGTAACAAGATAGGGCGAATCCTTGAAGATAACAAATATATAGCGGCTGTATCTGTGGGCTGATTCCTCGGAATCGTCATTGATACTGCGCGCGTATCTGACGATAACGTGCTTGCCCTCGAGGTCGTATTCATCGCTGTCCCATTCGAAATTAGACATCGTGAATTCGGAATTCTCGTCGTAGACAAACCTCGCGTAAGACATACCGCCGCCTGTTGCGTCATCGTGGTACTTGCCGCAGTAAGGTCCGTCGGTCTGATAGACCAAACCCTCGGGCACGTAATTGAGCTGCACATCTTTGAAGCCGTAGCACCTGACGTCCTCAAGGCTTATGGTATCTTCCGCCATTGTCTCCGCGAGCGCTTCTGCTGTTGTCTCCTCGGCGGCAGTCGTCTCGGTGAGCTCGCCCATATCAGCGGCAGGGGAGGAGGCTCCGCCGCTGTGACCTGCGAAAAATACCGCTGTCGGAACTATCGCGAACGCCGCTGCTGCTGCCGCTATGGACAGTGCGATACGACCTCCGCCGTGTCTCTTATTGTCAACTTTTCTTCTTTTCATCGTTATACCTCTCGTCATTGTGTATTTTCGGGCATTGTAGCCGTGTGAGAAGGTGTGCTCGTCCGATGACGAGAACGCCTCGTCGACTATCTTGTCCCATTCCTTTTTATCAGGTAATTTTGAAGCTTTCATCATCAGGCTCTCCCTTCATACTGATAAGTCGTTTTTTGATACGTTCAAAGCGTTTTCGCGCGGCAGCCTCCGTAATGGAGAGCCGCTCCGCCGTATCCCGCCAGCTCAGTCCGTAGCCGCACCGCAGCTCGACTATCCGCCGCTCCTCAGCAGTGAGGCAGTCGAGTATCTCCGCGGGCTGATTTGCGAATACCTCGCGTTCGACGTCGACGCTGTCGTCGGCTATCTGCATAGTCTCCTCGTCTATCGGAGCTTCGCTCTCGTAAAAATGGCGGCGCTTGCGGTACTGCTCTATCGAGGTGCTGCGTATCACCTTGACGATGTATTTTTTCGTCTTCTGAGAGTCGGGCTCTCCGACACGGCGGAGATGCTTGATGAGCCGCAGAAACGCCTCCGAGACAGCGTCCTCTGCCGCCTGACTGTCGCCAAGCACCGCATAGGCTATCCTGTACATCGGCTGCTCGTAGATATCGTAGAGCCGCCGCAGCTTTTCGGCTTCTGCATTTGTCATTCTCCCACCTCCTGTGCCGTTTTCGGACGTCCTGTATAATATAACGATTCGGTTTCACGTTTTGTGACATCTCTGCTTCTATTTTATCTCGGAGTCTCTCCCGTGTCAACAAAAAGACAGCGGCACTCGTTTGGAGTGCCGCCGCTTTGTTATATTGGAGGAGGTCTCATTCTGTTGCGCGCCTGGAATATTCCGCCAGTACGTATGATGCGTCCGAGGCGTCGATTATGCCGTCGCCGTTTGCGTCACCCTTTGTTTCTGCCGCAATTCTCAGTACTTCGTCGATTCTGCTGCCTGTCGATTGCAGTGAATAGTATCTGAGTATCATTGAAGCGTCCTTTGAGTCGAGCATACCATCGAGGTTAAGGTCGCCTTTTTCGCGTGTCTCTGAAAAAACCTTCAGCATGAGCGCTGCATCTATGGCATTCACGAGTCCATCGCCGTTGATATCGCCTTCTTCGTCGATTTTAGCCCTCTGTATAGGAGTGATATTGAGAAGTTCAGTTGTCGTTGAAAACTCGACGTATCTCCACAATACAAAACTTGCGTCAGTGAAGTCTATTGCACCGTCGATGTTGAAGTCCCAGTCGTATTCGCCGTTTTTATATGCGCGGACGAGCTCTTCCTGTGCCGCTTTATTCTGAGCGGTTCGCTCTGCTTTCTCTTCGTCGGTGAGCGCTTCCTTTTCTTCATAGGTTAAAACGGGCGGGAATGTCGGATAGTTGTTCTTAGCGGATGCCGCGGTCGGGACTGCCATTGCTCCCGCCAGTATCGCCGATATGATTATCGCAGTTCTTTTCATAGTCAACAGCTCCTTTCGCTTATTCGTATTCTGTTGGTACTATCGACGGAGCGGATAGGCGCTCCTGTTCCTTTTCGTATTCAAGCTGCATCTCGATGTTGGAGACATAGTCCTGTCCCTTGTAGTAGAACAGATACAGCACGAGATAATTCTTCGTCATCATGAGGTTCTCATTCGGCGAATATATGCAGTTCTCCTTCAGCCAATCCTTGTCCCGCTGATAGTCGGCTTCGTTTCTTATGTAGAGCAGCATTCGGTAGATGTCCATGTAGTCGATGACTCCGTCACGGTTCGCGTCGGGGAAGTATTCTCCCGAGTCTATCTTGCCGAACATCTCGAGCTGATAGTCGGAGTAGGTGTGCTCCTTGTTGAGGTCATTATACAGGTAGTCGTACAGCTTGTCATAAAATGTCTTCGCATTGCTGACGGAGCTCACTGCGTCGGTGAATGCCTTATCGGGGATAGGACGCTCGCCCGCGTATTCTCTCAGCTGAGCCTCAAGCTCGTCGGAGTCGGGGATATCGAGCCCCTTGAATATCATGTACTCGGTAAATACTCTATTTCTGTATTCTGCACGCAGCTCCATATGGGAGAGGTTGTAGTATGTAGTATCGTCGGGTATAGCTTTCCGCATGGCATTGTAATTTGCCTGCTTGTATTTCTCACTCGGATATCCGCTGACATAGGTCTGTGAATATGCAGTGACTTCGAGAAGGTCGCAGAAATCGACCCGTCCGTCGTAGTTTATATCGAGCTGCGAGGTGTTGATGCCGTTTTCGTAATTGATTATCGCGAGGTAGTCGTTGTCGGAGAACATCATCGCGCAGGTCGGTATTTTCTCGCCGTTTTCCGCAATAGCGGGGTACTGTTGGAGTATAGGCGCCATTTCGGGAAGCCTCATATATATGCTGGCGATACGCTCCTCGAGGCTTGCCGTGCTCACAGCGGGAGTTGTCGATGTGGGAGGGGCGGTGGTCTGCTGCGCAGTCGTGGCAGCCGCCGACGCTGTAGTTCTTGCGGCTGTACGTGTAGCCGACGACGTTGCAGCTGTACGTTCCGATGATGTGGATGTCGCCGCGGAAGCTGTAGTTGCGGTCGCTTTTTGTGCTGACGTCACGGCTGTAGTCGTCACGCTTGCGGGTTTGGCTGATGTGACGGCAGGAGCGGGCGGGGACGGGCTCGTCTCCGTGATTATGTTCCCGCTGTCGGACGTCGGAGGCTTGGGCGGCTTGAGTGTCTGTGCGAATATGCCTATCCCGAGCACTGCCGCCGTGCCGAGCGTGAGTGCCGCAGTCCTGCGGAAAACAGTGGCTTTGCGGCGCTTCTGTTCGCGGCGGGAATTGTACTTTTTCATTATGCTTTCCGCTATCTCGTCATAGCTCTTCATACACAAATCCCTCCTTTTCAAGCTCGGCTCTTAGGGCGCTCTTTGCCCTGTAAAGCAGATTTTCTATCTGTCTGTTGTTCTTCTTCATTATCTTCGCCGTTTCGGTGTTGTTGAAGCCTTCAAAATAAGTGAGATACAATACCTGCGAGTAGTCAGAGGCGATGCGCTTCATCGCCCTGTGGACGGCTATTTTCTGCTCGTTCCTGATGTGCTCGCGCTCGATGTCTGCCTCGTCCGTGAGCGTGTACATCTCGTCGACGGGGATATCCGCTGTCCGCTTTGCCTTTTTCATCATTTGCAGCGCCTTGTAGCGCGCTATCGAGTACAGCCACGTCTTGAAGCTGCTTTTTCCGCCAAAGCGCGGCTTATCGAGGAGAAGTCCGCAGAAGACGTCCTCCGCGAGCTCCTCGGCGAGGCAGATGTCGCCCGTGATACTGCTGAGGAACAGGACAAGTCCGTTATTGTATTCGCTTACTATATTTATTATCGACTCCTTGTCTCCTTCGAGAAAACGGCGGTAGCTACTTGCACCGTTATCCATTCGTGACCCTTTCTGAAACTCGGATTTTTTCCTGTCACTTATTAGTGTGTCGGGAAGTTAAAAACTCTCAGCTGACGCAGTAATTTTTTAGATTTAACAATTGTATTGTAGCTCATGCGAGGGCGCTTGTCAATATGAAACAGCAATTCTTTGATGGATATAAACAATTATGGCAGGCGGCGGTGCTAACGCAAAACAGCGGCACGAAATGTGCCGCTGTCTCTTTTTCAGCTTGCCTTTCTGGTGGACATATATTCGTTCATCGTCGGGACATCGCCTGTCGCCGTAGAGGCGAGCGCGTAGTACGAAAGAATGAACGATGCGTCCTTTGCGTCGATTTTATTGTCGGCGTTTACGTCAGCCGCCTGCTTCTGCGAAGCGGTGAAGCTGCCGTCTCCGCCCGTGGACATCTTGGAATACTCGACAAGTATCGCTGATGCGTCCTTTGCGTCGACCTTGCCGTCTTCGTTGACATCTCCGAGACTGCTGTCGTCGTCCTCAATGCATATGTCCTTGACCTCGTTTATCTTTTCCTCAATGGCTGCTGTAGCGATTCCGCTGTAGTTGAGCAGTCCTGCTGTGATATGCAGGGTCGAGCCCGCGATGTTCTCCTTGTCGGAGATGAGCAGTATCCTGTCGGAGAAATCGGTCTTGTTGTCCTCGGACTTGATGAGCTTTATCTTGCAGTTCGCCTTCTCGCCGCCTGAGGTGATGAGGTAGATGTTATCGGAAGTTGCAGTGCTGTCGGTGATGTACTGCGACATCTTTATCTCGACTGCATTTGCGCAGGCGTCGATACTGCCGAGCTTTGCGCCGACCGTAGCCTTGAGCGGGATATTTACGTCCGTCTGCACAGGGAGTACAGGGAGCCACTCTGTTGCGTAGTCCTCGTAGCCCTCAGCTGTGACCCTTACCTGCCACATACCCTCGGGTACGTCCCATGCATACCAACCGAGTGAATCGGTCTTGAGGTCATTTTCCTGCTCGAAGTCCTCGGCGTTCCACTTGACTGCCGCGCCGCTGTCGTCCTTGTAGTATATCGTCGCCGTGGCTCCTTCTATCCTGTTCTCGGGTACAGCTGCGTAGACGTAGCCGCTCGGGTCGACCTTGACGTTCATCTTGTTCTTGCCCGTCACGTATATCTTCGAGCGTGTTTCGTTCTCCATAGGGTCGAGAATCAACTTGTTTATGAGATATGCGCCGATACCTACAGCCGCGCCTATTAAAAGACCTACGCCAAGCGTGACTGTCGTTGCGAGCGTGAGAGCTGTTCCTGCGGTAACTGTTGCGGCAGTGAGAAGCACGCGTCCGTAGAACACAGCCTTTGTGCGAGCCTTGAGCATGGGCTTGTTTGCCTGAACATACGGGTCTCGGCAGTAATCTATCTGCTCCATATCCATTGAGTAGTTATTGTATGCTGTAGCAGTGTCAGCTAAGCCCGTAACGACACCGTAAAGGATAGTTGCTCCGCCTGCTACACCCTCTGCCGCACCTTTAAGTCCTTTCGCCATAAGAGAGGTAACAACTCCGCCTGCCTGATCCTTTAGGAGGAACTTCTCGTTATCGCCAAATAATTCAGACTCGAATTCTTTGTCGCCTGTCTTTTCGTTGACCCTGAGTAAGACCATTCCGCCTGAAGCGTCTGCGTCTCCGTCGTTGAGGAACTTATCGGCTGTTCCGTCGCTCGTCGAGATGTTCTTTGCTACGCTCTCGACCTGTTCCTTATCGGTAAGGTACATTACGTAGTATGAGTTCTCGTCGCCGTTTTCGTCGATGCAGGTCATGCCCGACTTCGTAAAGCCGTTCTCCTCAGGAGCTTTTGCTACGTCTTCTGCTGTCAGTTGTTTGTCCTCTATTGTGATTTCCTTTGTGATGAACTGGACTATGTTTATCTCGATATTCATCGGAATATCCCAATCGGGAGGGAGAAGGTCGGGACCGAGCGGCGTCTTTACCTTGACGCGGGACATTTTAGTTGATGACTCGATGACCTTGATTTCGGATTTGTCGACTATATCCTTCATAGGGTCGGAACTCTCGGGCTTGGGATTGAGAATGTCCTTTCCGTCCTTTTCAAGCGTTACCTTGCCATCGTCCGATATTTTCTTTACCGCAGTGCCAGTAGCAGACTTCGGTATCTGTCCTATGGAAAGGTCGCCAGGAATTGTGGTCTTAAAATTGCCGCTGCCCTTCCATGTGCCTGTTTCCTTGTCCTTATCGAGAGGCACATATGACGGCTTTCCGTTTGTCTCGGAGATGACGAGTACCTTGTCGATATTATCATCGTTGTCCATTTTGACATCGAATTCGAGAGGCTTGCTCGGGTTTATCGTCACATACGGAGAATAACCCGTGCGGAACATATCCGTCATGTCCTTTTGCCATTTATTGCCGTTCGGGGAGTGTGCGACCTCAAAGTCAACGAGTACAGGTGAGGCTTCATCGACCGATATCTTCAGTACGTCGGATTTCTTTTCGCCGCATACAGCCTGCACTGTTATAATGCCGTCAACGTTCGTGCATTCTATCTCGGCGCTGAACTTGGCAGTATATTTACTTGCGGGGACTGTCGTGTATTCCTCTCCGTTCACGAGGATAGTAACGTCGCCCTTTGCTGTAGAGTAGCCGTAAACGCTGAACGTGGATTTGCCGTCCTTGACGCCGACCTGTGAGGGAGCGTTCAGAGTTACCGCGCTTGAATTGACAGATGAGGTGATTATCTTTCTCTTCATTGACGAACGAGGATATTCTGGGAGAATATTTGCGCCGAATTCAGCCGATACCTCGACTTCCTTGTCCTCGGGATTGCGGACGCTGAACCTCAGCGCGCCTGTGGGCTCCGTGAAGTAGTATGTGAAGCCGTATTTTCCGAGCTCTATGCCCTCAGCGAGTGACTCGGGAGCAATGACATCGGGTTCAAGTCCAGTGCCTATCTGAATGTACCCCTCGCTGAATGAGGGAACAAATCTCGGGTTCACGGCGTAGCAGACCGTGTAGTTTGTGAGGCTGCCGCTTGCGCCCGATGAGCGGGTGCTTGTTATGTAGAGGTCGCCATTCTTGGCAGTGCTGACGCGCTCATCCCAAAGATTGTTGCACATATCGAATGCGTTAGGTCCGAATTCGATGCTCTCCTGCTTCATATCGAGCTCCTCGAGCTCTTCGCAGCGTGAGAAAGCAAAGTCGCCTATATAGGTCACTGATTCGGGGATATGCACGGTCTTCAGCTTGTCGCACCAACTGAAGAGCTCATTCGGTATCTTCTCCATACCGTCCCTTATCTCTGCCTCTGCAAGATTCGGAGCACTTCCGAAGCAGCCCTTGTCGCTCTCGAGATACGGAGGTATGCTCAGATAGATGAGGTTGTCGCAGCCGCTGAAAACGCTCTGGTAGTGTATGCGCGTAACGCTGTCGGGCAGGTCGATCTGCGCGAGCAGCTTGTCGTCGTTGAATGCATATGCATTGATAAATGTTACGGAGTCGGGAATGCTTACCTCGACAAGGTCTGGCAGCTTGCTCGTTATGGCGTTGACTTCAGTGATACCGTCAGCGAAAACGAGCTTTTCGATACCGCTCTGACCGAATGCCGAGCACTCGCTGTATGTGCCGCGTGCAGGAATCTGCATCGGCACGTAGAGGTATTTGAGATCATATGTGCCCGCGAATGACCTGTTGCCTAATTCTTTCAGGTTCTTCGGCAGGTCGAGGTGATTTATCTTTGAATCCTCGAATGCCATATCGCTGATGACCTCGACACTGTCGGGGAGCTTCGGGTCAGTTATTGCCGTCTCCTCGAATGCGCGGGACTGTATCTCCTTGACTCCATCGCACCAGTTGACGGTCTCGAGCTTATCACAGTAGCAGAACATACCCTGGGGTATTACCTCTCTGCTTCCTGCGAAGGTTACCTCCTTCAAGCCCGATTTCTGGAAGAAACCTCCACTCTCAGCATCGAAGGTCCAGCCCTCGGGGATAGTGAAAGATTCGATGGATTTCAGCTCCTCGAATGCGTAGCCGCCGATGAAGTCGAGCTGGTCGGGGAGGTTGAGAGTTTTGAGGTCTGGGCAGGCTCTGAATGCGGATTTACCGATGCTCCTGACGCTGTCGGGGATTGTTATCTCCGTTATTCCGCCTATCGCTTCAAATGCATTGGCACCGATAGCAGTTACGGAGTCGGGGATAACGAGTTCGCCCATGTAGTCTGTACACGAGAACAAAGCGTCGGGAATGGTCTCCATGCCGTCCTCGATGATGACCTTGTTTATCTTGCCGTAGGTGAACGGGCGTACTGCTTCCTTGAGAGTTTTCGGGATAATGAGTGTGTCGAGCGCCTTGTAGTCGTTGAATGCCCAGTTGTTTATCTTTTCGATATGGTCGGGGAGCACTATCTCCGTGACCGTGCTGTTCGAGCTGTAAACGCCGTGCCCGAAATCGTTGGTGTCTATCTCGGTGACGAGCTTGCCGTCTATCGTTGACGGGAGTATTATCTTGGTCTCGTCAGTGGACTTGGTTTTGTCATAGCCCTTGATAGTTATAGTGCCGCCCTCGTTGACGATGTAGGCAAAGCCGTCATCGGTGTGGAGGTAGCTGTCCTCCTCGTCTGCCGCCGATGCAACAAATGCGGGCAGTACCGTCATCAGCGAGGTGACAGTGAACACCGATGTGACCGCCGCTGTAGTAAGTCGCTTGCTAAGTGGTCGTTCCATATAAACACTCCTTCCGTTACGGAAAATAAACAGCGTGTAATAATAAAACAAAATATTACATTTTACCAAATTATCAGCCTGCTGTTGAATGAATTATAGCATTATTTGAAGATTTTGTCAATCGTTTTTTTCAAATGTTAATATAAAATTACATTTTTTTCTTCCTGACTGTCACATCATAGCAATTGTATATTTACCTAAATAATAAACCGAGAGTATTATAATGTTGTAGATTCTTTATATTGACGTTTTTACCAAATATTTGATATAATATATGTATAATCTGCAATAATGGACTCTTTTGCAGATAAAAACCCAAAAACGGAGGTTTATATGAGCAGCAGATTCAAAAAAGGGCTTTCTGCCCTGTTGGCTGTCGTTTCCGTTGTTTCAACGGGACAGTTCCACGCGGGCTTTACCGCGGCTGCCGAGGCTATCAATGAAGCAGCTTCAAAGATAACAGGCGGCGATGTGAACGGTGACGGCACGACAAATGACGCAGATGTCGATGCTATCGCGGCTTTTCTCGGGAAATCCGCAGCGGCGGCAGGCAAGGACTCCAAATACGACGTCTATAAGGACGGCACGGTCGATGCACGCGACCTTCTCGCGGCAAGTCAGCTCGCGGGCGGTCTTGCTCCCGTAAAGCCTGCGAATGAGGCTTCGGGCGATACTGTGCAGATTGAGGTCGGCAGTGCGGAGTGCGTCCCCGGCGAGCAGGTCGCTATCGACGTTAATATCGTCGACTGGGATCAGGATCTCGGTGCGCTTGAGCTATACCTCGACTTCGACAGCAGCCTGAAGCTCACAGAGGTCGACTGCACGGGCAAGTATCAGTTCGCAGCTGAGGGCAATAAGCTCAAGCTGTTCGGACTCACAGAGCTCGCTGACGTGTACCGCGGTACAGTTGCAACGCTGAAATTCGACGTTCCCGATACGGCATACGGCGACTATGACGTCAAGGTCAATTCCTGCGCCGTCTACAACAACGCATTCCAGTCTCTTAAGCCGAACACTAAGGTCGGTCTCATCGCGGCTGATGTGACCGAGAGACCGCTGTATCTCTCTCCCGCGTATACGAACAGCAAGTCGCTTTACCTCACATGGAGTATGCCCTATTGCAGCGGCGAACTCGAGGGCTATATCGTATACCGTGACGGTAAGGAGATTGCCCGCGTAAAGGACTGCGGCTACTACGACGAGAAGCTCGAAACAGGCAAGAAGTACCAGTACGAGGTGCAGGCATACGGCGCGGACGGCTACCTCTCGGCTAAGTCCAAGGCAATCACGGCAGCTCCTCTCGCTCCCGTTATAAGTGCGCTCGCATTCACTGACAATGCCGAGGTCATAGGCGGCAAGAGCGCCGACCTCCGTGCAACAATGGAAAAGACTGTTGACGCGGCTTCGTACTCGCTGTCTTACCTCGACAAGCAGGGCAGGGAGCAGGTGATTTTCAGCGGAGAGAGCACTGCTGTATCTGCTGCCGATATCCGCTGGAACATCAAGGACGTTCCCAGCGGCGAGTATACTCTCACGTTCAGAGTAACCGACAAGGACGGCGCTTCCGCCGAGAAGACGCTGAACGTGACCGTCGACACGACGCCTCCCGAGCAGGTATTCGGCTTCGATGTGTTCGAGGGCGAAAAGGAAATGAAGCTCACATGGGGCATCGCTGCCGAGGCGAAGGTTGTCGGCTACAACATCTACCGCCGCACGGAAACAGGCGCATATAAGCTCCTGAAATACATAGACAAGCGCGAGACTCTCGAATATGTCGACAAGGACCTCACCGAGGGCGACATCTACTTCTATATGATGTGCGCTGTCGACAAATTCGGTCAGGAGGGCATCTACTCCGATGAGAAGTCTGCTGCTGCGAAGGGCGACGATACTATCCCCGAGGTAACACTCTTTCTCCCCGAGAGCGGCAAGGTGCTCAGCCACTTTGTCACCTTCTCCGTCAAGGCTGAGGACAACGTCGGAGTTGCGTCCGTAGCGGGATTCATCTCCGAGGACGACGGCAAGACATGGAGCAAGCTCTTCGAGGGCAAGGGCTCGTCCGCGAGCTACAGCTTCGATACGACAAAGTACAAGGAAGCCAATATAAAGCTCCGCGCGGCTGCGTATGACTACGCGGGCAACGAGAGCAAGGAGCTCGTCCACATATATGCGGTTGACAACGCAGGTCCCGCACAGGTGGTCAATGTCCGTTCGGCTGCTGTTACCGACGTGACGGCTTCTATCGCGTGGGACGACGTCCCCGACGAGGATTTCAGCTATTTCACAGCCAAGTATTATCCTACCGAGAACAAGGAGAAGGTCAGCACTGTAACTACCTCCACTACTCTCGGCGTCAACCTCTCGGGTCTCACTCCCGAGACCTCATACACAGTTGAGGTTGCGGCTGTTGACATCTACGGCAACGTCGCCGCTTACTCCGAGCCGTTCGCGTTCGTGACAACTGCGGATACAGTTGCGCCTATCATTGCTGCATTCAATCCCAAGCCCGACTATTTCAACAAGTCCATTCCGCTCGTGGTTACTGCTCAGGACGATTTCAGCGTCGCTTCTGTGACTGTACAGGCGTCGCAGTCCAACGAGAAGGATGCCAAGTGGGCTGACGCTGCTGTTATCGCCAATGAGAACGGCAGTGCATATTTCAACGCTTCATACGAGCTCGACCTCACTCCCTACGCTGAGGGCAAGCTCTATCTGCGCGCATTCGCAGTCGACAAGGCAGGCACAAAGGGCGAGCTTTCGGCTGTCTATGAGTACATAATCAAGCGTACTGCTCCCGCTGCGCCTACGAAGTTCAGCGCCTCCTCCGACGCTAACGCTATCGAGCTCAAATGGGAGCCCTATGAGGAGAAGACCGAGTCGGCATTCTTCTCGCTCTACAGGAGCGACAAGGAGGACGGCGAATACGCGCCTATCCTTGTGAAGAGCGGCTCGCTCAACTACTTCGACAGGTCTGCCGAGACAGGCAAGACCTACTTCTACAAGCTTACCGCTATCGATGCCGCAGGCAACGAGAGTGCAATGTCAAAAGCTGTTAGCGCCGTCCTCAAGGAGGACAAGGAAAAGCCCGAGATAGTTAGCATTTCTCCTGCTGAGACTGAGGTGCTCAGCACGGCATACAACAAGGTGTCCGCTCTCGTCAGCGACAACGTGAAGCTCGCGTCCGTGACTATGGATTACCGCCTCAGCGAGAACGATACATTCAAGCCCTTCGTTGAGCTCAAGGATATCAGCGACTACTACACTGTCGCGGAGGGAACTCTCCCCGAGGCTGCGCTCAAGGCTCAGACTGTGGAGATAAGAGTCAATGCGGTCGACGGAGCAGGCTTAAAGGCTGACACAAAGACGGTCAAGTACACTGTCGACAACTCATTCACCGATATCAAGGAGATAAAGGCTGAGCAGCTCTCCGACCACATCGCCCTCACATGGAAGGCGGAGGAGAATAAGCTCTCCACAGGCTATTACATCTACAAAAAGGCTAATACTGCCGCATGGCAGCGTATCGGCTCCATGGAGGTCGACGCCGAGAAAAAGGGCGAGTACCTCTTTACCGACTACAGCATCAATGCTGCGGGTACTCTCACCTACAAGGTCGAGGCGTACTGCTCCAACGGCATAATGACCGAGAAGGAGACCGCTCCCATGCAGATATACACCGCTCCCGAGGCGTCTCTCGTTGTCGAGAACGCACAGCAGAAGGGCGTTGAGTATATCTTTGACGCGACGGGCTGCCGCGACTACTACGGTATCGAGTCGATAGTCCTCGACTACGGCGACGGCACCTCAGTCAGCGACACCTCAGCCGCTACGGCTAAATTCGTACACAAGTACGCTGATACAGGCACATACACAGCGACCCTCACCTGCACAAACGAGCAGGGACTCGTTTCGACCTGCAAGTGCGTCATCGACGTGACCGAGCGCGTGCTCATCGGTGAGTCGACCGTATTCGTCAAGACCACTGACGGCAAGCCTGCGGGCGGAATCAACGTCTACGTTGACCTCGGTACGGAGCGTCAGAAGAAGCTCGCGACCGACTCCAACGGCAAGGTCACATTCAGCACGGTTGCAGGAATACACACTATCGGCGTGTTCGGCGACGGCTACCTCCCCGCAGAGAAGGAGTGCACCATTCTTGCGGGTACAGGCAACGTATTCAATTTCTCCGTTGTTGAGGAAGACATCGTCACAGCTGATTTCAAGGTCGAGCGCATGAAGCTCGATGAGATAAAGGCGGCAGGTATCGATATCACTGCTCCCGAGAACCAGCACATCGTTGAGGTCGAGGTGAACATCACCTACAAGGCTCACGAGCACGACAAGGGCAAAATGCACTTCTACGCCAACAGCAAGGGCTGTGTAGTCGGCGGCGGAAGCTGGTTCGGCGGCTGGGGCGGCGGAAGCTGGGGAGGCGGAAACGGCGGCTCTGTAGTCACCAAGCCCGTGTTCGTCAGCTTCGACCCCGACACCAATGAAGTTGACACTCTCATTACCATGACTGTCCCCGTAAAGGCGAGCTTCCTGAAGGAATTCTTCCACGCGAGCCTCAAGGTCATAAACAACGCTGATAAGCAGTACACTATCTCGCAGAACGAGGTAAAGCTCAATCTCCCTGACGGACTTACTCTCGTCGAGACCGAGAAGAGCGACAGTGCTAACGTGTCGTTCGATGTTCTCGATGGTCAGTCCTCGAAGGATATCGACTGGATAATCCGCGGCGACAAGGACGGCGAGTACAATATCTCCGCGTCCTATACAGGTCACCTCGACCGTTTCAATGAGACTGTAAATGCGGAGTTTACTCCCGATGAGCCTATCACGGTTTACGGCGAGAAGGCTGTAGCAGTCGACATCATCGTTCCCGAGCAGCTCTTCGACAACCGCTTCGTATTCGAGGTGCGCATGACGAACAACTGCCCTGTAGACGTTTACTGCCCGAATACCGACGTCGGAGCTATCGTATCCAGCGCGCTCGGCAACTTCAACAGCAAGCTCCCCGATATCTACCAGAGAAGCATCAAGAAGGACGGCAAATACGTAAGGATACTCCCTGCGGACGACCCGCCGCTCGAAGTCCTCGAGCCAGGATTTACTTACAGCGTTATCTATGAGTGCGAGGACGTATTCTCAGGCATTGACGGCGTAGGCGAGGACAGCTTCTACGACAGCCGCCTCGACGTAGTCAGTGCATCGCTGAAGGTGCTCAACGGCTCGCGCATACCCGTTACGCTCAGCGTAGTGCCCAACACCGAGTTCCTCGTTATCGACGAGATAAAGGAGCTCAAATACGACCACGACACGCAGTTCGTGCTCTTCGTAACAGGCGGCAGATACGAGAAGCCCCTCAAAAATGCAACCGTAAGATTCGACGACCAGACCGTTTCTACGGGCGATGAGGGCTATGCAGTCCTTAATCTGCCGACTGACGATAAGAACCACACGATGAGGATAACCTGCGGCGGCTACAAGTACAAGGTGATACTTCCCTACGTAGGCTATACCGAGGGTATCGACTATGTACAGCTCGAATCCAGCGGTCTCTATGATGAGGACGAAAAGGAGGAGGAGAAGCATTACGAGCCAGGTCACGTATCAGAGGGCTACTCGGACGGCATGGGCAGTATTGCAACTCCCGGCGCATTCGGTGACCCCGATGACGACCAGTACGAATCAAGAACATTCAGCGGAAATATGAAGCTCGGTGACGCCTTCGAGTATGAGTTCAATGAAGATATACCGATAATCGGCGGTCACAAGTTCCAGTTCGACGATGTGAATCTTCCTGTCAAGCTCTCGCTTGATGATGAAGGATTTGTTTCGCTTCTGCTCTTCGACGAGGGCTACGACTTCCTTACAGGCAAGGAGCCCGAGGAGAAGACCATCCAGCAGGAGTACAAGGAAGCTCAGAAGATAATCGAGCAGTACAAAGGCAAATCGATGAAGCAGGTGGCTGAGGACATCAAGAAGGCTCCTATCAAAAAGAATCCGCTCAAATTCAAGGACGGCGAATTCAAGGCGCAGATGAATGCAATGGCTGCTCTTTCCGCAAGCTACGACCCCAAGAAGGGCTTTGCCGAGTGTGTACGCACGGGCGGCATCGTTTTCCGCGGCCAGATACTCATACAGTTTGAGTTCAAGTATGAATGGGATACGACTATAGTTGTTGCCTCCATTCCTGTTGCGATAAGCGTAGGTGTGGGACTGAAGCTCAATGTAAACACTTCGTTCACTATAGAGAGCAACAACGGCGACCTCGAGGTTACAGGAAACCTCTCCGTTGAGGCTGAGGTATCGGGCGAGGTATTTGCAGGCGTAGGCGTTGCGGGAGCAATAGCCGCAGGCGTATACGGTGAAGTCAAGCTGACATTCTTCTACACCATTTACACAATAGTTCCCGAGGATAAGGGACTGAATAAGATAACGTTTGAATACGAGGTCGGGGTCAAGGCGTACATCGGACCGTTCGAGCTGAAAAAATCGCTGCTAAGTCCCGATGACCCGATAGTCCTGTACTCGAAGCGGCAGAAGCAGCAGGGTAAGACAGCCTCGTTCGGAGGAATGTATACGGCACTGTACGACGAATCGCTCTACACCCTTGACGATGCTCCAAAGAGCGGTACATGGAAAGGCGGCTCACCTAAGAGCATTGCAGGAAGCAGCGGTTATCTCGGACTTGCAGAGCTCGCAACCAGCACGCTCGATACGACGCAGGTACAGCTCGAAGTCATAGGCGACAAGCTCGTCATGGTATATCTCGACGGCGACCCGACACGCAGTGCTGTCAACTCCAACAGACTCATGTACAGCGTGTTTACTGCCGACAAGGGCTGGAGCGCTCCTGCTCAGGTCGATACAGACAAAACAGGCGACTACGCACCGTATCTGTGGTCGGACGGCAGCAAGATGTATCTCATCTATCAGAACACAGCGGAGGGACTTGCCGAAAAGGCAGAGCTCACCGACTGGACAGCCGCTCAGAATATCGCAGTATCCGAGTTCGACGCAAAGACAGGAAAGTTCGGCGCTGTGGCTTCGCTCACATCTGACAAGAATGTGCTTGACATGAAGCCTGTTATCACAATGGCGGGCGATACGGTATATGCTGTATGGACGTCCAACAGCGAGAACAGCTACTTCGGCACAAGCGGCACAAATTCTATAATGGTATCAGAGCTCGGCGAGACAGGCTGGAGCGCTCCCGAGGCTGTACTCAGCGGTTCGGGCGCTATCACGGAGCTCACCGCCGCTTCACACAATGACAGTCTCTGCATCGTATATGTATGCGACGATGACAACGACTTTACGACATCGTCAGACCAGTCGCTCCGTGCTTTAAAGTACGGCGAGGTCCAGCCCTATGTTATTGCTTCGGGCGATGTTTCCTCACCTGTATTCGCGAAGGCTTCCTCTGACAAGGACAGCTGTCTCTACTGGCAGCAGAAGGACAATATCCGCCGCTCCGAGAACCTCACTAATGCTGAGTATCTCTTCGATGACGGCGTTCCCGCAGTAAAGGCGGGCTTTGAGATAGTCGGCGACCGCATAGTGTGGACATCTGCCGACGGCGAAAAGACCTCCAACCTCTTTGAATCCATATACGACAGCACGTCGGGAAAGTGGGGCGAGCCTGTAAAGCTCACCGAGCAGGGACAGTACCTCAGAAACGTTAAGGCTGCTTCGTTCGGCGACAGGATAGTTACGGTCATGGACCGCAGCGATGCGGTCATCTCCGCAGACGACGTTGCTACAACCAACAACATAGTTACACTTGATATCAGCAATATCACAAACATCGCTCTGACCGACGTATCCTACGACAAGGACGACTACAAGGCTGGCAAGCCCATGCCCGTGGACCTCACAGTCGAGAACCGCGGCGACAGCGCTGTAAGCGGAGTTCACGTGGTCATCGCAGGCGAGGACGGCAAGGCTGTATTCGACAAGGTAGTCGAGTGCGAGCTGCCCGTAAACGGCGTAAAGCATATCAAGGCGGAGATAACGCCCGATACCGCGAAGGAATTTACGGTCAAGGTCAACACCGCAGACGACAGCGACTCCTATGCGGACGACGGCATATTCAAGCTCTCGGCAGCGTTCAGCTCGCTCGAGGTCAAAGCTGAAAAGACAGACAAGGATACCCTTGCGGTTACCGTAACGAATAACGGTACGGCAGCAGGCTCGGACGATATCACGATATCCGAGCTGATGACAGGCAGAGTCCTTGATACAATTTCCTTCAAGGACATTGCTGCGGGCAAGAGCTCGACTCAGAGCATTGACCTCACCAAGTATGACACTGCGACGGGCGGTATTACGCTCAGAGGCAGCGGTCCTTCTGCGGAAACCGTGCTCTACAACGCTATGGCTGACGTGGAGAGCGTGCCCGCAGAGTATAAGCTCGGCGACGTCAACAACGACGGCAAGGTCGACGCTAAGGACGCCACTATGGTGCTCGTATACTATTCACAGGTGTCAACAGGCGGCGACGGTGAGCTGACCGAAAATCAGAAGAAGGCGGCAGATATGAACGGCGACTCGCATATTGACGCGAAGGACGCTTCCGTTATACTTGCGGCTTATGCGGCTGCTTCAACGGGCGGAGCTTCCAAGTGAAAGGGGAGAGATACATATGAAGAGATTCAATAAGAAGCTGATATCCGCAGTTCTCAGCGCATCGCTCACGGTGACTTCTGTGCCGTTTGCGGGCGCAGGCTCCGTTGCGGAGGAAATATCAGTAAAGATAAATACAGACGCTACAGCAGGTCTCGTCAGCGTCCCGTCGGCAAAAACTGCCGACGCGGCTGCCGATCTCCCGACATTCTCTGTCAAGAAGGAAGAGAACGGTAACCTTACAATCACTGCCTATAACGGCACAGCTGCGGATGTCGTGATACCCGATAAGATAGATGGAGCGGCAGTCACGGCAGTCGGCAGCGGCGCTTTCATGAGCAAGGCGATAACCTCGGTAAAGATACCGAGCAGCATTACCACTATCGGCTACCGCGCTTTCCGTGACTGCGACCTGCTCGGGGAGGTCACTATCCCCGACACTGTTACAGTTATCGAGGCGGAGGCATTCTACAACTGCAACAAGCTCGTCACGGTAAATATGTCCAAGGGCATAAAGACGGTCGGCAATTCGGCATTTGCCGAGAACCCGTCACTGCTCGGCATTGAGATTCCTGCGGGTGCTGAGAGCCTCGGAGCAAGCTGCTTTCAAAACTGCGACGCGCTCTCGCGTGTCATTCTTCCCGACGGTATAACGCTCGGTAACAGCTGCTTCTCCTACTGCGACGGGCTCGAATATCTCAGTCTGCCCGATAACGTTACCTTCGGCGAGAAAGCGTTTGCATACTGCGCTGCTCTCAACAAGGTAATCTTTGAGGGCAAGACGGCTGTTCTCGGAGCAGGCACATTCGTTGACTGCAATGCGCTCCAGTACGTCGTTTTCCCCGAGGAGCTCTCGGCTATCCCCGATACCTGCTTCCACAGCTGCGACAAGCTCAAGGCTATCTCGATACCGTCAACAGTAAAGACTATCGGTAAGGACGCGTATTCCTACTGCGGTTCACTTACGGCTATACAGCTTCCCGACGGCGTTGCTCTCGCGGATAACGCATTTGCACGCTGCGGAGCTCTTGCAAAGGTCACATTCGCAGGACGCTGCGAGGCAATCGGCGGAGGATGCTTTACAGGCACGGGTATCACAGAATTCGATGTGCCCAAGGGCTTGAAGGCTCTCGGAGGCTCTGCGCTGTCTGAGTGCGGCAAGCTCGAAAAGGTCAGCTTCAGCAGCGACCTTGAAACAATCGGCGGATTTGCGTTCTTCCGCTGCGGAGCTCTGAAAACAGTAGCACTTCCCGACGGTCTGACAAGTGTAGGCGCTGAGGCGTTCCGCGAGTGCTCATCGCTCACATCTGTGAGCGTTCCCGACAGCGTTACCGAAATGGGCGGCGGCTGCTTTGCTCACTGCGGCTCTCTTGCTGAGGTAAAGCTGAGCGCAAATATCACCGCTCTGCCTAATTATGAGTACGGCTTCTTCCAGTACTGCCCGAAGCTGAAAAACATTGCTCTTCCCAAGGGGCTGACTGCTATCGGCTCTTACGCATTCTACGACTGCAACTCGCTCGAGAGCATCACTATCCCCGACGGAGTGACAGCAATTCCCGACTATGCGTTCGGTACGTGCGACGTACTTGCTGAGGTCAAGCTGCACGACGGAGTGACGAGCATCGGCTCATATGCGTTCACTGATTGCCCTGCGCTGAAGGAGATGACCCTTCCTGCAGGTCTCGAAAAGGCAGGCGAGCGTATCTTCAACAATTGTACGGGACTTGAAAAGCTCACGCTCCCTGCAAAGATGACCGTTATCAGCAACGGTATGTACGCGGGAATGAAGGGGCTCAAGGAGGTAGTTATCCCCTCAGGTGTGACCGAGATAGGGGAGAATGCCTTCCGTGACTGCGCTGCGCTCGAAACGGTATCCATACCCGAGAGCGTTATCGAGATAAAGAACGGAGCTTTCTACGGCTGCAAGGCTCTTAATAATGTGGCTCTGCCAAAGGGCATCACTGTCATACGTCCCGAGGTGTTCAGAGACTGCGCATCGCTTACCGCACTCACCATTCCTTCGGGAGTTACTGAAATCGGCGGTTCTGCATTCTACGGCTGCACCTCTCTTGAAGGCATAGAAATTCCTGCGGGCGTGACTAAGATAAACAGCTGGGCGTTCGCAGGCTGCACAAAGCTCGCAGCTGTAAAACTGAGCGACGGTCTCGAATCAATAGGCGAGGGAGCTTTTGCAAGCTGTACCGCGCTTACTGCTTTCACCATGCCCGACTCCGTAACAGAGCTCGGCGGAGCAGTTTTCGAGTTCTGCAAGAGCCTCAAAAATGTTACTATATCCAATAAGGTGACGTCGCTTCCGAACAGGTACTACGGCTGGTATAACAGCGAGCATAACGGTATGTTCGAGGGCTGCACCTCGCTGGAGAAGATAGTTATCCCCGACAGCGTGACTTCGCTCGGATATGAGTGCTTCAACGGTTGTACCGCGCTCACTGATGTTACTCTTTCCAAGAACCTCACCACGCTTCTCGGCGCTGAGTTCTGCAACTGCAAGGCGCTCGAGAAAATAACGCTTCCTGCTTCGCTCGCATCTGTGTCTCCGAATATGTTCGAGGGCTGTGACAAGCTCGCTTCTGTTGCTTTTGCTGCCGACAGCAAGACTGAGGTCATAGGTGCGAAGGCATTTGCGGGCTGTTCTGCTCTTGCGGAGATGTCTCTGCCCGCAGCAGTAACAACTGTCGGTCATGAGGCGTTCATCAACTGCATCACGCTTGCAAAGATAACACTTCCCGATACCGTTGCGACCATTGACTACAGCGCATTCAACGGCTGCAAGGCGCTGATTTCCATAAACATTCCTGCTGCGCTTACGGTGATACCCGATAGCTGCTTCAGGGACTGCATAATGCTCACTACTGTGACATTTGCAAAGGAGTCTGCTCTCACAAAAATCAATAATTCAGCATTCCGCGGCTGTTCGGCTCTCTCCTCGATAGCTCTTCCCGAGGGTGTGACTGAAATGGAGCAGGATGTTTTCATTGACTGCATCGCACTCAAAACAGCAGTTTTCCCGACTACTCTGACAAAGCTGTCTGTCAACACATTCAGCGGCTGCACTTCTCTTGCCTCCGTGACTTTGTCCGACGGTATGACAGTGCTTCCTGATGCATTCTTCAACGGCTGTACGTCGCTGAAGGAGATAAAGCTGCCGAAGTCGCTCGTAGCAATCAATGCTCTTGCCTTCAAGAACTGTACCGCGCTTGAGGCAGTGACTATCCCGAACAACGTCAAGACTATCGCTGAAAATGCGTTCATCGGCTGTACGGGAATGAAGTCGGCTGTCGTGCTCAACAATGTTTCTTCAATAGGCGCAAAAGCGCTTGGCTACAGCGAGGCGGGACTTGTAGAGGGCTTCACGATAAAGGGATATTACAACTCCATAGCCGAAGACTACGCCAAGGCAAACAATATCGCGTTCGAGCAGTACGGCACAAAGGACTACAGCAAGCTCTGCGTCGGCTACTACATTGACGGAGACAGTGCGGTCATCACCGACTGCGACCCAAAGGCAGAAAAGATAACCATACCTGCGGCGATTGAGAACGTTCCTGTTACAAAGATACAGGCTTATGCGTTCAAGAATGCTGCTATGAAGAGCGTCGTTTTCCCCGATTCCGTGACGACTATCGAAAAGGGCGCGTTCGTGAACTGCACAAGCCTCGAGGCTGTGACTCTTCCCGCGGCTGTTACTGCCGTGCCCGAGAGCTGCTTCGAGGGCTGTGCCGCGCTCAAGACGGTCACACATTCCGAGACAATAACCAAGATAGGTGCAAAGGCGTTCAGCGGATGCAGTTCTCTTACGGGCTTCACTATACCCAAGACGCTGACGGAGCTCGGAGCAGGCTGCTTCAGCGGTTGTGCTGCACTTGCCAAGGTCGATTTCACACTTGCCGAGAATGGTTTCAATATCCCCGTAAGTGCCTTCAAGGGCTGCACGGGTCTAACAGAGGTCGTATTCTCTGACAAAACAGGCAGTATCGGCGAGTACGCCTTCAATGGCTGCACTTCGCTCGCGGCTGTTACTCTCGGAGCAGGAAACAGGCGAGATATCGGCAAATATGCATTTGCAGGCTGCTCAAAGCTCGTCTCATTTGATTCATCGGCTTCAAATGGTCAGCTTACGCTCTATGACGGAGCATTTCTCGATTGTCCGATGCTGACTGATATAACTCTCGAGAATATGTACTATTATTCAAATGACGGCTTCAACCGACAGGTTGGCTGGAATACCGTGACTAACGAGGCAGGGGAGAAGTCCTATGCGCTCACTCCCGACATGAAGATACGCGGCTCAGTAAGCAGCGAGACATCGTCATACGCGATAAAGAACGGTATCAGCTTCTATCCTACGAGCGGCGTTGCCTATACCGAGGAGGAGGACCATGTTGTCATCGACAAGTGGACATTGAGATACTGGACAGTGACTGTTCCCGCTCAGATAGCGGGCAAGCCTGTCACCGTCATCGGTAAGAACGCTTTCAAGAATCTCGGCGACCTCGAGGACGTATACCTTCCTGGCTGTCTGAAGGAGATACAGAGCGGCGCGTTCATGAACTCCTCAGCGAGAGATATGACTATCCCTGCTTCGGTTGAGAGAATAGGCAGCAAGGCATTCTGCGGCTCGCGCTTCGAGGCGTCCTATCTCGGCGGCGAGTTTGCTGTGGTCGGCGACGGTATCCTCTATAGGTACAACGGCAAGGCGGAGGACGTAGTTCTGCCCGAGAATGTCAAGCGCATCGGCGAGGACGCATTTGCTTACCGCAGCAGCGTTACATCTGTGACTGTTCCTGCGGCAGTGAAGGAGATATGTTCAGGCGCGTTCTACAAGTGTACGGGTCTGGAGAAGATTGAGCTCCACGACGCGCTCACCGACATTGACGTCGGAGCCTTCACAGGCTGTACATCGCTGAAAACCGTCATCACAGGCACAGGCATCGAGCATATCAGTGACCTCGCATTCTGCGACTGCACCGAGCTCTCGGCGTTCTACGGCTATGCTGACACCTATACTGCAACATTTGCAAAGGCTAATGGCTACTATTTCGAGATACTTCCCGACAAGCCTAAAGCAGAAGAGACTCCCGCAGCAAACTAAATACAAAAAAGCAGCGGCACCGATTAAAGGTGCCGCTGCTTTGGTATATGGAGAGTAAATTCTAACTATCTGCCTTTATTTGCGTCCCACTCCTGCAGCACGCGCGCATCATTCGCGGTGACTCCCGCAACGCCGTCAACGTCGGCGTTGATGAGTCCCTGCTCGGAGAGACAGTATTTGTCGCGGTTGCCTATGTGCTGGAGGACAGCAACGGGGTCGGCTACTGTAAGCAGGAAATCGCCGTTGGCGTCGCCGCTGAGGAGAGATACCTGATTCATTGTCGTAGTTACCGCGGGCTCTGCCTCCGAGAGCGGCAGTATGGGCGTATCCTTGACCATTGCGAAGGTGTACACGTCGCCGATGGTAGCTTTTGTCAGGTCAACTCCGTACTGCGAGCCAACGTAATTCAGGCTGTATCGGTACTCCGCTCCTTCGTCGTCCGAGAGCCAAAAGCTCCAATATCCAGAGCCTGCATAATCATTTCTGGTAACTGTCAGTTCTTTCATATTTTGGAATTCCGTGCAATTACCGAGTGTGTCAAGATGAGTGGTTTCACTGAGTTCATAGTGGTAAGCGTGGGCGTATACGGGATCATTCTTATAGGGATAGACCTCCGTCAGCTCGGGCTCGTCGGAGCAGACGAGTATGTCTCCGTAGCTGTATTCAGCCGATGTATCGGTCATGACGACCTTCTTTGCCGAGAGCTTCCCCGAGGCTGACGGGCTGTAGCAGCGGAGCTGCGTGTACTTGTTGTTGTACGTGCCGACAACTACGAATATGCTCTCATAGCCGTCCTTGAATATAACGTTTTCCGCCGTTTCACTTTCGGCAAGCGCGCTCGCAGGAGTGACTGCCGAAGCTCCGAATAGCATCAGTGAAAGAGCCGTTGCCAGTAGTTTACGTGCTTTTTTCATAACGATCCCTCCTTATTTTCCGAGCAGGTACTCTATGCAGCTCAGAGCCTTCTCCTCGCCGATATAGAAGCTCGCTCCTTTGTCCGTGATATTGGTGAAGATATAGCCTTCCTTAGATATGATAAAGGTCGTATCGTATCCGATGTATGAGATGTCAGTCTTTATTGTCAGGTCGTGTGAGAATGACGCGGCGTTCTTGCCTGTATTTGCAGCGCTGCGGCAGTCGTCGAGGACCTTCGTTATTCTCTCGTCCTTTACGTGGCGGGACTCCTCATCGTTGAGGACGACAGCATTGTCATAGTCGAATGTCATATACTTTGACAGTCCCGTATCGTCGAGCAGCTCGCCGAGCGTTTCGGGTTCATATTCGGTGCGGACGTATATCGGAGCTGCCTGTATATTAGGATAATACATCATAACTGCGAATCTCTCCGATATGCCGTCAAGCGAATATATCGTCGCAGTCTCGGGAGCGCTCTGCTCCGCGTCTGTATCGTAGATGAAAGCCGTCTTTATGTAATGCTCCTGCGTCTTACTGTAAATGTATATTATATGCGGGCATTCAGCGAGTACCTTCACGTACTGCTCAGTCCCATTCCCGACGCTTACCGTCGTGTAATTGTGTCCGTTATATGCATGGGGATGAGCTGTCGTTGTATATGTGGGAAAGGAAATGTCCCATGATGCTCTTGTGGTAGTGGGGGATGAGGGAGTGCTCGCCTGAGTAGTCAAAGCCTGCGTTGTTGTGGTAGTTTCCAACGTCGCCGCAGAGGTGGTCGTTTGCGTGAGAGCAGTCGTTGCGGCAGGGGAGGAGGTTGTGGTTTCGGTAGCTGTTGACGTCGCGGTTGTGCTTGTTGCTGTCGTTTGTTTCCAGACCGCTGTGGTCGTGGTCGATGACTGCGGCTTCTCAGCAGCGCGGGTTGTTGTTGTTGTATGTGACTCTGTTGACGTGCTTGTTTTTGCAGTTGAAGCTGTAGTGGTCAGCGATGAAGCGGCGGAAGATGTACGCGCCTCAGTTGTTACTGCCTCAGCAGTTGTTACCGCGCTTGTTTCTGTTATGATGCCGCTGCTTGGAGGTACAGGCTTCTTCGGCGGCTTGAGCACATGAGTTGTCACGCCTATGACGAGCACAGCTGCCGTGCCGAGCGTAACTGCGGCAGTTCTGCGCAGTATCATTTTCCTGCGCCGTTTCTTTTCGGAGAGTATTACGTCGCCGAGCCTCATGAGGCTCGCAGCACATTTCTCATATTTGTCCATTTGTCCCCCTCCTTTCCAGCTCAGCTTTCAAGGCTTTTTTCGCGTTGTATATCAGGTCTCTTACCTGCTTTTCGTTCTTTCCCATTATTTCCGAGATGTCCGCATGGGACAGCTCCTCGAAATAGACGAGATAGAGAACCTGCGAATATTCAGCCTTCAAAGCCTTGAGTGCGCGATGTATGAGGAGGTTCTGCTCGCTGCGGATGTAGTCGGCTTCGATATCCTGTTCGTCCGAGATATAGCAGCAGTCCTCGATGGAGGAGTAGTTCCTTCTGTTCTTTTTCAGGTAGTTTAACGCTGTATTCTTTCCAATGGTATAAAGCCATGTCTTGAAGGAATACTCGCTCTTATACTTAGGCTTTTTAACGTAGAGCCTGAGAAAGACCTCGTTTGCCACTTCCTCGGAAATGTGGATATCGTTCATTATCGTATTTACGAAAAGTGTCAGTCCGTCCTTGTACTGACGCACGATATCGACAAACCCCTCTTTATCGCCATTCAGGAAACGGAGGTAGCTACTTGCACCGTTTTCCATATGTAACTCCTTTTTAGCTTCGTTCTTCTTTACTTATTATACAACATTCTATTGCGTTTTGTCGAAGCAGAGAGATTTATTTTTTTATTTTAACTTTGATTGAACGTAAATAAAGCGGCAATTGCTTTAAATGCTTTGCTGTGACTCTCAGAAGCTCTGTTTTGCTTCTTTATTTATCTCCATTTTGAGAAAAACGGTCTCACTATAACGTGAGACCGTTTTTGCTATTTAAAAATAATATCTCCTTCTGCAACGTCGAAGCTGCCCTTCTTGAAGGCTAAGACGTATGCTCCGCCCTCGGAGGCTGTCGTGCAGGTCAAGCCGTCGAGCTCTGCCTGCTTTATCTGTTTTGCTCCGAGCTCATGGAAGGCGTAGGTTATGGCGTCATCACATATGGCATCTATCCTCGCGGAGGTCGTGCCGCCCGAATGGCTTATCGTGACCTCGTCGAAGATGTGGAAGTCACCGTAGAGCGGGCGTCCGTACACGTTGAGGTAGTCCGCCTGCAAAAAGCCGCCCTTTATCGTTTTTACAGCCTTGACCTCGAACACAGCGTATTTGTAATCGTACTTTCGGATAAGCTCCTCCCTGTATTCGCGGGCTTTTTCAAATTCGCCTTTGAGCTGTTCGGGACTGATATCATCGAGCGGACAAACAGTCTTTGTTGTGTTGTTTTCGGTCGTGTATTCAAACGGGTGGAGCACGGATAATCTGCTGATGCAGTTCATGCAGATGTTCCGCTTGTATTTGAGAGTGCTGATATACTGTGCGCTTCCGCCGCATACCACGCATTTAAATAATTCCTGCATAGTGTACCTCCTTACTCGGTAGTGAGCGTGTCGCTCGGGAATATCATTATCTTCTGCGCTCCAACGAGCATCGCGAACATCATTCCCGCCTCGACTTTCTGGAGGTCGCGCCCCTCGCCGTGGATATGATAGCCGTTCCATTCGAGGAGTCCGCCGACAGTATAATCAAATGTCCTGTCGCCGTGTACTACCTTGAATTTGCTGCCGACCGTGAACGAGCCCGAGAGCATTCTGCAATACAGCAGGAACATATTCTTCTGCCCCGTATACTTAGGTTTATGCAAGTCACCTGCATTTTTGAAAAGCGGGAGAGTGCGGTATACCTCCGCCGAGGCTGACTGCGAATCATTGGCTGTAGGCTCTTGGCTTGCAGAAACGCTGCCTATCGCATCCTTGAACTCGGCAAGTGTCAGGTCGGTGATGGGGTCACGGTGTTCCTCATCGTTTGTCCACTCGAGGTACGTGCCCTGGTCCTTTTGGCTATATGAATTATACTCTGTAGTTCTGAACCACTTCTTCTCCCTAACAGTTACTATCGGGTATTCAGAGCGCGCCTTGTTTACGCAGTTCCTGCATATCCTGCTGTCGTCGGCGAGCCACAGATAGTCGCTTTCTTTTTCGATTTCCGCGCCGCACATCGCACAGTTCGTCTGCGAGTCGGAGAAATCGACAGCCTCGACCTCCCTGCGGAACTGCTCGAGAGTGTGGAACTTGATATCGTCTGTTCCGTGGAAGCAGCGCTTGTGTATCTCGTATTTTTCAGCCTTGTTGAAGCAGGTGATGCAGATGTAGGTGTCGAGTATCTGCATACTCATGTTCAGCAGCTTGAATTTCTCGCCGCATATCGGGCAGTAAGGCGGCTTTTCGAGCTTGCTGTTCCACTGCGGGAGCTTCGGGACGGAATCAAGGTCAGCCTGCACCTCGCCGCGCTTTCCCTTGACGTATTTTCCGATTATTTCGACCGTCATCTCGGACGGGTCGTACTCGTCGCCGCCGTCCATTCCCAACAGAAAAGGCTCAGCTATTTCCTGGCATTCCGAGCATATCTTGCCGTCTGTGAGCTCATAGCCGTATTTTTCCTCTTTGCCGCAAATCGGACATATAAATGGTTCCTTTGCCATGATTTTCACCTCTTATTTCAGAATATTATAGCCAGTGTGCTGCCGAGCAGTATCGCGATGAACAGCACCGCGAACAGGATTCCCTTCTTGCCCGTTTCGCGCAGCAGCCGTAATAGTGTTATCCTTTTGCCGTCCTTGTCAGTCCTGCCTATGCCGAACATCGAGAGCACCGTGACTTTTCTGTCCCTGCGCGAGCCCATGAGCCTGTATTGTCCGTCGGGAGTTTTTGCGTACAGCAGGGGGTGGTCGTAGACGTCGCTGCGAACGCCCTTGACAAAGTAGATGAGCACAATCATCGCCGCGAGAGTGTACCATGCCGCTCCGTACTGAGGCTTGAACTTATCGGCGAAGCTGCCGCCTTGTACGAGCACTATCATCAGCCTTATTACCGCCGCAATTATCAGCGGCAGCGCGATAGTGACAAGGGAATTGAGTATCATCGAGAGTGTCCGCGTGAAGCTGTAGAAACGTATCTTTACAGGGACTTTCGCGCCGTTTTCGTCATTTTCAAAGAAAACGGGAGTATTATCATAGGGATTTTTCAGGATATTCCTGCTTTCGTCTATTTTCAGCTCGCCGTCCGTTCGCGAAGCACTTGCTGCCTTGCTCTTGAGAGTGATACGCTTCGTCAGCGGACCTCTGCCTTCGCTCATTGCTGCAAAGAATATGCAGCCGAAAACGCACAGCCCGATGAGTAGCGCCTCGGGAGCAAAATGCGTCCACAGTGCGAACAGCAGCGTACACAGCAAAGTCCATACGGTCGGTTCTATTGCCCACGGAAAGGTCTTTTTCATGCGCTTCTGCGAGACGGCGATACGTCCTGTCTGACCGTTCATGACGGCGGTCAGGCTGCCGCTTCTGATGAAGTATACAGGCAGCAGCACCGACAGCGATGTGAGGTCGCCTGTGCGGAGCTCGACGTCCACGCCTGTGGTCTGCATGGTCTTCTGTATCTCTGGCAGGAAGTCCTGTACCGTCTCTGCCTTGATGCGCTCATCTATCGCGGCGTCGGAGATATCGTTGAGCTTGACCCTGTGTCCCGCGACATATCCGTAGCTGAACGGTTTTGCTGCCGACCAGTCAAAAGGCTCGATGTCGTTGAGGACGAGGTTGTCGAGCTGACTTGATGTGTTGACTGCGATGCCCTCAAGAAAGCCCGCACATTGGTATTTGCGCTCGCTGCCGTCGCGGGAGACTGTGCCCTGTACGGGACCTCTCACCAGCCGATACGGCAGATAGCAGCCTTTCAGCTTTCCGATGTTGTTCAGCAGGCTTCTGCCCTCGGGCTGTTTTTCGTTGTCCTTGCCCCATTTACCGAGACGCTCGCGTGCCTCGTCCTCTGTGATGAAAAAAGGTATCAGCAGCTCGGGGATATTCTCATCAGAGCCGAGCTCGCTGCTGACGAGGTTATTTCCGCAGAACTCACAGGTCTCGGAGGCTTCGCCCTCTGCGAAGAGGAGCTCCGCTCCGCAGCGAGGGCAGGAGTAACGCTCCGTTCGCGGCTTTTCCTCCGAGCGGAATATCTCGTCCTTTGCGAGCGTCCGCCAGCGGAGCTGCGCCTGCTTTGCGTGTTCTGCGTCGGTGACTGTGCCGCAGTGCGCGCATTTGTAGGTCTGCCCGATGATGTCGAAGCCGACGGGCGCTCCGCAGCTGTCGCAACTCACGCATATCATTTTTTCGTAGCTGTCCATAGAGTTTCCTCGTTTTGCTTCACTGGAATTCCCGTATATTTTTAAACGGTGTAAGAACTATGGAGCCGTCCCTGCCACTGAGACTTATATCAAAATAGTGTACGCCTCCATGCTCGTCCTCGTAGCTTATGCCATATGCAGGAATATCCCCAGGTATCTCTATCATTGGAGTGAATGATGCACCTTTTGCAAGGCTGGGGAGTTCAAGCACGACTTCACCGTCATACAGAGGAGCTTTCAGGTCATCTATCTCAACAAATGTGAGCTTGAGGAGCTTTACATTACTGATATCTGCCCTTGCAAGCAGCTCTATGGTAACAGGGTCGGTGTACTGTATGCCGTTGTATGTGTATGTTCCTCTTTCAGAGTACAACAGACTCGGAATAAGGTCGCCTGAGTATATGAACTCCGTATCTTTGCCGTCCTCAGTAAAAATAAGCCTTGCGAAGCTGTCGGTGTCCCTGCGGATATATCTTCCGTCTGAGAGTCCACTTTCGTCCTCGGTCAACGCAAAGCTGTTGGGCAGGTCTTTGTCCGTATGAGTGAGATAACCGTGAGACGCGTCGCCGTTTCGGGAAAATGTAAATGTATTATCCTTTATGTAAAGGCATTGTGTTCGGTCTGAAGTTTCCCACCAGCCGAAGAGCCTGTACATCTCGTTTTCGATATCGCCGCCCGTTCCGTCCATTTCTGTTGTAACAGGCTCAGTTATTGCTTCTGTAGCCGCGGTTGTGACAGCAGCTGTTGAAGCTGTTGTTACCTCAGTTCTTTTAGTTGTGGCGGAAGTTCCTGATGATACTGTGGTTGCTTTTGCAGCTTCTGATGACGAATCGCTTGGCGGCTCTTCGGTAATTCCGCAGCCAGCAAGTGAAAGGACTGCCAACGCTGCACAGATTCGGACAATAGTGTTTTTCATTTTTTTCCTCCTTCTTCGACTTTTTAAGCAGCATATAATTATATGTTATTTTATCATATTTTCTTCCAAACGTCAAGTCTTTTTATCATTAACGCACAATAAAATGACTCAGCTTTTTTCAAAAAGCTTTTGACAAACTCTTCGTTTTGTGATAAAACATTATGGTACTACGGAGCTGCTGGCTTTACATTCCGCCTCCGTAAGTCTCAGCTTGCGCAATGGTAGTGAATATTAAAACAGCGGTATCTATCCAAAGATACCGCTGTTTTTATAAAAAGAATCTGTTGAGCAGAGCATTTACACTAAGAAACGGGCAGAATCCGACGCCAATCATTACCTTTGCTCCCAAGAGGTAAATTATTATCGGGAGCGCAAATACGGCGAAGTTTATTAGCACTGCTGAGGTCGTGTTCCTGCACCGTGACGACACCCATAGTATAATGAGCGCGGACAAGATAACGAACAGCGTGCGGAGTGTAGCCACGAGCAGCAGATACTGCCATACCTTCATATTCACGGGGAAGCTGATGAAGTCTGTGATACTGCGGAGAGAGCCGCTAAGTCCGTCATGACCGTAATACTGTGAGATAGTCACGCTGTAGGGCACTATCCACAGCAGAGCCGCAAGCAGTCCATATACAACCGCTGTAAGGAGGTTCCTGCGGATATAGCTCCGCCTGCCCGATGTTGTCGAGCTGACGATGAAGCTCATTCGGTACTTGTTGTCGTTGGCGATGAGCGGCGAGACAAGGAAAATCAGCAGAAATACTGCCGCGAGCGCGTACTTCATATCGTCGTCGTAGCCGTTCACACCGAGCGCCCGCTTGTAGCCCGTGTCGTAGAACATATACGCGCCCTCGGTGTTCTTTATCAGCTGCAAACGCTCATATGCGGGCTCAAAGCCCATTTGCGGCGCGAGCTGCTTACTAAGCTCATTCTGAGCCGTGTAGTTCTGCGGCTCTTTTTCACTGAGCTCGTCGAGCTGCGCCTGTAAGTCCGCAAATCGCGCCTTTTCGTCCTCGAAAAAAACGACAGTTTCGGCGGTGACTTTACCCTCCATTTTCTCTGTATAGTATTCGTAGTAGACGTCCTGCTGGTCGTACTGCTTGATGAAACTCTGCGACATAAAGCCTGAAACTGCGAGAAATACGGCGATGACGAGAGCTCCCTTCTGCAATATCAGCGACTTGTAGAACGTGTACCACATCTGTGAGTGGACTTTGCCGCCCTTGCCAAACGAGAGCTTTAAGCCTATACGCTTGAACTCGAGGTTGCGTTTGCGGGCGTACAGATACGCCGACAGGAAGCCGCATACTGCCGTGATGATGAAAAGTGCAGCGGACGAGGTCGGGATAAGCGGCACGGGGTACTCGAAGAAATTGATGTTCTTGTAGTTGCAGAATATCTCGTTGACCTTCGTGAACGCAACGAGGTTGATATAGCGAAAAATGCTGTATATCGAGAGCGGATGGATGAGGACATAGAGCACGCCCTCCACGATGAGCACAGCCGCCGAGATGCCGTAGAAGCTGACCGTGTTTTTCGTGTTGACCGCGATGAGCGACAGCACCGCTCCAATGCAGAAAACGGCGATGAATTTGAACAGCACGTACAGTATGAGGTACTGCCACACGTTGATCTTGAGGTTACAGGCGATGAAGCCGCTCAGCGACTGTATCGGACGTGAGAGGTCGCCGAGTCCGTACAGGCACGCGCCCAATATGAGATTTTCCGCATACAGGAGCACCACTGCTCCGAACAGCGTCACCGCCAGTGCGCCGAGCTTAGTCATTATGAGATAGCCTCGCCCTCGCCTCATCGAGAAGAGCAGTCCGCTCATTCCCTGCTCGCGGTCATATAGCATTATCGACAGCACCGCAAACAGCAGTATGAAGCCGCAGAGTATGTCCGTAAAGCTGCTATCCGTTGCGAGCGTTATTCCCTTTGAGCGCCCGAAAACAGGTCTTACGTCCTGCATTTTTTCGTAGGCAGGCGGCGTTTTCAGAATGCTTCGGTAGTTGAAGGAGTCGGGCTTTGCGAATATGGAAACCGCGGTCATTGACTTCGCCTGCGCTTTTATGCTTTCGAGGTATTCATCGTAGGTGAGCACCGTATTGCACTCGTCGCGGAGCTCATGCATGACCTCCCATTTGTAGAGCGGAGCGTGCGAGAAATCGCTGAGCTGCTCGTCGAGCCAGTCATACTTTTCCTCATCGGACATATCCTCAAGCACATCGTAAACCTTGCGGTAGTCAGCGGCTGTGACGTCGCCCGAATTCGCAGTTCTGAACATAAGATAAGCGTTCAGAATGAATACAGCGGCGATGATAAGAACGAATATCTCACGGCTGAACAGCTTTTTCAGCTCGGCAGCAAGAAGCCTCATCTCTGCACCTCGCCGTAGTATTGCATATACAGGTTTTCAAGCGATTTTTCGCCGTCCGTGACCTTCTCAACAAGGTAGGGGATAGAGCCGCTGTCGATGAGGTGACCCTCCTTGATGAAGAGTATCTCCTTCGCGATAGTTTCGATGTCGGAAACGATATGCGTTGAGATTATGATTATCTTGTCCTGTCCGAGCTCGGAGACCATATTGCGTATGATGACGCGCTGTTTCGGGTCGAGACCCGCTGTCGGCTCGTCGAGGATAAGCAGGTCGGGGTCGCCGAGCATTGCCGCCGCGATAAGCACTCGCTGCTTCATTCCGCCCGAGAAGCCGCCCATTTTCTTGTCTATGCTATCGGTGAGCTCCACACGCTCGATGATACGAGGTATCTCGGCTTCCGCGGACTTGCGGTCGAGGCATTTCAGCGAGGCGATATAGCTGAGGAAGGTGTGCGCGGTCATGCTCTCGTAGAGGTTCTGCTGCTGCGGCATGAAGCCGAGACGGCTGCGGAATCTGTCCTTCAGCAGGCGTGTCTCCTCGCCGTTCCAGAGAATTTTTCCGCCGTCGGGGTCGGGGAGGAGGTTGTCCGTTATCATATTCATCAGCGTGGACTTGCCCGCGCCGTTCGGTCCGAGCAGACCGTAAATGCCGTTTGTGAACGTGTACGAGAAGTCGCAGAGTGCGTGCTTTTTTCCGTAGTGCTTGTTTATTTTCTGTAGTTCGAGCTCGTTCATTGTGCCCTCAGCTCCTCTTCGGTGTATTTGAACGCCTGACGCTGATTATTGAGGAAAATGTAGCTGCCGTTCGATTCGCCGCAACTGCTAAAGCTCTTTACTTCCTCGGGCAGCTCATGCTCAGACCAGTCATTGAGGTCTATCCAAGTTCCATTCTTCATAAAGAGCTTATCGCCGAGGAGATAGACATCTATGTCTGCATTCTCAAAGACGTGCGTTTCGTAGCCGTGTTCGATGTAAAGGTCATAGGTGAAGCCTGCCTGAAAGTCGCAGCCGACAAATGTATCACCGTATGCAGCCGCACAGTAGTGTCTATCCGTCTTGACACATTCACCTGTTTTTATATCGTATTCGTAATTGCTGAATACTCTTGTTTCATCAGGGTCGGAATTACGTGCCTTATCCATTGCAGCTTCCATATCCTGACCATCGTTGCTGTGGTCAGTCAGACCATATTCAAGGCTGATCTGAAGCTTTCCGTTATAGATACCTTTGAGCGTAGCCAGATTGCCCTGCTCCCAATAATCGGACTCCCTGTACTCCTCGCATATCTGTCCGTGATTGGTATACTTGCCTGTATCGAGGTCGATACTGCACATAAAATGCGCACCGGGAGTATCCGATGAGGGCATATAGTGAAGCTCCTTGCTGTATTCCGTGTCTCTTGGGTTTTTGTCATCGCCGATGAACCACAGCGTATTGCCGATGAGGATAAATGCGCTGTTCCAATCGTCAGGCACGCAGTCTGTGAATTCGCACACAAGCTCAGTCTCCGAAGAATCGAGCTTAGCCCTGTACAGCTTGCTGCTCATATAAAACTGATGACCTTCGGGGACTTCCTTGAAGTTGTGACTGCACTTGAAATAGTAGATGCAGTCCCCGTAGATAACGGGATTAACGCCCATATCCTTTGCGAGACAGGTGCTCGTAGTATGCGTGCAGTTTGGCATAGCGCACAGCGGCGACTTCTCCATTGTTTCGTAGTCGAGGAAGTACTCGATAGGGTCTGCCAGCCCCGCACTGTACAGCATACCCTTTTCGTAGTTTCCACCTAAAAAGCTGAAAACCAGCGCATTATCAAGGTTTTCGCCGCTGCTCACAGAAGCCGTCGGCTCGACTTTGTCACTTGAATTGAGCAGAGCCATACCGCCTGCCACACCTCCTGCGACAACGAGCAGCACTGCCGCCGCCGCGAGCACCTTCTTGAACGGTCTTTTCACGTAAACGTCAACTCCCTCCACAACATCTTCATATTCCTCGTCGTTGATGATTATCTTTCGGCGGCTCTTTTTCTGGATAAGCGCGAAGATACGCTTGTCCGCAGAGCTGTCGAGCGGCTCGCACAGCGCGTCGAGCTGGTCGATGAAGGAGTCGTCCGCGTCCTCGAGCAAGCCGAATACGTCCATATTTTCCATGCTCACCATTCCTTTCCGTCTATACCTACCTGCGCGAGCAGCTCTCTGAGCCTGACGAGTGCACGCTGACTTCTCTTGCGCACCGCAGTAGGCTTCATACCGAGCTTTTTCGCTATCTCGGGCGAGGTCATACCGTAGTAAAATTTCATAAGCATAATTGATGAGTCGGGCACTCCGAGTGCGACTATGCAGTTCATCACACAGCGTGCGATGTCGCGCTGCTCGACAAAGGCTTCAAGGTCGGAATCATCGGCTAAACGGTCAAGCGGGTCGGCGATGCCGCGTGCGTCCGCGAGCCTGCGGTAGTAGTCGATAGCCCGTCGCTTGGCGATAAGTCCGACGATGCCGCGCAGTTCTTCCGAGCCTGCGTAGCGTTCAGGCTCGAGGAAGATGTCAGTGAAAACGTCGCTGACGCACTCCTCGATGTCCTGTATATTGGCGATACGCCGCAGCCTGTTGAACACTATCGTGTAGACGTAGCTCTTGTATTCGTCGTAAAACAGCCTCTGCCAGTCGTTCGGAGATGAACCCGTAAGCGCTTTCAGTTCATTTCCTGTCATATCTTTCTCCTGTAGCTTGAATTCAAGCGGAACTATGTCCTCACCCGACACTATCGCAGCCGCGGCGCCGAGTGTGACACTGTTCCGTATTTATTCTTTCCCGAGCGCGAGAAGCTCGTCCTCGGTGAGCTTAAGGAACGTCGAATCGCCCTCACGCATGATGTAGTCTCCGCCAAAATAAGCGACGGCGGAGTAATGGCTGTATTCGTCCGACAGATAATGCACTGTCATATCTGTCAGGTCGACCCACGCCCCTGCCACAAACAGCCTGTCTCCGAAATGGAGCGCCATATTGCTGTAATTGGCGTAATCAAGGGGATTGTCAGTACCGCCCTTGATGACGTGGAGCTTGTCGCCCTCGTCATCGAGATAGCAGTAGAGCTCGTCGTCCGCACATATCGCTGCAGGCAGACTGCTTTCGCTGTACTGCTCCGTTTTGGTGTCGAAAACGAAGCTATAACGCGTCCATTCGGGAACTACGCCGTTCTGCGGGTCAGCGAAATCCTTCATGAATTCGTATCCTATGTATATTTTTCCGTCGCCGAAACCCGTGATATGCGCAGACGAAGAATTATCAGCCGCAGGGTATTCGTCCTCGACATAGCAGATACTTCCGTAGTTTTTATACTCGAATTTGTCGAGGTCAACAGAGCAGAGAAAATCGTGTCCGCCGCCTGATTTTATAGTCGAGCCGCCGTATGCATCTATCTCAACATCGGGGTCATACGCGATGAAGAAGAGCTTGCGACCGTATATGACCATGGTATCCTCAATGCGCGGTATAGCGTCGGTAAATTCGCACATTGTCTGTATCTCGGAATTGTCGAGAGTTGCTTTCTTGAACTCGGAATGCATCCTGAACTCCGTGCCTTTCTTTGTCTCCTCAACTCCGTATTTGGAGCGAAAGAAGTACATATCTCCGCCGCAGATTATCGGGTACTCCGCGTTCTTGGCAAGGCAGTCCGAGTCCTGATGATTGCAGTTTGGAACGGCACAAAGCGGAGCAGTTTTCATGCTTTCATAATCAAGGAACATCGTAGTCTGCGAGCGATAATTGCCTAAAGTATATGTCGCGCCCTCTCCGCAGTCACGGCAGTAGTACGCATAAAACTGAGCTTTTTCGTCCTCGGGCTCGTCAGGCAGACTGCCTCCGCACGCCGTCAGGGCGAGCGCTCCCGCAAGAATGAACGAAAAAATTGCTTTTTTCATAGTAAGACCTCCCGAATCATTATCTATAAAACATATCGCAGCATATGACAGAGGTGTGACACGCTATAATTATTAAATGTATTTTATATGATTGCTGTAGATTTGTCAATAAAGCCTCGTTATGCGCTATGATAGTGGGTTTTTTGTATTGCATGAAAAGACAGCGGCACGCAATGTGCCGCTGTTTTCGTTATATCAGCCGTAGCGCTCGCTGAGGTAGAGAGATACACGGTTCTGTATCATATCGGCGCACTCCTCGGCGGTGCACTCATAATCGAAGAATTTCATCGTTTCCTCGTCGACTATCTTGTTTATCTCGTTATCATAGCGTATTATCTCCGCATTTGTGACTAAGTTGTAGAAATAGTCGTACTCCTCCTGAGAGAATGGCTCGAGCTTGCCGCCGTCTATCATCTTCTTGTTCACATCGTCCCAGTCATAGTATCTCCACTCTGTTTTCTCGAATTCACCTGGGATTATCCTGCCGCTGTCGTCCGCTTTAAAGAAGGGATAGCCGTCCTGCATGGTGTAGCCTGCAAGCTCGTCGAAACGCTTTTTCAGCGAGGGGAACGAGAGGTATTTATTCGAGTTTATCTCGGTGTAGTATTCGTCCGTCAGCATCATGCGCAGGAACTCCCATGCGCCCTCCTTGTGCTTGGAGGTCGCGGTAATTGCAACAGCATCGTTATTTATCGAAATATAAGAGCCGCTCCGCTTGCCGTCATAGGGATAGCCTGCAATTACATAGTCGTTTCCGTATTCGTTTCGCTTCTGGTCAAGAAAGGAACCGAACCACGGGATACTGGACTGCTCAAAATCAACGAACAGATTTCCGTACTTTACAGGCTGAGAAACAAGACCATGGCTGAAATCGCCCGAGAGGTTGTTGTATTCCGTCATTGAGAGTCCTATCTTTTCATCGTTGAAGAAGTTCAAGAGCTTGATAAATTCGGGCGAATCGAAGTGACACTCTGCCTTATCGTAGTCAACGAAGAATGGAAGCCTCACGACCTCGCTGAAATAGCCGCTTCGGGCACTGCTTTCCTGAAATCTGAACATCTCCTTGTCAGCAGGCTTGTTCTTGTAGGCGGTGATGAAGTCGTCAACGCTCCAGTTCTCGCGCACGCCTGTATAGCTCCTCTTAGCGGTCACGGTGTGGAACTCGAACGTCGGAGCTAACGCCACTAACCGCCCGTCGCGTTCCATGCCCTTGAGGACATTCGGCAGGAAGTCCTCGCGTGAGATATCGGGGTCATTGTCGATGAATTCGTACAGGTCGGCAAAAGCCGCAGGATTTATCGTATCTACGCCCACTGCCATTACCTGCGGCAGGATGTCGGGTGCGTCGCCGCTGATTATCTGCAAGCGTAGATTCGCCAGCTTGTCGTCCCAATATTCGCCGGGGAGCTCCTTGTACTCTATCTTGTACTTGTCGCTGTGCTGGTTGAAATACTTGACCTCGTTCTCGAGTATCGAGCCCTCTGAATATGTCGCCATTGTAATGACCTCTTTCGCTTTCAGCTCCGAGACGTCCTGCTCTGTGAGGAGGTACATCTCGCCCGAATAGAGCAGCACGGCTATCTCGCTGTCGGATACCATAGCGATGTCCTGCACGTCGTAGTCGTGGAATTCGAGGTCGGTGAAGTCCGCGAGCTTGACCTTGTCAGTCTCCGTCAGACCGTATATTGCTCCGCCCGCGGCCATGATGAGGCTGTAGTCACCTGCACCCGCTCCGACGGCATAGCCTGCCGACGTAAACGCCTTATAACTGCTCTTTTTCACCGTGCTTAGCGACTGCGCGTCCACGCTGTTGACCGTCAGCTCCTTGAAATCGGTCAGCAGCACGCTCAGCTTATTTTCGGGATCATAGCCCACACCTGCGACAGTATCGTTGCATTTGACCTCGCCGAGCAGCTTGCCCTCAGCCGAGAGTGCGATGAGATGCATTTGTCCGCGCTCGTCGCCGAAGCTTATAACAAAGCCGTCATCGCCGTTACCGTGCAGTCGTGCGTACGGAGCGTCCTCGCCGAGCACCTTGCCGCATTCAAGCGTCTTCTCAAGCGTGTTGTCGCTGCCGTAGATGTAAATGAAAGTATCGGCGTCCTTCTGCGTGAGCACGCCTTTCTTGCCGTAGCTGAGCATCGCAGCGCTCTGCACGGTCTCGTCCTCCTGCGGAGTGAAGCTGAACTCCTGATAGTCGGCGAACTTGCCGTCAGTCACAAAGCCGCTATAGCCGCCGTCGCTGAGCTCGCCGAACACGAGCACTCCTCCGCCGCTTCCCTTGCTCATGGTAACTACCCGCGAGAAATAGTCAGCCATTCCGATAGTCGCTGCCTTGTAGCTGCGGAGCTGTACCGCCTCCGAGACAGAGTTGTTTGTCGTCTTGCTGTCCGCGCATGCGGTCAAGCCTCCGCAGAGCACCGCAGCCGCGCATAGAATTGCCATTGCTTTTTTCATAGAGATTCCTCCTTTTTTTGTCCGTTAAGGACATTTTACATTATAAAGTGATTTTCAAGGGGCAAAAAGACGAAGTTTCACAAAAAGTTCATATTTTTTCTCTGTTATTACCAAAGAAACAACTCCCAAATAGTGCAAAACGTTGAATCGAAAGTGTTTTATATAATGACATCATCATGCAGAATTAGCAATAAATCGTTCTTATTTGAGACCGTTTTTTGTATTACATGAAAAGAACAGCGGCACTCATAATGAGTGCCGCTGTTTCGGTAATATTGGAGGATAATTCTTTTGTTCAGCGTGTTCCTGCGTCCCACTGCATGATTACGCGGGCATCGTTGGCGGTAACGCCTTTTACACCGTCAACGTCGGCATTGTAGAGTCCCTGCTCCTTGAGAGCGTACTTGTCGCGGCAGCCTATATGCTGTAGAATCGCTACTGCGTCCGCGAGAGTGACATTGTCATCAAGGTTTGCATCGCCGTACTTAGTAAAGAGTAGGCTTGTATTCAATGTGGTCTCGGTTTCTGTAGCAGTTGTTGTGGCAGAGGCGTTAACGGCTGTGTGCAGCGCGTCGGTGGTAGTCGCTTTATCAGCGTCAGCGCACGCAGTATTCACATACGGCTCCTTCGGTATCTCGGGAGTACCGATATAGAGGTAGCCGTCCCAGTCCTCAGCCACGGACACGATTTTTATCTTTTCACAGGCTTCAGCCTTTGCAAGCTGCTCTCTGTTCATATTGCACCATACCTGTCCGAAGTTCGGATAAGCGGTATCATCGTCGGGAACAACGTCTATCTCTGCGAGTATCTCATCGCCCATCTGCTTTCTCTGTTCGTTGAGCATTAGGTCATTGATTTCGTAACGTATGCGGCTGATTATAGTTTCTTTTATGATATAGAATTCTGTTTCCGAGGGAGGCTTGCTTTCGTCGAATGTCCAAACACCAATGTTTGTTTTATTCGGCTTTGAGAGTACATCTCTGTAGTTGGTACTGTCGAGCCCGTCCAATACCTCAGCAATCTTTTCCTCATATGTCTTAACTCTGAGGTCACGCTCCGCATTGATTCTTTCTTGGTCAATCTCATAGCTTATCTTTACGTATGCGGTCTCGTCAGCGGAATCAAATGCGGTGTAGGCGTTGTCGGAAACAAACTTGTAAGCCTCCGCTCTGAACGGCACGGCATTGGCTCCAATGAGCATTGTTAATGCAGTTATAGCTGCAAGTGTACGTGCTTTTTTCATAAGAATACCACCTTTCTGTTTTTTATTGTGTAGGGTCGTAGTTTTCGTCGAATTTGCAGATAAATTCGTCTATTTTATCCTTATTTACCGAATAGAGGCTTTTAACGCCCAATACGTCAAATGCGACGTATCCATATCCGTCCCATGGCTGTATAATCACGGTAATAATACCTATTCCGTCATCTAATTCAGGCATTCTTACTCTGATTATGTACGAGACAGAAGAAGGAAAGAACTTTTGGGCGATACACTTAGACTCTTTGCTGTTCAGTAATTCTGCTAAGTCACTATATGATGGATAGCCAATAGGCTCTTCTCCAGGTTCAACATATCCTTTGTAAATGCCATTCAAAACGAGGTTTTTCTCAAGCTGAGTTCCTTCTGTCAATTCTTCAAATGTATCGAATTCAGCAAGATATTTCCAATAGAGCTTAGGTTCGCTGTCCGTGGAAGTCTTAACTGCAATTACAAATTTCGGTGAGAATTCTTTGATGGAGTATAACGTTGCGTGTTCATTCTCATATTTCGATACATCGTAAGTGACGCTGATTTCACCTTCGTATAATATACTTTCAAGCTGATTAGTCGATACAGAGACTGTTTCATTGTTTTTACATGCTGCATAATATAATAAGTAATCATTATCTAATATGCCAACAATCTGTTTTTTTGTAATAGCAGAGGTATTCGTTTCAATAAGCTCAGTACCGACACAGGCTGTTGAGCCTTCAATACAAGCGGCTGTCGTTTGGATAGCCGTGGTCGTTTCTGTTGGTGCTGTCGATACTGCTGTAGTCGTGACTGAGGGAGCGGTTGTTGATATTGGAGTCGTATACTTTGAAGTTGCGGAGATCACCGCAGAGGTTGTTGTTTGGATTGTTTTCTGCGTTGATGCTGAAACTGATATGGTCGCAGTCGTTACACTAGCAGCCCCAGTGACTGACGTTGCCGCAGAGTTATTAGGCTGGCTCGCCTCCATAATGATTCCACTGCTCTCGGGAGCGGGCTTTTTAGGGGCTTTCAGCAATTGTGCAGATATACCTATCATAAGAACTGCTGCCGTGCCGAGGGAGAGAGCAGCTGTGCGACGTATTATCGCTTTGCGGTGCTTGTGCTGTTCTATCACAGCATCGCCGCGCTTCATTATCTCTTCGGCTTTTCTGCGGATACTATCCATTGTTCTCCCTCCTTTCGATTTGAGCTCTCAGAGACTCTTTGGCTCTGTATAAAAGATCCGATATCTGCCGCGGAGACTTTCCCATTACCTTTCCTGCCTCGACATTTGTGAGACCTTCAAAATAGGTAAGATAAAGCACCTGGGCATATTCAGTTTTCAGTTTCCTTATCGCATTATGCAAAGTTTTTTTCTCTTCGTCTTTTATGAACTCGGCTTCAATATCGGTCTCGTCAGAAAGATAATGATAATCTTCCAAAGGAGCGCAGCGGTTACGCTTCAGCTTTTTTAGATAGTCCAATGCAGCGTTTTTGCCGATAGCGTAGAGCCAAGCCTTGAACGAGCATCCTTCACGATACTTTGGCTTCTTTACGTACAGTGACATAAACGCGTTATCAGCGGCTTCCTCAGAGATATGTATGTCATGCACGAAAGAGTCGATAAACAGAACAAGTCTGTTTCGGTACTCTTCCACGAGTTCGACGAAACCTTCTTTATCGCCATTAAGGAAACGGAGGTAGCTACTTGCACCGTTTTCCATATGGTCCTCCTTTTTTAAGATATCGACCGATCGTTTTTGCTTTCAATATATATACGACAGCTACGCATTGAATCTCGCAGTGAAAGAATATATTTTTATGATTTAATTATATTTTATTCGATATAGGGCGTTATGTCAATGAAAACAGCGGCGCTCATAACGAGTGCCGCTGTTTTTCAGTTTATATCTTCAGTAAACGTGTCAATCACCGTTCGACCGTCGGATTTGTAAACGTTATAGCTTTTGGCTACGTATGTGCCGTTTGCTTTCTGCTCCTGTATCTTCATTGCTTCTTCGGGAGTATCAGCAGAATCCAGAAGCTCGTTTCTGTATACATAGCCTCTTATGCCGTTGTCGCCCTCGACTCTTATGAGATCAGGCAGGTCGTCTATCTCGTCTGCATCGGATGCACCGTAGGTCTGACCGTATTCGTTAACGTCGTACTCAGGCTTGACAGGATAGCTTACTATCATCTGCTCATCGTCCGTGTAAGTGACAGTGCGGACCTTGTTCGCGTACTCGTCGAATCGGATTCTTTTGACCTCGAGATATTTCGAGAGCTCGCCGTTTTCGTCATAGCCGAGCAATTTCAAGAGAACCCCCGTTTCCTTATCAACTATGAATTCAAATTTTTCTACGTTTTGCTTCTGACCGTAAGCTCCCTCGAGTATCCCCGAAAGGATAACGCACTCTCTGCCGCAGAAATCCTGCTCGTCCGTTATGCTCCAGTTATCAAAATCAGTAAGAAAACCGAATACTATCTCCTGCGGGCAGAGACAGTTGTGAGCTTCACGTATATTCGTTGCGTCATTTCTGTATGACCAGTGATTGTTTCCCGATGAATCGACGGTATGCCGCTGTTCGTCAGGAATATCAAATTTCGCCGTGTCCTCCTTTGTATTTACAGATTGACTGCCTTTGCCAAAGCCTTTGTATTCATGCTTCTGAGTGGTTAGGTCGAAAGTATGGAGGTCAATGCCGTCACTGTAGGTGATGTAATCATACCTATCTCCCTCATATGTGAGGAGTTCTGAATATTCTGAGAAATCATCTGTTAGGTGAAGTGTATTGTAACATACCCAAGACTGTACATGAGCATATGAAGTTGCAGTATTCTGGTCAGTTTCAAATTCAACCGTTTTGAAGTACGGCATTTGATTAGTTGCGTCGATCAGCTCACCTGAAGCCCTGTCAAAGTAGTCCATGCTGTTGAGCATTTTGTAGTAGACTCCCTCTTGTGTGGACATATCGTACTCCTTGCGTGCAGGAGCTTCAGGCTCTGTTTCATACTTAGTCTCGGCTGTAGTTTCCACTATCTCCTCAGTTGTTATGCCAGTGCTCGGGACAACATCAGCTGAACGCTTTATGTTATTAACAGCAAGTGCTGTGCCGCTTACTCCGACAGCAACTGCGAGTACAGCCGCCGTCGCCTGTAAAGCTGTACGCCATTTTGGTTTGCGGTAGAGTTCTACACCGCTTACTGTATCTCCTGTGTACTCGGGAATATCCTTGCACGTTTTTTCAACGCTTGTACGGAAGATGCGGTCGGCGTGTTTGTCATCGACTGCTCGGAAGTGCTCGGATAGTTCACCGATAGTTCTTTTATCGGCGTTTTCGAGTATTCTAAAATTAGGCTTTTTCATAGCTGCCTCCTTTCATATCGTTATATCCTTGTCCTCAAGTAATCTGCGGAGCTTTTTCAGTGCCCTGCTGCTGCGGACTCTTATCATTGAGGGCGAGAGCGGTACTATCTGCGCTATCTCACGAGAAGTCCGCCCGTAGTAGTACTTCTGTATTATTATGGTTGAATCAGGCTCACCGAGGTCATATATCAGTCTGAGAAGTATCATCCGTATCTCGTTCAACTCGGAGTCAACAGTAATGTCATCAGGCGAGGGAATACTTACTGCTGTCTCGCTGTCGAGAGATAACGCTGTGTTGTCTCTGCTGAGCCTGCGGTAGTATGCTGCGGACTTCCTGAGTGCTACCGTACCGATGAAGCCTTTCATATCCGCATCCGAGTTGGCAACAGGCTTGTATGAGGAGAACACTTCCGCAAAGATGTCGCTGACGCATTCGTCTATATCCTCACGCGAGCCACAGCTCCGCAGACGATTGAAGGCTATAGTATAGACGTAGTTGATATATTCGTCGAACAGCTTACGTTGTGCCTTTATCTTGTCTGCTGCGAGCAGCAGGCGGTAATCGCTCTGAGTCATCCGCTTCCTCCTTTCCATAATATGAATGCATTCACTATATACATTTGACTTTAAAGCAGCAAGTGCAGCACCCTCAAAAAAATTTTATCATTTAACCATATTTTATATTGTTTTTCTATGATTGTCAATTATATAATCAGCGGCACAAAATGTGCCGCTGTTTTGCGTTATGTCACGACTGCTCGCTGAGCATAAGGGATACGCGGTTCTGAATCCGTTTTGCGCACTCCTCGGCGGAGATGTCGCCCGAATCGAACGCGCCGTACTCTTCCATTATAATGCTGCTTATCTCATCGTCGGCACTTATCAGATTCGTACAGGTGCTGATATATTCCTTCAGCTTTGTGATGTCCTCGTCGGTGATATCAACTCCAAATTCTACGCTGGCATGAGTCTGTCCTGATTCATCCGTCCATGTAGTGTGCTGTGAGCGGTACTGCCCGTCGATAAGCGTTTGCTCGAAGCTGTCCTTGCGCGTATGGAAAAAGCTTTTGGTTTGCAGATAGCTCCGCAGGAAATCGTCGCTCATTATGAAGTTGACGTAGTCCCAGCCGCCCTCCATACATTTTCCTGTTTTGAGCACGGAAAAGATATTGTCGTTCGGAGCACTAAAACTGCTTTTCGGGTCATCCGACGGAGTAGCGAGGTACACAACATCATCGCTGCTCAGACCTCTTTGTTCACGGATATCGCTCAGCATAAACAAACCGCCTATAGAATCTCCGTCTATGAGAGACTTCTCGTTTGCGAGTGAATGCATTACTTCCGAGCCGTAAACATTTTTCTCCTCCTCAGACATGGATGCGTTGAATTCGTCCCAGTCTCTCTCGGGTGCAAGGCGGACAGTATGTGTGAACTCCAGCAGCTTTACGAATTCGGGCGAATCGAACCAGCACTCCGCATTGTCGAAGTCTACCCACGCGGAGAGGTCGCCTGTGACGAAGTTCGCCATTACCTGTTCGTGACGGAACAGCCAGTCTCCGCCGAGAGTCATGTCCTCGGGCATATTTGACGCTATATCTATGAATTCGTCCATTGTGACATTGCCGTTAGGGAAGTATTTCTTCTTGCCGAGCAGCACGGGAAGAGTGAAGGTCTGGCTCATCATATACAGCCCGTCTTTGTACTTGTACGCCTCGACCACATTGTCGAGGATATCGTCCTCATTGAAGCCGCCGTACTGCTCCGAGAGCTCGTTCATGTCCGCGAGCGCGCCGAGGTTGTAAAGCCTCGTCATATCGCGTCTGCCGTTTATGACGATGACGTCTGGGCTGTTTCCGCCGAGGATATCCGTCGAGAGCCCTTCAAGTCCGCTCGTGAAGTATTTCAACTCGCCCTCGTAGCTGTCGCTTTTTTTGTTGTACTTCGCTATCATTTCCTCATGGTTTTTCGACCAGCGGGCATCCTTCGAGAGCACGCCCACCGTGTACTTCTCCCTGTTCTCGACGTAGTCATCGGGACGAACTGTCAGCAGCGAGAAGTACGTTCCCGCGTCGTCTGCACCGTAGAGCGCAAATCTGCCCTCCGCGACGTAGGCGAGAGCGTATATCTCCGTGAGGGTAAGGCGCGAATCTATGAAGCCGAGCACCTCAACGACCTGCCCGTCCGCAGTCAGACCGAAAATACCGTCCTGCAAAACAAAGAACATCTTGTAATCGCCCGCGCCCGCGAATATGCCCTTGCTTAATCGCATATAGTCGCCGTATTTCGTCATCTCGACAGGGTCACGGAGGCTCTTGCCGTCCATATAACAGAACTCGACGTCATTCGCGTGGATATATTTTCCGTCACTGTCGATGCCGTAAGCCTCGAAGGTCATGCCGTCGTCGCTGCTCTCGGAAACAGTGCCGTCCGCGCCGATGAGCCAGCGACCAGTCTGACAGCCGATTATCCAGCCGTCGCCGTAGGTGCAGAAGTGCGTCAGCGGCGCCTCATACGGCGTGATATAGTCGCCGAAGTCGGTCAGCTCGACCGCCGAGAGCTCGCCGCCGTCAACGTCAAATGTGCGTATCTCGTAGCTGTATTCGCCAGTCTTGAGACGGTCAGGGTCTGTGAGCTCCTTGCTGAATTTGGCGTGAATGATGAACAGCCTCATCGTCCCGTCGGGAGCAATGTACGCGAGGGAGTTGAAGCAGTCGTCACACGCATACAGCTCCTTCGGCGCGGAGGGCTTCATATCCGCGTCGTAGTCGGCGAAGCTGAATTTGCCGGCCGAATCCCACAGGACGCGCGTTCCTCTGTCCTCGACGTATGCCATGTCGAGCATCGAGCCGAAGCCCTGCGGCTTCTCGACGCGCTCCTCCTTGTACTTGGTCTGCGACACGGTGACTGCCTCCGAAACGGAACTGTTTGTCGTCTTGCCGTCCGCGCACGCGGTCACCCCTCCGCAGAGCACTGCCGCCGCACATAAAAATGCCATTGCTTTTTTCATAGAGATTCCTCCTTTTTTGTCCTTTCGGACTTTTTTCACTTATAAGTGATTATTAAGGGGCAAAAAGACGAAGTTTCACAAAAAGTTCATATTTTTTCTCTGTTATTACCAAAGAAACAACTCCAAAATAGTGCAAAACGTTGAATCAAAAGAAAAAACAATGCAAATCGCATCAGAAACATGAGCGAAATCAATGGAAGGTGTATGATTGAATGGATGAAGTATTCTGTGCTGCGTCCCTTTTGATAAGGTGATTGGTGTTTTATATAATGACATCATCATACAGAGTTAGCAATAAATCTCTCATATTATTGTTTGCGGATTCGGTATTGAGGAGTTTGCAAATGGCAATGAACTCAGCAATGTGGTCTACCTTGAAGATACAAGCGAGGATGCTCCGAAATACGAACATAATGAAAAAGACATTGTTATCTATAAGCTAACGCAAATCAGCCTGTACTTATGTACAGGCTGACTTTTTTAGTTCAATTGTTCACGAGCTTTTGCCTCGACAGAACGAGGTCGAAAACGTCCACGCTTCCGTCGTTGGTAAGGTCGGAGGCTGCGCCCTCGCGCTCAGTTGGAGTGTCAGCCGCAAGAACGAATCTTTGCAGCTTTATCGCGTCCGCAACGCCGAATTCGCCGTCGTCGTTGGAGTCTCCGCTGAGGCAGATGTAATCCTTGTTGTAGATAGTGCTGTCGGTATCGCCTGAAAGGTCGGGCTTTACAGTGACATCGACAACTGCCGACCAGTAATAATTCTCGTCCATGTAGGCTTTCAGAGCGTCCGCGTCCTCCTGAGTCTTGACGTATATCTCAACGCATGAGTACGGGGCATCGGGGCACTCCTCAGAGCATTTTTGCGTCAGGTACACGTTGGAGAGGACGCCGTTTTCGCTCAGGTATTTTTTGAGCGAGAAGTATTCATCAGCGACGATAGTATTGACCTCATCGTAGCTTCTGTTTCCGCCTGTAGGAACGCGGTACTCCGCTTCGGGAGCTACAACGATGCTAATCAGGCTCTCGTCAATACCGTTCTCTTTCATATACTGTTTGATATCGTATTCGACTGCATAGGATTTTGCATAGCAGTCAATGGAGTGCCTGCCCCAATAGAGAGACGCATAAGCGGAGTTGTCGATAAACCCTTTCTCGTAGATGAATGTATTGAGCGACTTCCATACTGCAAGGAGTTTTTCAAGCTCGTCATTTGTAACGGGAGTTTCAACCGTATATCCGTCGGGAACCATAGCTTCAAAATCTTCCACCCTGTAGCCGATAAGGCTTTCATCAAGTGCTTTTTCATTTACAAACGCCTTTATATTCGCAAGAATTTCCTCATTATCCGCAACAACTATTATTTTCTTGTCCTTGTCCAGCTCGATAAAGGCGTCCATTGTTGGTGTGTTTGTTTCCTTGTCCCAGAGGTAGGTGCTGAGTGTTTCCGAGATATATGCTATATCTTCGGGCAGAATAAGTGACTCCTCTATCACCTTGTCCCTGTTCTCAATCTCCGCACCGCTCGCAAACGCCATATTAGGCGCGGAAGCCGCGCAGATACCGCACATCGCCGCAGTCATAGCTGCCAGTAATCTTCTTTTTTTCATAGTATTCACTCCTTTTCATTCTCAGCCCGTAAGCTGTTTTTCGCTGTTTGTTTTTTCCGTGGTGTACAGATAGTACCTTTCGTCGCCTTCAAACCTTACCGCTATTTTTTTCCTGTCATCATCTCCCGTGACCCTGTACGCATCGGTTTCACAACGGTAGTAGACCTCTCCGAGCCAGTCATAGCCGCTCATATACGCCCTGCCGATATACTCGCCGACCTCGTCCTCCGAGACCTCCGCTTTGGCAGTCGAATAGAACGTGCGCGGCTCGCCGAGCTCCGCCATTATATACTGCTGATTGACCGTCATTTCGTCCCATGGTATGTATTCGCTCGGCTCTGTAGTGCCTTCATCGGGCGGCTTCTCCGTCAGAGAATGTCCCGTCGGCTCAGATGTGGTAATGCTTGTCGTCGGCTCGGTAGCGGCAGTCTTCGTCTCGATAACGACAGCTGTCGGAGCTGTTTCCGTTGGCGTCTGATACTGCACCTCCGCTTCGCTTGTCGCGACGTTTACCTGTGTGCTTACTGTTGCAGCTCCCGTAGCAGCGGCTATATTTGTACTCCTTTGTTCTGTTTGATGGCAGGTAGTTTGTGTGCTTTCAATCGAAGCCGAGCTCGCCGTTGTTTCTTCCGTCACTGCTACGCTTGCAGTCGGAGGCTTAATGCTCCTATGCTTCCAAAATCCAAATCCGAGAATAACGGAGAAGCAAAAACAGGCTAATACCGGCACGGTACGCTTGACTATCAGCCTGCGCCTGCTCTTTTTCTCCTGATACTCATCATATCTGGAAAGCAAGCTCTGGTACATTTCATTATGGTTCTTCATATTCAAAGCCACTCCTTTCCAGTTCGGACTTTAACGCGAGTTTAGCTTGATACAGGTAGTTTTTGACCTGCTTTTCAGATTTCTTCATTATCAGAGCAATTTCAGAAATAGTGAATCCTTCAAAGTAATTGAGAAACAGTGCCTGCCTGTATTCAGCCTTTAGTTGGTGCAGCGCCTGATGAACCATGCGTTTTTGTTCGGTTTTTATGTAATTGCCCTCGATACTGTCTTCGACGGCAAGGTATTCCTGTGATTCCAGCGGAACGACACTGAGCTTTGAGTGCTTTCGGAGGTGTTTTGCAGTGATATTGCGTCCGATAGCAAAGAGCCATGTTTTGAATGTGCTTTTACCTGAAAACTTCGGACGTTTCGTCATTAATTCCAAGAAAGTGTCCTCGGTCATATCCTCAGCCAAATGGATATCTTGGACAAAGCTGTTCAGGTATAGCATTAATCCTGCTTGATATTCACATACTATTTCAAGCATTCCTTTATTGTCGCCCGCAAGAAAACGGCGGTAGCTACTTTCACCGTTATCCATAGGGGAGTCCTCCTCTCAGAAGCTCTGTTTTGCTTCTTTACTTATTAGTACCTTTTTTGAGAAAAAAGACTTAGTATTGTTTCAATTTTATTTTGAATAATCAATAAGTTTGTTGAATGAGTACAAATATTATAACACAAAACTGGCTGAATTGCTATTGGAAATGCGATAGGAAAAACATGATATAATATTAAAAAAATAAACCTAATATAAAGCTGTAAAAAATGCTTGACAACCTCTATTGTTAGTGGTATAACATTTAAGCAATGCGGATATGGCGGAATTGGCAGACGCGTATGGTTCAGCTTGCGCTATGATAGTGAATAGTAAATCGGTCTTGTTTGAGACCGATTTTTTATTACATGAAAAGAACAGCGGCACACATAAAAGGCTGCGCTAATATAGAAGTTTTCTAAGAATTAATATAAAAGGCCTATACAGCGGGCTATAAGAAACAAACAGGAAGATACTTCATTTAGAGGTATCTTCCTGTTTTTTTATTATTTTCCAAAACCCCCTTGACAAACTGTAAAGCATCTGCTACAATTGTATACATAGAGGTTATACAATTTAGACTTTCACAGTAGTTGCAAATGCTGTGAGAGCCTTGACCCCGAAGGAGTGTACACTAATTATGAATATCAATATCAGTAACTCATCAGGTGAACCTATCTATTTGCAGATAGCTAACCAGATAAAGACTATGATACTGGAGGGAAAGCTAAAAGAAGGCGAAGCGCTGCCTTCTATGCGTATTTTGGCGACAGAACTTCGTATCAGCTTTATGACAACGAAACGCGCCTACGAAGAGCTTGAACGCGACGGCTTTATCGAAAGCTACACTGGCAAAGGCTCATTCGTCAAGGCGCAGAACTTAGAACTCTATCGTGAGGAGCAGATCAAGCGTATCGAAGCCCTGCTTATGGAAGCAAGCGATACTGCTCAAAAAGCTGGCGTCACGATGGAGGAGCTTCACGAATTGCTCGACCTTGTCAACGGAGGGGAATAATATGAACGATTACGAAAACGCGATCGAGATCAAGGGCGTTACCAAAAAATATGACGGTTTTACGCTGGATAATATCAGCTTTGATGTGCCGAAGGGCTGTATCATGGGCTTTATCGGGCAAAATGGCGCTGGAAAGACCACAACTATCCGCAGTCTGCTGCATATTACGGACATCAACAGCGGCGAGATACGCTTGCTCGGTCTTGACCATATAAAGGACGAAACTGCGATAAAAAAGCGAATAGCGGTAGTCTTTGACGAGCTGCCGTTCCATGATGTGTTCAATGCAAATGATATGGCAAAGATATTTGAGGGTATGTACCCTGAATGGGATAATGCCGCATATATGCAATATATCGAGCGTTTTCAGCTTCCTTTGAAAAAGAAGATAGGACAGTTCTCCAAAGGCATGAAGATGAAATTGCAGATAGCCTGCGCACTTTCCCACAATGCCGAGCTCCTCGTCATGGATGAAGCAACAACAGGTCTTGACCCAGTTGTTCGTGACGAGATACTGCATATCTTCATGGAGTATCTGCAAAACGGCGAGCGCTCGATACTCATGTCCTCGCATATCACCTCAGACCTTGAAAAGATAGCCGATATGGTGACATTCATCGACAAGGGAAAGATACTGCTTTCGGGTTACAAGGACGAAATAATCGAGCAGCACGGTATTCTCAAGTGCGACCAAGAAAAGCTGCAAGATATCGACAGTGAGGATATCGTCAGCATACGCACCAACAATTTCGGTGCAGAGGTCATGGTGAATGACCGTGAAAATGCCTCCTACAAATACAGTGACTGCGTGATAGACCCTGCAAGCCTTGACGATATCATGCTCTACTATGTACACCGTGACACAAAGGAGTGGTCATAATGGAACTTTACAGATCGCTTATATATCGTGAATTGAAGCTGACTCGTAAACGCTGCATCCTTATGCTTATACTGTTTCTTCTGCTGTCGCTGATGCTGCTGCTTCCAATAATGATCGGTGGACTATCAGGGGATTCAGAAATGGAAGAGGATCTGCTTAGTATAGTATGGCTTGCTTCTGGTATTGTCGCACTGACAGGCGGGTTCTTGGCAGGCACAAACAACGGCTTACAGAAAACGGATATAAATTCAGGGTGGAAGCGGTATTCCTTTATCCTCCCACCGACTGCGAAACAGCAGGCATTGTCCGATCTGCTGACAAAGCTATGCTATATCCTGTTCTTCGGACTGTTATCAGTTGCTTTTTTAATGGTATGCAAAATCGTAGCGGGTATCAACACTGCAGTAGAGGGAATTGATCCTATCTGCCGTATGCTGAATATTTATCTTGGAGCTGTCTGTGCTGTGATGCTTGTCGATATTGCATACAGCTATATCATGATGTTTGCAAACGATAAAAAACAGTTGAAGCTGATAAGCGCACTTGCTTTTGTAGGCGCGGGAGCTGTGCTTAAAGTTTTTGGCTTGTTTCCAAGTATGAATAAAACTGAAAAGCCTGCTGAGGACGGTCCTATGATTTCGGAAGAAGCGATCAACAAATTTGAAACTTTTTTGAGTTCTAGGAAAACATCACTTTGCATATTAGCCGTTTTTGTTGTATTATGTGTATTATTCTTCCTTGCGATGTGGAGGTCGCATGAAAGGAGAGAGGCGTAATGACGGGACTTGTTTACAAGGAATGGAAGCAAAACCGCTGGTTTATTCTCTCTATGATACCTTGCAGCTTCGCCCCGCTTCTTGCGCTGCTGCTTTTGCGTGAGCAGATAACAAGTGTGGATAATATCGCACTTCGTATCGGTGGACTTATCGCCGGTTTTCTTGCAGCAGGGGCTTTGCAGCTGCTGGTACTGCGCGGTGATGACCACAAGCTGTGGGGATACTGGATCACCGCAACGGCTGACGGATACAAGGGCTTTCTTCGTGTAAAATATGAGATGATATTCGGAATGATCGTATTGTTTCTGTTTTCACTGCAATTTGTGGATATAGGATATTGCGCGGTCGCCGCTGATATGGGAGCAGAAGATATCGGTTCCATAAGCAGTATCGCTTTTCTGCTCGGTTTTATGCAGATACTCTTTCGTGCGATAGACATTCCGTTCACCTATCGCTTCGGCAGTAAAAAAGGCAGCTTCATCAAACTGATCTGTATGGTCATTCTTGCTATACTGATCTGTGCTGTACTCGTTCTGAATGTTGACAACATGGACAGGATAACGGAAATGGTGAGAAAAGTATTCAATGAGAATAACAGCTCGCTGATACTGTCGCTCGGTCTTATCGTGTGCCTTGCGTTGTATTATCTCTCCTACCGTATCACTTGCAGGCTGTATCTGAAAGGGGTGGAGCAGTATGACAGCTAAAAAAGAAAACGCAAATCGGCTCGGTATTTATCTGCTGATCGTTTCCATGTTCGTATTGCTTTTCTTCGTTTACAGAAAGCTGATGAACGAATCGAATACAGCATTTTTCATCATTTATTATTGTCTGTTCTCATTTTCGCCTGCGATAGCAAGCCTTATCACAAGGATAGTCACAAAAGAGGGCTTCCGTGATATGAAGCTGCATCTGAATCTCAGCGGAAATCTAAAATGGTATCTGCTGGCATTCGTGCTTCCACTGATATTCTTTTCAGCAAGGATATTGCTCCCCATTATCGTAAGTGGGCACAGCGACTGGCTCAGCGGATTCAAGTTTCAGAATATGCTGGCAAGCATGTTCATGCTTGCTGCATTGACAGCCGTGCAGTCCATAGGGCTTCTTGGTGAAGAGCTTGGCTGGCGTGGATATATGAATCAGAAAATGGAGCCGCTGTTCGGCACGGTCGGTGCTTGCCTGTTCGGAGGTATCGTGTGGAGCTTATGGCATCTGCCGATGGATTTGGCAGGCTGGCTTGAAGGTGAAGGTACATTTTCAGATTCTATAAAGATGTGCGGCGGCAGAATGCTCCTGCTGACGTGCTTCGGTATATTCCTGATGTGGCTGACAAAAAAGACAGACAGCGTATTTCCTGCGGTGGTGGCTCATTTCATGTTCAATCAGAGTCAAGGTGCTTTGGGCGAACTCCTCTCGCAGGGCGATATTCCCGAAAGTGCTGATCTTGGAATGATTGCAAGTGTGTTTGAGTATGTACCGATGGTAATACTGGCGGGGATATTTACAGGCATGCTGCTTCGTGAAAAGAAGAAAGCTCCAAAAACTGCATAATGAACATAACGCTCTCGGTGTTGCTGAGAGCGTTATTTCTTTTCAGCGGTTACTTTTCCACATAGTCATCAAGGACAACTGTTAAAAGCAATTTCGTTCGCCATAGGGCATAGCAAAATACTTTGCACTTCTGCAAAGCCTTTTTGATTATTCGTCCTCGTCGCTACACACATCAAGTCCGTGTAAATGCTGAATGTAAACGCACTCTGCACGGTCATGTTCCTCGCACTCACTGGAAATCATAAGATATTCATATTTATGGTGTTAGTAAGCAATGCTGTTTTTTATCTTTTTTCAAAAAACTCTTGACAAGCATGCTCGTCTGTGGTATAATATTTAAGCAATGCGGATATGGCGGAATTGGCAGACGCGTATGGTTCAGGTCCATATGTTCGCAAGGACATGCAGGTTCAAGTCCTGTTATCCGCACCAACGGCAAGTTGCCGCAGACAGCTTCGCGCTCCACTTAAATGTGGGGCGTATTTTTTATCCGCCCATTAAAGTCATGTCCTATACTGCTGTTACATTCGTATTTACACAGAATTTGGTATATGAATAAGACCAATCCTGTCAACGTTTTACCGTGAGAGGGTTGGTCTTATTTTTTAATAAAAAGTCCAAAAAGCCAAGATAATTGTATAAATATTTGAACTATATTTGTTAATACAAATTATTTTGTAACAATACAACTTTATACTTCGTGGAGTATTTTGTGCTTGTGTTACGAATCGTAGAAAAACTCTTGAATTAGTTATGATAAGGGTATATAATAATATGAATTAATATTCAAATCTATAATTGGAGGCTTATATGAAAAAACTACCAGTCATATTAACATCTGCGGCTTTATGCAGTGTTGCGGCGTTTGCGACGATGCCGACTGCGTATGCGGCAGAGGACGGAACACCTGAGAAAGCAGTGGAGATAGCCAAAAGCTACCTAAACAATGAGCTGAGTTTTACAGATACAAAAGGCGCGTGGTGCGTATAATTTGCACTTAAGTGTATCAGTATGGCAGGAGGAACAGTTGCTGGCGTTTCACCGAATGAAAACTCAACGACGAGTGTCGTGGTAAATATGTATAATGAAGACCCTGAAAGCTATCATTCATGGATAGGCGCATATTGATTGAAGGAAATATTGACGATTCAATAGTAACAGCTCAGTATAAAGACGGAAAATGGTATTCTGGTGAAGTTGGTACAAATACTACTATCGTCGGCTTTGGAACTCCGAAATATCCTAACAAGAGCACTTCTTCAGATCCGTCGGGGAGTTCGGATGATTCTATTCCCGAGTCTCCCATAACTGCAAGCGACCGCTCGCGGCAGAGAGCCATTGAGCAGGCTTGCATGAGAATGGACAAGAGCAGGAGAAATGTGAATTATAGCCATACTTCTATCGCTTTCGTTGACGAGGTATTAAAGGCTTCGGGGGCTAAGTCGTTCTATAATTTCCCTGATGAGCCGCACGTAACAGACTTTGTAAAGGATTACAAGGCGAACGGTGCGTTCTTTGAGTACAGCTCGTCGTATGTGCCGAGAGTTGGCGATGTGGTCGCTATCGAGAGTAACGGAAACGCTTCTGACGGTGCAGACCTGCTCGGTATCATCAGCGGTGTGAATTTTGAGGGCGGCAAGAAGGAGTCAGACCGCATTACTGCAACAGTTGAAGATGAAACAGGCTATATGGTGTATGGTCCGTACATAAAAGGCCTTGCTGAGGGCGACAAGGAAGTCACATTCAGAATTAAGACTGACAATAACTCAGCCGATAATGATGTAGTTGCAAGGATAGAGGTCAACGATCCCGACCTCGGTGCTATAATAGCTTCCAAGGAAATAAGAAGAAAGGATTTCCTTATCCATGACGCATTTCAGGATTTCCTCCTCGAGTATGGTGATAAGTCCTGCTGCACAGGCAGGTTTTGCTGCATTTGGCGGCACAGCATTTACAGTTTCTGCTGCTGAAACGGAAACAATGGTATACGACATATATGCAGACCACGCTGTTCTTGCGAAATATACAGCGGCAGGGGATAAGGTGACGATTCCTTCAGAGTATCAGGGACTTCCCGTAACAGCTGTTGGCGAATATGCTTTTCTCGGCAATTGAAGTGTTGTCAGCGTTACTATCCCCGACAGCGTCACTTTGATAGGTGAGAGCGCATTTGCAATGTGCAAGAACCTTGAAACTATCACTATCCCGACATCGGTAAATGAAATTGGCGGCTATGCATTCAGCAATACAAAGTGGCTGTATGCTCAGCGTGCAGAGAATACCCTCGTTATTGTGAACAATATTGTTGCGGACGGCGGCGCCTGCGGCAAGTCTGCAAATATCCCCGAAGGAACAGTTGCTATAAGCGATTATGCCTTTGCTGACTGCTACGAGCTCGCAGACGTGACTATACCCGCCAGTGTTAAAGTCATCGGTGCAACTTCTTTCAGCGGCACTCCGTGGGAGGCGAAGAATCTTTCTTCGGCAGGTGCTCTCGTTATCAATGATATGCACGTGAAGGGCTGCAACAAGGTTGACGACCGTGAGGATATAATCATCGAACAGGATAAGATACAGAATTATGCGTTTGCGGAGTGCGAGGGCTACAAGAATTTGCAGCTCGGCGGACAGATAAAAACTATCGGAAATTCTGCGTTCAGTGCATTAAAGGGACTTGAAACATTTGAGCTCTTCTCGCCTGTGACCGATATGACTGCTCCTGCGGTAGCTACTACAGCAGCTCCCACCTCCACAACTGCTGTTACGACAGCGGCTGCTCCTGTGACCACTCAAACAAACGGCAATAAGGTCGTTATCACACTGCCCAATGTTCCCGAGGGTTCAAAAATAATCGTTATCGTTACAAATGGAGATACAGACGGAAACTCAAGGATAGATTCATCTGACGCTTCCGCTATCCTTCAGGAATATGCAAGACTGTCAACAGGCGGAGAGTCGGGTCTCGACAGCGATGGCAGGGCTGTAAGCGATGTTGACGGTGACGGTGCAGTCAGCGCAAAGGATGCATCTATCGTACTTGTGTATTACTCATACGTTTCCACTGGCGGCAATGACGGTGCTCGCGCTCTGCTTCTACCCGCAGAACACCGAGCTTTCGCTGCAAATGCTGGGCGATCTGAATGGACCTCAGCGCTGTCGGAGCACGACAAGCAGTTCATTCGCGACCGCTTCAGGGACAAGGACTACGTTCCGCGCTCGTACTTCGTCGGAGCATCGCCGCAGAACGACTACACTCCCGCAGAGCCGTACACGGTCAAGGTCACCGAGAACCCCCTACTCGTATCAGGAGCAGGGCTATGCCAAGCTGTTCTACAGTCGGGCAGAGCAGATTCTCCGCGGTATGTGCAGCTCAGGCGGCTATCAAGGTGAAGTACGGCGAGACTATCCTCGAGGCAGTCCTTGCAGTGAACGAAGAAAATGTGATAAAGCCTGCACCTGAAGATTGTGATGAGGCTACTTACACGATAACAGTGAAGGGTCTCGAAAAGGATACTCTCTATTCATTCGCTTGTTCAGCCAAGCTCCCCAAGGGCGTGGACGAAGATATCCCCGAGGCAGTAAACTTTGTTCAGATAAAGACAAAGGGCGACGTTGTAACGACCACTACCGAAACAACTACGACGACCACGCCCACAATGCAGACTCTGCCTCTCGGCGACCCCAACGGTGACGGCAGGGTAGAAGCGAAGGACGCTTCGTTCATCCTTGTTGCGTACGCTAAGGCTTCAAAAGGCGGCGAGGACGGACTCACCGACGAGCAGCGTGCAGCAGCCGACGTCAACGGCGACGGCAGGGTAGACGCAAAGGACGCTTCAACAGTTCTTGCATACTACGCACTCATCTCCACAGCGACGGGAGAAGTTCCCACGCTTGAAGAATTTGCGCGTCCAAAGTCAAAACAATAAAAAGGAAGACCTCCTGCGGCAGCCCGCCGCGGGAGGTTTTTTCATGTAAGCATAACGCACAAGCGGTCAGGCTCTGTATTGTTGCTACTGCTGAAAAAGCTGCTTTTCTATTGACGCTGCACGCATGGTGGTGTTACAATTATAGTATACAGAATGTTGAACTATATCAGCATGGGAGGCGATACAATGAAATACAGAAGGTTAGCAGCCATTGCAGCAGCCCTGTTTACAGCGGCAGGATGCTTTGCTGCATTTCCTGCTTCGGCAGCGGAAATGTCGGAGCTCATAGATGTGAGCAGCTTTGTCATACATGACGAGAACTTCGTACATCTCAGCAAGGGGACATATCTCAGGGACGTGTCATACCTGTTCGACGAGCAGGATAAAGCTCCGACAAGTCCTGATAATATGAACGTCGGCAGCGAAGTGCTGAAAGCTACCTCTAAAGCAAACTGGACTCCAAACCAGCAGACAGAATACGGTGCTGCGTCGTTTTATATGGATATGGGAGCGAATTACGTCATAACTGCGATAGCATTCCTCGATACGAATGGCACTCCTGTGTGGACTGTCTCCGACGGCGATCCGTTCAGCTGGCACGCCATAGCCGAGCAGGAAATGGACTATTACAACAGCTGGCGCGTGATAAAGCTCGACAAGCCCGAGCCTACGCGATATCTGCATTTCAGCTCCGACTACTGCGACAGCGGAGTCAGCGAGCTGGCGATATACGGCTACAAGAAAAGCGAGCTGACTGCGGCTCAGATAAGTAAGACAGCTCCGAAAGAGCCGCTCTATCCGATAAGCGGAAATGAAACTCCCGCGGGCAATAGAGTAGGCTTCAACGCCTTTATCGACGACCCTATGACTGCGATGATGTCAGCGGGAACTGTCCGCGAGTACCACAATTTCAGCTGGATGCTCGATTCTGACTGCAAGGTGAAGTTCACGCAGGGGACGTGGGGCGACATGGACAGCTACTACAAGAGCCTGCACGACAGGGGTATCAACGTCATACCGTGCATACAGGGCGGAAGCACCGCTGTTTCAGGCGGTACCAAAGCCAACGAGATACCTGTCGCGGCGGGAGATGATACTCTCGACCCGAAAAGCTATGCTGTCCACGCGCAGACTATGTATCAGATAGCCGCACGCTACGGCAGAAACAAGGATATCGACGCAAAATCGCTGAATATTACCGACGCTCAGGAGGCTAAGACTGGTCTTGGCTATCTCACGGCTGTCGAGAACTCCAACGAGCCGAACAAGAGCTGGGCAGGCAAGGCGAATTACTTCACTCCGTATGAGCTGGCGGCGATGTGCTCGGCGGACTATGACGGTCACGAGGGTACTATCCCAAATGCGGGAGTACATACTGCAGACCCGTCGTTCAAGCTCGCTATGGGCGGACTTGTCGGCTATTCCACGATGATACAGTACCTCGACGAGATGAAGCTTTGGTTTGACTACAATCGCTCCGACGGCAGATTCGCTGTGGATATCATCAACGTTCATATCGGCCCTGATTCGCCAAATATCGAGGAGAGCAGCCTCTGCGAGACGATAGCTCAGCTCCGCGGCTGGATGGATAAAAATGCTCCCGATACGGAGCTTTGGATATCGGAGTTTGAAGTGCCGATGAGCGATTGCGAGGTCGAGGGAGTCGACGCTCACGACGACGAGAACTACCAGCTCAGATACGCTCAGAGAGTTGCCCGCACCTATCTCTGCGCGCTCGAAAACAACAGCGTTGACTACATCACGAAGTTCCAGCTCCGCGACGAGGGCGAGGGAGTGTACTATAATTCGGGACTTGTCACGCAGAAGGGCAAGTGGGACAAAAAGCTCGCGTGGTACTACCTCTCGTGCATGAGAAACGTCCTCGCTGATTCCGTATGGTCGGACAAAACGGCAGGGGAGGGCTATCAGGTCAACACATTCCGCAGTATCGGTGACGGGAGCAGGCTCGTCAAGTGCGCGAATACGCTGAACGGCTCTGCTGACGGCGAATACGAGATATCTGCGGAGGGCAGGAGATACGCCTACCTTACTGTCCCTGAAATGGACATTGCCGAGGGCAGGACGTCCATGCTGACGATAGAAAACGGCAAAGTTAAGGTCGGACTATCCGAAACGCCGATATACATAACGCTCACAGATGAGCTTGAAAGCTACACAAACGGCAGAAATATGCAGCTCCGCCCGTCCGCGGTGAGCCTAACAAGGGACAAGTCGGGCGAGATCTGCGACATGTCGGCGGCTCCGACAGACGGGACGCTCAACCAGTTCTATCGTATGTTCGACGAGCCGTCTTCAATGCCCGACCCCGTTTACGGGAATGCGAGCGGACTCAAGGCTCCCGAGACGAATGCGAACAAGTCGGGGATAACGGGCTATGTGTTCTTTGACAAGCCATGTATCTTCAACGGCTTTGCAGTTTATGACACGTTCGGAACAGGCGGTATATCGGTCTATGACGCGAATACTGACAAGCTCCTCTGGAGAAGCGACCTCGGCAGCTACATGAGCCGCTCTGTCACTCTCACGGCGGATTCAGCTCCGACCGACTGCCTGAAAATAGTCAAGGAGGGCGGCGACCTCAATGAGCTTGCATTCTACGGATATGCCGCTCCTGCGCTCAGCTGGGACGCAGATTCGGACGGCAGAGTCGACTTCTTTGACCAGATACTGATAAGAAAAAGCCTTGTCAGTGACGATGGCAGGTACAGCATTGCCGACCTTGTAGGCATAACGAAATTCCTTCTGGGCGCCTGATATGTAAATAAATCCTTAGCGAATGATCGTGTATAAAAAGAGGCACTCGTCTGAGTGCCTCTCTTTTGATGTCCGCATCGTGGCGCTGAAGTATCATGTCAGCTCGCTCATCGGGTCGATATAGGCGCCGTTGTGGAGCATTTCGAGGTGTAGGTGCGGGGTGAGAGAGCTCTCGATATCGGCTGTATTGCCGAGCGTACCTATGAGGTCACCGCCTGAGAGTTTGTCGCCCTTCTGCACGCTCAGTGCCTGCGAGAGCCCGCAATATCGCGTAACGAAGCCGTTCATATGGTCAACGGTGACCGTTACGCCCCAAACGGGGTCATTCTTGACCTCGGTGACCTCACCGCTCGCGACTGCATAGACCTCCGCGCCCACATCAGCGGCGAAGTCGGTGCCGTTGTGGGTCTGCCATGAGCCCGTAGTCTCGTTGCGGACGAGCTCGCTGCCCGAAAACGGGGTTATCATAAAGCTGATATCGTCGAGCGGCGGCTTCACATCGGAGAGCTTTGCCGCTGCTGCGGGTGTCTCCTCGACCTCAGGCTCGCCGACGTCAATCGCAGCTGCGGGCAGGGTAACCGCGGGAGCAGTCACAGCTGTAGTCACAGTCGTGAACGAGGCGGCAGTCCTCACGGGAGCGGCGCTACGGATGGCGGCAGTTGTCGCCTTTGGAACGTTATAGGCTCGCTTGTTTACGGGAGCCTCGGGCTCGGAAATGCTGTTCTTGGCGGTGAGACTGTCAGTCATCTTCCTGCTCTGCCCGTAGGCGAACCAGCACGCCGAGCCTATCATGACGGCGCTTATGCCGAGAGCAGCATAGAAGCCCTTTGAACCTTGTTTGTTATCGGAAAACAGATTTTTCTTCACGTATAACACCTCCGCAGATATTATGGACGGGTTTTGGCAGATTATACGTTTTTCTTTCAGCACAATTTGACAACACGGCGATTTTGCGCTATTCTAAGATAAAAAAGGAGTG